>OGFV01000001.1_pt1 | contig 218404 bp, 164 predicted proteins | sample 1571131 | NCBI WGS metagenome assembly OGFV01 (sample SAMEA2582044, study PRJEB24529) | metagenome | biome: Human gut stool | place: China | collected 2011
GGTTCTTGGAGAAGAAGATGAATACCGCACCACCAAGTGGCGGAAGTTCCATCTCGGTTCTCACTATCTGATACAAACCATTTATGCCCATGTTCATTCGGACGTATCTCTGGCAGACATAGAATTGGGTACTCTCATTCAAGCCAAACATACTGCATCCTCCTTCTCATAAAGTTTCATCAACGCCATAACAGACTTGGCACATCCTTTTTTAACGGAAACCAAAGTTCCATTTGGAAAGGTTATGTTTATGCCATAAAGGAGATCTTCCATAGGAAGATCTATGGCAGGAGGTTCCATAGGCACGAACATCATGCCTGTACTTGATGTAGATGCTTCTGCTTTTTCTCTGCGGGCTGCCTCCTGGGCTTGGCGGATTTCCTGCTTGGCACGTAAAACTGAATATCCTTTTTCGCACATCCAGTTCATCATGGTGCGATGATTTATATGTCTTTCCTTCAAGAAAGGAGTAAGTTGAGCCTTGGGGTTTCGATTCAGATAGACTAAAAAGGACCCCCAAGCCTTCTCAAAACGTTCGTTTGCTGTCATAATTCATGTGATTTTAAAATTATGGTGCAAAGGTACGAATAAATGAGAAGTCTACAATGGTATAAACGCGGAGCCGCTTACGACGAGGCCTCATCTTATCTTTTTGATGATAGAAGTTTGAAATCAGAAAAATTTTAGAAAGGTGAAGAGAGGGTGAAGAGTGGTGAAGAGTGAGTGATACTCTTCACCTGCTATCTATTTGATTACCAGAAGATAATGGTGCAGAGATGAAGAGTGAAGAGTAAACCGGTATTTTCTTCCAGCACAAGGATATGGTATATGTTCTGTGAGAATCTTGCCTCCTTTTTCTTGTCTTTTATCATCCTTTCAAAAAGTATCTATTTGTATGTTACAAAGTAAATCTACGAGACAGCCCACTGTCAGATACTCCGCCAGTTAGCTGTTCTAGGTCCGCTAGTTGGCTGTCCTAGGTTCGCCAGTTAACTGTTTAAGCACAGTAGCTGGCTGGCGAACACTCAAAAGAGAAAAAACTCTATGATAGAAAAAAACTCCTAAAGGAGTGAACTTTTCAGATTTTATTTGTACTTTTGCCATGTCATTCAGTATTTTACTGTTTTTTAGCAACACTAGGATAAGTGAATTTACTGATGTGGCAATATTCTGAATAACTTTAGGTTGTTCAGCAGCTTGTGAAAATATAGAGTTTATAGTGTTGTGGAAATTATTTAAATAATAAAGTCATGAAGGGGAGAATTATAAAAAAAGTATTTTTGTTGGTGCTTTTGCTAGTATCATCAGTTGCTGTTGAGGGAAAAGAAGATGTAGAAATTATAGGGAGAGATATGGATAATACGGGCTTGGTATCTTCCTACACAGGACATGATTTTTATATCGGTGGTACTGATGCTGCGTATCTGGATCATATATGTTGGAAGTATATCTTGCCATCGAGTGATGGGAAGGAGAATGTTGTCATTCAAAAAAGTGACACGAAAGATTTCTCTATCCCACAAATAGATGATGCCAGTAAGTATCATATCAATATCAATGGTGATATTGATGCCAAGATAGTTTTAGAGGGAGAGGTGAGAGGACAGAAAATATCTTGTGTTTATAATTTGACTCTGGAATTAAAGCCTAGAATCAAAAATGTAAAGGTGGTAAAAATCGTTAGTAATATGCCAAAGTACGATTCTTATGATGTGTATTATGATGTTGAATATGTTGGTAGCGATGAATTGTTTGTCAGTGTAGAAGAGGAATATGGAGGTGGTATGTCAAGTCAGATAATCAAAGAGCCGTTTTTTGCTCATGTTAAATCTACAGATATCACTGCTCCTTATTATGCTTGGATACATATTTTGGCAGAGAACAAATATGGTAAGGATGTATATACTTTAGAGCTACCTCCATATGGCAATGTTGCCGGAATAAATAACCTGCAGTTAGATGACAGGCATTTTATTGTTAGGGATTTGTATGGCAATCGTAAACTATCGACAAATAGCTTTAGCAGTTTGCAAAGTTTACCTGCTGGTGTGTATCTGGTGGAAGTTTATTCTGGCAAGACAAGAATAAAGACTATAAAGTTTTATAGGAAATGAAGCAATAAGCCCTTTTATGCTATTTGTCAACTTGTTAATGAACACTGAAAGAATGAAATTAGTCAACAATGAATCAACAATCATTCTTTTTGCAGGTGCAACGATAGATTGCACGATGTAAAGTTTTTAGGGATTCATTTTATAGCTCATCTAGAAGACTGTCTAAGGATTGAAGTTGTTTCTTTCCTTCTATGTGGTCTTTTACTTCCTGCAAAGCACCACGAAGTTCAGCTGCAAGGTCTCTCTTGTTGCTCACAATATCATCTGAGCTGATAGGTACAATCTTGAAGCTACCTGTATGTGACTTTAAAATCACGTGTTCACCAGCGTTTGCCTTATTAAGGTGTTTGGTCTGGTTTGTTCTGAAATCTCTTGTACTGACTACTAACATAATCTTAAATGTTTTAATGTTTACGATGCAAAGATAATGTTTATATTTGATTTGGCAACCATTTTGGCAACCAAATTTTTGTTTTTATGGATAATTAGCTAAAAAATAAAGCCAAGTAATCTTATGATTGTAAGATTCTGTATAGACTGTTTCCGTACAGTTTGTCAGATAATTGTTAGAGTAATTGAAGTTTTTTTAGACTTTATTATCTTTCGAAAATATGTATATTATTGTATATCAAAATTCTGTTTGATAGTATTTGTATGTTTTTTTAGACCTATAAACTTTCCTTTTTTTGAAAATAAAGTTGTACTTTTGCACTCGGTAAAATACAAATAATATGAGGAAGGAAGCATTATATATATTATTAGCTTTTATGTTGGTGGTAATCTTTGGAGCTTGTCATCAAAGTCACAAGAAGGAGTTAGATTTGGCTTATGTGTTAGTCGAATCTAATCCTGATAGTGCATTGGTTTTCTTGAACCATATCAACCAAGATAAACTTTCAGAAGAGGAGATGGCGAAGTATGCCCTTGTCTATTATATGGCGCAGGACAAAACTGGTAAGGATGTTGATAACGATTCTTTGATTCGCATTGCATATGATTGGTATGAAAAGTGTCAAGATGATTCCCTTTATGCTCGAAGTATGTATTATATGGGTAAATACTTCATGCTTAATGATAGTGTAGAACAAGCAAAAGCTTGTCTGGAAAAATCATATCATTTGGCGAATGAAACTGGAGATGTTTATTTGGTTTCACTTTCATTGGATAAGTTGGTAAGAATCGAGGGAAATTTAAATCCACAGAAAGCTTTGGTGCTTGCAAGGGAGTTAGTAGAACTCTATGATAAGCAGTTTCAATTACCTCTAAAAAACAAGGTGTATGCTAGGCTTCGTTTAAGTACAAGCCTTATGTGTGTCGATAGTTTTGCCTCTGCATTGAATGAAAATTTTAGAGCTCTAAATGATGCAAAAATGCTGAATGACAAAGAAATTATGTCTGATGTTTATCAAGATCTAGCTTTTGTTTATGGGGAACTTGGTAAAAAAGATAGTAGTTTGTATTATGCAAAAATCGCAAGTACACAAAACAACCCTAAAGATATTACTTGCCAATTAGAGTTGGCATTTGCTTTTTATGATGTCGATTCCCTAAAGGAAATGTTTACCGTATTAAGTGGGCTTAGTCCTAAGCAAATGGAAGACAAAAATGCTGTTCTTTACCTAAAAACTTTGGGAGCGATAAAAAGTAAGAATACTGCTTTTGCCATAAATTGTGTTGACTCAGCAAGCAACTATTTTGAAGAAACATATCGTAAAGCAGTGAAAGGAAAATATGACTATTATACCTCCTATATAAACAAGGTGAAAGAAAAAGCAGAACTGAAGGGTAGAGCAGAAATGCAAAGATGGGTGTTTCTGCTGTCTCTTTTGCTACTAATTTCATTGCTTATATTTATATGGTATGCATATCTTGCAAACAAGAAGCGAACTTTCCTTAAATTCCAGCAAGAAAAAGAACTAGCAGCAACAAAGTTGGTTCATGAACAAGAGATGCATAAACAAGAAATAATGATGGCAGACAAATTACATAAAGAAGAACTTGCTCATAAGGAAGTTCAATTATCGGTAATGCGTAATTATTTGATAAAGAAAATTGAGATTGTGGAGAAGTTGAATTCAATCAGAGAAAAAGATGTTAAACATTTTGTCCTATCCGAGGAAGATTGGGCAGAACTAGAGGTATTTTTGGAAGGTGTAGAAGACTGCTTCGTTACCAGGTTGAAAAAGCTACATCCCAACTTGACACAAAGTGACATAAGGCTTATGATGTTGCTGCGGTTGAACTTGTCTCAGAAGGCTTTGGCTTCAATTTACTGCATTAGCGAGAAGGCAATCAAGCAAAAACTGTTTTTGTACAAAGAGCGTGTTGGCATCCCAAATAGACCTATTTCATTGCGGAAATACATAGAAAGGTTTTAAAAACTTCTCGAAAAAATCATTTTTAGACCTTGTGAAACAAGAGTTCGGCTCTAATATTTTGTCTTTAAGGTAGTTATGTCAGTTTTGTCGTGTTTAATAAATAGACCTAATTTGCTTGCTTTATTGTCTAAAGATAACTAATTTTGCAGTCGAAATCTTTAATTCAATAAGTTTATGAAAAAGAAATTAATATTAATTGGATTGTCACTACTTTTGGCTGTTCCGACTCAGTTGGATGCCAAAGAAGTTAACTTCCGTCATGGAAGTAAGGATAGTGGAATGGCGCGCACAGTATTCCCACAAGTAACAGGTGACTTGGAAGCAAATGTGCTAACTTTAAGCATCTGTAGATATACAGGTGTTGCTCAAATCTGTGTATCAGATAATAGCGGTAATATGATACAAACATATTCCGAAGTAATACAAGGTAAGAGTGTAATAGACTTAGACCTTGGTGATTTAGCAGAAGGTGAGTACACCGTTACTGTGACTTTGGGGGACAATGGCTATTTTGGAATTGTCAGTCTAAATTAGTTTGTCTTTCCTTGAATGAGTCATTAATTCTAACAAAAAAATATTAGACGATGAAAAAGATATTCTTGCTTATGCTTCTGTTTGTTTCTGTATATACTAAAATACAGGGGCAGACCGTTATTTGTACGTACAATGCACAAGGAAGTTGTACTTCTCGTGTTTATGCGAATGGTGTTCAAAACGCTAAGAGCACCAAAAAGTTAGCTACAGGAAACTATCCTATAAAAGTGTCTGTTTCGCCATCCGCAATGTTTTGTGACAATATCACAATCTCTACAGTGGGGGCAAGCAACAGTTTGGCTTATGTATTGGCAAACGCATCTGGACAAGTTGTCTTGAAAGGCTCTTTCGTAAGTGAAGGGGTTACTTTGGCTACATCGAGCTTACCTTGTGGAATCTACTTACTAAAAGTAAGTGGTGAAAACTATGAACATTCTTATAAATTGACAAAGAGATAGATCTATGAGAAAATATTTACTCCTCTTTATAGTTTCCTTATTGGCCATGAGTACTTTGGCGCAGGAACGCCTTTTTACGGACAAAGAACACGGTGGAGCAGAGAATGGCATATTTGGAAAAATCAATGATGAGATAAATGTGTCCCCAACAGGGCAGTTATCTTATGAGATTCCTATACCTGCCCTCCCTGGAACAGGTGGAATGAAACCAACTTTGTCGGTAGCTTACAATAGTTCCACTAAGAATGGTTTGGCTGGATATGGATTTGATTTATCAGGTCTTTCCATTATCAACCGAGTGCCTTCCGATAGATTCCATGACATGCGATCTACGGCAATAGATTTTACCAGCAATGACCATTTCGCCTTGGATGGTCAGAGATTGATAAACTATGATTATGCTTTTGATACCGAAACAGAATATAGGACTGAAAACAATTCTTTTGCCAAGATTTTGGCAAAGGGAAAGAGTACGAATCCTACATCTTTCAAGGTATTTACCAAGTCAGGCTTGATATATGATTATGTGTCTGTTGCAAAAGCTTTGGGAAAATCCGAGTCTGACTCCACCTTGTTCTGGTTGGTTTCAAAAATCTCAGATACAAAGGGCAATTATATGACTGTCACCTATGGTGGTGATGCCAGTACAAATGACTTTTATCCTTCACGAATTGATTATACGGGGAACGATGCCATGGGTGTAGCTCCTTATGCTTCTATTCGTTTTACTTACAATAGCAATTTTTATACTCCAGTCACCTATGTCAATGGAGTGAGGGTTAAGAGGAGCAAGGTCATTTCTTCTATTTCTCTATACATGGGCAATCAGTCTGTGCGAAGTTTCCGGTTCTCTTATCAGGAAGTAAACCGCAAATACCAGTTGGTGAAAATTTCAGAAAGCACTTCCGATGGAGAATGCAAAAACCCTACGCAATTGGCATGGAGCAACCTTACGGATTTCAATGTCAAGAACTACAACTATGCCCAAACTCAACTCATTCATAAGGCGACCTTGACCGTTGGTGATTTCAATGGTGATGGTAAGGCTGATTTTATTGCTACCCCAGAGAATGACAAGGCTGGATGGAAAGGTTGGAAACTTTTCATTAGTCATGGTACTTATTTTGAGCAGGTGGCAAGTGGTACTTGGAATTGGAATGATGACAAGTTGGAGCAGGTTGTATGTGGTGACTTTAACGGTGATGGCTATGCCGATGTTGTCGTGAAAAGATGTCATTCAGGGAAATGGCACAATTGTGATTTATACACAACATCGTTGGATAGTAACGGAAAGGTTAGCTTAGGCTTTTCCAAATGTTTCTTGTCTCTTTCAACAAATTACACCATCCAAGCCGTTGAGTTGAATGGTGATGGAGCCACTGATTTGTTCGCTTGGCTTGAAAACTCCAAAGAGTGTAAGTTGATTCGTTCGGAGCAGAGTGGAAATACTCTTACTCCATTAGGTTATACAGCTACACGTTATTGCTCGGAGAAATGGGACCGTGTGGAGTTCGGTGACTTCAACAGTGATGGCTTGACCGATGTCATGAACCTGAACGACAATGGGCATTATATCATGTATAGTGATGGTGCTGGTACCATGACGAAAGAGACAAAATTGTCATGGCCAAACAAGAACCATTATATTGAATTCGGCGATTTCAACGGTGACGGCAAGACAGACATGTTGCTCACTGGATGGTCGAAAGATCCTAACAAGGGGGGATGGAGTGACTGGTGTATCAATTACTCAAAGGGAGATGGCACTTTCACTAGAGAATATTATTCCAAACCTTTCGACGCACGTACAAAGCAATTGTTTATTGCCGACCTGAATGGAGATGGATTCGATGACTTCCAAGCCATCGATAAGACATCTTCAGGAAGTAATATGACGCAGCCACAAGCCTATCTTAGTGATGGTAGAGGAAATTTCTATAAGCAAGTAAAGGGTGGAAATGTATATGCTACGGACAAATGGCATTTTTATGTGGGTGATTTCAATGGTGATGGCAAGGCTGACTTTGTTTGTACATCTGATTGGAACAAAAGCAACTGGGATGGTTACCAAATTTATTTGATGCCATCAGACAAGAACAGTCTCTTAACGGAAATTACGGATGGTTTGGGAAATCAGACCAAGATAGACTATAAGTATTTGACAGATAACACTGTATTTACTAGAGGAAAGACAAAGTCATACCCGCTTATTTCCATAGGCTCTTCATGGCCAGTCGTTTCTTCCGTTTCTACCCCTGATGGAATTGGCGGAACCAATGTTGTTTCTTATCAGTATGAGGATGCCTTGTTCCATAACAAAGGCAGGGGATTGCTGGGATTTGCCAAGTGCTCTATAAAGGACGAGACTACCAATGCGTTGAGTACAACGGAATACGCTGTAAACACTGATAAATATGTGATAGCCCCAGTACATAGTCAGACGACTATTGATGGTAGAAAAATAGAAGAGAGTGATTATACTTATACACTCAAGACTAACTATGCGTCATCGTCTTATAACTCCAACATTTATACTTATGTACCAACAACTACTCGCCAGCGTAGTTACGAGTTTAACACAGGTAGCGTGGTCAAGGATGTGACAACCATCAATGAGTATGACAACTTTGGAAATGCGACCAAGACCGTGGTCAAGGATGGAAACTTTGAGACGACGACAACCAACACTTTTGTAAATGACACGGAAAAATGGATTTTGGGCAGACTTGCGGAAAGCACTGTCTCTAAGTCTAACGAAAATGGTACTATTACCAAGAAATCCTCCTTTGAGTATGATAATACATCGGGGTTGTTGACAGTCGAAACGTTTGCGCCAGAGAACTCAATGTTGGGGTATCGGAAAGCGTATGTCCATGATGGTTTTGGAAATATTATCAAGAGCACAGAAACCCCTTTGGACAATTCTTCTGAGAGGGTTACGTTATCAACCTACGACGCACAAGGTCGTTTCATGGTGTCTTCCACCAATAGGCTTGGCTTTACAGAAAAAACAACTACAGATAATGCAATAGGGTTGGTTACGGCTGCTACGGACAAGAATGGCATCGTTACCCATTATACTTACGATAAGTTTGGAAGCCTTGTAGAGGCTACTACGCCTATCTCAAAAGCATTGAAGACAACAGGTTGGAGTAGTGGTATGACTGATGCCCCTACAAATGCCTTGTATTTCACATGGAACAAGGCAACTGGAGAAGCCTACACTATCGAATTCTTCGATTGTCTGGGTCGTTCGCTTAGAAAAATAACGGAATCCGTAGGTGGAAAGAAAGTCTATGTAGATCAAGTTTATAACAAAAAGGGCGAGCTTGTCAAGACTTCCGAGCCATATTTCGCAGATGCCCAACAGTATTGGACTTCGAACGAGTATGATGCTGCAAGTAGAATCATCGCTCAGACAAATCCTGATGGAAGCAGATATGAGTTCCAATATGCGGGTCTTAAAACAATCACGACAGACCCATTAGGTCATACAGACACCAAGGTAAACAACCTTAATGGCTTGCTGGAGTCAAGTATAGACAATGCAGGAACCAGTATTACCTATAAATATAATGCAGATGGTAAATGTATAGAAACCAAAGGTCCAAGGACTACGATTCGCTGCACCTATGACATTGCTGGAAACAGAACCAGTTTGGATGACCCAGACTTAGGTATCTCACAAGACACATACAATGCTTTTGGTGAGCTTTTAAGTCATCATGATGGACATGGAGATACTCAATATAAATATGATGCAGGTGGGCGTGTCATCTTGGAGTCACGACCAGACGTTACGATTTCTACCACTTATGATAATGGTTGGAAGGGAGCGATTGATGAGGTGACGTCCGTTGGCAGTGTCAAGACCTCCTATTCATATACTTATGACCGTTATGGAAGAACAGTTAAGAAACATACCCTCATTGATGACAGAGAGTATGAGACAGCCTATACTTACAACTCTGCTAATCATATCGAGTCGATAACATATCCAAATGGACTAAAGGTCAAGAATGAATATGATGATTGTGGAATACAAACATCCGTTTTAAACGCTGATGACCAAAAGGTATATTGGAAGCTTTCCAATCTGAATGCAAGGGGACAAGTGGAAAAAGAGGAATATGGGAATGGACTTGTCACCTCTACGGGCTATGATGCAGCAAAAGGTACTGTTACCAGTATATTCACGGAAGAAATCCAAAATTGGAACTATGTTTTTGATGCTGTAGGGAATCTTGTCTCACGCAGTGATTTATACAAGAATCTTGTAGAATCGTTCTCTTACGATGGCTTAAACCGTCTTGTTACCGTTCGTAAGAATGGGCAAATAAATCAGTCTGTAACATACGATGCAGCAGGTAATATAACCAGCAAATCCGACGTAGGCACATACAATTATGAAGTTGGTTCGAACAAACTGGCTTCTATTACAAATTGTAAGCGTACCATAGCGACATGGGATGACATTGCTTATAGTTCTTTTGACAAAATCACCAAACTGGTGTCTGATGGAAAAATCATGTTGTTGGAGTATGGTCCTGATAAGTCAAGAGTGCTGTCAGACATTCAAGGTGTCCGCAAGTACTATGTCGATAATCTGTTTGAGCAAAAAATAGACAATGACAAGATAAGCAACATCAACTATATTTTTGCTTTTGGCAAAGCTGTTGCTATCGTAACAGAGGGTGTAAACACCGATATCAAGTATCTGCACCACGACCATTTAGGTTCTATTCAAGACTATACCGATGAGGCAGGTTTGTTGTATCAAGACCTAAGTTATGATGCGTGGGGATTGAGACGTAGCCCAGACAATTGGGTTGTGTTTGATGTACTCACATCAAGTCACGCTTTTGACGAGCATGGCTTTGGTGGGCATGAGCATCTTGACTTGTTTGATTTGGTTAACATGGATGGTAGAATGTACGACCCTGTGGTAGGTCGTTTCATCTCTGCTGACCCTTTCATTCAAAGTCCAGACTTCACCCAGAGTCTGAATCGCTATGCCTATTGTATCAACAATCCTCTCTCGCTAATAGACCCTTCTGGCTACAGCTGGTTCAGTAAGAATTGGAAGTCCTTGGTTGCTTCTGTTGTTGGTGTGGCTGTCAGTGTGGCAACAGCTGGTTCTGGGTCGGGAATAGGTGTCGCCATTATTGCAGGTGCTGCTGGAGGAGCCGCTGGCGCATTGACAGGAGCTTTGCTGAATGGAGCCAATATAGGACAAATTGCCAAATCAACATTTACTGGTGCTTTTTGGGGAGGTCTAGCTGGTGCTGCAAATAATTTGGCAGGTGATATCAATGAGTTTTGGTTACGAATAGGTGCACATACCCTCTCTGAAGGCACAATGGAAGGATTGCAAGGTGGAAATATGCTGCATGGTTTCATGATGGGGGCAACTTCATCTTTAGGCGGTAGTTTCATTGATAACAATCTTGAATCTTTAGGAAAAGTTGGGGAAGTAACAGCAAATTCTATTCTTAGTGGTACTGTTGACGAAATCGGTGGTGGTAAATTTGCCAATGGAGCAATTACTGGTGCTTTTACTGTCATGTTTAATGACATGATGCATGGCAGTAATAACGAAGGAAAAGGAAAAAAAAGAATAAGTGTTGACGAAAATAATCAAAATGCAGGTCAATTAGCAGGAGCTTTAGTACTTGCTGGTACTGCTCTCGTTGCTGATGATGTAACTGGATTCGGAATTGTGGATGACCCTATAGCTGCTTTCTTTTACATTGCCGCTGGTACAGTATATACTTATGATGTAGTACAATCTATTATAAGTAATTATAACACGAAAAAGATTTATGTAATGCCGATGGCGGCGGAGCATACAAAGAATAAAAGTAAAAGAAATTGGGACAAACATACTAATCCTAGGGCTGGCAAACAAACAGGACAACAACGAAATGCCAAACGAGGAAGTAGAAACCAAAAACACGAACATCCAATAAATCCAAATAAACGTAAATAACATGGATACATTAATTGAATTGATAAAACGAAAAAAATATAAGACAGCCGAACGAGTTTTGCGTAGTGCTTTGGATAAAACACCTAAAGACACTTATGTTCTTACTCAACTTGCAAATGTTCTATGGAACAGATGCAAAGATAAGGAAGCTTTGTCTTATGCCGATAAAGCAAAAGAGGTATGCCCTGTCATGCCTCTCTTGAATTATACTCGTGGCAGAATCCTTTGGTCATTAGAAAAATACGAACAATCCATAGAAGAGTGGGATGTTGTTTTAAATATGACTATTGAGGAGGTTGCGGAAAATGGCTATGGTATCAGATGGGCAAAGTCTGTCATCAATGATTCTAGATATTATAAGGCAGATTGTCTCTATCACCTTTTTAAAGATAAGGAGGCCTTGGCTCTAATGGAAGAGCATTTGTCACACCGAGGAAAAGGTATTGAAAGCGATTTCTCAAAAAAGGAAGCTGTTCTTTTCTATAAAGTATTAAAGTATAGTCATCCAAGGACTGTTGCAAAAGCCTCAGATATAGGATATGCTTCTGAATCTCAGCGGAATCAAATCTTGAAAAAGATTGATGCTTTGGAAGAGAGTAACAATAAGGAGAAACTGGTGCGTTATCTTCGTGTCATTTGCAAGCGTTATTCCAAAGAGTATTATTTGAAGACGATTCTTTCCGAGACCTATAAGACTATTGGGGATAAGGCAGGTTGCTTAACTTATGCAAAAGCTGCTTTTGAGCAAGAACCCAATGACCCTCTTGTTAAGTATGACTATGCTGTTGCGTTGATGTTTAACGGTTTATCTGAAGATGCTCTTTTGCAGTTTGAAGAATTAGTTGCGTTAGGGCTAGATTATATCGCATTCTCTGAACATGGTGAAGGAGTAAGATGGGCAAAGAAACTTTTGCGGAATACGCAAAAACAAATAGACCAAATTCAAGCAAACCAGCAATGAAAAAAGCAGTTAAGCTATTTCTGCTTAACTGCTTGATTTTCAGCGTGGACCAGCTAGGGCTTGAACCTAGGACCTCCAGATTATGAGTCTGTTGCTCTAACCAACTGAGCTACAAGTCCGTTGAATTTTTATTAAATTCGAGTGCAAAGATACTAGATTTTGGGCAAATAACCAAATAAAATCTTAAAAATTTTCTTAGAATCAGAAAAATACCGTATCTTTGCGCCAAATTTATGTGCGCACACGTGCGTATGTACTTATTAATCGTACAAAAAAGAATTTCTATTCAGAAATGGACATAGACAAAAATAGAAGAATCGGTCTTACCGATGAACAAGTTAAACAGAGTAGGGAACAGCATGGCAAGAACGTGCTCACCCCTCCTCAACGTACCTCATTATGGAAACTGTATTTGGATAAATATCGCGACCCGATTATCCAGATACTTCTTGTGGCGGCTTTCGTATCCCTCATCCTTGCTTTTATCGAAAAGAATTTCATGGAGACCATCGGTATCTTCGTGGCTGTTTTTCTTGCTACTACCGTGGGCTTCTACTTTGAGCGCGATGCTGCCAAGAAGTTTAATCTGCTTACGGCGCTCAGCGAAGAGCAGCCGGTAAAGGTGCGCCGCAATGGTAAGGTGATGGAGATTCCGCGCCACGATGTGGTGGTGGGAGATGTAGTGCTCGTGGAAGTGGGCGACGAGGTGCCTGCCGATGGCGAACTCATCGTCTGCAACGACCTGCAGATTAACGAATCTGCCCTTACGGGCGAACCTGTTGCCGAGAAATCTCTGGAAGGCGGTGGCGATGGAGCCTATCCTCGCAACGTCATCCTCCGTTCTACCATGGTGATGAATGGCAGGGGCGAGTTTGTGGTTACTGCCGTGGGCGATGCTACCGAGATTGGTAAGGTGGCGAAGAAATCTACCGAGCAGACTTCGGTGGAGACACCGCTTCACATGCAGCTCGATAAGTTGGCTAAGATGATTTCCAAGGTAGGCTCCGTGGTATCTGTGGCAGCCTTCTTCATCTTCCTGATTCACGATATCCTCACCAACCCGGCATGGGGCGGCAAGGATTATTTCTATATGGCAGAAATCGTGCTGAAATACTTCATGATGGCTGTTACCCTGATTGTGATGGCGGTGCCGGAGGGATTGCCGATGGCGATTACCCTTTCTCTGGCACTCAACATGCGAAGAATGCTGAAGTCGAACAATCTGGTGCGCAAGCTTCATGCCTGCGAAACCATGGGCGCCGTTACCGTGATCTGTACCGATAAAACCGGTACGCTTACCCAGAACAAGATGCAGGTGAGCGCCCTGGAACTCAAGCAGGGCGATGAGGCGCTGCTCGATACTGCCATCGCCCTCAACTCTACAGCCGAGTTGAATGACGGCAAACCTATCGGAAACCCTACCGAGTCGGCTCTCCTGCTCTGGCTCGATGCCCAGGGCAAGGATTATGAAGAACTCCGCAAGCAGGTGAACGTGCTCAAGCAGTTGCCTTTCTCTACCGAGAGAAAGATGATGGCAACCTTGGCAGAAGTTGATGGCGAGACCTATCTCTTTGTGAAGGGTGCGCCTGAAATCGTGATGAAGAAATGCATCATCGAAGATAGAATGCAGAGACAGACTGCCGAAGAACTCGATGAGTGGCAGCATAAGGCTATGAGAACCCTGGCGTTCGCCTATAAGAAGATAGAAGCTTCTATCATGAGAACATCCAGAACCTCTACTGCCGAAGTGGTAGCACTTCTTGATGCCAACGACCTTCAGTTGCAGGCCATTGCAGCCATTGCCGATCCTATCCGTCCGGATGTTCCTGCTGCCGTGCAGGAGTGCCGCCATGCGGGTATCGAGGTGAAGGTGGTTACGGGTGATACGGCTGCCACCGCCTTGGAGATAGGCAAGCAGATAGGTGTCTTCGAAGATGAACCTGAGAATATCGGAGCAGATGGCTCTCTGACTTCGCTCGACCAGCAGATGATTACGGGTGAACAGTGGGAGGCTCTTTCTGACGAAGAGGCTTACGAACGGGCGAAGGATATCCGAGTGATGAGCCGTGCCCGTCCTACAGATAAGCAGCGACTGGTGGCGATGCTCCAGAAGCGTGGCGAGGTGGTTGCCGTAACAGGTGATGGTACCAACGATGCTCCGGCACTTCACTATGCTCACGTGGGCTTGTCGCTGGGGTCGGGAACTTCCGTGGCTAAGGAGGCTTCGGATATGACCCTGCTCGATGATTCCTTCAAGTCTATCGCCAACGCCGTGATGTGGGGACGCTCGCTCTATCGCAACCTGCAGCGCTTCCTCTTCTTCCAGTTGGTAGTAAACGTGGCAGCCCTCTTGCTGGTGCTTGGCGGATCTGTCATCGGAACTGAAATGCCGTTGACGGTAACCCAGATTCTTTGGGTGAACCTTATCATGGATACCTTCGCAGCCTTGGCACTTGCCTCATTGCCTCCATCTCATGAGGTGATGAAGGATAAACCACGCAAGGCATCCGATTTCATCATCAACAAGAGCATCGGTTTCGGCATTCTGTTCTGCGGCATCGTCTTCTTCCTCGTGATGTTTGCCCTGCTGGTTTACTGCGAGCGCAGAGGTAAGGGTGGAGTAGATGTGCATGAACTGACCATGTTCTTCACTACCTTCGTGATGATTCAGTTCTGGAACCTCTTCAATGCCAAGGCGCTGATGAGCCATCACACCGCCTTCCGCCATTTCCTGAAGGATAAGGGAATGATTCTGGTGCTTGTACTGGTATTGGTGGGTCAGTGGATTATTGTAACCTTTGGTGGCGAAATGTTTCGCACCACACCATTGTCGCTCCACGAGTGGCTGCTCATCATCGGTTCCACCTCTGTTGTGCTCTGGGTGGGCGAGCTGTGGAGAGCTTTTAAAAGAATGATAGCAAAGAGAAGATAACCCATCGGAGTTCTTCTTCTGATATGAATGATAAAGACAGTATGAATACAATATATTATAACGATACCGTGCAGTTGCAGCCTTGTGTGGCAACCATCGGTTTCTTCGACGGGGTGCATCGGGGACATCAGTTCCTGATTCATCATCTCGTAGAGACGGCACGAAAGGATGGCTTGCAATCCACTGTCATCACTTTTGATGCGCATCCCCGCAAGGTATTGCAGGCGGATTACCAGCCAGAGATGCTGAGTACACTTGATTCCAAGCTGCTGCTGCTTTCGAAGACGGAAGTGGATAATGCTGTGGTGCTGCATTTCGACAAGGCGATGGCTGCGATGTCGGCAAGAGAGTTTATGCAGCAGGTGCTCCACGACCATCTCAACGTAAGGAAACTCTTCATCGGCTACGACCATCGTTTTGGTCACAACCGCGAGGAGACTTTCGAAGATTACGTGCGCTATGGCAAGGAGATGGGCATCGAGGTAATCAGGAACGAAGCCTTCCAGATAGATGGCATCAACATCTCTTCTTCCGTAATCCGCTCTTTCCTGAAAGAGGGAGAAGTGGAGATGGCAGCCCGGTGCCTCGGTTTCCCTTACACCCTCATCGGAAAGGTGGTGAATGGATTCCATGAAGGCAGAAAGCTCGGTTTCCCTACAGCCAATCTCGACATCTCTCACTTCGGACAGCTGATTCCTGCCCCTGGTGTCTATGCCGTAAGGGTAAGACTGGAGAATACGGTGGTATGGAAACGGGGAATGATGAATGTGGGCAATCGCCCAACCTTCAATGGCAGACAACTGACGCTAGAGACGCACATCTTCAATTTCGACGGGGATATTTATGACCAGCTCTTGCTCGTAAGCTTCGTGAAGCGAATAAGGGGCGAACAGAAGTTTGACAGTCCCGAGGAGTTGGCGGCGCAACTGAAAGAGGATGAGCAGACCGTGCTGGATCTCTTTGAAAAGGAAGCGGAATGATAGCGAGAATGCTATTAAACTATAAACGATTAATTATAAACAGTAAAAGCAATGGCAAAGATTAATTTAAAGAGAGGTTTGACGGATATCGTCCTCTACATGATTATATTTATAGTAGTACAGATTATCGTGATGTATGCTGGCGCAGGAATCTGGGCGGGCATTAAGGGCGAAGGTTACCAGGCAACGCTCCTGGCTGTCAGTTCAGGCAGCAATCCTATCCTGATGGCGCTTACTTCAGCGTTCAGCAACGTTATCACCCTCGTCATCTTCCTGAAGACGAAGTGGACACCGCTGACCCGCGATTATCTGCTTTCCAAGCCTTGGGCAACGCTTCTCTGGGTGGCATTGTTCACTCTGGGAACCATCATTCCTCTGGAGCTCATATATGAGCAGATAGGCATCGAGATGGACGAGAATACCGAGCAGATATTCGCATCGCTCATGAAGGAGCCTTGGGGCTATGTGGCTATCGGCGTTCTGGCGCCTTTTGCTGAGGAGGTTGTATTCCGTGGAGCCATCCTTCGCACCCTGCTGGGCATCATGAGCAAGAAGAACCATTGGGTAGCCATCATGATTTCGGCTGCCATCTTCGGAGTGGTTCATGCCAACCTGGCACAGTTTGTCAATGCCCTTTTGATGGGCTTGCTCCTGGGATGGATGTATTATCGTACCAAGAGTCTTGTGCCGGGCATCCTGCTCCACTGGGTGAACAATACGATGGCGTATGTTCTTGCTAATATCATGCCGCAGAGCGATGGCAAGCTCATCGACCTCTTCCATGGCGATGAGAAAACCATGTATTATGCCGTAGGCTTCTCTCTCTGCATCATGATTCCAAGTTTCATACAGCTGGTTATCAGATTAAAGAAGGTGAAGGCTTAAGAGATAAATAAACGAGTAAAAAGGTTACCTGGATGGGTAGCCTTTTTTCAGATATATAACCGGATAGATAAGTAGATTTTATGAAGATTATAGAAAGCTGTATCATAGGAAAGAAGAGCCCTGAGGCTTGTGAGGATGGAATGGTAGTTACCGATGATTTCATCGCTGTGATTGATGGCAGTACGAGCAAGACGCCGAAGCATCTCAATCCTGATGTGAAGAACGGAAGATACGCCATGATGCTTATCTCGGAATATATCCGGGAGGAACTGAAGACGGATGCCTCGGTAGATGAATTCTGCCAGGGCGTAACGGCGTATATATATAATAAGGTGTATGAAAAGCTTGGGGTGGAAGAGCGGTTGAAGGAGCATCCCGAAGAGCGCCTAACAGCTTCGGCTATCCTTTATAGCCGGACAAGGAATGAAGTATGGATGGTGGGCGATTGCCAGGCAATTATCGCCGGAAAGCTCTATGAGAACGGCAAGCCTTATGAGGAGAAGATTGCCCGGAAACGAGTAGAACTGATAGCGCAGGGCCTTTCGCCTGCTGAGGCTAGAAAGCAGATAGAACCATTATTGATCAAGGCGATGCTTTCCGGGCAGAACCAGACCTATACGGTTATTGATGGATTTCCGATTTATCGGGAGGGAGTGAAGGTTGTTTCGGTTTCAGATTCCAGTTCTGTTCAGGGTTCTGTTTCATCATCAGATTCCTGTTCTGTTCAAGATCCTGTTTCCTGCTCAGGCTCCGCTTCTGCATCAGATACAATTCCATCTTCTTCCTCCGAGATTGTCTTGGCGAGCGATGGCTATCCGTTCCTGGAGCCAACCTTGGCAGCGAGCGAGGCGGCATTGGCAGAGCAGATTGCCAACGACCCTCAGAACATCCATTCCTTTATCGCCACCAAGGGCATCGTAGAGGGCAATAAAAGCTTTGATGATAGAACTTATATTCGATTTGTTTATTGCCAGTAAATAAAAAACCGCAGATTTATTTATTGGCAATAAACAAAAATGGCTGATTTCGCCAGAAAAAAATAACATGGACAAATTGAATTTGTCCGGTTTGTTTGTCTGGAGGCTTGTAACTACCCAATAATCAGTAGATTATGAGCTTTCGAACAATTTGTCCGGACAAATTCAATTTGTCCGTGTTATTTTTTTAGCATGAAATGACAAGTAATGGCAAGGATTTCTATCCGGCAAGCGATGTATTCCCAAGAAGAAAACGATGACTTCTGCACCGAGAAACCGTGAGTTCTGGAGGAGAAAACTATGAGTTAGTATTTTTAACAAAAGGGACAAAGGGTTAACAGGTTAACAGTTAACAGCTGTTTTTTGCATCCTCCCCTCTCCCATACCTTATGTTATATATAAATATATATACTTATTATTATATGTGAGTGGGGGGAAAGTAGGCATTTTGGGCTGTTAACTGTTAACTCTGTTAACCCCCATCTGGAAAAATAACCTCTCAAACGCTCCTTCTTAAACAGGTTAAGTGGCTTATATTAAGCCAAGTAAGAGTCATCAATGATGACCGGAAGGAGGCTTAAATGAAGCCTCGCAGTGGCGATAAATTGAGCCACTTGTGTATCCTTTATCATACGCTTGCGTGCAAAATATATAAAATAAGTAAGGGCTGCCAGTACATCCTGGCAGCCCTATTACGTTAGTATGTTATGAAAAATTTGAGAGAATTGAAACTTCACAGCTTCAGAATTGTTTTACTAAACATGATTTTTTATAGAGAAAGCATAGAAATAATCTACTTTAATAACGTTGGAGACGTTGTTGGAGTGCTTACCTGATCGATGCCTGTGCGTTGCATAGAATCAACCGAAGCAGAATCTCCCATGGCTACGGACACGCCCTTGCCACTCTTGATGTATCCTACGTTTTCAACAGAATCATTGCCATTGTTCTGGAAAGGAACCTGAACTGCATTGCCCAATGTCAGGATGATAGCTACCACGGCAGCAGCCTTGAAGAGAGGCTTCAGGCGCTCTGTCAATGAAACGACCTTTGCCTTGTTAGGCTTCTTGGTGTATTCATCCTCAATCATCGCCATCATCTTCTGGTCGAAGTCATCACCCAGCGCCTCTTGCTTAGCCTCGCCCATCTCGTAAGAGAAGAGCGCTTGGTATGGCTTCAGCTCGGCAGGCAACTCGTCCTGGCTGAAGAATGCGCGGAGAATCTCCTCTTCTTCGAGAGAAGTCTCGCCCTTCCAGTAGCGATCCAAAAGTTGGTTGATGTACTTATAATCCATATCTGTCGAATTGTTGAAATCTTTGTTTGACTGTTTGACGAGCCCTGAAGATGTTCACCTTGACCTGGTCTTCCGTGATGCTGAGGATGTCTGCTATTTCCTTGTAGGACGTTCCTTCGATGTCTCGAAGCTGCAGACAACTGCGCTGCTTTTCAGGCAACTCGTCGATAATATTCCTTACGATGTCCAGTTTGTCTTTCTGAATCATCCTTTCTGAGGGGGTAGAAGTGTTTTCGTCTAACCTTTCTGTATTCTGCTCTTCCAGCGAATCATTCTGATTTTCCATCTTCTTGATGCGGTCGAGCGAGAGGTTGCGGGCGATGGTGAGGCTGTATGCCTCGATGGAGTCAAGCTCCTGCCATCTGTCGCGGGCGTTCCAGACTTTAATCAGCGTATCCTGCACAACGTCTTCCGCTTCCTCCCGGTTGAGAGTAATGCGAAGAGCCAGCCTGAAGAGTTTGTTCTTCAGCGGCAAAACATCGTTCTGGAAACTGATTTCTTTCATCCCTCTATAATTAATGACGACTATGTTATAAGAAAGTTACAACCAATCTTGATTTATTTCTATTTTTAACTCTTGTTAAGAAAAAAGGTGATGAATTCTTCACTCTTCACTCTTCGTTCTTCACTTAATCACCGTTCCGTGCTTTCCGTCGATGGCGGTAGCAAGGGTGATAATCACCTCTTTCACACCAGCATCGATGGCTGCAAGGGCATTCTCCAACTTAGGAATCATGCCGCCTGCCACGGTACCATCTGCTTTGTATCTCTCAAAATCGGCATGGGTAATCACTGGAATCACGCTGTCGTCATCCTCAGGATTACTGAGCACGCCTTTCTTTTCAAAACTATATATCAATGTCACATCGTAGTAAGGAGCCAGAGCCTTGGCAGTCTCGCTGGCTATGGTGTCGGCATTGGTGTTGAGGATGTTGCCCTTGCCGTCATGGGTCAATGGAGCCATCACTGGAGTAATGCCTTCATTAATCAGAGTTTGGAGCATCTTGCCGTTGGCACGCTCTACATCGCCCACGTATCCGAAGTCGATACCGTCCTTCAACGGACGCTTGTGACTGTGGATTACGTCCATATCAGCACCGGTCAGACCGAGAGCATTCACGCCGTTAGCCTGGAGCTTGGCAACCAGGTTCTTGTTGACCAGACCGCCATAAACCATTGTTACCACTTCCAGCATGTCTGCATCGGTGATGCGGCGGCCGTTCACCATCTTGCTCTCGATGCCGAGGGCTGCGGCTACCTTAGTGGCACGGCGGCCACCGCCATGTACCAATACTTTCTTGCCAGGAATGGCTGCGAAATCCTTCAAGAGCTGTGCCAGCTGTTCGCAGTCTTCAACGATGGCACCGCCTACCTTTACTACTGTTACTTTTTCCATCTTTAAGTTTAGTTTATAGTTTATAGTTTATAGTTTATAGGGCAATCTTGCTGTAAACTATTAACTATCAACTGTTAATTCTTACTGAAGATAAGTGTATCCGAAGAGACCATTTCTATAGGTGCCCAGGAATTCCTTGCCCTCATCGAGCGAAATCTTGCCTTCCTTCACACTCTTGGTTACCCACTGCTCCAACTGGCGGACGAGCTTCTTCGGATTGTACTGTACGTAATCCAATACCTCCTCTACGGTCTCGCCGTCGAATATCTGGTCGATGCAATATTTGCCGTCCTTTACAGAGATGTGGGCAGCATTGGTGTCGCCGAAGAGATTGTGCATGTCGCCCAGAATCTCCTGGTAGGCACCAACGAGGAATACACCGAGATAATATGGCTCGTTCTTCTTCAATGGATGAAGAGGAAGAACGTTGCCGATATGTCCGTCGGTAACGAAGTTGGCAATCTTTCCGTCGCTGTCGCAGGTGATGTCCTGCAAGGTAGCGTTGCGGGTAGGACGCTCGTTCAGACGCTGGATAGGCATGATAGGGAAGAGCTGGTCGATAGCCCAACTGTCTGGCAGACTCTGGAATAGAGAGAAGTTGCAGAAATACTTGTCGGCAAGAATCTTATCCAATCCTCTGAGCTCCTCAGGTACATGCTTCATGTGCTTGGCAAGATTGTTGATCTCGTGGCACACGCTCCAGTACATTGCCTCAATCTCTGCACGGGTCTTCAGATCTACGATGCCGTGAGAGAAGAGCTGCAATGCCTCTTCGCGAATCTGCTCGGCATCATGCCAGTCTTCCAGCATGTTGCGAGGATTCAGGTTGTCCCATATCTCATAAAGATCCTTCACCAGCTGGTGGTCGGTCTCCTTCGCCTCAAACTCCTCAGGCATCTCTGGCAGGGAAGCTGTCTCCAAGACATCGATAACCAAGACTGAGTGATGGGCAGAGAGCGAGCGGCCGCTCTCGGTGATGAGGTTAGGGTGCTCGATATTGCTCTTGTTGGCTGCATCTACGAATGTATAGACACAGTCGTTTACATACTCCTGGATAGAGTAGTTTACGGAACTCTCGCTGCTGGAAGAGCGGGTGCCGTCGTAATCTACACCGAGTCCGCCACCGCAATCTACGAAATCTACATTGTAGCCCATCTTGTGGAGGCTAATATAGAACTGGGCTGCCTCACGGAGAGCAGTCTGAATGCGGCGAATCTTGGTAATCTGACTTCCGATATGGAAGTGGATAAGGCGCAGACAGTCGTGGAATCCCATCTCGTCTATCTTCTTGAGGGCTGTGAGCAGTTCTGCGCTGGTCAAGCCGAACTTAGATGCATCGCCGCCGCTTTCAGCCCATTTGCCTGAGCCTGAAGAAGCCAGTTTTATGCGGATACCGATGTTTGGCTTTACGTTGAGCTTTTTGGCTACCTTTTCGATGATATCCAGCTCATTGAGCTTTTCTACTACGATAAAGATTCGCTTGCCCATCTTCTGAGCCAGCAAGGCAAGTTCGATGTAGCTCTCGTCCTTGTAGCCGTTACAGATGATGAGCGAGTCGCTCTGTGCCTGTACGGCGATGACGGCGTGGAGTTCAGGCTTAGAGCCAGCCTCCAGTCCGAGGTTGAACTTCTTGCCGTGAGAGATAATCTCCTCAACGACCGGCTGCATCTGGTTCACCTTAATAGGATAGATGACAAAGTTTTCTCCCTTGTATCCATACTCTTCTTTTGCCTTTTGAAAACAGCTGGCTGTCTTCTCGATGCGGTTGTCGAGGATGTCTGGGAAACGGAGCAGTACGGGAGCGTTGATGTCGCGTAATGCCAACTCGTCCATGATGTCGCGCAGGTCTATCTGCGTGTTGTCCTTGCATGGAGTTACATAGACATCACCCTTGTCGTTGATGCCAAAGTAAGAAGTACCCCAACCACAGATGTTGTAGAGCTCCTTCGAGTCTTCAATAGTCCATTTCTTCATTTTCTAATCTTGCTTGCTGGAAATCAGTTTTGTTTGTTACCTTTATTATATATTACTTTATTAGATACGGCTATATGTTCAGCAGGTCTCTGATCTGCTGAACAATAGCGTTGATTTTATCATAATTGTCCATCACGTTGATATCGATGATGTGTTTTGCCTTCTCGTAGTAAGGCTCGCGAAGTTTCAGCTGCTCATGGATAAACTTGTCTACCTCTTCCGGTGTTTTGTTGAGCAGCAGAGGGCGTACGCCTTTGCCCATCTTCAGATGAGCGTGAAGGGTTTCTGGAGATGCCTTCAGGTAAAACGTTTCGCCAAGTTGGTTCATGTAGTCCATATTGTCGAAGAAACATGGTGTTCCTCCTCCGCAACTTACCACTACATTTTCAAACTCTGCCACTTCGTGTAGCATATTGTGCTCTATCTTGCGAAATCCCTCTTCTCCAACTTCGTCGAAGATCTGTTTAACGGTCTTGCGCATTCGGCTCTCGATATACCAGTCGAGATCGTAGAACATAACGCCAAGGTCTTTGGCGAGGGCTTTGCCGACCGTTGTCTTGCCGGCGCCCATGTATCCTATGATGATGATTGACTTCATTTTCTTCTGTTTCTATGTCAATGAGGCATGTTTATGATTTCTTTCTGCCTCTGGCCTTTGGTTCTGGAGCAGCTTTGATAATTTCCATACACTCCTCGTATGTAAGCTCCTCTGCACTCTCATGTTTTGCCTTTGGAATGCGGTAATTCTTGCCGTCGTAAGCAATGTATGGACCATACTTGCCATTGAGAATTTCCATCTTGTCGTCCTCATCGAAGACTTTGAGATGACGCTTCTCTTCGGCTTCGCGCTTTTCCTTGATCAGTTCGATGGCTCTATCCAGGGTGATGGTCAGCGGATCATCCTCCTTTGGAATAGAAACATACTTGCGGTTATGGAGGATGTAAGGGCCGTAGCGACCAGAGCCAACTGTTACAGTAATGCCTTCATAATCACCGAGTTCTCTTGGTAGCTTGAAGAGCTCCAAAGCCTCTTCCAGAGTGATGGTTTCTATGCTCTTGTCTGATGGTAACTGGGCAAACTGAGGCTTGTCCTTATCCTCAGCAGAACCAATCTGTACCACAGGTCCAAAACGGCCAATCTTGACGAATACTGGCTTTCCTGTCTTTGGATCATTTCCGAGATTGCGCTCGCCGGCTTTGTGCTGGTTGCGGGCTTCCAGGACTTCCTTCACTTCAGGCTCAAAGCCCTTGTCGAAATCCTTCATCCAGTTGGTCCATTCGGTCTTTCCTTCTGCAATATCATCAAACTTCTTCTCTACGTCTGCCGTAAAGTTGTAGTTCATGATGTTCGGGAAGTTCTCCATCAGGAAATCGTTTACTACGATGCCGATATCAGTAGGCAGAAGTTTGCCCTTTTCAGAGCCTGCCATCTCTTTTTTCAACTTCTGGGTTATCTTGATGCCCTTCAGAGAATCTATGGTAAATGTGCGCTCTTCACCCGTCTTGTCACCCTTTACTACGTATTGACGCTGCTGGATGGTACTGATGGTTGGAGCATAGGTAGATGGACGGCCGATGCCGAGATCTTCCAGTTTCTTCACCAGACTGGCCTCGGCGTATCTTGCAGGAGCCAGAGAATACTTCTCTGTAGCAAGGATTTCTCTGCGCTGCAATTCATCGCCTTCTTTCAGGGCAGGAAGAATGTGGGAAGAATCCTCAGCATGCTCTTCATCGTCGGTTGACTCGAGATAAACCTTGAGGAAACCATCGAATGAAACAACCTCGCCGGTAGCAACAAACTTTTCGCTTGTGTTGCCGATATTGATGTTGATGGTTGTCTTTTCGAGTTGTGCGTCAGCCATCTGAGATGCGATGGTACGCTTCCAGATGAGTTCGTAAAGGCGCTTCTCCTGAGCGGTTCCTTCGATGGTTGGTTCATTCATATATGTAGGACGGATAGCCTCGTGCGCTTCCTGTGCACCCTTTGAACTGGTGTGGTAGGCACGAGTCTGGCTGTATTCCTTGCCATATTCTCTGATAATCTCATCTTTGCTGGCGTTGGTACAGAGCGTAGAGAGGTTTACGCTATCGGTTCGCATGTAAGTGATGCGTCCGCTTTCGTAAAGTTTCTGGGCTATCATCATGGTCTGTACAACGGTGAAACCAAGCTTGCGTGCAGCTTCCTGTTGCAAAGTAGAAGTAGTGAAAGGTGGTGCAGGAGAACGCTTTAAAGGCTTCTTGGTTACAGATTCAACCATAAACTTAGCGTCTTTACACTTCTCAAGGAAAGCTTCAACCTCTTCGTGGGTATTGAAACGCTGGTCCAGTTCTGCCTTTACCTCTGTTGCATTGCCGCTGTCGCTGATCAGGGCGAAAATAGCGGTAACGCGATAGTATGGAACACTCTGGAACTTCTGGATTTCACGCTCACGTTCTACTATCAGACGGACAGCAACACTCTGTACACGACCTGCAGAAAGGGCTGGCTTAACCTTTCTCCACAAGATAGGAGAAAGTTTGAAACCTACCAGTCGGTCGAGTACACGACGTGCCTGCTGGGCATTCACCAGGTTCATGTCCAGATGGCGTGGGTTCTTGATTGCGTCAAGAATAGCCTGTTTGGTAATCTCGTGGAAGACAATACGGTTTGTCTTCTCCTCATCCAATCCCAGTACTTCGCAAAGGTGCCAGCTGATGGCTTCTCCCTCGCGGTCCTCATCGGATGCTAACCAGATTTTCTTGGCTTTCTTCGCATTCGTTTTCAATTCTGTAACGAGTTTTTTCTTCTCCTCTGGAATCTCATAATCAGGTTCCATGGTTTTCTCGTTTATACTAAGTTCCTTCTTCTTCAGGTCACGGATATGACCGTAAGAAGACATAACCTTATAGTCCTTACCTAAAAACTCTTCGATCTTTTTAGCCTTCGCAGGGCTCTCGACGATTACTAAATTCTCTTGCATAAGCTTATACACAATTTTTTTCGGTTGGCAAAAGTAAGTAAACTTTTTGCTTATACCTTATTATATGGTGTTTTTTTTGGTTTTTTTAATGTTTGGGAGCCATATTTGGCTGTATAGAACCCTTTTTACCCCAATTTTGTTTCCAAATAACGATGGAGTCCCTTGCGTATGGAATCGAATGCAAACTCATCAGGATTGAGTCTGCTCAATGGTATCCAGAATGATTCTTCTGCATCGTCCATTGCTTCTATATGAGTGTCGTCTTTCACCTTCACTTCATAGAACATATCGAGGGTATGGACCATGAAACCAGAGTAAAGGTAGAGATTTGGGTAGCTGAACTGATACTTAACCTCAGTTGCATCCAGTCCGGTTTCCTCTTTTACCTCTCTTGCCATACCTTCTTCACCTGTTTCATCCATGTCAACAAAACCGCCTGGCAAATCGAGTGCCCCCTTGGCTGGGTCTTTCTTGCGCCTTACTGCCAGGAGCTCTTCCTTACTGTTGAGTATGAGAGCTACCGTAGCACTGCTTGGATTGAGGTAATAAGAGAATCCGCAGTCCTTACACTTCTTGCTCTTGATGTTGTTGATTTCGAAATGACTAGAGCCGCAAACCGGGCAAAACTGAAACTTATCTAATACGTGACTCATATAATGATTAATGTATAATGATTGATGTTTAATGAAAAGAATTTATCTTCATGTTATAATTGAAAAGCGGCCGGTCTTTGACTGCTGAACAAAGATCGGCCGCTGGTTATCTGATATTTACCAATTATCTGTACGGAATGGGAAGAGAGGCAGGTTGCCTGCATTTGCCATATTGCCGAGCTGGAAGTTGCGGAAACAGTAGCGAAGGGCTACCGGTTTCTTTACCTCAGGACTGGTTACGATGACGCACTCATTCCAAGGATCGTTGCCTTCCTGCCAGAAGTGCTTGGCTGTAGCCTTATGGAATACCTTATCTTCGCCTGCAACTTCGAAACCTTCGATACCTTCAAAGCGGTTGTAGGCTCCGTAGGTGTTGTCGAAATGCACCTTTACAGTATCACCTACAATCTTCATCTCCTTGAAGGTCATGCTCTCGCTGAAGAGTCCCTTCATGCCATAGGTCTTGCTGAGTGCCTGGAGTGCAAGACGTTCGCCTACAGGCTGTTTCTGACATGGATGAATCTGCTCAACCTCGTATGGGTAAACCAGGTCTTCGGTACAGACGATGCCGCTGTTTGGAATCACCTTGGCTGCATTGAACTGCTGTTCACGGAGCTTAGGTCCCCAATCGCCATTTACGTCGCCATTATGATAAGGTGCAATCTGTACGAAATAGAATGGCAGTTCGCCCTGCTTGAAGTCTCTGCGCCACTGGGCAACGAGGTCGGCAAGACGTTTGGTATACTGGCCGTCCGGGTCGCCCACGTTAGAACATCCCTGATAGAAGAGAATGCCCTTTACGCTATAGTTGAGGATAGGGTGGAAAGTTCCGTTACCCCAGAGAAGAGGGTAGAGAAAATCCCACTTAAACTTAGGGTTCTTGGTCATCTTTACAGAGTCGAGATCTTCCTTGGTGTTCTTCTTCAGGTAGTCGCGGTCGAGCCAGCTTTCTACACGGCTTCCACCCTTGTTTGCCATGACCAGACCTACCGGAATGTCAAGAGTCTTGTTTATTACCTGTGCAAAGAAGTATCCTGTAGCAGATGCATCGCCTACGGTTTCCGGGTTAACCTCCTTCCATTCGCAGTTGGCATCATCTAACGGCTTGCTGCTCATTACGCTAGGAATCTTTACGTAATGTACGCCTTTGTACTGGTTTGCTTCGAGCACCGCCTTGTTGTAACCTTCTACAGGGCAGTTGCCGAATCCTTTTACAGGCATCTCCATGTTGCTCTGACCTGCACAAACCCATACTTCTCCTGCCAGCACATTGTTGAGAGTGGTCTTTTCGCCATCATCGAAAGTGATGGAGAGTGGGGTGTAGCTCGCCTTCGGGGTTTGTACTTTGATAGCCCATTTGCCATCCTTTCCGGTCTTGGCAGAATATTTCTGCCCAGACCATGAGGTGGTTACCTCTACGGTGGTTCCTGGTTTGTCCCACCCCCAGAGGCTAGCCTCTGTGTTTTGCTGTAAAATCATGTTGTCACCCAAGATGTGTGGCAACTTTACTTTAGCCTGCGCTCCTGTTGTGATAAGCGCCAAGGCTGCCATTGCTAAAAATTTCTTATTCATTTTTTAGGGTTTAAAAGTTTATCGTTTTTTTGTTCTTAAGTTCCTTGTATGGTTCGTATTCAGATATTGCCATCTATGTTATCATGAAAGCAGATACAGAACTGACGTTAAAGAATAAGAGTTAGAAGCTGGAAGATGAAAAGCCGAAACTGTTCTCTCCAAACTTCTAACTCCTGGTTATCTTATGGTTATCTTAAAGAAGGTTCTTGATGGCTGCCTCTATGTCCTTGATCTGTGCATCACGTGCCTGCAGGGTGTTGGTGCGGTCGATCAGGAAGAAGGTAGGAATGCTCTGGACATTGTAGAGAGCCAGACTCTTGCCCTGAATGCCATCTTCATCGCGTACGCAAATCCAAGGGATGGCAGCGGTAGAGGTTTTCCAGAAGTGCTCGTCAGGGTCTACTGATACCTGATAAATCTCCAGTCCGGCAGCATGATACTTGTTGTAGAGTTCACGCAACATCATGATGCGCTTGGTGCTCTCTTTGCTGGCGAAGAGATGGAAGTCGAGCAGTACCACCTTGCCCTTGAGGTCGGAGAGACGGCGTACCTGTCCCTTGTTGTCCTGAAGTGCAAGCTCGATGCATCCGTTTACGCTCACCTTGCTGGCCTCAATCTGCTGCTGTGCCATCTGGTTCTCGATGATACGGATGTCCTTCATTCCCTCGATGGCGATATTGTGGAGGTTCTTGCCACGCTCAGCGCCAGGATAGTAGGTATCCCAACTGGTTGCTACGGCAGCAAATACCTTCACGTCGTCTTTGTTGTTGCGAGGGTTGAAGATAAGTGTATTCACATTGCCCAACTGTACCGTTTGGAAGAGCGCATAGTAAGCGTATGCCTTCATTGGCTCCTTGAAGATGTAGTTGGTCTTGATGTCCTGTTTGTAAGCCTGGAGCATGCGGCCTACGATGGATTCGATAGAATCGTTGCCGATGTTAGGATCTTTCACGAGCCCGTTGATATTGCTCTGGAGAGTCATCTGCTTAAGAGACAACTCCTTGATCTTGTTGCAGTTTTCAGAACCTTCCACTTCGTATTTGAAGCTCATCTGCGGATAAGCCGCCTTTACCTTGACGGTTTCTGTAGAATCGATGGAAAGATTGATGGTTTGATTGGCGATGCGTAAGCGGTAGAACTCTGGGGTAACAGAGTCCATGGCAGCCTCGTCGAAGGCAAATGCACCATCCTCGCCCAGTTTAACAGAGTCGATTTTCACAGGACCGTTCAGGCTGATGTTCTCCAGATAGAGCATAGAGTCCTGAGCCTCTGTGATATTGCCGTTGATGTGGAATTTCTTGTTGTTACAAGAAGTCAAAGCCAGTGCAGCTACCATAATCGCTGCCACTGAAAAGAGTCTAGTTATCTTCATGAATTTTATTATTTTGCAAAATTATCGAGTGCAAAGATAGTAATAAAATTGCGAATAATGCACCTTCTATAGATAAATTATTTAAAAAAGTGGAAAATAATTGCTGATTTATTTGTTTATTAATAATTAAAGAGGTATCTTTGCAGCGTTTTAGATATTTTAGATGTTAGACAAAACAATAAGTTTTTTAATTTAGATGAACGTAATTACAAAAAGTGTTCAGTTGCCTGATGGAAGAACCATCACAATTGAGACCGGAAAAGTTGCAAAACAGGCTGATGGTGCTGCGGTTCTCCGCATGGGTAACACAGTGCTTCTCGCAACTGTTTGTGCAGCAAAGGATGCAGTTCCGGGTACAGATTTTATGCCTTTGCAAGTAGATTATCGTGAGCAGTACAGTGCTGCAGGTCGTTTCCCTGGTGGTTTCACCAAGCGCGAAGGCAAAGCCAGCGATGAGGAAATCCTTACCTCTCGTCTTGTGGACCGTGCTTTGCGTCCACTTTTCCCTTCTAACTACCATGCAGAAGTTTACGTACAGGTAATGTTGCTCTCAGCCGATGGTGTTGACCAGCCAGATGCCCTCGCAGGTTTCGCTGCTTCAGCTGCCATGGCTTGTTCAGATATTCCTTTCGAGTACTATATCTCTGAGGTTCGTGTAGCTCGTATCAATGGTGAGTATGTTGTAAACCCTACATTCCAGCAGATGGAAGAGGCAGACATGGATATCATGGTTGGTGCTACCAAGGACAATATCATGATGGTAGAAGGTGAGATGAAGGAAGTTTCTGAGCAGGATCTCATTGGCGCCCTCAAGGTGGCTGCCGAGGCTATCAAGCCTATGTGCGAACTCCAGTATGAGTTGGCTAAGGAGAAGGGTACTGACGTGAAGCGTGAGTATGACCACGAGATCAACGATGAGGAACTCCGTGAGCAGATTAAGTCTGAGCTTTACAAGCCAGCTTATGATATCAATCATCAGGCTTTGGAGAAGCATGCACGTCAGGATGCTTTCGACAAGGTTTTGGCTGATTTCCTCGAGAAGTATGACGCTGCTCATACCGATCTTTCTGAGGAAGACTTGGAGGAGAAGCACGCTGAGGCTACCCGTTACTATGATGACGTAATGCGCGATGCTATGCGCCGTTGCATCCTCGACGAGGGCTTGCGCCTTGATGGTCGTGCTACTACAGAAATCCGTCCTATCTGGTGCGAGGTATCTCCACTCCCAATGCCTCACGGAAGCGCTATCTTCCAGCGTGGTGAGACTATGTCTCTCTCTACATGTACGCTCGGTACCAAGATGGACGAGAAGCTTATCGACGGTGTGCTCGAGAAGAGCTACCAGCGCTTCCTCCTTCACTATAACTTCCCTCCATTCTCTACAGGTGAGGCTAAGGCTCAGCGCGGCGTAGGCCGTCGTGAGATTGGTCACGGTCACTTGGCATGGCGTGGTTTGAAGGGCCAGATTCCTGCAGACTTCCCTTACACAGTACGTTTGGTAAGCCAGATCTTGGAGTCTAACGGTTCTTCTTCTATGGCTACTGTTTGTGCCGGTACTCTCGCCCTGATGGATGCAGGTGTTCCTATGAAGAAGCCAGTTTCTGGTATCGCTATGGGTCTTATCAAGAACCCAGGTGAGGACAAGTACGCTATCCTCAGTGATATCCTCGGTGATGAGGACCACTTGGGTGATATGGACTTCAAGACTACTGGTACCCGCGATGGTTTGACCGCTACACAGATGGATATCAAGTGTGATGGTTTGAGCTTCGAGATTCTTGAGGAGGCTTTGATGCAGGCTAAGGCTGGTCGTGAGCATATCCTCAACTGCATGATGGAGACAATCTCTGAGCCACGTGCTGAGATGAAGCCACAGGTTCCACGTATCGTAGCATTCGATATCCCTAAGGAGTTCATCGGTGCTGTTATCGGCCCTGGTGGTAAGATTATCCAGCAGATGCAGGAGGATACTGGTGCGACAATCACTATCGAGGAGACTGATGGTAAGGGTCACGTCCAGGTGTCTGCTCCTAACAAGGATTCTATCGATGCAGCTTTGGCTAAGATTAAGGCTATCGTAGCTGTTCCTGAGGTTGGTGAGGTTTACGAGGGTACTGTCCGTTCTATCATGCCTTACGGTTGCTTCGTAGAGATTCTCCCTGGTAAGGATGGTTTGCTCCACATCTCTGAGATTGATTGGAAACGTCTTGAGACAGTTGAAGAGGCTGGCATCAAGGAAGGTGACAAGATCAAGGTGAAGTTGATGGAAATTGATCCTAAGACTGGCAAGTACAAACTTTCTCATCGTGTATTGATGGAGAAGCCAGAGGGTTATGTAGAGCGTGAGCGTCGTCCACGTCCTGAGCGCGGTGAGCGTCGCGGTCGTCGTGATGATCGTCATGAAGGTCGTGGTGAGCGTCCAGCTCGTCAGCCACGTCGTTACGAGCATCGTAATGATGAGCAGGCTCCTAAGGAGTTCAACGACTCTTTGGATCACAACAATGATGTAGAATAATCTGCGTATTAGACACATTATTATATATAAAGGCACATTCCGCATAGGAATGTGCCTTTTTTTAATAGTACTTTCTCTAATTATTGCCGGATATTGTATTTGTATATGGGAATGGAGAATGTAAAGTGTGGATCATATGGGGATATACAAAAAGAGTCACAAGTAAAACTTGTGACTCTTTTCTGCGCTTCAAGATGGGCTTGAACCAACGACCCCCTGATTAACAGTCAGGTGCTCTAACCAACTGAGCTATTGAAGCATTTTTTCTGTAAAGAACATGACGTTCCTTATTTGCGTGTGCAAAAGTACTAACTTTTCTTCATTCTGCCAAATTTTTTGCTGACTTTTTTCGCTTTTTCTCTAAAAAAGTGTATTTTTTCTTATCTTTGTGCCACTTTTTGCCTATTTTATGGTGTTTTTCGCAAAGAAATGAGTACTTTTGTGGTCGAAATCTTCTCCCGAGGGCGAATGCCGTGAAGAGGAGGAGGAAATAACCAATAAGTTGAATCATATACAATTAAATAAGGTAACAATGAAAAGAATACTGTTCTCCTTGCTTATGGTGCTCCTGGCAGTTCCTACTTTTGCCCAGGTTGACAAAGATCATGACTTCAAAGCTGCAAAGAATATGGAAATATTCAATGCCATCTACAAGAATCTCGATTTGATGTATGTTGATACGCTCGATGCTGAAGTTGTGGTCGGAAATGGTATCAATGCCATGTTGCGTAGTCTCGACCCTTATACTACCTATTATCCTGAGCAGAAGATGAAGGAACTCAAGAACCTGCTCACCGGCAAGTATGCGGGTGTAGGTGCGGTGATACGCTACAATTTCCAGTTGCAGCGCGTCTGTATCAGCGAGCCTTACGAGAATATGCCTGCTGCAGAAGTGGGACTGAAGAAGGGTGACATCATCCTGAGTATTGATGATGAGGATATGACCAATAAGGAGGTGAGCTATGTCAGCGATCATCTTCGTGGTGACCCGGGTTCTTCTTTCATGCTGAAAGTTAAGCGTCCAAGTACAGGTAAGACGATGAAGGTGAAGGTAACACGCCGTACCATCCAGTTGCCGTTCTTGCCTTATTATGGCATGTTGGAGGGCAGCATCGGTTACATAAACTTCAATTCCTTTACCGAGCAGTCTGCCAAGGAAGTGCGTCGTGCTTTCATCGATTTGAGAAAGCAAGGAGCCAAGAGTCTTGTCTTCGATCTGCGTAATAATGGTGGTGGTTCTGTTACCGAAGCGGTCAGCATCATCAATATGTTCTTGCCTAAAGGTAAGACAGTCTTGGAGATGAAGGGAAAGTTGCAGCGTTCTAATCATGTTTATAAGACCACGGTTGAACCGATAGATTCCGTTATGCCGATGGTGATATTGGTGAACGAGAATTCTGCCAGTGCCAGTGAAATCATGAGCGGCAGTCTGCAGGATTATGACCGTGCTGTAATATTAGGTACGCGCACGTATGGAAAGGGATTGGTGCAGACTACCATGGATTTGCCTTATAACGGACAGGTGAAACTTACTACTGCTAAATATTTCATTCCTAGCGGTCGATGCGTTCAGGCACTCAACTATAAGCACGATAAGGGTGGTTATGTGGAGCATGTTCCCGACTCTCTTACCAAGGTGTTCTATACCGCAGGTGGCAGAGATGTGAGAGATGGAGGTGGCGTGAAGCCGGATGTAGAAGTAAAGCCTGATTCTTTGCCAAACATCGCCTTCTATCTGGCTGGTGCCCGTGACAGTAATGAGGTGATGCTTAATTATGAGGTTGATTATATCGCCAAGCATCCTGCTATTGCTCCTGCGAAGGAATTCTCGCTGACCGATGCCGACTATGATGAATTCAAGACACGCGTGTTGAAGGCTAACTTCCAGTACGACCGTGAAACAGAAAAGTATCTCAAGGACTTGGAAAAACTCGCTAAGTTTGAAGGCTACTACGATGATGCCAAGGCAGAGTTTGAGGCTTTGAAGAAAAAACTGAGCCATAATGTGGCAAAGGATCTGGATTATAACAAGGATTACATCAAGCATCTGTTGGAAAATGACATCGTTTCTGCCTATTATTTCCAGCGCGGTGCCATCCAGAATTCCATGCGTTACGACAAGCAGATTAAGGAAGCAGTAAAATTGCTGAATTCTCCATCAGAATACGAAAAAATACTGCATCCTGTGAAGAAATAAGTACAAAAACGTGCACAATCGATTAAAAATGTGCACGTTGCGAATAAAAAGTTGCATTTTTTTTGGCTAATCACAAAAATATTTGTAATTTTGCAACGTTCAGTGGAATGAGGGGCTCACAAGAGTTCCTCATTTTATTTTAATAAGGTATATATGATTGATAAAAACGTCGTAAAAAAATTAGTTGAAGAATGGCTCCAAGATAAGGAATATTTCTTGGTAAGCATTGAAATCAGTCCCGACGATAGAATCGTTGTTGAGATTGACCATGCCGATGGAGTATGGATTGAGGATTGTGTTGCCTTGAGTAAGTATATTGAGGATCATTTGAACCGTGACGAGGAAGACTATGAGCTCGAAGTTGGCTCTGCAGGCTTGGGTCAACCGTTCAAAGTTCCGCAGCAGTATATCAATTTCATTGGCAAGGAGGTAGAGGTGCTTGATGCCGACGGCAAGAAGGTGAAGGGTATCTTGAAAGCTGTTGAAGGAAATGACTTCACAGTTGGCGTTGAAGAAAAGGTAAAGGTTGAAGGTAAAAAACGTCCGGTTAAGCAGGAGGTTGATCACGTTTACCAGATGGATAAAGTAAAATATACAAAATACATAATTAGTTTCAATTAAGTTATGGCTAAAAAAGAGCAAGAATTGACAGCGAGTATGATTGATACATTCCGCGAGTTTAAAGAAACAAAGAATATCGACCGTACTACATTGGTAAGTGTATTGGAGGAGAGCTTCCGTAATGTACTTGCCAAGATTTTTGGTAGTGACGAAAACTTTGATGTCATCGTGAACCCTGACAAGGGTGACTTCGAAATTTATCGCAACCGTATAGTTGTTGCTGATGGCGAAGTTGAAGATGAAAATAAGGAAATTACACTTTCTGAGGCTCGTAAGATTGAGCCGGATTACGAGGTTGGTGAGGATGTAAGTGAGACGGTTGACTTCAATAAGTTTGGTCGTCGTGCCATCTTGACTCTTCGTCAGACTTTGGCTTCCAAGATTCTTGAGTTGGAGCATGATTCACTCTACAACAAATACAAGGATCGCGTAGGTCAGGTTATCTCTGGTGAGGTTTATCAGGTTTGGAAGCGCGAGGTTCTGATTGTAGATGATGAGAACAACGAGCTCATGTTGCCTAAGACTGAGCAGATTCCTGGTGATACTTACCGCAAGGGTGAGACTGTTCGTGCGGTCATCCTTCGTGTAGACAACGAGAACAATAATCCAAAGATTATTTTGAGCCGTACTGCTCCAATCTTCCTGCAGCGCCTGTTGGAGGCTGAGGTTCCTGAGATTGCAGACGGTCTGATTGCAATCCGCCGTATCGCCCGTCTTCCGGGAGAGCGTGCTAAGATTGCTGTTGAAACATTCGATGAGCGTATCGACCCGGTTGGCGCATGTGTAGGTGTTAAGGGTAGCCGCGTTCACGGTATCGTTCGCGAACTTTGCAACGAGAATCTCGATGTCATCAACTACTCAAGCAATACCAAACTCTTCATTCAGCGTGCGTTGGCTCCAGCCAAGGTTTCTTCAATCAATGTTGATGATGAGAACAAGAAAGCAGAGGTTTACTTGCAGCCTGAGGAAGTTAGTTTGGCTATCGGCCGTGGCGGTATGAACATCAAACTGGCTTCTATGCTTACAGAATATACCATCGACGTATTCCGTGAGGTAGACGAGAATGAGGCCGATGAGGATATCTACTTGGATGAGTTCTCTGATGAGATTGACCAGTGGGTTATCGATGCTATCAAGGGCATCGGTCTTGATACTGCCAAGCAGGTACTCAATGCACCTCGCAACTTGCTGATTGAGAAGGCCGACCTCGAAGAGGAGACCGTTGATCATGTACTCAGCGTGTTGCGCGCCGAATTCGAACAATAATTCCCTTGCCAGCGAGTGCTTGCAGGGAATCTAACTTTAAAAATAGGAGAATAAATAATTTATGAGCATCAGATTAAATAAAGCACTACGTGAATTAAATATAGGACTTCAGACGGCAGTTGAATTCCTAGAGAAAAGAAAAGACCTGGGAGATGTCAAGGCAGAACCGAGCTTCAAACTCACCGACCAGCAATACAAGGCATTGAATGATGCCTTCAGTCAGGACAGAGAGGTTCGTGATCAGGCTGAGAAACTCTTTACCAAAAAAGCAAAAGATAAGAAGCGTGCGCCAGAGCAGAAGGACAATCGCGCTGAAAGCTTGTTGGAGTCTAATGGACAGCAGCAGTATAAGCCGCTGGGAAAGATTGACTTGGACAATATCGGTAAGAAGCCTGCTGCAGAGTCTGTTGCGGAAAAGCCTGAGACTGCTGCCGTCAGTCCTGAGCAGAAGAAAGACGCTCCTAAGGCTGAGCAAAAGAAGGAACAGAAGCCACAACAGGCTTCTCAGCATAAACAGCAAATGAAACAGGAAAATCATCAGAAATCACAGCAGTCAAACGCTCAGATGAATAAGCAGAATGCTCCTCAGGGAAAGAAAGAGCATCATCATGCTAAGAATGAAACTGCACAGCATTCTGCTGGCGCAGCAGACAACAGCGTGTTTACTCTCAAGAGTGAGAAGAAGTTTACTGCTAATGAGCCTAAGGTGTTGGGCAAGATAGATTTGTCTTCTCTCAACCAGAGCACTCGTCCTAAGAAGAAAACCAAGGAGGAGCGCCGCAAGGAACGTGAGGAGAAAATGGCTCAACAGCACAATGAGCGCAAAAAGCGTGTTCGTATCAACAAAGAACGTGTTGACATCAATGCCGAAGCAAAGAATAATGGCGGAGGTAATGGCAACAACGGCGGTAATAACAAGAAGAACAAAAACCGCAACAGAAATAATAACAATAATAATCGCGGCAATAACAACAACCGCGGCAACCAGCGCCAGATCGAGGTTGATGACGAGGCTGTAGCACGCCAGGTTAAGGAGACTCTTGCACGTTTGACCAGCAAGAGTCAGAACAAGAAGGGTGCTAAGTACCGTAAGGAGAAGCGTGAGGCTGTTCAGGAGAAGTTGCAGGATCAGGCTCGTCAGGAGCAGAAGGAAAGCAAGACCCTGAAGCTCACTGAGTTCGTTACCGTTAGCGAGTTGGCTACGATGATGGATATCAGCGTTACTCAGGTTATCTCTACGCTGATGGGCGTAGGTATCATGGTATCTATCAACCAGCGCCTGGATGCAGAGACCATCAACATGGTAGCTGAGGAGTTCGGTTTCAAGACCGAATACGTGAGTGCCGAGGTTCAGGAGGCCGTGAGCGAGGAAGTGGATGATGAGAACGACTTGGTTCCACGTGCTCCAATCGTAACCGTCATGGGTCACGTAGACCATGGTAAGACCTCTTTGCTCGACTATATCCGCAATACCAATGTGATTGCCGGTGAGGCGGGTGGTATTACCCAGCATATCGGTGCCTATAGTGTGACCCTGAAAAGCGGTCGCAAAGTTACCTTCCTTGATACTCCAGGTCATGAGGCGTTTACCGCCATGCGTGCCCGTGGTGCCCAGGCTACCGATATCGCCATCATCATCATCGCAGCCGATGACTCCGTGATGCCTACTACCAAGGAGGCTATCGCTCATGCGCAGGCTGCAGGTGTACCAATGGTATTCGCTATCAACAAGATTGATAAGCCAGGTGCTAACCCAGACCGTATCCGTGAGGACTTGGCTAACATGAACCTGCTCGTTGAGGAGTGGGGTGGTAAGTATCAGTGCCAGGAAATCAGTGCCAAGAAGGGTATCGGTGTTCACGATTTGCTCGACAAGGTGCTCCTCGAGGCTGACATGCTCGACCTGAAGGCTAACCCTAACCGTCGTGCTACAGGTACCATCATCGAGTCTTCTCTCGACAAGGGTCGTGGATATGTTTCTACCGTATTGGTAGCCAACGGTACCTTGAAGGTAGGCGACATCGTACTCGCCGGTACTTCTTGGGGTCGTGTCAAGGCGATGTTCAATGAGCGTAATGCCAACATCAAGTCAGCTGCTCCTGCTGAGCCAGCTATCATCCTCGGTTTGAACGGTGCGCCTACTGCAGGTGACCAGTTCCACGTAATCGAGACAGAGCAGGAGGCTCGCGAAATCGCCAACAAGCGTGAGCAGCTGCAGCGTGAGCAGGGCTTGCGTACTCAGAAGCGCTTGACCTTGGGTGATATCTCTCACCGTATCGCACGTGGTGAGTTCCATGAGTTGAACGTCATCGTGAAGGGTGATACCGATGGTTCTGTTGAGGCTTTGAGCGACTCATTCATCAAGCTTTCTACCGAGAAGGTTCAGGTGAACGTGGTGAACAAGGCTGTGGGTCAGATTTCAGAGAACGACGTGATGCTGGCATCTGCTTCAGATGCAGTCATCGTTGGTTTCCAGGTTCGTCCATCTGCCGATGCTCGTAAGGCTGCCGACCGTGAGGGTGTTGAAATCAACACATACTCTATCATCTACGATGCTATCGACGATATCAAGAGTGCGATGGTTGGTATGCTCGACAAGGTGAAGAAGGAAATCGTTACCGGTCAGGTTGAGGTTAAGCAGACCTTCAAGATTTCTAAGGTGGGTACTATTGCCGGTGGTCTCGTTACCGAGGGTAAGGTACACGCTAAGGATAAGGCTCGCGTCATCCGTGACGGTATCGTCATCCGTACTGCAGAAATCGGTGCCTTGAAGCGTTACAAGGACGATGTTAAGGAGGTGGTTACCGGTATGGAATGCGGTTTGAGCCTCGTCAACTACAACGATATCCAGGAGGGCGACGTTATCGAAACCTTCACTGAGATCGAGGTAGAGCAGAAGCTTTAATAAAGTGAAGAGTGAAGAACGAAAAGTGAAGAATTCATTTGTTTTTCGCTCTATCATATATATAATAAGGTAGGGATGAGTCCTCAGCGGCTTATCCCTATTTAGGGTTAAAATAACGAAAGGTTATTCTAAATAACAATGGCAGAAATAGAGAAAGAACAGAATCAGGTTGTCAAGGATGTGATAGACCAGAAATACGAGTATGGTTTTACCACCGATGTACATACTGAAATCATAGAAAAGGGTCTCAACGAGGATGTTGTGCGCCTGATCTCGCAGAAGAAGGGAGAGCCAGACTGGATGCTCGAATTTCGTCTGAAAGCCTACAATTACTGGAAGACGCTCAAGGAGCCAAAGTGGGGACACGTGCACGTGCCACCTGTTGACTACCAGGAGATTTCATACTATGCCGACCCTTTGGCAAAGAAGCCAAAAAACAAGGAGATTGATCCTGAGTTGGAGAAGACATTCGACAAGCTTGGTATTCCTCTGGAGGAGCGTCTGGCTTTGAGCGGCACTGCCGTGGATGCCATCATGGACTCTGTATCGGTGAAGACTACCTTCAAGGAGAAACTCCGTGAGAAGGGCGTCATCTTCTGCAGTATCGGCGAGGCAGTGAAGGAGCACCCTGATTTGGTAAGAGAGTATCTGGGAACCGTAGTTCCTTATCGTGATAACTTTTATGCAGCCTTGAACAGTTGCGTATTCAGTGATGGCTCATTCGTTTATATTCCTAAGGGCGTCCGCTGTCCGATGGAGTTGAGCAGTTACTTCCGCATCAATGCCCGTAACACCGGTCAGTTTGAGCGTACATTGATCATCGCTGATGATGATGCCTACGTTTCTTACCTGGAGGGATGTACAGCGCCAATGCGTGATGAGAACCAGCTTCATGCAGCTATCGTAGAGATTATCGTCAAGGATAATGCTGAGGTAAAGTACTCTACCGTTCAGAACTGGTATCCTGGTGATGAACATGGTAAGGGTGGTGTGTTGAACCTGGTAACCAAGCGAGGTGACTTGCGTGGTGTCAACTCTAAGTTGAGCTGGACTCAGGTAGAGACTGGCTCGGCTATCACTTGGAAGTATCCTTCTTGCATCTTGCGTGGTGATAACTCTGTAGCTGAGTTCTACAGTGTGGCTGTTACCAACAACTATCAGGAGGCTGATACGGGTACCAAGATGATTCACATGGGTAAGAACACCAAGAGTACCATCATCTCGAAGGGTATTTCGGCTGGTCATAGCCAGAACTCCTATCGAGGGCTGGTTCGTGCCACGTCCAATGCCGACAATGCGCGCAACTACAGTTCCTGCGACTCCTTGTTGCTGGGCAGCGATTGTGGAGCACATACCTTCCCATATATGGATGCCCATAACGACACAGCCGTGTTCGAGCATGAGGCAACTACCTCGAAGATTTCAGAAGACCAGCTCTTCTATTGTAATCAGCGAGGCATTCCTACCGAGGAGGCTGTCGGCTTGATCGTAAACGGTTATGCCAAGGACGTGCTCAACAAGTTGCCTATGGAGTTTGCCGTAGAGGCACAGAAACTCCTAAGTGTTTCACTCGAAGGCACCGTTGGCTAAGAATAATAAGAAAGAGAGGTGGTTATGAAAAGAATGTTGTTGATGTTATTGTTAGTTGATAGCTTGAACTTAACGGCTCAAGACCTTTTCAATCATCAAAAAAATGGCTTGACGGCACAGCAAGATTCCATCGTTGCATCTTTTGTTGCGAAATGCAAGCAAGAGCAAAATGTGTATCTTCGTTGTGGTCGATATTGTCATGTTGATGAGTCTGACCCTACATTGACCAAGTCCATTATGCAGACATCGAGTTATGTTCCGCAGATGAAGGGTAAAGTCATACGACCAGGTGAGTGCTCATTTTGGGTACTAGACCCTCCTTCGTTGTTTGTGCAATGGGGCTGGGAGAAGCCACCATCTTTCTTTGAAGAGTTTTGTTCCAATATTTTGAACGCATTTTTTAAGTAATAATATGTTAGAGGTAAAGAATCTGCATGCTACTATTGCAGGCAAAGAAATATTGAAAGGTATCAACCTGACTATCAACGACGGTGAGATACATGCTATCATGGGACCTAACGGTTCCGGTAAGTCAACCTTGAGCGCTGTGCTCACGGGTAACCCTCTCTATACCGTAACCGAGGGTGAGGCTATCTTCAACGGCAAGAACCTCCTGGATATGAAGCCAGAGGACCGTGCCCGTGAAGGCTTGTTCCTCTCTTTCCAGTATCCGGTGGAGATTCCTGGCGTATCCATGACCAACTTCATGCGTGCGGCTATCAATGCCAAGCGTGAGTATCAGGGGTTGGAACCATTGAATACAAGCGAATTCATGAAACTGATGCGTGAGAAGCGCGAGTTGGTGGAATTGGACAGCAAGTTGGCTCGCCGTTCAGTAAACGAAGGTTTCTCGGGTGGTGAGAAGAAGCGCAACGAGATTTTCCAGATGGCTATGCTGGAGCCAAAGCTCTCTATCCTCGATGAAACCGACTCTGGTCTCGATGTGGATGCGATGCGTATCGTGGCTGACGGTGTGAACAAGATGCATACCGACAAGACATCTGCCATCGTCATCACTCACTATGAGCGTCTGCTCGATATGATTAAGCCAAGTGTGGTTCACGTACTCTATAAGGGTAGAATCGTGAAGACTGCCGGTCCTGAACTTGCCAAGGAGATTGAGGCTCGTGGCTACGACTGGATCAAGGCTGAAGTAGATGAGAAATAATAGGGAGGATGGCTATGCATTCAGAAAAACAATATTTAGACTTGTATCAGTCTTCTTCGAGAATGATCAAGAAGAACAGTGCTGAGGTTCTCAATGCAGTGCGCGATGCTGCTTTCGAGGACTTCCGTCGCCTGGGCTTCCCTTCCCGCAAGGTAGAAAGATACAAGTACACAGATATGAGCGCCATCTTCGAGCCAGACTATGGCTTGAACTTGAATCGTCTGGAAATTCCGGTAGATCCATACGAGGCTTTCCGCTGCGATGTGCCTAACCTGAGCACTTCGCTCTACTTCGTGGTGAACGATGCTTTTTATAACAAAGCTTTGCCTAAAGTAGAGCTTCCGGAGGGCGTAATCGTGGACTCTTTGAACAAGATTGCTGCAGAAAACCCTGAATTCATCGGGAAATACTACGCTAAGATTGCCAAAACCGACGAAGATGGCATCACGGCATTGAATACATTCCTGGCACAGGATGGCTTGCTTATCTACGTACCAAAGAACGTGAAGGTGGAGCGAACCATTCAGGTCATCAATATTCTCCGTTCGGATGTAGATTTGATGGTAAACCGACGTGTACTCATCGTGATGGAACAGGGTGCTGAGGCTAAGTTTCTCTTCTGCGACCATGCAGCCGATGACAAGAACTTCCTCGCTACTCAGGTAATCGAGGCTTATGTTGGCGAGAATGCCAGTCTCGACCTCTATTGTCTGGAGGAGACTCATTACAAGAACCGTCGTGTCAGCAACGTTTATATCGAGCAGCAGGCTAACAGCCGCGTGAACCATAACGTCATCACGCTTCATAACGGTATTACCCGCAACCGTCTTGACCTCGTATTCAAGGGCGAGGGAGCTGAGTGCTTCTGCAATGGTTGTGTGATAGCCGACAAGAACCAGGTGGTTGATAACAATACGCTCATCGATCATCAGGTGGGTCATTGTACCAGCAACGAGCTTTATAAGTATGTGCTCGATGGTGAGGCACGTGGTGCTTTTGCCGGTAGAGTGTTGGTTCGTCATGGTGCCCAGAAGACTATTTCTCAGGAAACCAACCAGAACCTCTGTGCAACGAAGACTGCCCGTATGTTCACCCAGCCGATGCTTGAGATTTATGCCGATGATGTGAAGTGTGCGCACGGTAGTACTGTAGGTCAGCTCAACGATGCCGCATTGTTCTATATGCAGCAGCGTGGTGTGAGCCGCGAGGAGGCTAAGTTGCTCCTTCAGTTTGCATTTATCAACGAAGTCATCGACAAGATGGAGTTGGAGCCATTGCGTGATCGCCTGCATCATCTCGTAGAGAAGCGATTCCGTGGTGAACTCAATAAGTGTGAGGGCTGCAAGCTTTGCAAGTAGATAATACCCTTTTAAAGGAGTTAAGTTCTTAAAAATATGTATGATATCAATCAAGTAAGAGCAGATTTCCCGATTTTATCGAGAAAGGTCTATGATAAGCCATTGGTGTATCTGGATAATGCGGCAACCACGCAGAAGCCATTGTGCGTGCTCGATGCCATGCGCGACGAGTATCTCAATGTAAATGCCAATGTGCATCGTGGTGTTCACTATCTCTCTCAGCAGGCTACCGACCTTCATGAGGCAGCCCGCGAAACCGTGCGCAAGTTTATCAATGCGCCTAAGGTTGAGGAAGTCATTTTTACCCGTGGCACTACAGAGAGTCTGAATCTCGTGGTTTCATCGTTCTGCGATGCCTTTATGAGCGAGGGCGACGAGGTGATTATCTCTACCATGGAGCATCACTCCAATATTGTGCCTTGGCAGTTGCAGGCTGCCAAGAAGGGAATTGCCATCCGTGTAATCCCTATCAACGATAAAGGTGAGATTAACCTCGATGAATTCGCCAATTTATTTACCGAACGCACCAAAATCGTGAGCATTGCCCAGGTGAGCAACGTGCTCGGTACGGTGAATCCGGTAAAAGAGATGATAAAGATAGCTCATGAGCACGATGTACCTGTCATGGTGGATGGCGCTCAGAGTACTCCTCATTTTGCTGTGGATGTACAGGATATGGATTGCGATTTCTTCGCTTTCAGCGGACATAAGATTTATGGTCCTACCGGTATCGGTGTGCTTTACGGCAAGGAAGAATGGCTCGACAAGTTGCCTCCTTATCAGGGCGGTGGCGAAATGATTGAGAGCGTAAGTTTCGAGAAGACTACTTTCGAGAAGTTACCTTTCAAGTTCGAGGCTGGTACTCCTGATTATGTAGCTACCCACGGTCTGGCAAAAGCCATCGATTATGTTTCTGCGCTCGGCATGGATAACATTGCCAAGCACGAGCAGGAACTCACCCGCTACTGTATGGAGCAGATGCGAACCATCGATGGAATCAGACTTTTTGGTGAACAGGAGGGCAAAGATGCCGTTGTCAGCTTCTTGGTTGGTGATATTCATCACATGGATATGGGCACCTTGCTCGACCGCCTGGGCATCGCTGTACGTACCGGTCATCATTGCGCTCAGCCTTTGATGGACCGCTATGGTATTCTAGGTACCGTTCGTGCCAGCTTTGCCCTATATAATACAAAGGAAGAAATAGATGCGCTTGTAGCGGGCGTAAAACGCGTGGCTATGATGTTCTAAAGATAAAGACTTTGTAGCCGCATACAGCGCACGTAAAAGCCTTATTTAGCCAACTGGCGAGCGAAAGACAACCCACTGGCAAGCAAAGAACAGCCAACTGGCGCTACTGCGGACAGTTGGCTGTTTGCGTTTGGCAGTTATCAGAAAGTTGAGGTTGGAATGCCCAAATACTCTTCACTCTTCACCCTTTTGCCGTAACGTATTGTTATACTGATACTTACGCACTGAAGAGACGCTCTGACTCTTCACCCACTCTTCACCCTCTCTTCACCGCCTGGTGCTATGAGGGTGAAGAGTAGGTGAAGAGTGGGTGAAGAGTTGGTGAAGAGTTGAAATGCTCTTATCTTTGTAACTGCCCTATAATTAGGCGGTTACGAAATAGAGGTGAAGAGTGAAGAGATAAACGTAAAATTCATCATAATTATGTTAGAAAGTCATTATTATAAGGATATGGTAGAGGCTGGCTGCGATGAGGCTGGCAGAGGATGTCTGGCAGGCAGCGTATATGCAGCAGCCGTTATCCTTCCGCCCGGTTATCAGAATGCCGAATTGAACGACAGTAAGAAGCTCACAGATAAGAAGCGCAAGGCGCTCCGCGAGCAGATAGAGCGTGATGCTGTAGCTTGGGCTGTGGGCATTGTTACTCCCGAAGAAATCGATAAAATCAATATCCTCAACGCCAGTTTCCTGGCCATGCACCGTGCCCTGGACCAGCTCAAGGTTCGTCCGGAGGCAGTTATCGTGGATGGTAACCGCTTCAAACCCTACAAGGATTTGCCTTATACAACCATCGTAAAGGGTGACGGCAAGTATCTGTCTATTGCAGCTGCCAGCATCCTTGCCAAGACCTATCGTGATGATTACATGGATGCGCTGGCAGAAGAATATCCGCAGTACGACTGGAAAAGCAACAAGGGTTATCCTACCAAGAAGCATCGTGCTGCCATCAGGGAATTTGGAGTCACTCCATATCATCGCATGAGCTACAATCTTCTAGGCACAGGTGAACTCTCACTTGATTTTAAAGACTAGGCATCATAGCTGTAGTGCTATGATTTCCATATAAAAAAGCCGCTCAACAGATTTGCCTGTTGAGCGGCTTTTAATTTTGATTAGAAGTCGAGGGTGATACCCTTTTCGTCAATCTTCTTGTATGTCTTGTCGTTTACAGTCACATTCTTCGAGTTCTTAGCATCGAAGGTGTGATTCTTTGCACTAACCTTGATGTTTTCGAGCTTCACGCCGTCAGTACGGTTGATGACGATACCATACTCAGCATTGTTTACCTCCATATCCTTGATGTGGATGTTGCTTACCGGCATCTCTGGGAGACCGTTGAAGTAAGCTGCACGACGGGCTGTGCGGCAGATGACATGGTTGATGTCGATATTGCGGAAGCAAGGTGTTGTCTCGTCTACCTTGAACTTCTGTACCTTCTGGCTCTTAGCCTCATCGCCATCGTTGAGAACCTCAACGGCAGACTTGCCACCGTAATAGAGATCGAAGGTGATGACATCTGTCTGAATATCAAACATTGACATGTTGTCGATGTAGATATTCTCTACTACGCCACCACGACCGCGGGTACTCTTGAAACGGAGACCTACATCGGTGCCGAGGAACTGGCAGTCGCTCACCTTGATATTCTTTACGCCACCACTCATCTCGCTACCAACAACGAAACCGCCATGACCCTTGAATACGGTACAGCCGTTTACGATGACATTCTCGCAAGGAATGCCGCGCTTTCTTCCGTCAGCATCCTTACCACTCTTGATGCAGATACCATCATCGCCTACATCGAAAGTAGAATTGACGATAAGTGCATTCTTGCAGCTCTCCAGGTCAAGACCATCACCATTCTGGGCGTAAGAAGGGTTGCGGACCAATACATCTTCTATAAGAACGTTCTCGCACATCAGCGGATGGATGTTCCATGCAGGTGAATTCTGGAAGATGACACCATTGAGCCAAACGTTCTTGCAGCTTACGAGACTGATCATTACAGGGCGGAGGAAACGCTTGATCTCGTTCCATTCTTCTTCTGAAGCTGGAGTCTTAGGCACATTCATGTTGGCACTGTTGTCTGCCTTCAATGCACCTTCTGATGGGAACCAGTAGTCGGCTCTCTTGAACGCACCGCCACGTGAAGTAATCTGCTTCCACTGTGCAGCGGTAACCTTCTGCTTCTTCAATGGGCGCCAGTATTCTCCGTTTCCGTCGATGCAACCCTGACCGGTAATTGCCACGTTGGTAAGATGATGACCAGAGATAGGCGACTGGCAGCGGCGTGTATCCAGACCCTCAAACGATGTTTCTATAAAAGGGTAGAGGGCATCATCTGGTGAGAAAAGGATGACTGCACCTTTTTCGAGATGCAGGTTGATATTGCTCTTCAATACGATAGGACCTGTGAACCATACGCCCTGTGGAACGATGAGTTTGCCGCCGCCTTTCTGAGTCAGCGCATCGATAGCCTTGGCAAAGGCTGTGGTACAGAGAGAAGAGCCATCTCCAATAGCCCCAAAGTCCTTGAGGTTTACCTCATTGGCTGGGAATTGCGGACGGGTCACCTTCTCCATCTGGAATGGCAGATTCTCATATAGAGCATCATACTTCTTGATGTCGGTTGCCTGGGCACTTAGCGCCAACAAGCAAGCACATACCATGCTAAAAAATTTCTTCATCTATTTTTTCGGTTTGTTGGGTTATTATATATAAGCTATTTCTTCTGCAAAGATAAATATTATCTTTTGAAAAGCCAAAAATAGAAAGGCTTATTCTAAATAAATCGCTGTAAACGTTTTCGTGAAGTGGGGGATATGATAAGATATAAGCGGATATATAATAAGGTATATAAACGAAAAAAGGAGAGAAGTAAAACTTCTCTCCATCTTGGTACCCAGACCCGGGATCGAACCGGGATGGATTGCTCCACTGGTGTTTGAGACCAGCGCGTCTACCGATTCCGCCATCTGGGCAAATACCACCTTGCTTATTTGCGGTTGCAAAGGTACTAATAATTTTTGAACTGACAAACTTTTTGGTGACTTTTTTTTCTAAAAATGCATTTTTAATGCAGAAACATTAAATTTTTGTTGTTTTTATAGTCCACTTTATTAAATTTCAAGAAAATCTTTGGCACTTTCACGGATAATCACTAACTTTACAGATGAATTTTGAAAACCAACAAAATATTAGACTCAAGATATGAAGAGTAACGGAAATAATTATTGTGTGATATTGGCGGGAGGTAAGGGCCGCAGACTCTGGCCTTGCAGCCGCAGCAACTATCCGAAGCAGTTTGTCGACTTCTTTGGAGTAGGGCGCACCCAGCTTCAGCAAACCTTTGACCGTATGGCAAAGATCGTGCCTGCCGACCATATATTTATCAACACAAATGAAGAATATGTTCAACTGGTAAAGGAACAGTTGCCTGAGGTTCCTGCAGAACGGATATTGGCGGAACCTATTCATCGCAATACGGCACCTAGCATGGCATGGGCCAATCATCGCATCTCGATGCTCAATCCTGATGCCTGCATCATCGCCACTCCTTCGGATCAGGCTATCTTCAATGAAGATGCTTTCCGGGAAAACGTATTGGAAGGTCTGGCTTTTGTGGCTGAACATGACCGTTTCCTGACGATGGGTGTGAAGCCAACCCGTCCTGAACCTGGATATGGATATATTCAGATGGGCGAAGCTATCGGCAACGGATTGTACAAGGTGCAGTCGTTTACAGAGAAACCGGAAAGAGAGTTTGCCAAGATTTTTGTAGAGAGTGGAGAGTTCTATTGGAATACGGGTTTATTCCTTTCTAATGTGAAGTATCTGCGTGAGTGTTTCTGCAAGATTCTGCCCCCTGTACTCCGTGATTACGATAAACAGTATCCCGAATTCAGTGTGGAGACAGAGAATGCATACATGAAGGAGAGTTTCTCTTCTTATCCTAATATATCAGTAGATTTCGGAGTGCTTGACAAACCTAGCAATGTCTATATGATGAAGTGTGACTTCGGCTGGGCTGATCTGGGTACCTGGCACAGTATCTACGAGGCGATGCAGAAAAGCAGCGATGACAACGTGGTTGTTGACAGCGATGTGATGATGGAGAATTGTCACAACAATGTAATCAAGTTGCCTAAAGGAAAGCTGGCTGTATTGAACGGACTGGATGGTTTCATAGTAGCCGAGAATGACAATGTATTGTTGATATGCAAGAAAGAAGATTCTTCTGCCCTGGTGCGTAAATATGTAAACGAGGTGCAGATGAAGAAAGGCGATGAGTTCGTCTAAGCAAGGGCTTATGAAATAAAGATATAAAAAGAGCTGCGAAGCATATTCGCAGCTCTTTTCCTGTTTGAAACTTCTTGCATTTAAAGTTTCTTGAATTCTGTATAAATCTTATCAGCAATTTCCTTGAACTCTTCCTCTGTGAGTTTGAGATGCTCCTTGCGGAAGTTTACATCAGCTTCGCTGTTCATTGGGATGAGGTGGATATGGGCATGAGGAACCTCCAGACCCAAAACAACCTGCGCCACTTTCTTGCATGGGAAGGCTGCCTTGATAGCCTTGGCTACCTTCTTGGCGAAAACCTCAAACTCAGCCAGGTCTTCGTCTTCCATATCGAAGATGTAATCAACCTCCTTACGGGGAATTACCAGAGTATGACCTTTGCCGATAGGGCTAATGTCGAGGAAAGCATAGAACTTGTCGCTTTCTGCACACTTGTAGCTAGGAATCTCTCCTGCTGCAATCTTTGAAAAAATGCTTGCCATAATCGCTAATCAATTTATAATTAATAATTTATAATTTACAATTCATATTTTCTTATTCTCTTTTTGATGTCGTTGCATCGGCTACTTTCATTTTCTGTAGAATATATCGGGTAGGCTTACATATAACATAAAAGGAACCGTCATACGGGCATCGCTGCCGATATGATAGTTCCTTTTATTCCGTTTTATTCAAATGAAATCTTGTCGATGCGAAGGTTGATGGTGCCGCGAGGAATCTTGATTTCTGCAATCTCACCTACCTTCTTGTTGAGCAATCCCTGTGCGATAGGAGTCTTGATGGAAATCTTGCCTTCCTTCAAGTTTGCCTCGCTCTCGCTCACGATGGTATAAGTCATCTTTGCCTTGTTAGCCATGTTGGTCATCTCTACCTTCGACATAATCTGCACGCTGTCGGTGCTGAGCTGCTTGGTATCGATAATCTTGGCCTCGGCAATGGTGAGCTTCAGGCGATTGATCTTATCTTCCAGATGAGCCTGTGCCTCTTTAGCGGCATCATACTCAGAATTCTCACTTAAATCACCCTTGTCGCGGGCTTCAGCAATTGCGGCTGATGCCTTAGGGCGCTCTACAGATACGAGCTGTTTCAGCTCAGCTACGAGTTTGTCGTAGCCTTCTTGTGACATGTAAGCCATAATTTTCTTGTTGTTTTAATGTTATTAATAATCGGTTGGCAAGTAGCATAAAAAATAAAGAATTCCAGTGCCAGTGAAGCACCGGAATCCTATATCTGTATTTATGTCTCTTGTTTATCCTTTTGTGTATAATCCGAATGCAAAGATAGGACTTTATTTCCGTATCACCAAATTTTTTGGGGGAAATTTTAAAAATATCCTCCTTTTTCCTTCACATAGTTCATTAATTCGCTAAAAATCTGATTATTGCGCAATATCTCCGGGTTGCCTGTCATAATCATCTGCTTTCGGGCACGGGTGATGGCTACGTTCAGCTTGCGGTCGATGATGGCGCCGTCTTCTACGAAACTGTTGCCGGCAAGGAAGTCGAGCTGCCAGATGTTCTGGATGGTGAAACTGTAGATGATGACATCTCGCTGGCTGCCCTGATACCGCTCTACGGTATCGATACTGATTTTCTCCAGTTCCGGAATACCGAGCTTTTCGATGCCTTTGCGCACCATGGCTATCTGGTTGCGGTAAGGAACGATGACGCCTACCGTCTTCTTGGCATCGAAACGCTCTCCATAGAAGCGGTGGATGCGGCGAAGCAGGTCTACCACGATTGCTGCCTCGTTGGCATTGATCTTATCGGATACATTTGGCTCCTTGCAGAACTCGGATGGGAGGAATAGCATGCGGTGCTCCTTCAGCAGGTCGTCGAGCGCATCTTCTGATGGGAGAGTATATGACAGCTCCGTCTCCAACTGGTGTGGACATGGCACGGGTTCCAGTTTCTCCCTACGGTAGAACATCCGGTTAGGAAACTCTGCAATCTCGGGATGCATTCTTCCCTGGCGGCGCAGAATGCCGATGAATTCGCTGCGCTCTTCGTGATCTTCCCAATGAATCAGACGTTCGAAGAGGGAGTTGCGGCAGTTGGTAAGACAGATGTCCTGCAGGATGCTCATGTCGATGACGCCACCTTTCTGACTGTCGTTGATGGTAGGAATGCCTGAATCCTGCTCGCTCTGCTGCACCACGGCTGGCAACTGCTTGTAGTCGCCGATGAGGATGAACTTATCCACGGCTGATAAGAGACCGATGAGATTAGGCTCCAGTATCTGGCTCGACTCGTCGATGATTGCAAGCTTGAAGTGCTTCAGCGAGAAGATGAACGGCTTGGAGGTCATCATCGAAGTGGTGCCCACGATTACACGCGTTCCTATTATATATTGTTTGATGGCTTCGAGCTTCGGACAGTCGCTGATGGCTTTCTCTATCAGATAAGGGCGGAACCGCTCATCGCAGGAGTACTCGCTGCCGAGGCGAAGGAATGGGATGCCGGAATCTACCAGCATCTCGCAGATTTCATCTACGGCTCGGTTGGTATAGCTCATCAGGAGAATGGAGGATGCAGGCTGCTGAGCCGTCTTGCCTCCCGAGGCGATGCTTTCTGCTGTCGGCATTCCCGTTCCATCGTTCAATGCTTCTTCTACCATAAACTTCAGGGCACGACTGGTCTTTCCTGTTCCCGGAGGTCCCACGAGCAGGAAGTAATCCTGTGCCTGCTTGGCACGGAGAATGATGTCGTCCAGTACATCATCGTAATGTCTGGTCAATGTAAGCGAGGCATCTCTTTGCGGAGCACGCTGCCCTAACAGTAGGTCGCGTTTCTCCTTGGGTGCACAGATAAACTGGTGCAGGTTACGTATGCTTCCGCCTGTCGATGCATCGCTCGTTCCATGTTCTATGGCGTAAGGCAGATTCATCTCGAAGATATCGGCATTCTGCTGTCCGTCGGTGAGATGCACCACAATCTCATCGCTGTGAATCTCCTGTAGTACACCTTTATATAATATAGCTTTTCTCACATCGGGTTCTTCCTTCAGCTTGTAGGTATAGAGATACACCATGTCGCCGATACGGAAGTTGGGCAGGAAGTCCTTTCCCTGGTCGGGCACGCTGAGGGTGATGGTATCATATCCGCTTCCTGCGCTGCTCTGCTCCTTCCGGATGATGTGCAGGTCGGTATAGATGTTGCCCGCATCTTTCTTTTCGGCGAGTGGCATGGTCCAGAGGTCGGAACTTGATGTGTTCGTTCCTTCCTGTGCGCCCACCTTGCTGATCATCTGTTCCCGCAACACGAAGGTCATCATGCGGCAGAAGTAAGCCTCCTCTAATGGGGTGAGGTTGTGGAGCGGACTGGTGATGGCTTCTATCTGCGGCTTCAGATACTTGTTGTAGAAGAAATCCTGCGTGCCTGCTACATTGAGTACATCGGGTGTAAACTCGTTGAGTGCATGTTCAAAACCTTCCTTGGCTATTTCGAAAGAAGCGGCTACCAGCTGGTTGCGGTATTCGATGGCCTCCTTGAAGAGCTTTTGGTAGTAAGCTACCACCATCAGTCCATCTTGCGGCTGATACTTGGAATAGAGCAGACGGATATTCACGCGGTCGTTGCTCAGCTTGAAGTTGTGCTGCAATACGCCATAGTAGAGCAGCAGCTGTACATAGTGGGGCTCCAGCTGATAACTGTGATAACCCGGATCTGCCTGATGGGTTTCGATATTCATGTTGCGTCCCGATTTCTGCTCCACCAGCAGTTTGCAGTCGGTGGTCATCAGGTCCACACGTCCCTGTATGCCGAGTGCTTCGCAGACGAACGAAGGTTCGAGGATGGCTTTCTTCCTGTCGTAAAGACTTTCGCCGCGGAAGGCTGACATCTGTGCCTGCGATGCGGTGCGGGGGAAGAGAATATCCACTACCTGCTGCAGATTGAATGCCTGCTGGTTGGCATCGGTATAGAATTTCTTGGCATCAAACCAGGGACAGGTGCAGAACTCCAGGGCTTTCTCCCTGAAATTGGTCTTCACCGTTTCGTTCATCTGGTATTTGCCGTGGCTGTTGATGATGTCATCCAGCGCCGCACCGGCAAAGTTACCGAGCAGGGTAGCCTGGGTGTTGGCGCGGGGCTTCATCTGGTTCAGCAGATAGAGCAGGGGATGATGACCGAAAGCCGTGAAGCAGGTGGCGATACTACTGATATCTACCAGATAATCGGGTTCCACCACGATGAGTCGGGGAGTGATGATGGGCTGTTTCACCTGACAGTCGAGCAGGTTGAGCTGCATACCTTCCTTCAGGATATCCCAGAGGTAGGTATGGTCGATATGGTTCTCTTCATCTTTCAGTTGAACGAGATATTCCTCTTCATCAGCATCCTGGTCAATATCCACGCGGATGAAATCGCTGTCCCAGTTCTTCACGATGCAGCGGATGCGGCGGTTGTTGATTTCCAGTCCTTTCTGATAAGGGCGGTTGGTATGGGGAATGAGCACGTTCAGCTCGTGGGGAACATCCACTCCGAATACGGCAGAGATGAAGATGGCTAAGGCACGTGCATCATATTTCAAATCTTCGCTTGAGAGTGGTTCCTGCGAATTGCTGTGCCGGCGCATGGTCTGGATGGCAATCTTGTCTGCCACCTTGATGCCGTGGGCCTTACAGAGATAATCCACCTGGGAGAAAAGGTTACCGAAAGCCTGTTTCGTTTCCTTCACTCCTTCGTGGCAGCAGAGGATGAGCGTATCGTGCATCATCTTGTTGCGTGTCTTCGGCTCCAGTTCGGGGAGTATCAAAAGTTCTCTTACCCTAAGGAAGAGTTCTGCGGCGCTGATATTGTTTTGATTCATAGGCTACAAAGTTACGAAAATTATAACTACTCTTATAATAAAGGTATTTATAATTATTGATAATTAACTGTTGAACAGGAATGCGTATTTAAGGAAATTTAGGGCGTTCGTGCGAAAAAGTGTATCTTTGCAGCAAAAGTACTAAAAAATAATGCAAGAAATGCTTGCCGTATCATTTCTTTTTTGTATATTTGTAGCCCCCCAATTGAAAAGAAGGGGTATTATTAATCTAAAAATATTAAACAATGACAAAAGAAGAATTGATGCATAGAGCCATTGAGCTCTCAAAGAATAGCGTGAAGACGGGGGGCGGACCTTTTGGTGCTGTGATTGCCAAGGACGGTATTATCATCGCTGAGGCTTCTAACAGTGTAACCATCGACCTCGACCCTACGGCTCATGCCGAAGTGAACTGTATCCGACAGGCTACCCGCAAGTTGAAGACCTTCAATCTGGAGGGTTGCGAAATCTATACCTCCTGCGAGCCTTGTCCGATGTGCCTGGGTGCCATCTACTGGGCACATCTCGACCGCATCTATTATGCCAACGACCGGAAGGATGCGGCAAAGATAGGTTTCGATGATGAGTTTATCTACGAGGAGATAGACCGCAAGATAGAAGACCGCCACAAACCGATGATTGCCCTGATGCGCGATGAGGCGCTCGGTGCTTTCCGCATGTGGGAGGAAAATGCGGAAAAGACGGAGTATTAATGAGATAAGATAAAAAGGGAAGGTTGCACGGAATATGAACCGCAGCCTTCCTTTTTTCGTAGATTCTTCTTGTATTCTATCATGCGGGATAGAGAAAAATGGAGAAAAGGAACGATTTCTCAGATTTTCTTTGTAATTTTGTCGCCAAATTCAGAAAAGACACTGAATTGATGGATAATGGAAATTCTCTAATTATTATAACGACAATGGAACAGTCAATAGAAAATCTCTACAAATTAGACGGCAGAGTGCCCGTTGGTAAAGCACTCCCATTTGGCCTTCAGCATGTGTTGGCGATGTTCGTCAGCAATATTGCGCCAATCATGATTCTCGCTGGTGCAATAGGTCTGGACAGTTCGGTGAGCGCCGTGCTTATCCAAAACTGTATGGTCATCGCCGGTATCGGTACCTTGGTGCAGCTTTATCCGGTATGGCGTATCGGTTCTCGCCTTCCTATCGTGATGGGTATCTCCTTCACCTTCCTTTCGCTCGCCATCGCCATTGCCGGTGCCCATGGCATGGGTACTCTGGTGGGTGCGGTTATCGTCGGCGGTCTGGTAGAAGGAACGCTCGGACTTTTCGCCAAGTACTGGATCAAGCTCATTCCGCCTGTAGTAGCCGCTACCGTGGTAACAGCCATCGGTTTCTCGCTCCTTCCTGTTGGTGCCAACTCTTTTGCGGGTGGTCAGGGTGCTGCTGATTTCGGTAGCATGAACAACTGGGTTGTGGGTACTGTCACTTTGCTGGCTTGTCTGCTTTGTCAAATTTTCGCCAAGGGTTTCTTGCGTTCTCTCTCTGTATTGGTAGGACTGCTGGTAGGTTATGTTCTGGCTCTGTTTATGGGAATGATAGATTTCAGTGGACTTTCTGGTCTTTCTATCGTAGCTTTGCCAAAGCTTCTTCCATTTACACCTGAGTTTAATATCGGTGCTATTCTCTCGGTGGTAGCAGTATATCTGGTTTCTGCCACAGAGACGATTGGTGATACTTCTGCGCTCTGCAACAGTGCGTTGAAGCGTGATCCTAAGACCAAGGAGATGGGTGCGGCAGTCTGCTGCGATGGTTTCGTAAGTTCGGTTTCCGGTCTTTTCGGTTGTACTCCTATCACTTCTTTCAGCCAGAATGTGGGTTTGGCAGCGATGTCGGGAGTGGTGAACCGCTTTACTATTGCCATGGGTGCCATCATCATGATTATCGGTGGTATCTTCCCAGCTATCGGTTATGTATTGACTACGATTCCTCAGGCTGTATTGGGCGGCTGTACCATCATGATGTTCGGTAGCATCCTCTTTGCCGGTTTCGGCATGATGGCGCGTACCGGCTTCTCTCAGCGCAACATGGTCATCGTGAGCCTCTCGCTCAGCGTAGGTCTCGGATTCACATCTGCAACAGGTATGTTCAACATCTTCCCGGAGATTGTGCGCACCGTTTTTGCTGATAACTGTGTGGCAGTAGTCTTCCTGCTCGCCGTTATCCTGAACCTCGTGTTGCCGAAGAATCTGGATAAGGCATAAGAATCAAAGATATTTATAGATAAAAAGGTGCAACTCACAAGTAAGAAAGTGAGTTGCACCTTTTTTGCTATAAACTGTTAACTATAAACTATTAACTAAATCACTGTCCTCCCAGTCTTTCGAAGAAAGTGATGATTTCTTCGAAGGTCTTGAATTCATCGCTGCCGTATTCTATCGCCGTACCCATGAAACCATCGCATGGCCGAGGGTCGATGAAGTAATCGCCGTAGAGCAGGTTCTTCTGGTTGCAGAAAATGATGTGGTTGTAGGCTGGGGTAGAGAGATATTCCTCCACCCAGGTCTGTACTTTCGCCATGTATTCATGGTCGTTGGTTGGCGCTGGGGCTACGATATATACGTTGTAATGCTCTATCAGCATCTCGTAAGCCTTGTGCATCGAGCTGGTTGCCTTCATGTAACTGTCGTGCAGGGCATCGAAATCGATGTATACGATAGGGCGCTCCTTGCCGTTCTGCTTGTCGTCTATCCATCGGATAACCGGACAGAGATAGTGGAATGCTACCTTGTCGATAAGTCGGTGCTCGCCATGGAATGGGATGGCGAGCGGATAGTGCTCATGGAAGAGGTCGAAGGTATGGACCAGCGGATCAGCATCGCCGAAGAGACCGTAAACACGTTGCTGCTCCTCGGAAGTAATGTCCTGGAAGCAACGCTCGGTAAAGTCACGGTATTCCTTGATGAGGCCTTTGTTAACCATCAGTTCGTTCACTCCGTCCTTTCTCGGGTTCTGGAATTCCTGCTTGCCGGTCATGCTGCTCATTGTATCGCCCATCTCGAAGGCAGGGTTTACGAGGATGCGGTCGTAACCTTTCAGTAGTTCGGTATACATGCCTCCCATCGAGGTACCGATGATGAGGTCGGGCTTCTCAGTCTCCGCCATCTTCTGCAGCATCTCTATGGCCTCTTCCGGATGTACCGGGATGTCTTCAGCCACGAGGGTGGCATTCGGCATCAGTTCCTGCAACATCTTTACGGTGCCGCTCTGTGCAGAAGAGAGGAAACCGTGAACATACATGATTTTCTTGCCCGCCATGAGGTCGGGGAATTGTTTGATATATGGATTCATATTCTTATAGTTTAATGTACTGCTATTTCCTTAAGCGATTTGTACTAAGTTTGTGGTGCAAAGATACTAAAATTATAAATACGCATATAATAAAGGTATTTATAATTATTGATAATTAACCATTGGAGGTCATAAAAAAAAGAGAACCACCCATCGCTGGCAGTCCTCTTTCATTATTCTTCTATTTTATCGTTGAAATAATTGCTCAAGAGTTATCAGGTGATTGATGATACTTGCATGCATATTGGAACTAAGTCCCATTGTTGTCACCAAAACAGTTTGTATTGAGCGGGTCTTGTTATGCATCTTGCTATTTGCGAAAGCGTCTATCTTGTGACGTATATTCTCCTCGACATCTTGTGTGATAGTAAAATTACCTGTTGAAAATTTCATTTCGCAGAGATAATCTGTTTGAGTACTTTTACTCTCCATGACTAAATCTATTTGAGCACCTTTTCCGTCTTCAGCTTTCCCACACCAACTGTAGTTCCTTTCAACCGAATGGATACGTAGAGTGTCTTGTATGTTTTGCAGATGCTCTATGCTCAAAAGTTCAAACGTATCTCCAGCCCATGTATAGAATGTGGCTGTCCCATGGATAGCGTTCCATCCTCCTTGTTTGACTTGTTTGCCATGAACAAATCTCAGATAGAATAGAGAAAAGAAATCTTTTAGCTGATATACAGTTTCGACTCTTTCCTTTCCATAGCGGGGATACTCTCTCGTAATTCCTGATTCTCTAAGGTTGTCAAGTAGCTTTGTCAGGGTACCCCCAGTTTTGATACCTGTAGCCTTGGAAAGCTCTGATTGTGTCATTCCATAGAACTTACTGCCAATAGCTTTAACGATGTCGACGTATTTTTCTTTGCTGGAATAAAGTCCTGTATAAACATCTTTGAATTCCTGATGAATTAATTCGTCTGCAAAGAATATGCTGTCTATGTTGTCTGTCATTGTTCTGTCGTTGCGGAGCTTATCCAGATAATAGGGGATTCCACCTATAGCCATATAACTCACGCACATTTCATAGCGTGAGAGATGAAAAGCATTTTTCTTGTAGTACTTTTCGCATTCTGCTAGAGTGAAAGGGAATAGTTTGATGGTTTCCGTGAGTCTTCCATGCAGACCTCCATAGTCATGTATCACATTATCAAGCATCCAACTTGTAGCCGATCCACAGACAATGAGTATAATATTTCGTTCACTGTCTGCCCATGAATTCCAAAAATATCCCAGTTCTGCTATCATTTCTGATGATTGCGGTCCTGCAAGCCATGGAAGTTCATCGATAAAGATGATTTTCCTTCTGTTTCTTTTTCCTTCCAGAACTTTTCTCAAAAGTAAAAATGCCTCTCTCCAACAAGTGGGTTTCGACTCCTTTGTCGATAATCCTGCAATCACTAGCGAATCATAGAAATGCGCAAGTTGAAGTTGACGGTAAGACTCATAGTCCTTGTCTCCGTCTTTAATATAAGTACCTACTGCTTTGAAGAGAATCTTCTTTCCAAAGCATTCGCTTACGAGATAAGATTTGCCTACTCTTCGACGGCCATAAATGGCTACAAGTTCAGATTTCTTTGACTTGTATATTCTATCGAGTATATTTATCTCTTTATTTCTTCCTATGATATTTGCGTAACTCATTGTAAGATAGTTTTATAATGTTGGTTGCAAAGATACGTTTTTTTTAGGATAACACCAAGAAAACTACTTAGAAAATCAGCGAAAACGAATGAATTTTCTTGTTTTTCGCTGATTTTCTAGAAAAGAATAACACTTTTCCTTTAGGTTTTGCTTTTCTCGGCGAGGGTGGCATCGTCATAATAGATGAAACCTTGCAACCAGTAGGTATAAGTGTCCATGTTTTATGCGCTCATGACGAGAGAAGAGTTCTCGTTGACCGTGACTCCTTGCTCTTGCACGATGATTTCTGCTGCAAAATTACGCTAAATTGCAGACAAAACAAAATTATTGGGCGATAAACTTCCTTGTTTGCGAAAAAAGTAGTAATTTTGCACCCAATAACCATATTAAAGTTCAAGTCATAATGGATTTACTGAAAGAAAGAATTATGCAGGAGGGCAGATGCTTTCCTGGTGGAATCTTAAAAGTAGACAGCTTTGTAAACCATCAGATGGACCCTATTCTGATGATGGACTTAGCTAAGGAATTCGTGCGCCTTTTCAAGGACATCAAGTACAACAAGATTATTACTATCGAGGCTTCGGGCATCGCGCCTGCCATCATGGTAGGTTATCTGACCAATCTTCCTGTTGTGTTCGTAAAGAAAAAGCAGCCTAAGACTATGGAGGGTATGATTACCTCTGTGGTTCACTCTTTTACAAAGGACCGCGATTATACGGTTTGTGTGAGCAACAGTTATCTTACTCCTGAGGACCGTGTTATCTTTATCGATGACTTCCTTGCCAACGGTAATGCGTCTAAGGGCGTGATGGACCTTTGCGAGAAGGCTGGTGCCAAGATTGAGGCGATGGGTTTCATCATCGAGAAGGCTTTCCAGCATGGTGGTGACTTCCTGCGCAAGGAGGGAATCCGTTATGAGGCGCTCGCTACCGTAGAGAGCCTGGATGATTGCAAGATTGTCTTGAAGTAAAACATCTTATTATATATATTAAAAGCCGCCTGTAATAGGGCGGCTTTTTTCTTACTTGACGATATCAGCGGCATAGATTCCCATCGCCTTGTATCCTGCAGGATTCGGGTGGAGCCAGTCGTTGCTGGCATATTCCCGCTTCATCCTTCTGTCATCATTCGGGTCTTGAAGCAGCTTGGCGAAGTCTAAAATGCCATCTGCGTTCTTTGCCTGACTTCGAATCCAGTCGTTTACATAGAGTCGGGCTGCTTCGTGGAAGTGGCTGTAGTAGCCGGCACCCTTGAAAGGCGTGATGGTGCCCAGGTAAACTTTCATCTTCCGGGCCTTCGCCTTCTTCATCATTCCCTGTATGCTCTCTATAATCTGGCGGGCTACCGTTTCGCTGTTGCCGCTCTTGGCAGCACCTATGTCGTTGATGCCTTCAAAGATAATAACCTTCTTTACGCCGCTCTGCATCAGAATGTCTCGGTCGAAGCGTTCCTTGGCGAGTGCCCCGAAACCGCCCGGCACGGTTACGCGGTTGTTGCCGATGCCCAGGTTCAGTACCCCCTGGTTGGTTATCTTATGTTTCAGCTGCAGCATCTCCGACATAACATCGGGCCACCGGTTCTGGGCATTATCCGTAGAACATTTGCCGTCGGTGATGGAGTTGCCCATGATGGCGATGGCACTCATGTTGGTGCTCATCGTATACACATCGATGCCGCTGATGTTGTACCAGTGGTTCTCGCGGAAAGCCTTTTCGAAGTTGGAGTGGGCATTGGTTACTCCCTTCATGATATAAGAGGTGGTACGTGAGCCCATGTGGACGGTAGGCACATCGGGAGCCGAGGTGTAGTTGATGGTGATGGCTACGCGCTCCAGGTTCTTGAGATTGAACTTCAGCGCATCGCTCACTATCTGCCTGCCGGCAGGGATAGTAGCCTTGTAGCTGTTGCCGAACTTGAAGTATTGAGCCGATTTGGCATCAATCTTGAAGGAGTCTTTGGCGTGGGCGATATAGATGGAGCGTATCATTACGGGTTGCATCGAGTAGATATTGCTCAGTTTCAGTCTTATCACGTCGCCTCCCACGCTTACCTTTACTATCTGGCGAACCGAACGGTTTGTCATGTTGTTATTATAGGGCATAAACGCTTTCACCACAGTCTGCGGTGCCGTAGCCCAAGTTCCAATCCATGTTTGTGCCGCCATCTGTAGTGTGTATGTGCAGATGAAGCATAGTATCATTATAAATCTTTTCACCTTGTTGTTATAATGATTTGATATTTTCTTCCGATAGCCCTGTGAATTGCATGATTTGCTCTATAGGCAGACCAGCTTGACGCATTTTTAGGGCGATGGCATTTTTTTCTTCAGTTTTACCTTCCGCTCTACCTTCCGCTCTACCTTCCGCTCTACCTTCCGCTCTACCTTCTGCTCTACCTTCTGCATGCCCTTCTAATCTAGCGTTTCCAAGAACGTCATTTTGAATCATGATGGCATTGACATGTTCATCGTAGGCGTGTCGTTCGGCATTCGACATAGAGTAGTATTTCAGCTTCTCGCGAGCTTCTTGCAATCCTGGTGCTTTCGTGTCAGGATTGATGACTCCGTTTTTGAGGTAATCAACCCATTCCTCCAATGGAGACTTGGCAACTTTGTTGAATTCATTGACGCGCACTAGCATATAGGTTGGGAATATTTCGGCAGGCGACTTTCTCACGATTGTATCTTTCTCCTTGGTACTGATGATGAGTTGGTCTTGCGTATGCAGGCCGATAAAATTGTTTTGTCCTACATAGATATAGTCCGACCCTTTGCCAAGGTCAAAATAAAGTATACTAATGGAATATACCTTTTTTACTTCCTTGTAGGTGTTGCCGAGATTGATATGCTCGGTGATAGCTTTGTCTACGCCATAAAATATACGTTCCTGATAACACAATCTGGTTATATTTTGTATCTCGACAAGAAAGTCTTCACCGTTACTATTTTTTGCCTTGATTTCTACTCGATAGAACTTATCTTCTGCCAGCACGTTTCCTTCGTTTTCTAGGATTTCAACAATCTTGATAGGTTCATTCAGAAACACGGTCAGGAAGCCCTCGAGCACACCAAAGTTCGCCTTCTGGTGAAGTTGGTGCAAGATTGCCCAATCGAATCGAATGTATTTATCTTTTAGCTCTTCCATATAGATTTCCTCCTAAAATTAATATTCGGTTGCAAAGTTACGCTTTTCTTTTGAAAGAAGCAAGGATTTTTGGAAAAATGTTTGAGTTGTAAAACTACTATTGTACTGTCAATGAGTTTATACTTGTACAACAGTAGGTTTATGGTTGTACAACTAAAGGGTATATAGTTGTACAACTAAAGGGTATACAGTCGTACGACTAAAGAGTATGTAGTTGTACGATAATGGGGTGTTGTCACTAGGCTCGGCAGACCTGCTGACTGCAGTCGGCAGAGCTGCTGACTAGGCTCAGCAGAGCTGTCGAGCTTAGTGGAAATCATCAAGAAGCAGTCTGCTTGAACCTCAGATACAGTCTCTCTGAACCTCAGATACCGACTGCTTGAACCTCCTAATCTATATCTTTGACCCAGCGCAGTCGTATCCTTGCGCCAGATGAGCCGTCTCGTTACGCTTATTCAGCCGCCTTGTTATGCTTGTTCAGCCGCCTTGTTGACCATGTTTTTCGTTTAAGGTCTCAATTTGCGACCTTAAACGTTTTGCTTTTGCATACCTTTATCTCAAATGTGGTGCAACTTCTCCATTAGGTAAAAGAATTCCTGCCCTAATTAAAAAGGCACGTGCTGCTTCTTTACTGGCAGTAGAAGCCTTTCTTGCAGCCTCTAATCTTTCTTGTCTTTTGCTATCAAATAAATCCATATTCTACCTCCTTGTTTTAAAAGTTGAACATTTCTTTTGCAAAGATTATGCAAACGAGCGCAATGTAAGCTTGCTTACAGATTGCCGAGCGCCGCTAATCTTCTGCAAAGATTATGCCAGCGAGTGCAATGAAAGTTTACTTTCAGATTGCCGAGCGCCACTAATCTTCTGCAAAGATACGCTTTTCTTCTGAAAGATGCAAGGAATTTTGGGAAAATGTTTGAGGATGAGGGAAATAAACAGAAGAATTAAAACCCCGGGGGCATCACCAGCATCGAATAATCTGGGAGAGGGCCTTACCGGGACTGCGCTGCAAAGATAATAATTAAAATGGAATATACTAAAGATCTTTTCGAAAAATTACGTCCGGACGTATCTGTTGCTACGTCCCGACGCGTCTGTTGCTACATCGGGACGTATCAAATGCTACATCGGGACGTAATTTTTGCTGCATCGTGTTAGAAGTTTTTCGGGAAAAGCTTTGGAGATTAGGAGATAAAGTATTATCTTTGCCATCAGATTCAAAAACGAATAATCAAACTGAGTTATGATAGTAAGACCAAAGCGCATTTATCGCAAGCGCATACCATACGGCATGCAGAATTTTGAGGATGTCATAAAAGAGGATTGTTACTATGTGGACAAGACTCCTTTCATAGAGCAAATAGAAGAATCCAACAAGTATTTCTTCTTCATTCGCCCTCGCCGTTTCGGCAAGACACTTACCCTCTCCATGCTTGAGAATTACTATGACATCAACAAGAAAGACAAGTTTGATGAAATCTTTGGCAAGCTATACATCGGGCAGAATCCTACACCAGAGCATAGTACATATCTCATCATCCACCTCAATTTTGCCGAGGTGGCAGCAGGATTGGATGATTATAAGGATGGATTGGACAACCATTGTCGCCTTGTATTCAATTTCTTCTGCGACATCTATGCACATATTCTTCCTGCCAATACCAAGGAAGGAATGGAAAAGTTAACAGATGCAGTGTCTCAACTGAGGTTTCTTTGCCAGAAGTGTCAGGAGGTGGGAAAGAAGATTTATCTCTTCATCGATGAGTACGACAACTTCACCAACATGATTCTCGCCCATGAGGAGCATCTCGTGAGGTATCGCAACCAGACCCACGGAGAGGGATACTTGCGCCAGTTCTTCAACACCATCAAGGGTGCGGCTGGCAATACTCTGGGCAGAGTGTTCGTCACAGGAGTAAGCCCTGTGACCATGGATGACCTGACCAGCGGATTCAACATCGGAACCAACTATTCGCTCTCACCCGACTTCAATGAGATGACGGGATTTACCGAGGAAGAAGTGAGAAAGATGCTGGATTATTACGGCAGCGTCCTGCCATTCAATCACACTACCGATGAGCTGATCAAGGTGATGAAGCCTTGGTACGACAACTATTGCTTCGCAGAGGATAGATATGGTGAGACCACCATGTACAACTCGGTAATGGTGCTCAACTTCGTAGATAATTACATCCGAAGCAATTACCAAATCCCTAAGAAGATGGTAGAGACCAACATCCGTATCGACTATGACAAGTTGCGAATGCTCATCCGCCACGACAAGGAGTTCGCCCACGATGCCAGCATCATCCAGCAGTTGGTAACCCAGGGATTCGTGATAGGCACGCTCAACGAGAACTTCCCTGCCGAGCGAATCAACGACCCAGACAACTTCCTCAGCCTGCTGTTCTATTTCGGCATGGTGACGATAGACGGAACATACAAGGGTGAGACCAAGTTCATCATCCCGAATGAGGTGGTGCGAGACCAGATGTACACCTACCTGCTCGACACCTACAAGGAGAACGACTTGGTATATGATAGATATAGCAAGGGTAAACTGGAGAGCAAACTGGCATACGATGGACAATTTAAGCCATACTTTGAGTATATCGCCGACTGCCTGAAGAAGTACTCCTCCCAGCGAGACAAGCAGAAGGGAGAGGCTTTCGTGCATGGCTTCACCTTGGCGATGACAAGCCAGAACAAGTTCTATCGCCCTATCTCTGAGCTGGACAATGACGGCGGCTATGCCGACATCTTCCTCTCTCCGCTCTGTGACATCTACAAGGACATGGTAGATTCATATATCATCGAGTTGAAATATTGCAAGAGCCAAACCACAGATGAGCAAGTAAAAAAGCTCTTCGAGGAGGCTTCAGCTCAAATCTCTCGCTATGCGGACAGTGATATGGTCAGAGAGGCAGTAAAGACTACAAAGCTCCACAAGCTGGTGGTTATCTACCGCGGAGCGGAAATGGTGGCTTGCGAGGAGGTATAAAACTGTTTCAACCATACAGGTCGAAAATGTTTGAGAGAGATAAAAAGAAAATTTTCGACGACATCTATTGTTTGGCCTTTCGATCTACATGCAGTGATTACAAAGTCACAATTCATTTGTAGTATTTCGGTTCAAGGGAGATTGTCCGTGTATAGACAATCTCTCCTGAGCCCATTTATGTCATTTTGGGGGAACGAGAAAATGGGAAAGTGACGAAAAGTGGTAAAATTACCACTTTTTGCTTGTAAATCATGGTGAAAGCCTTCGTTTGAGTCTTTTCAGTGACGAAAAACGGTAAGTTTACCACTTTTTGATAATAAAGTTGCGCATTCTTAGATATTTTTTGTATCTTTGCAGTGACGAAAAGTGGTAATGTTGCCACTTTTTGATATTATAGTATAATTATGGATATTAAAAGACAACAATATTTAGACCAACTAATCGCAAGCCAAAGGAATGGCTTGATTAAGATTATTACAGGTATCAGAAGATGTGGAAAGTCATATCTTCTGTTCAAGTTGTTTCATGAGTATCTAAATTCGCAAGGGATTTCAGATGACCATATCATAGAGGTTGCCCTCGATGATCGTACCAATAAGGAACTGCGTGATCCAGATAATCTGTTGAAATACATCAAGGAGCAGATAACAGACAAAAATCTCTACTACATCATGCTTGATGAGGTACAGATGGTAGATGAGTTTACGGATGTATTGAATAGCTTGCTGCATATATCAAATGCAGATGTATATGTTACAGGCAGCAACTCGCATTTTCTATCGACGGATGTAGTGACAGAGTTCCGTGGTAGAGGTGATGAGATACATTTATTTCCATTGTCATTCTCTGAATACTGTGAAGGATATAAAGGGACAACAGACAATGCATGGAAAGATTATTATACATACGGAGGGCTTCCTCTTATTTTGACGCTTGATACAGATAAGAAAAAAGAAGATTATCTGAATAACTTGTATAAGAGTGTGTATCTCGTAGATGTGTTGGAACGACATAAGGTAAAAAACATGGGAGAGTTTGATGAATTGCTGCGAATTATCGCCTCTTCCATTGGTGCTCCATGCAATCCAACGAAGCTTGCCAATACATTCAAGAGTGTCAAGAATGTGGTCATTCATCATCAGACGATAAACAAGTATCTAGGTTTTTTAGAAGATGCGTTTCTTGTGGAAAAGTCCATCAGATACAATATCAAGGGGAAGAAGTATATCAACACCTTGGCAAAATATTACTTTTCGGATCTTGGAATCAGAAACGCTCTCTTAGGCTTTCGCCAGCAAGAAGAGACACATATCATGGAGAATATCATATACAATGAATTGCGTACGAGAGGATATCATGTAGATGTGGGTATGGTGGAAGTCAGAGAGCCAGACAAAAGTGGCAAGTTGATCAGGAAGCAGTTGGAGGTGGATTTTGTGGTGAATCAAGGAAGTCAGCGATATTACATCCAGTCAGCTTTCGCCATGCCAACATTAGAAAAAGAGGCGCAGGAATCTGCATCACTATTGAGAATTAAGGACTCTTTCAAGAAAATAATCATTGTGAAAGATGATATCAAGCCCAAGAGAAATGAAGATGGCATCCTTACAATTGGGCTGAAAGACTTCTTGTTAGACAAAAACAGTTTAAATTATTAATGCTTAAAATATGGAAAAGTGCCATTCAGCAGGAATGAACTAATTATAAATACCACATATATTATCTTTCCATTATAACCATATCTCTGCAAAAGAAGGTGGTACATAAAGTCAGCCGTTAGAAAAAATCTTGCGGCTGATTTTGTATTACGATTGTTCTACAGGATAGTCGCATGAACGAAAGTATATAAATCAAAAAGCGATTATCAAGAATGGAAAGAAAAAGGCTCAGGGGAGATTGTCCGTGGATAAGACAATCTCCCCTGAGCCAGTATTTACCTCGGTTCGGGATAAGAAATATTGTCATGTATTGAGAATCTTTGTTTCTCAAACATTCCTTCAAAATCCGATAGGTATAAATACTATTGCCATCGTTTCTTCTTGGGAAAATGTTTGAGAGAGATAAAAAGAAAAAGGTGTATCCCTTTGCCCATTGTGTTGAGCAATAAGGATACACCTTGAATTAATATGTGATTCTTTGTTAATTTCCGATTAATGAATAGTATTAATCTGTTACACCATCGCGAAGTTCACCATTCTGGTTTGGTGTAGGCTGTGAGCCTTCCTGGTTATCTACGATTCCGGCATTATTGTTCTTCTCACGAGTAGGGAATCTCATATTCAACCAACCATCATTAGCAGCCAGATTAAACTTGAAAGCTGCAGGATAGTTAGAAGTCTGACCCGCATGGAAACGAACGATAGGCTTACCAAGACGCTTGGCATCTGAAACGAAGAAGCCTTCACCCCAAAGCTCAACACGACGCTGGAACCAGATTTCGTCAGCCAAGGTTCTACCACCGGCAGTTACACTATATGAAGGATCGCGATAGGTCTTCACAAAACTTTCCAAAAGAGTCTTTGCCTCTGCCTCATGACCGCTTTTAGCCAAACCTTCAACCTTGATGAGAATCATCTCTTCAACACGCATCAAAGGGAAATCATTGTTGTTTAAAGTACTTCCAACACCAGACTTCTGACCGAACTTGATACTAGTATAAGCATCGAATGGAACTTTACCACCATCATCAGTTGTCAAATCAGCAATAGCATCACCTGTAGCACCAGCCCATGTCAAGTTAGCCCAGTTTGGCGAATGCTTATCTGCATTTAACCACCATCCCTTACGAACGTCGGTAGATGGAATCTTGTCGTAAAGCAAGACATTGATGCAAGGCACATTTCCTGTTGCAGGAGCATAACCATCACCAGAGAATGAACCAAACCAAGAAGATGGGTTAGCATAACCCTGATTGCCATCACCATTTACCATAGCGTTTGTCATACCAAAGCCCCAAATCCAGTTGCTCTCATTGATATTATCAAAAGCAGGAACACTTACATCGGCAATAGATGCTGGTGTATAACCTTGCATTGCCTTATCTGCATCTTCTGCTGCCTTAGCATACTCACCCATAGCAAGATAAGCACGAGCACGAAGACCATAAGCCACATGCTGGTCAATCTGGGTCTTGTCAGTACGACTATAACCATCCAGGAGTTCGATAGCCTTTGTCAGGTCTGCAATAATTACATCATAAACCTCAGCCACGGTAGCACGTGGATTGTTGTTGGCGTCGTTCTTGCCAATGATAGGTACACAAGGCTGATCCTTGGAAGTTGCATAACCAAACTGGAAATATGGAGCAAGTGCCATGTAATCGTATGCACGAGCTGCATAAGCCTGTCCTGCCTGAGCCTTACCCTTTGCATCTGCAGTCTCAACATTAATAGAATTGATAACCTGCTCTGCAACACCTATCTGACGATATGGCAATGTATAGCGAGCATAAGGGTTGGCATAATCAGGATTACGGGTTGAATACGCACAAGCTGCAGAGAACCAGTTGTAGTTATTATTACCCGAGAACATATCAGCACCCTCTAAATCCTGTGACAATGCTGCAGAAATGAATCCGAAATCATCAGCTCGGTCATTGGCAATACCAAACACGGTCAATGGAGAACCAGCCATGGTGTACATACCATTCAATGTGGCATCAAGACGACTAGACAAGGCATCAGTAGTTTCCTGTACCTGTCCACCAGTAATTTTACCTGATTCAGGATTCTGATCATCAATATCAGAGCATGATGCAACAACCATTGCACCAAGCAATAAAGCTGAAATCTTATTTAGTTTCATATTTATTCCTTTTTATAATTTTTAGAATGTGAGACTGATACCTGCAGTGATAGAGCGCAAAGCAGCATAACCACCACCTGCAAGTCCAGATCCAGAAGTCATAGAACCGATACCATAGTTGTAACGTGGATCAAGTCCCTTGCGCTTTGTAAGCATGAAGATATTCTCTCCTGCTACATAAATGCGGAGATTGGTCAACTCAAGTGGGCGAATCAACGCCTTAGGGAATGTATAGCCCAATGTCAAGTTGTTCAAGCACAAATAATTAGAGCTTGTCAAGAAACGGTCCTGTGTTGTCTGTGAGCCAATACCCGGATCATCAGCTGCTGCCTGGCTTAAACGTGGAATATCAGAATTCTTATTGGTCTCGCTCCATGCATTGAGCAAGTCTTTATGCATGGCACTACCCTGGCTTGTACCATTGTGCATCAAAGCCTGATACTGACCATCGTAAATCTTACCACCCAACTGATATGAGAACTGAGCACTCAAATCAAAGCCATAAGCAGCTACACTTGTTCCAAAACCACCAAAAATGGTTGGCAGAGTAGAGCCACAGTCATACTGTGTTGCCTTTGTGATATCTGTAGTGAGTTCCTTCTTTGTATAGGCATAATCAGCAGCTTTTGCAGATTCCACCTTCTTACCATCGGCATTGTAATATACATCCTGATACCACTGAGCCTGACCTGTCTCGTGGTTAACTCCAGCATACTGTACCATAAATGCTTCATATACAGAACCACCAACTTTCAGAACACGACCATTAGACTGAAGGCCATTCTCACCAAGTGATGGGTCGAGCTTTGTTATCTCATTATGGTTAAGTGTACCATTCCAATTGATGCTCCACTCAAAGTTCTGTGTTCTAATTGGAGTACCCTCCAAAGAGATTTCAACACCACGGTTCACCATCTCGCCGATGTTAGCATAGTATGAAGATACTGAAAGACCTGATGACAATGGCAATGACTTTGACCACAGCAGATCTACAGTCTTCTGATTGTAGTACTCGACAGTACCTGTCAGACGGTTCTTGAAGAATCCGAAATCCACACCAACATTCCAGTCATTATGAGTCTCCCAAGTCAAGTTCTCATTACCTTTTTGACTCATTGTTACAGAGAACTGGCCTGTTTCTTCATTATAGGAAGGAGTATAGCGATCTGCCCAATAGTAGTAGTACTCACCAATCTGGTTTGCATACGGAGTTGTATCCAACTGGTCGTTACCTACAGAACCATAGCTAACCTTCAACTTCAAAAGGTCAATCCACTTAACATCCTTCAAGAAATCTTCCTTGTTCATCTGCCAAGCCAAACCGACACTTCCGAAAGTACCCCAACGATGACCAGGGGCAAATGCAGAAGAAGCATCACGACGAAGAGAGGCATTTACAAAGTATTTGTCTGCATAATCGTACATTACACGACCGAAGAAACCTTCTGTCATATAGTTGTTGGTGAAAGAATTGTTCTTCTTCTTGCTTGTACCAAATGCATTACCCAACTCACCAATGAATGGATCGTAAAGACGGGTATTTGAACCTGAGAGATATTGATACTTGAGCTTATACTGCTCGTAACCTGCCAATATATTGAAATGGTGATTACCGAGCGACTTATCGTAGTTGACAGTATAACGCTGGTTTACTGTAAAATATCGGTTTGCACTTACAGAAGCAATACCATCATCTGCCTGACCGTTGGCAAAAGCGCTCGCCAAATCATTGGCACGAGTGTTACTAGAGAAAGCGTTCAAGTTGGCATCCAAAACCAAGCCCTCGATAGGAGTAATCTGTACATCCCACTGTCCCTGCAGAATATCACGATAACTGTGGCTGCTGTTATATTCGTTATCACGAACAGCATTACCAGAAATAGCAGGACGCTGGAAGCCTGTCTGATTAGCATCATAGATAACACGTCCACCTTCTGTCTTGATACTTCCATCTGCATTGCGAACATACAACGGATAGATAGGAGCTACATTGTTGGTGATATAGAACAGGTTGCCAGAACTACCATACGTATAGACATCATATTGTGGAGACTGAGAATCGGTGTGAGTGAAGCTCAAACCTGTAGTCAATTTTAACCATTTCTTTGCCTGATAATCCACTGTGGTACGGGCAGTATAACGCTTCAACTCCGAGTTGTCAACAATACCACCATCCTGCAAGTAACCTGCACTGGCAAAATAATTCATCTTACCATTAGAACCTGTTACGTTAGCATTGTATTCCTGACGGAAAGAACTATGGAACACCTCATCATACCAATTATCTGGAGTATAATAGTATGTACCATCACTATATCCCAAGGTTGCCTTAGGATTAATCTTAAAGTCCTTTCCAATCAACTGTTCACCCTGAGGAACAGTATATACCTGATAACCCAAACCACCATTGCCGCTATTGTAGAGGTTCTGACAAGCGAAATCGTATGCTTCATCAGCAGTTGCGCCATGATAGTACTGAGAATTATACATTGCCTTGAAATGAGTCTCGTAGTACTGAGCAGGATCCTTGATTACATCATACTGAGGAACGAAACGTGAGTTGGAACCCCACTTTGCATCAAATGTTACACGAGCATCCTGACCATCACGAGCCTTCTTGGTAGTAATGATGACAACACCATTGGCACCACGAGCACCATAGATGGCACTAGCAGAAGCATCTTTCTGAACAGAGATACTCTCAATATCAGCTGGGTTCAAGTTAGAAATACCAGCCTCGTAAGGAGCACCATCAACAATGTAAAGAGGCTGTGAGCTGGCGCTGACAGAACCAATACCACGAATACGGATTGTTGGAGCTGATCCTGGCTCGCCTGAAGAAGAAGTAGCCTGAATACCAGCTACCTTACCAACCAAAGCTGTAGTTGCAGAAGAAGCTACATGGGCTGTAATGTCTTCTGACTTGATTTCTACGGCAGAACCTGTAAATGCTGATTTTTTAGTCTTACCGTAGGCAATGATCAATACATCATCCAATGCATTGTTGTCTGGGTCAAGAACAATTTTCATGTTCTTGCCTGCCTTTACAGTCTTACCAATCATACCGATGTAAGAAATCTCCAACTTAGCATTTGCAGGAGCATTCAATGAGAAGTTACCATCAACATCGGTAACTGTACCGGTATTGGTACCTGCTACTTTGATAGAGGCACCAATAACTGGGCTTCCATCCTCAGAAGAGGTAATTGTACCGGAAACTTGAGTTTGCGCCAACGCCATTCCTAAACTAAGGAAGAGGCAGGCAATAAACGTCATGAGTCTTTTTTCCATAAATCTCTCTCGTTTAATTAATTAATAAATATATAATGTTTTATATTTCTTTCTCACTACATATCCTCCCAACTTTTATTGAGCCTGGGGGCTCATTTCTCGTCTCCAACTCTTATTCCGAACTGGTGGGGTGGGTATGTTGCCATACCTTATTATATATAGGGAAGTATCTCAAACTTCACTAAATTTTAATAATATTTTTAATCGGCTGCAAAAATAAGCATTTTTTAGGAAATCACCAAACTTTTTTCTAGAAAAGTTGCACTTTATCCGACATTTTATTATAAATATGCGGTTTTTATACACTTTTGCTTATGAAAAACAAGCGAAAGCGGCAGTTTTGTCAAAAACTGCCGCTTTCGCTGAAATACTAACTTTCTGCCTTTAATTCTTTGTCTAGAACAAAGAGCATATAGAGGGGGATGTTGATGTTTTTTGAACTGTTGTTTCTCTCGTATGGCAAGAGACTGGTGCGAACCAACTTGTCTTGCACCTTCCAGTATGAGTGGCTTCCTTCCGTGACTGTCTTTCCATTTTAACAATTGGGGTATAAGTAGTCTTTCCATACGCTAAAAATTATGTTTTGGCAAAGATGCTAATAAACAGTGAATTACGTAAGGAAAATCACATTTTCCTAAGGACTTTTAAGTATATTTATCACATTTTCCTAAGGACTTTTCTGTTAAATCATCACATTTTCCTAAGGACTTTTAGGGGCTTAAATCGAGAAATCTGTCGTAATCTCGATAAAAAAGTGAGATTACGACAGATTTTCATGAATTTTCTCTTTAATTACTTGTCTACGGTAGAAGAAACATTGTTCTTATTCATAGATCTTCATTTTAGAAAAGGTTTGAAAATACTTGAGACAGGTATTGCGCCATTCCTTGGCGTTTTCCAACTGCACATTGAGTAGAGAGTCTGTATGTTGCCATTCCTGCTCATGCCCCTTCATATACTGCTTGGCTGAGGTATGCCAGAAATCGCGGTAAACTTCTACCATCGCTACACCCATGTTGTACTTCATGCAGAGTTCCTGCCAGAGGGTGCTGCCTGATTTCATCTTGTAAGTCCAAGGCACATGGTGGAACCAGAGAAGATATTCTTCAGGACAGGTCTTGATGTTATCATACAGACTGCGATATGGTTCTGGGTACTGACCAACGGCATCTGTGCCCTTGGATGAACGGTCGAAACCTACACCCTGAGCATCTGCCTTGTGATAATAAACCGGACACCATTCCAAAGGATAACTTGCGATGAAACCATCTGGCTCCGGACCGTAGTGGTGGTCGAACTTGAAGATATGATGTAAGCCCAAAGGCATCATATAGTTGACACAAGCTTCACGTGAGGTCATCATCATCATCTCTACAGGTTTGGTGAACTTCTCGTCCTGGTTTTCGTAGGTCTGTACGAGCCATTCGTGAGCAATCTCCTCGGCTGTAAGTGAAGGATTCCATGCCAATCTGCCAAAAGCATACCAGTTAGCCTGAGAGAAAGGATGACCGCACCAGTTGGCATCATCACCGATATTGGCTACACCTGAGATTCCAACCTGTCTGTCTGGATTAACAAAGCCAAAGAATTCCTTCCACATAGGAGCGAGATAGGTGAGGTGCTTAGACTGACCGAGATATTCCTGGGTAATCTGAAGTTCTGCTATCTGAGGAGTCTGTTTGATGTTGTCGAAGATAGGAGCGTATGGCTCACGAGGCTGGAAGTCGAGCGGACCATTCTTTGACTGTAGGATTACATTGTCACGGAACTTGCCATCCATACCTTTGAATTCGCTGACAGCTTGCTTCACACGGTCTTCTCCCTTATGGTTAGCACCATATACAAAGCTTCGCCACATGATGATGCCTCCGTATGGTTTGACGGCGTCGGCAAGCATGTTGGCTCCATCGGCATGTGTGCGGTGGTAGTCGCCAGGACCAGGCTGTCCTTCAGAATTGGCTTTTACGAGAAAACCGCCAAAGTCAGGGATGGTAGCATATATCTCTTTTGCCTTCTTCTTCCACCACTGCTGAACCTTCTTATCCAGTGGGTCGGCAGTCTTGGTGTAGCCTAAAGCCATAGGCGAAGCGAAGTTGATGCTAAGGTATACCCGGATGCCATAAGGACGCAGGATGTTGGCGATGACTTTCACCTTATTAATATATTCAGCCGTCATCATCTTTGGCGATGCGTTTACATTGTTCAGTACGCTTCCGTTGATACCCAAAGAGGCGTTGGCACGGGCGTAGGTGATAAGACGGTCGTGCAGACTCTTGCTGATGCTGCCGCCCTTACCGTTTTTGCCGAGTTTGATTTCTTCCCATTTGAAGATGCTCTTTCCGGCATAGCCACGTTCGATGCTGCCATCGAGATTATCCCAATGGTTGAGAATGCGGAGACCCACTTGTGGTTTCTCGGTCTCATCGATAGCTTTGCTGAAGTTCTGTTGATTGCCGCTACCTGTGTTGTAGGCATCGGTGTTCTGAAGCCGAATCAGCTCGTAGGCACCATAGAGCAAACCGATAGGATTGCTGGCGGTGATAGTTGCTTCGTACTGAATGTTGTCGCCTTGCTGGGCAGGACGGGCATAGATGTTATAGCCCTCGCCCAGGTTGAGACTCTTGTCTATCTTGAGCTCAACATTCTTGCCACGCCAGTTGTTTTCTAACTCCTGCTTGGCAATCTTGGCTGTTGCATCATCAGGCAACTGTGAGATGACTTGGCATGAGCTACCATACTGCTTTCCGAGCCATAACTGTGAACCATCACTCTGTGCAGAAACATGGAGTGATGTAAGTACCGTAAATAATAAAATGAGGTATTTCTTCATATCTTTCCAGATCGTTAGTTTGTATTATTATTGTTTCTGCTGCAAAGATACGAAAAAATACCTTATTCTCTTCTATTTGTTGTTTATTTCTCATTTCTCTTTGTTTCAGCATACTCGCTAGGCGACATGCCATAGTGTTTTTTGAACACGGTAGAGAAGTGGGTCTGGTTGTTGAAACCTACAGAGTAGGCTACCTGCGTGATATTAATCTGCCCCTCTTCGATGAGTCGTGCCGCCTGTTCCAGTCGGAGGTTACGGATAAATTCTCCGGCAGAAACACCAGCAATCTCCTTCAGTTTACGGTGGAGCTGTGCACGGCTGATACCTACCTCCTCGGTAAGTTTCTCTACATTGAGGTCGGGATCGGCAAGGTGGGCGTTGATATATTTCATCACGCGTTCCATCAGGGCATCGTTATTGCCCTTTACCTGAATCTGCTCAATCTTCGCCTTCTGGCCCTGTGCTCCGCTGTATTTGCCGCGGATGCGTCGCACATTATCCACCAGATTGTCGATAAGGATATGCAGCTCTTCCATGTCGAAAGGCTTTGCCAGGAAAGCATCGGCTCCTCTGCGAAGTCCCTCCAACCGGTGTTCCACCTCGCTCTTCGAGGTGAGCAGGATGACTGGAATATCGCTGATGTTGCTGTTGCTCTTGATGTTCTTGAGCATCGTGATTCCATCCATCTCTGGCATCATCACATCGCTTATCACAAGGTCGTACTTGCCGGTGAGCAGCATCTTCAAACCCTCCTTGCCGTTGCAGGCATGCTCAAAGCGGTACCAGTCGCTCAGTTCGGTCTTGATGTATTGGGCAATCTCGCTGTCATCGTCAACTATCAGGATATTGAAGTTACGGTTGGCCTGTACTTTCTTTTTGGTAATCTCCTGCTCCTTCTTGTCTTCTTCTTCCAGTATCTCGCCTGGCTGCAGATGGCTGTTGCCCAGCGGAATGTTTACTTCGAAGCAGGAACCCTTGATGCCGTCGGTACGGTTGTAGGCCTTGATCTTGCCTCCGTGCATTTCTACAAATGCCTTACAGAGATTGAGTCCGATACCGGTTCCTTCGATATGGAGACCGCTGCTGTTGTTTCCCTGATAGAAACGTTCGAAGAGGCGGTCGGTCTTCTCTTCTTTCAGTCCGATACCTGTATCTTCTACCCTGATGGTGGCATTCTTTTCGTCTTTACCTATGATAACAGTAATCTCGCCGCCATCAAAGGTATACTTCATGGCATTGGAGAGCAGGTTGGAGATAACCTTGTCGAAGTTGATGCGGTCTATCCAAACCTTCAGCTTGTCTTTATCGCTGCTGAGGCTTTCGTCTTCTTTGAGCGAAAGGGTGATGTTGCGCTCCTGTGCATTGAAGCGGTAGAGCGATACGATGCCATGCAGGAAATCCTTGAGCGGAGTCTCCTGGCAATGGAGATGCATCTGGTTCTTGTCTATCTTTCGCTCATCAAGTATCTGGTTTACCAGAAGCAGGAGGCGCTGGGCATTGCGGTCGATGGTATCGATATCCTGTTTGCTTTCGGCATCTGTTAATCTTGTTTTCAGCTTGTTGAGCGGCCCCATGATTAATGTCAGCGGCGAGCGGATATCGTGGGTAGCATTGATGAGGAACTGCATCTTGGTCTCTTCCAGGTCTGCCTTGCGGCGGCGCTCGTATGTATAGATAACATACAGGATGACGCTTGCTATGATCAGGATATAGAGGAGATATGCCTCGGGTGATGCATACCAAGGGTCGCATACCTTGATGTTGATGATGGTAGGATTCTTGGAATATCTGCCATTGCTGGTAGCTCTTACTTCCAGCGTATAGTCGCCCGGTTTCAACTTATTGAATGCTACTGCATTGGCTCCCTCATTGGTGCTGTTCCATTTGCCGTCGTTGATGCGGTATTGGAAACTGATATTATCGGTGTTCCTGTAGTTGAGCAGCGAGAACTCCAGAGTGAATGAATTCTGGGAGTAAGGAATGCTGAAGTCTTTGACCATACAGTTGATTGGCTTTCCGTCGATGATGAAGTTGGTGAGATGTACATCTCCCAGTTTCATCTTCTTGGCTCTGACAACGTCAGGATAGAAGGTTGTGATACCATCACTGTTTCCGAAGGCGATAAGATCGCTGGCGGTATGCATGGAAGAGCCCAGCACGTACTCACGGGTAGTAAGTCCGTTGCCGTTGATGTGCCCGATAAACTGTCTGTTCTTCTGTTCATACTGCCAGATGCCCATGGTTGTACTTACCCACAAGTCACCCTTCTGGTCTTTGATGATGCTGCAGACCTGCTTGCCTTTCAACGCTTCTGCATGAGGGAAGTTCTTCGTCTTGTTGCTCTTTCTGTCAAACAGATAGAGTCCTTCTTCGGTACCGATGATAATATCGCCGTTCTTTCCTTCGCAGATACCATTTGCCTGTCTGTCTTTCAGAATATTGTGCCATCCGAAATCCTTGAAACTGAGCGTTCGGGTATTGAGACAGGAAACTCCATTAGAGGTTCCTATCCATAAATGGCCTGTATGGTCGAGTGCCATGCTTCGCACCCAGTCGTTGCAGAGGAATCCTCTGTTGCCTCTTTGCTGCATATTCAGAACGGTAACTTTGCCGCTTTCCACATTATATATATATAGGCCTTTGCTGTATACTGAAATGTAAAGGTTGCCCTGTGCATCGTCGGTCATACAGTAGATGCCGGCACTGGTAAAGGTGAGTTTCTGCTGGTATGTACCTGTATGAGGGTTGTAGCTGTAGAGTGCGCTGCCATTGCTGATCCAGTAATCGCCACGTCGGTCTTTATAGATGATGCCGGTACCTGCAGGTGACTGAGGGTGGGCGATAATCTTGCCTGAAGCGTCAAAACAGAACACACCACTGTTCTGTACCGTACACCATGTTTCACCATTTTCGCCTTGTGCAATAGATGAAACGCTGCTTCCGATGATGTAGTTCTGTGCAGAGAAACTCCAGCTGTTGAAAGCCTGCTGGCGCTGGTTGATCAGGTACAGACCTTTGTTGTAACATCCTATCCAGAGATTGTTGTCCTTATCTTCGATGATATCGTTGACGAAGGCGGTAGCCAGATTGAAACTGCTGTTGCTGTTCTCCAACTGTTCTACCCTGTTGCTTCCCTTTCTGATCATGAGAACACCATGTTCAGAGGTGCTGATATAGAGGTTGCCTTCGTGGTCGAAGGTAGCATTGTTGATGGTTACATTATTCTTATAACCGCCAAAGTCGTAGCCGGCATCAGCGATGCGGCCTGTGCGGTAATCATAATAGACGATGCCATACATGCAGACGATGAGCATGGTCTGCGGGCGATGTTGGATGAAAGCCACAGGTGCTCCGCATGGCGATTTGAAGTCTTTGCGCTGCACCTTGCCTTGTTTCTTGATGAAACGGGTGAAGATAGAAAGGTGGCTACTCTGCCAGAGATAATGATGCTTATCTTCGTAGATATGGGTAAAGAATACATCAGAATCGCGCTCAGCGTATTGCCTTTCCTGTCTGATAGTGAAAAGGTCGTCTGTTCCTTTCTGGGTATTTCTGTCTTTTACAGAATAGAGACCATATCCTGCAGTACCCAGCAGGATATCGCCATTGTGACTTTCTACCATAGAATAGATACGTGGCTTTCTGCCATCAGGAAACTGGAGACGGGCGAAATCGTTCGTCTCATAATTATAGCGCATCAGTCCCTTGGCACAACCTATCCACAGGTTACCTTTCTTATCTACCAGCAGGTCGGAGATAATGTTGTCGGTAATGGAGGTTGTATCTTCTTCATTGTGCAGATAGTTGGTAAAGCGGTAGCCGTCAAACTTGCTGAGTCCGTATTCGGTTCCCACCCAAATATATCCGTATTTATCCTGCACAATGCAGTTGATAAGCGAACTTGACAGTTTGCCCGATGTGAAAAGTTCACCACTGTCTGCCCATACCATGAGCGAAATGATGATAGCCATAAATGCCATGAGGCAATGTTTCGTATATTTCATAAGTTTCAGTTTGTTGCTTGTTTAAAATAGGTTGTTACGGCTGCAAAAGTAACAAAAAACAATGAAAGAAACAAATTCTAATGCAACAAAATGTTTCATTTCTTTTTGTTTCTTTATCTTTTTGCGCTCTTTTTGCAGGTATGAAACAAATAGAAAAGTAATGGTAACTATTAAATACCTGTTATTTCATTACTTATTAGTAAATTTGCATCGTCAACAACAATAGAAACATTAAAAGCATCATAATAACAATGAATAGACAAGCAATCAAAATCTTATCGCTGGCGCTCGTATTGGCTACGTCAGGTTCTGTAGCTTTTGCTCAGAAGGTATGGAAAGGATCTTGGGCTACTGCAGTGGAATGGACTGGTAAAGGAGATATGCCTAAGGAAAGCTTGAGCAACCGTTCTTGTCGACAGATAGTTCATGTATCTTTTGGCGGAGAGGAACTCAGAGTGAAGCTCAGCAACGAGCAGAGTAAGGAGCCGGTAGAAATCAAATCGGTGTATATAGCAGATACCGATAAGGACAGCAACTGGTTTGTGAATGGTAAGACCGTGAAGTATCTCAAGTTTAATGGCAAGAAGAATGTAACCATTGCTCCTGGCAAGGCTATCTTCTCTGATGATTTGAAATATGCCTTGAAGAGTGGACAGCGCCTCACGATTACCATCGACTATGGCAAGCAGACTCCAGTGAATGCAACATCCCATCGTGGTTCACGTACCACATCTTATATAGTAAACGGTTTGCATCGTACTCCTAAACCGATGGATAAGAGTTTTGATGATGGCGAGGAGGCTGACCACTGGTACAATCTTTCTGCCATTGATGTGAAGACCGATAAGGCTACCCCTGTGGTAGCTATCCTCGGAAACTCTATTACCGATGGCCGTGGAAGTACTACTAACCATCAGAACCGCTGGACCGATTTTCTCTCGGATGCCCTGAATGCAGAGAAGCCATACGGCGTATTGAATCTTGGAATCGGTGGCAACTGCGTGGTGCAAGGCGGATTGAGCGAACCTGCCATGAAACGTTTCGACCGTGATATCCTGGGACAGACGGGTGTGGATAAACTCATCATCTTCGAAGGAACCAACGATATCGGTTGCTGCGGCGGAAATTATGAGCATGTAACAGATACCCTGATTGCCTGCTACAAGGTGCTGATAGCGAAAGCCAAGGCAAAGGGAATCAAGGTGTATGGCGGAACCATCACCCCAACCAAGGGCAACGGATGGTATTCTTTCTGGCACGAGGCGATGCGACAGACCGTGAACGAATGGATCAGAAAAAGTGGTGCCTTCGACGAGGTCATCGATTTCGATGAGCTGACCCGCGATCCGAAAGACCCTCAGCGTCTGAAGGCTGAGTATTCTGACGACTGGCTGCATCTCAATCCGAAGGGATATGAGGCAATGGGCAAGTTTGCCGCAGAGAAATTGAAGTAAATGTTATAAATGCACCTATATATAATAAGGTGTAATCTTAATGATTGGATAAAATATGGAACAGACATCTGTAACACAGGAATCTAAGGGATTCTACAAACTGAATTGGCTACAACGCATCGGATTCGGATCTGGCGACTTGGCGCAAAACCTCATTTACCAGACCATCTGCATGTATCTGTTGTTCTTCTACACCGACATCTATGGACTTAATCCTGGTGTTGCTGCCACCATGTTCTTGGTGGTTCGCTTGGTCGATGTACTCTGGGACCCATTGGTGGGAACTTATGTAGATAAGCATAATCCACGTTGGGGTAAGTATCGCTCTTATCTCGTCCTGGCGGGTTTGCCACTCACCGTACTTGCCATCCTCTGTTTTTGGAATGGTATGGAAGGACAGACAGAAACCATCAAACTTATCTATGCCTATGTAACATACGTAGGCTTGTCTATGCTTTATACATTGATCAATGTGCCTTACGGAGCCTTGAACTCTTCGCTGACTCGCGATACAGACGAAATAACCATTCTTACCTCTGTACGTATGTTCATGGCAAATGTGGGTGGACTCTGTGTATCGGCAGGTGTTCCAATCCTGGTAGCGATGCTCGCTGCAGCCAAGGATCTTCCTATTGAGATGGCGCTTTTCATGGGCTTGGGCTCTTTGCCATCTTTCATCTTTATGCCACTGGTTCCTGCCATCAAGAAAAAGGTGGGCAAGAAGAATATGTTCTACATCTTCCTTACTGTGGCTATCGTGGGTATGGCGATGCTTTATATCATCAGCAAGATGGGACCTGTAAAGGATCATATCACGCTGGTTTATATCGCTCAGTTCATCAAATCAACAGGCGTAATCGTAGCTACAGGATATATGTGGGCTCTGATTCCGGAGGTTATCTCTTTTGCAGAATATACCAGCGGCAAGCGTATTGCCGGCATCGTCAATGCCCTGACCGGTATCTTCTATAAGGCAGGTATGGCTCTGGGTGGCGTTATTCCTGGTGCAGTTCTTGCATGGACCGGTTATCAGGCAGCAGCTGCTCAGGAGAGCAACTCTCTTCCTACCGACAGTAATGCTTGGTTTGTTGCCATGCTGATTTTTGCCCTGGTAGGTTTCGCCCTTCTGGTATTCTGCTTTACCCAAACCAAGGAACGTGTGGTAATGGATGAGAAGGAAACCAAGAATGTAAAGGTGAGCGACCTGTGGACAGAATTTTTCCACAACCGTCCTCTCCGTATCGTTGCTCTCTTCTTTATTACAGCCTTCGCCATGATGTCGGTAGGTAATGCTGCCGGTGCTTACTTCATGAACGATTTGGAGCAGCAGACTTCTCTTGCACAGGAGGGCATCCGTTGGCTGGTATGTGTGATTCCTGCCATCTTGCTGGGTTTGGCGATGTTCATCATCTCTAAATATGAGTTGACCGATGAGGTCATCGATGACATCAACAAGAAGATTGAGGCCCGACACAAGGAAGAAAACTAGAGGCTATAATTATTAACGAGAAAAATAGATATAAGATATGAAAAAGATCACAACTCTGGCACTGGGGCTGATGCTTACTTCAACAGCTTTCGCTCAAAAAGCGAACTCAGCAGCTCAAATCCCAACATTCCAGGAAACTATGGGTAAATACTTCCTGGTAGGTGCTGCCATTAATACCGATTTGCCTGATGGACAAGACCCTGCAGGTGAGGAAGTAGTGAAGAAACAGTTTAACCAGGTGGTTGCCGAAAACTGTATGAAGGGTGAGAAGAATCATCCGGAGGTGAATCGCTTTGATTTCACTGATGGCGATAAACTCGCTGACTGGGCAGAGAAGAACGGCAAGACCTTGATAGGTCATTGTCTGGTTTGGCATTCTCAGCCACCTAAGTGGATGTTTACCGATGATAAGGGTAATCTGGTAAGCCGTGAAGTGCTTATCGGCAGAATGTATAACCATATTATGAATGTGGTTACTCATTATAAAGGTAGAGTAAAGGGTTGGGACGTTGTGAACGAGGCATTCGAGGATGATGGCTCTTACCGCAAGTCTTTATATTATAAGATTATCGGTCCGGAGTTCATCGAACTGGCTTTCCGCTTTGCTCATGAGGCTGACCCAAACGTAGAACTTTACTACAATGATTATTCTACTTCGAAGCCAGCTAAGCGAGAGGCTATCTGCAAGCTGGTTCGCGATTTGAAGGCGAAAGGTCTCCGCATCGATGCAGTAGGTATGCAGAGCCACAATGGTTTTGATTATCCTGACTATGCTGAGTATGAGAAGAGCATCGAGGCTTTTGCTGGTGAAGGCGTGAAGGTGATGCTGACGGAGTTGGATATGAACATGCTTCCTAATCCGGAAGGATTCGGCGGAGCGGAAATCAGCCAGAAGTTTGAACTTCAGAAAAAGTACAATCCATACGTGAAGGGACTTGACAAGAAGGCGCAGAAGCTCTTCAACCAGCGTTATCTTGACCTCTTTAAGATTGTAGAGCGCCATAAGGATGTTATCAGTCGTGTAACCTTCTGGGGTGTCAATGATGGTCACTCTTGGTTGAATGGCTGGCCTATCCCTGGCAGAACCAACTATCCACTGCTCATCGACCGCAACAACAATGTGAAGCCAGTGGTGAAGGAAATCGTAAAACTCTTTAAATAATAAACAACAATGAAAGCAAGATATTTGTTCCCAAAGGATTATATGGCAGACCCATCTGCCAATGTGTTTAACGGTCGCCTGTATGTTTACCCATCTCATGACTGGGATAGCGGCGAAAGCTTCGACGATGATGGCGGTCACTTCCAGATGAAAGACTATCATGTTCTCTCTATGGACGACGTGATGGAAGGTGAGGTAACCGATCATGGTGTGATTCTCGACGTGAAGGATGTGCCATGGGCTGAGAAGCAGATGTGGGACAACGATGTTGTAGAGAAGGATGGCAAGTACTATCTCATCTTCTCTGCCAAGGATTATAATGGCGTGTTCCATCTCGGTGTGGCTGTGGCTGATAAGCCAGAAGGTCCTTTCATTCCGAATGCCGACCCTATCCGCAAGTCATACAGCATCGACCCTTGCGTGTTCAAGGATGATGATGGCAAGATTTACTGCTACTTCGGTGGTATCTGGGGCGGTCAGCTTCAGTGGTACAAGGACAACAAGGCACTGAAGGATGAGCATCTTCCAGAGGGCAAGGAGAATCCGTTGCCATCTCGTGTTGCCATGATGACGGATGATGTGCAGCAGTTTGCAGAAATGCCAAAGCCTGTTGTCATCGTTGACGAAGAGGGTAATGTATTGCCAGCTGATGATCCACATCGCTTCTTCGAGGCCAGCTGGATGCATAAGTATAAGGGCAAGTATTACTTCAGCTACTCTACCGGTGATACTCATTATCTCTGCTATGCTGTAGGTGATGATCCTTATGGTCCGTTCACTTACAAGGGCGTCATCCTGGAACCGGTAGTAGGTTGGACAACCCATCACAGTATCTGTGAGTACAAGGGACAGTGGTATCTCTTCCATCACGACTGCGTGCCATCTAATGATACAACATGGCTTCGCAGCGTAAAGGTGGCTCCTCTTTTCTATGACGAGGATGATAATATCTTGCCGGTTCAGCCAGAATAAGAGTATTATACGTTTTAGTTGACTTTTAGGTTTATAATAGTTTTGATAAATAGTTGATATATAAGTTAATGTTAGTTTGGAAGAAACGGCATCTTCGTGAGGAGATGCCGTTTTTGCGTATGTTCCTATTCTTTCTTTTCTTCTCTTTCTGTTTTCTCTTACTTTTCATCTAATGTTATTTTTAAGTTATTTCTATCATTTTGTAGGAGATTTTGGATATTTTTGTTTACCTTTGTGCCCGTAAACCATAAAAAGAATAATTTATGTTGAGATTACTTTTAAGGCTTTGGTGGTTGCAGCAGCGCCGTAACTTCCATAAGAGAGATGCCTTCGTGGCGTGCTACATCATCTTCCTGTATGTGGTGATGGGCGTGAGCTTCTTTCTCAGCTTCACCGAGAATGGGGGAGAGCTTGGGGGCGAAGACATGCCTGCCCTGTTGGGAGCCGGTATCGTTGTCGGTATGCTGATTCCTAATATCATCATGAAGATGGTGATGAAGCGGGATATTACGGCAATGGATGATTATGTGAAGTCGCGCCCTGTGCCAGAGAAGATCTGGAACAAGTTCCTGCTCACCACCAATCTCGTGAGCTTCTGGAACTATGTGCTTCCGGTGCTTATGCTTCCGGTATTTATCTATTTCCTGCCTGTAGGTCAGGTTATTGCCAGCTTCTTTCTGTTCCTGGCGTTTTCTTATATTGACGGCATCTACATCACCTGCTACCGCAAGGCAACAGAGTGGATTCTGAAATGGCCCTTGATATTGGGATGGATGGGAATGTTTGCCGTGCTGATAGGGTATATGTTTGTGGCTTCCTTCTTCCCGGTATGGATGGGATGGACGGGTATCTTCTTCCTTGCCGGAGCGGTATTCGCCGGACTTACCTTCTATCTTTATCACGAAAAGATTTATAACGAGCAGAAGCAGAAGGTTTCCAGGTTCCGTGGTTTCCACCATATCAACCTCTTCAGTCTGCAATATATCGGCACATTGAGAGCAAAGCGTGTCCGTACGATGGTGATTATGATTACTGCCATCTTCCTTTTCGATGCCTATCTCTTTGCCTTGCTCCCGGCAGAAGCGGGACAGGAAATGGGGGACAAGGTGGCTATGACTACCCTCTATGTGGCGGGTTCCATCCTGCTGCCATCGGTGGTTTTGTCGCAGTGGACCTTTGGCATTGAGGCAAACTTCTTCCATGGTTTGATGACCAAGCCTGTCAAGGTTAAACAGATGCTGCAGAATTGCTTCTATTATTATATGGTGGTGAGTGCTGTCGCTTTGTTGCTCACCCTTCCGTTCCTTTTCCTGCAGGCAGGAATCGGAATCCAGGTGCTCATCAGTGGTTTCTGTCTGGCAGTATTCATCAATCTCTTCAATCTGCCTACTGCACTCTTCTCTTCCCGTCTGGAGATATTCCAGACTTCCATGTTCAGCATGCAGGGAGCTAATCTGAAGATTAATCTTTATGCCATCGCCTTTCTTTTCCCGCTGGCTGGTGTCTGTGCCATCTATCATTTCTTCGGTGAGACGGCATGGTTTATCACCTGCGTAGCGCTGTCAGTCATCAGCATCGCCATCCATAAATGGTTCATCGCCAAAATTGCTGCCATCTTCGAGAAGAACAAGTATAAGCGCATGGAGAAGTTCATGGAAAGCTAGGAGAGTAATCATAAAGTTCAATGTTCAAAATTCAAAGTTCAAAGTAAAATGATCAAGATTCAGAATCTCAAGAAGATATATAATGGCAATACCGTACTCGATATTGATAATCTGGGTGTTGCAAAGGGCGAGTTGATAGGACTCGTAGGTAATAATGGTGCGGGCAAGACCACCTTGCTCCGTCTGATTCTCGACCTGATTCATTCTGATGATGGTTTCGTGGAAAGCAATGGACAGAAGGTGAACGAGAGTGAAACCTGGAAGGAATATACCGGCAGTTACATCGACGGCAGATTCCTCATCGACTTCCTCACCCCTGAGGAATACTTCGATTTCATCGCTGATGTTTATCACATTGACGATGAAACCCTGCAGGAGCGATTGGCTCAGTTTGAGGGCTTTATGCACGATGAAATCATGGGAACCAAAAAGTATCTCCGCGATTTTTCTCAGGGCAACCGACAGAAGATTGGCATCATTGGAGCGATGATTATCAATCCGAAGGTTCTTCTCCTAGATGAGCCGTTCAACTATCTCGACCCATCTTCTCAGATGACTATCGCCCACATGATTCAGCGCATCTGCAAGGAGCAGGGTACCACGGTCATCATCTCCAGCCACAACCTCAACTTCGTTGCCGACATCTCCTCCCGCATCCTCCTGCTGGAGAAAGGCAAGCTGGTGAAGGATCTTCCGAATGCTGATGGCGCTGCCATCGCCGAACTCAACGAGTACTTCGGTATTCAGGCGGAATAAACTTTTTCCGTTAATATTATACAAATTCCATGATATGATTTGTATAATTATCGTTAAATGCTTACCTTTGCACTCAAACGAAGAAAAAAAGAATCAATGAGCAAAGGAAAATTAGCAAAGTTCGCGGATATGGAGCGTTTCGAGAACGTGTTCCAGTATCCATATAGTGTTGTAGATGACGTGCCTTTCGATATGAAGGGCAAGTGGCGTGAGATGTATTTCCACAATGATAATCCTATCGTGCTGGAGTTGGGATGCGGCAAGGGTGAATATACCGTGGAACTTGCCAAGCTCTATCCTGAAATGAACTTCATCGGTGTGGATATCAAGGGCGCACGTATGTGGACCGGTGCCAAGAAAGCGATAGAGGAAGGACAGAAGAACGTGGCTTTCCTCCGTACCAACATCGAGATTATCGACCGCTTCTTTGCCGAGGATGAGGTGCAGGAAATCTGGCTTACCTTCTCTGACCCGCAGATGAAGAACCCTCGCAAGCGTCTTACATCTACTTACTTCATGAACCGTTATCGCCACTTCCTCGTGGATGGCGGTATCATTCATCTGAAGACGGACTCCAACTTCCTCTTCACCTATACTACTTATATGGTGGATGGCAACCATCTGCCTGTGCTCTTCCGCACAGAGGACCTCTATCATCAGGAGGGTATCGATGAGGAAACCCGTAAGATTCTCTCTATCCAGACCTATTATGAGAGTATGTGGATAGAACGTGGCTTGAACATCAAGTATCAGAAGTTCGCCTTGCCACGTGAGGGGGAGCTGGTGGAACCTGATATAGAGATTCCGCTGGATGATTATCGCAGTTATCGCCGTGATAAGCGAAGCTCAAAGGATACAGCGAAGTAGATTCCTACAATGATTTGAATAAGCTTCCGCAATGCTTTGAATGCCTTTCCTCAAGTGTTATTGGCGTTTGAAGAATGCGTCATAAGTATCTGAAAGAAGTAACTGAAGTTGTTCGGAGATACAATAGAAGTTGTTGGAACAGTAAGTATCTCGAAGCGCACAACAGTTGATATGCGGTCGCACATCAGCTGTTGTGCGCTTGTCTTTCAGCTGTTGTGCATGCGTAGAACAGCTGTTGTGCGGTTTTTTAATGGCAATTCTTATTGATTGTCTTTGTTAATCAAGTTGACGACTACTTTTACCATAACATCTTTTTCCTCAGTTCTGCTTTCTGCAATCATCAGAGTCAGGGCTACGAGTGTGTTGTCGGCAATTCTCTTATGTCCATTTTCTGCATACAGAATGCCATTCTTCTCCATAAACCAAAGAAAAAGCATGGCCGCAATTCTCTTGTTGCCATCGCTGAATGAATGGTTTTTTACGACAAGGTAGAGCAGCATGGCTGCTTTTTCTTCTACCGAAGCGTAGAGTTCTTCACCGCCGAAGGTTTGGTAAATCTGACCTATGCTGCTCTTGAATGAATCATCCTTCTCATTGGCAAACCATTTACTGCCTCCAAACTTTTCTTTCAAAGCATTGATGGCTTCCATTGCATTTTCGTAGGTGGCATGGAACGGTTCGGCTTGAGTCGTCTTGTCTATGAGTAATGTCTGATAATCATATTTGTCGAGAGTATCCAGGGCATAAACATAGTCGCTGATGACATTGAACAGTCCGTTATATTCGCCCTCGGATACTTGATCTTGCAATGTAATCGCACGTGACATCAAACGAACCACTTCTTTCAGTTCGTTGTAATTGTCTAGGCGTTTCTGGTTGATGGCGTAACCCTTGATAATGTATTGCTTCAAGATAGAGGTTGCCCAACGGCGGAAAGAGGTCGCATTCTTGCTATTCACTCTGTACCCTACCGAAATAATCATGTCAAGATTATAATAAGGAATATCACGAATGATTTGTCTCTTACCCTCAAAACGAACCTGTGCATTTTTTGCACAAGTTGACTTTTCGTCTAGTTCTTGACTCTTGTAAATGTTGCGAATGTGTCGTGTAACAGATGTTCTGTCAACAGCAAACAACTCTGCCATTTGGCTTTGTGTAAGCCAAACGGTATCATTCTCTAATTTTACATTCAGCTCTATGTTGCCCTCTGGGGAACGATAGATTTCGATGGATGAATTCCTCTGCTCCATACCTTTCTTTATTAAAAGTTCTTATTCTAGTACCCAATTTTTGGATAATTCGGCAAAGATACGATAATTGTTTGATTCCTACAAGGTTTTCGAGTATTTTTTCTTCTTTTTGATGAAATTTGCGAAAGATTGAAATGGAAGGAATGTTTTGTTTTTGATTACTTCCAGATTAAATATCAGGACTAGTCTTAGGTTAAGGATATGTATAGTATGTTATGTTCTTCCTATACCTTTTGTTAAATCCGGGAATAATCTTGTTGAATTCAAGAAAAAAAGGTGGAAATGCTTGGTGTTTCCACCTTATTTTATTATATTTGCAGCAAGTTTTTGAAGAAATGTAGTATTCTCAGGGACTGCATGGAACTGACGAAACGACTAAAAGAACAGAAAAGTAATAACTAACTAGATAAACGACAAAATGATGAACTACAAGAAATTGGCTCTTACCGTTGCGGCAGGAGCAATGGCAACTACAATGATGGCGCAATCTGCACCAAAATTGAATGCCAACAACATCGACGAAGTAATCAAGGCGATGACCTTGGAAGAAAAAGCCCAGATGCTGGTGGGCGGTGGTAACGATGGATTCGTGGGCAGCGGTGCTATGCTCGGACATCAGAAGAAGTTCGTGCCGGGTGCTGCGGGTACTACTGTAGCCATTCCTCGTCTCGGCATTCCTACTACCGTTCAGTGTGATGGTCCTGCCGGAGTTCATATCGATGCTCATCGCGAAGGTGACAGCCGTAGCTACTTTGCCACCGGTTTCCCTATTGGAACCTGTCTGGCTTCTACCTGGAACACCGACCTGGTGCGCAAGGTGGGTGAGGCTATCGGTAACGAAACCCTGGAGTATGGCTGTGATATTGTGCTCGGACCGGGTATGAACCTGCATCGTAATCCGCTCTGTGGCCGTAACTTTGAGTATTATTCAGAAGACCCAATCGTAACGGGTCTTATCGGAACCGCTTTTGTACAGGGTGTGCAGAGCCAGGGCGTGGGTGTAAGTGCCAAGCACTTTGCTGTAAACTCTCAGGAAACTGACCGTACCAAGGTGGATGAGCGATTGAGCCAGCGTGCTCTCCGTGAGCTGTATCTGAAGGGGTTCGAGATGATGGTTCGCAAGAGCAATCCTTGGACTATCATGTCTGCCTATAATAAGGTAAACGGTGTTTATGCCCAGGGCAACAAGGGACTCTTGACCGATATTCTCCGCAACGACTGGGGATATAAGGGAATCGTGGAGACCGACTGGATTGGTAAGCGTGCCGACCTTCCGCTGGAACAGGAAGTTGAGGCTGGCAACGACCTGATGATGCCGGGTTATCCAGCACAGGTGCAGGATATTGTTGATGCAGTAAAGAAAGGCAAGCTGGATATCAAGGATGTGGACCGCAATGTTCGCCGTATGCTCGAGTATATCGTGAAGACTCCTCGATTCAAGGGATATAAATATAGTGGTGAGCCAGACTTGAAGGCTCATGCTGCCATCACCCGTCAGAGTTCTACCGAGGGTATGGTGCTCCTGAAGAATGATGCCGCTCTTCCTATCCAGGGCTTGAAGACCGTGGCGCTCTTCGGTGTCAACTCTTACGACTTTATGTCGGGTGGTCTTGGCAGTGGAGCCGTTAATGTAGGCTATTCTGTAGATATGGTTACCGGTTTGAAGAACATCGGCGTGGCAACTACTCCTCAGCTTACGGAAATCTATCAGAATTATGTGAAGTATGCCAAGGCTAAGTTGAAGGCAGACAAGAATCCGATGATGTGGTTCCTGGATCAGGGTCAGCCTAAGCTCGATGAAATCGAGATTACCGAGCGTTGTGTAGCTGGCGAGGAGCCAAAGGCAGATGCTGCCATCATCACCGTCGGCCGTCAGGCAGGTGAGGGAATGGATCGCCAGATCAATGGTGAGTTCAACCTCAGTCAGATAGAGCAGGATATGATTTTCCGTGTATCTGATGCTTTCCATGCCAAGGGCAAGAAGGTGATTGTCATCATCAACTCTGGTTCTGTGATGGAGACTGCCAGTTGGAGAGACCGTGTGGATGCTATTCTCGTTGCATGGCAGCCAGGTATCGAGGGCGGCAACTCTGTAGCTGATATCCTGACCGGTAAGGTGAATCCATCGGGTAAGTTGACCATGACCTGGCCTATCGCTGCTACCGATCATCCTTCTACAGCCAACTTCGCCAAGGATTACGATATGTACACCTACAAGAATCTGCTGGATTGGAGCAAGGGTAACATCAAGGGTTACGATTATAGCAACCATGAGGAAGATATCTACGTAGGTTATCGCTACTTTGATACCTTCAAGAAGAATGTGGCTTATCCTTTCGGTTATGGCTTGAGCTATACTACCTTCGAGTTTGGCAAGCCATCTGTCAAGGCTAAAGGCAACAATATCGAGGTTAGCGTAACCATCAAGAATACCGGTAAGGTTGCCGGCAAGGAAGTTGCTGAGGTTTATGTTACCGCTCCTAAGGGCGCTTACGAGAAGCCAGCCAAGGAACTCAAGACCTTCGGCAAGACCAAGTTGCTGAATCCAGGTGAGAGCCAGACTTTGAAGATGACCCTCGAGAAGCGTGATCTTGCCAGCTTCGATGAGGCCAACAGTCAGTGGAAGGTAGATGCAGGTAACTATCTCTTTAAGGTAGGTAGTGACGTAGAGAACATCAAGGGTACTGCTACATTGAAGGTGGCAGAATACACCGAGAAGACAAGCAATGCCTGCGCTCCTAATGTTCAGTTGAACTATCTGAAGCAGAATAAATAATTCGTGGTTTGTGCAAAATGAAATAGATTAAACAGAAACGCCTCTATCTCCGAAAAAGAGATAGAGGCTTTTTTATTGTAATTCCGTTGTAAGGAATTGACCACACAGCGCACGCAGATAGTTCGCTTTTATTCTAGCATTGTTCGCTTACCTCTTCATAGATTTTGCGGCATCTGTTTTCCTTCATTTTATTCTTTACGCCAACGGCTATCATATCCTCTACGGTCGGATGCCCAGTTCCATTTACAGATGTTGCGTGTTCACCATTATATCCCTCGGTGCAATGGGTGAGGTCGTAGGCAGGAGCTAAATGCCAATGCCATTTGCCATCGCTCTCTTTCTGAACCAAGAAAGAGAAGTTCTTGCAGTGGTCGTCCTTGTTGTCCATTATGTAATTAAAAACCATGCGGCGGAACATCTCTTCTACATCCTCTTGGCTCTGAGTAAGATAACCAGTAAGCGCCAAAAGGTTGAGATAATCGAGAATGGGGTTGGAAAGGGAAACGTTGAGCAAGGCTCCAGCTGTGGCTACGTGAATGCGTTCGCCTGTTGGAGAAATGTCGAAGCGACGGCAGGCAAAATACTTGTCGTTTACCAGTTTGAAGTCGGGTACTTGGATACCACATTGCTTGGCTATCTCATTATAATGATACTCTTGCTTTCCCATATCTTGTGGATCATAGGTATGGCGAAACTTGACCAACCAATGACCATCCTCGTTTGTAAAAATGGCTTTCGGGCGACAACCGCCACTATTACCGCTATTATATAATAATAATCCTGCGTCATTATCCTGTTGCTCCTTCAATACTTCCAAGGCTTTGGTTTGTAAAAGGTCAAAGTCCTCAATCTCGTGTCCGGTCTGGATAGAAGTTATAGGTTCGTAGGTCAATGCCCCCATACCTCCATTGCCCACGATGCTCAGTCGGTCAAGAGCAGATAGCTCAAAGTCGTTGATACCCTCTTTTAGCAAGGCTTTATGCAATAGGTATCTACCATATCCATCGGGAAGGCTGTCTTCGAAGATGCCAAAGTTCCCGTTGAAAGGGGTGGTTTTGGCAATGAAAAGACCGGGCTTCAGTGGCAATTCCAACGGAGATATACTAAAGCCAGATGCCAACCACTGATTGTCATACTCGAATGTGCATACTTTTCCATCGGCACTCAATGATAGTGTGCCGACTTTCTCCTGGTGATATTTCACGGCTAAAGATTCTATATGTTTCATTGTCTGTAAGCCTTTTTCTTGTTAGCGTTTCTTTTTATCTGTTGCAACTCCTCCATGGTGGAGTACTTGGGTTGCGAGAAGACGTTCTTGATTTCTGAGGTGTATTCCAAAGCTATGGCGATACCTATCAGATTTTTGAGGGAGATGAGGCCCTTTTGTTCGAATCTGGTGATGTTGCTGACGGCAACGCCTGACTTGTCTGCCACTTGCTCACGTGTCAGATTCTTCTCTATTCTTCGTTTTCTGAAGTCGTTTGCCATCTCCTTTGCAATCTCATCAGGATTGTCGTGGAGGTAGTTGTCTAATATTGCTAATATATTATTCGTTTCTTGCATAATCATTGGGATAATAACAAGATATTATCAGTTGCAAAGATACAAAAAATAATGTTATGTTCCAAATAAAAATGAACTAAAAAGTCAAAAACCCTTATAACCTTGTCTCTTATCCTTAAAAGCAAAGAACTCCCATCTCTTTTCTGAGATGGGAGTTCTTGTTTAAAAGGAATACTGGGCGGAAATCATCAGTTCGCGAGGGCGAAGATAATAGCTGTCGGTCGTTGTACTGATGCCGCTATAGATGGTTTCCATATAGTTCTTCTTGTTGAAAAGGTTTCGAAGCTCTGTTGAAAGGCGGAGCTTTTTCATTCTCCAAACTGCCGAGGCATCGCCAAGAAGGGTGTTTAGGTGGTTGCCCTCTTGCAGCTCATTGTGATAATGTACGAGCGAGAAGGAGAGGTCCACATGGCTGATGGTAGCGGTGGCAGATACGCTTTGGCGCCAATTAAATAACGATGACTTCGCCATTTTCTGGCGTTTCGAGTTGTAAAAAGAGAATTCTCCCTCATAGCTAAAGGCACACCAGGATGGCGAGAAGTCTATGCTGGGCTTCACAGTATAGTTGTCTGCGGTGTAGCTGATGGCTTTGCCGCTGCTGTATTGCTCACCCTTGCTGTAGTTGTAACTGCCCTCCAGGCGGGTCTTCAGATGAAAGTCGTAGAAGCCCTTCGATATGTAGAGTGATGCTCCTAGATTGTTGCTCTTGCTGTCCTGCTTATATAATGAGGTATAGTATTTGCCATCCACGATGCGTAGGTCGGATGCCGTGTTCATCCAGTTTTTGCTGGCATTGACCGATGCGCTGAAGAAGATTTCCTTAATAGGGCGCTTGTAGTCGTAATTTAACTTGCCATAAAGAGAGCGAGTTATCGGAATGATGTCGCTCGAAGTGTACCAAGAGCGATAACTTTGACGATATTGCTTTATGGCGTAGTTGGTGGCATTGCCTGTTCCGGTACTGTATCCCGTGAAGATAGTCAACTCTCTACGGAAATCCAATTTCTTATATAAGTAAAGGTAGGGTGATATGGTAAGTAGAGTTTTCTGTGGATAGGTGAAGCGTTCCCAGATGAAATCGGGAGAGAACGACATACGGAACGTCTCGGTCTTGTATTGCCAGTAAGGGGTGAACTTCCCTGTGATGTTAAGAGTGTTTTTGCCGATTTCATCGTGACTGTTTTCGGTGAATCCGTTGTTTTTGCCGATTTCATCGCTTCTTTTCTGATATTTCGCATAGATGTTGTTGAGGTCGATACTCATTTTATATTCCTGTGTCCAGTGGAAGCGATTCCTCATCCACTGTAAGGCGTGGGCAGTATGCCAAAGGTTGGTGCGGATGCGATTGCGCTCGTCGTTAATGTAGAGGTCTGCCACACCATGGTGATAGTCGGCAGTGCTACGCCAGGAGAGTTGACTTTTCTTGAAGACGAAGAGGCGGTAGATACTTGCCGAGAGGTCGAGCTTTGGAATGCGGACACGTTGGGTAAGCGTATCGTTGATGTTTGACAAACCGTCGCTTTGTGCTGTGCTGAGGCTGATGCTCTCGTTGCCATAATGCTCAGCCTTGTTTACCTTGTTCTCCCATTGCAGATTGAAGGCATCGCTGATCATCGTCTTGTGGTTGTGCTCCGTGGTAACTGTGGGAGCTTCGCCGCCGAGGTCGTAGATACTCATGTTCTCTCGCTCTTGTCGGGTTACCGTACGAAGATAGTTGGCTTCTATGCGAGTCTCTGCATCGGCCTTGTTCTTCTTGATATGGTTGATGGAATATTTTTGCGAGGTGTTGAAGCGCAGGCGTTCTTCGTCGATAGGAGTGTCAAGCGATGGTACTGATATCCATGATGGAAGGGAGGCAGGAGCCAGACGATTGCTGTAAGATGCAAGTTGGTTAAGTGCATAGCCGAGATTTTTACCTGTTCTGTCGTATTCTGCATCATACATCATCTGTTTCTTCTTGCCAATTTGCATGATATTGATGCTTCCGCCTACGTGGGATGGATGCCCTGCGAGCACGTAAGGCTTGAGAGTAGGCATCAGTTTGTCGCGGGCACTATCCTTCAGGGCGATGTTCATCGCTACATTATCCGTAAAGGTCTTGCTTTGGAGCGCCTTGATAGGCTGGTCATGCTCGATGACTTCGGCCTTTTTCACATCTTTTGCCTTGATGTTCTCCTCTAGTTGGTTATATTTGCCACCGGTCAGGTCGAGACCTTCCACGGTGAATCGGTTGATGGGCTTACCATTGTAGTTGATACGGCCATTCTTCTCTATATCCACGCCTGGCAGCTTTTTCAGTACATCTTTCAGTGAGTTATCTCGTTCGTTGGCAAAGCGTGTGAGGTCGAAAGATATGGTATCCCGCCCTGTGATGCGAGAGCCTTTTACTTGTACTTCCTTCAAGACAAAAGCTGTTGAAGCCATACTGATGATGGTTTCTTTTCCCGATGAAACCGCCGTTTTTTGCTTTTTATAGCCCATATAGGTAGCTTGTAGCATATCGCTGGCTTGCTTTTGTGCTATGGGAATCAGGAAAGTTCCGTCTTCCTTGCTGCGTGTAAACTTCAAGGGCTTTCCATTGCGCAGCAGAGTAACTGATACGTTGGCCAGGCGGTTGTGTGTAAGTGAATCTTCCACATAACCGCTAATCTTCTCTTGGGCAAACGCATGGCACGCCACGAACAGAATAGTGAAAAGAACTATTATTTTCTTCATCTTTTTTCTCTCTTTTCTATTTTACCTTTGACACTTATCTTGCTGATGTCTTTAAGACGCTTGTCTGGCAAAAAAGTAAACTGCTAATTATCTTTCAATCGGATTGTATGGCTCAGCACGCTTGGAATGCTTCAGGATATTTCCTTTTTCATCCTTGATCTTTACAATTGCAGCATACTTGGCATCTTGAAGCAGATAGCCGATAGGGTCAGCATAGTATTTCTTGTAAATGGAGGTCAATGATTTGCGGTCGATAGGCTCGAAAGTCTTACCTTTATAATAGATAGGTATGGAGCCTTTGCCTGTTGTGAGTCCTACAGCTGTAAATCCATAATCGTTCTCGGAGTCGTGAGCTTTGAGAATCAATCCCGGCAGTCCGCTCAGCTTCCAGGGACCATTGTCAATAGGGATGTCTTCCGTGTACCATGCAATCCATGTTCTACCTTTAAACTTGGCAATAGCCTGGTGGCACTCGTAACCGCAGATGGAATCGATACTGTCTGTGAGTTGCCAGTCTATCGGTTCCATCGGTTCAATGCACAAATATCTGTCAGCAGCAAAGAAATCGAGATAGGCAGTCTTGCCCTGTTCTGGATAGTTCTTATATACTTTCCAATTAATCTGTCCGCCATTACCGGAGAAATTGACAGGTATTCCTTTTGCCATATTTGCGGAGATGATAGAGTCTCTTTGGAATATCGGATAACTGTAGAATGCGGAATACTTGTTGCCAATCTGCAAGAGCATTTTCTCTTCGATGCGGCCAATGAGGGTGTCGGTCTTGGTATATTTCTTTTCGTAAATATACTCGGCATCATATACTACCTGATACTTTACCTGATCAATGGAATCTCCCATGCCAATGCTTGATTCATCGAACAGGTTTACTGTTTGAGCTTGGAGCATGCAAGCATATAATGCAAGCCATGCTATTAATAATACCTTTTCCATAATCTTCGTCTATTATTCATTATTTTATCTGTTTCATTCGTTTTTGTGATGCAAAGGTACTGAGATCATCCGATGAAATCGATGATTTCTGTTACTGAGTTATTACTTTTGCATCTTTTCGTCTATTATTATTTTATTACTCTTGCCTTTGTTTACGGATTTTTCAGTAACTTTGCCGTCAAATTCAAAAGATCAGGAAAGTATGAACAGTAACAGTAAGCTGAAAATAGTATGGATGGTATGTGGAGTAGCAATTGTATTGTTGTTCTGCACGCAGGCTTATTGGCTCCATCTTCAATGTCAATATAGCTTAGACCAGCAGGTAGAGCAATTCAAGAAGGATTGTGATGAGGTGTTGGCGCAAGATTTGAAGAATAGAAAAAAGTTACAGGAAAATTCATCTACGAAAGGTAGAAGAGATACGGTTATGCTCAAGGTAGAATCTGAATATGATATGAAGAAGGGATGTAGCCGTACAACGCTTTCTTTTTGGAACAATCACCGCTTTCTTGTCCGTTTGAATGATCCTGATCTTACGGGTGATGATGCTTATCTCATCATTAGCAGATATCTGGCTTATATAGGTAAGCATCCCTCGTTGGCTTCTTATCAAAGATTACTGGATGATAAGGGATATGGGAAGATATCCTTTTTTCGTCATCTTGATTACAAGACCGTCTTCCTGAATGCAAAATATGATGTCGAAGGCAGATGGTCACGTGTGGTGACGGTGAAGTATCAGACGAACCCAATGTTTCGCCAAGGTATTTCTTTTCAGGTGCTCATTCCTGTTACTCGAACGTTCAAAGCCATGATGTGGCAATTGATAGGAAGCATCTTTCTCTTTTTCATATTGATAGGATGTCTGTATTATCTGGTTAAGACCATAGTCTTCCAGAAACGCATTGACGGCATTCGCCATGAGTTCCTGAAGAATATGATTTATGAGTTGAAGCAACCGAAAGAAGGCGACAAAGGTGAAGAATCTGCAGTTTTTATCGGTTCCATAGCTTTCTACTATGCGCAGAATGAACTGCAATGTGGTAATTCCAGAGTAGTCATCACATCTCGTCAAGCTGAAATTCTGAAGCTTCTTGCCGAGAACCAGAACCAGCTTGTAGAGCGGGATTTCATACTGAATGAAGTTTGGGGTGATGACTCATACTCCAATTCCCTTGCCCTGAACGTGCAGATTACCTATCTTCGCCGGGCATTGAACCTGGATGAAAAGGTAAGTATCGAAGCTGTCATCAAGAAGGGATATATCCTGCGAACCTGTTGATCTTGTTATCAACTCTCATCTTTTTAGAAAGGTGGGAGTTTTTTTATCTTAATTTATTTTGTCCTTCACCTATTTTGTTGTAACTTTGCAGGCAGAAATTCGAATTTAAATTATTTTATGTAATTATGGCAAAAAAAGCTCTTTTAATGATTCTCGACGGATGGGGAATCGGTAAGCATGATAAGGGTGATGTTATCTTCAAGACTCCAACTCCTTATCTCGATTATTTGACAGCAGTTTCAGCACATTCTACTCTCCAGACTTGTGGCGAGGACGTAGGTCTTCCTAACGGTCAGATGGGTAACTCAGAGGTAGGTCACCTCAACATCGGTGCAGGTCGTGTGGTATATCAGGACCTCGTTAAGATTAACAAGGCTTGCGAGAGCGGTGACATCTTGAAGAATCAGGAGATCATCAACGCTTACAGCTATGCTCAGAAGACAGGTAAGAAGCTCCACTTGATGGGCTTGACTTCTACCGGTGGTGTTCACTCTTCTTTGGATCACCTCTTCAAGTTGATTGAGATTGGTAAGGAATATGGTTTGAAGGAGACATACGTTCACTGCTTCATGGATGGCCGTGATACAGACCCTAAGAGCGGTAAGGGCTTCATCGAGGAGGTTCAGGCTTGCTGCGACAAGAATGGTGCACACATCGCAAGCATCGTAGGTCGTTTCTATGCTATGGACCGTGACAAGCGCTGGAACCGTGTGAAGGAAGCATACGACTTGCTCGTTGAGGGTAAGGGTAAGCAGGCTGACGATATGGTGAAGGCAATGCAGGAGAGCTATGATGAGGACGTAACTGACGAGTTCATCAAGCCAATCAATAACTCAAAGGTTGACGGTACTATCCAGGAGGGTGATGTTGTTATCTTCATCAACTACCGTAACGACCGTGCCAAGGAGTTGACACAGGTATTGACTCAGCAGGATATGCCAGAGGAAGGCATGCACACCATCAAGGACTTGCAGTACTACTGCATGACTCCATACGATGCAAGCTTCCAGGGCGTTCACATCCTCTTCCCTAAGGAGAACGTAATGAATACCCTCGGTGAGTACTTGAGCGCACAGGGCAAGAAGCAGCTCCACACTGCAGAGACAGAGAAGTATGCTCACGTAACATTCTTCTTCAATGGTGGTCGTGAGACTCCATACGAGGGTGAGGACCGTATCCTGGTTCCTTCTCCAAAGGTGGCTACATACGACTTGAAGCCAGAGATGAGCGCTTACGAGGTTAAGGATAAGTTGGTGGGTGCTATCAACACTCAGGAGTACGACTTCATCGTTGTAAACTTCGCTAATGGTGATATGGTAGGTCACACAGGTATCTACAACGCTATCGCTAAGGCTGTTCACGCTGTTGACAACTGCGTAAAGGACGTTATCGAGGCTGCTAAGGCTAACGATTATGAGGCTATCATCATCGCTGACCACGGTAATGCAGACCACGCTATCAACGAGGATGGTACCCCTAACACCGCTCACTCTTTGAACCCAGTTCCATTCATCTACGTAACTGACAACAATTCAGCTACTGTAAAGGATGGTCGTTTGGCAGACGTAGCTCCTTCTATCCTCCATATCATGGGCTTGGAGAAGCCTGCAGATATGACAGGTGAGAACTTGATTTCTGACAACAAGTAAAAACGATTTTATATACCTCAAAAAAGTATCCTAAGATACTTGGCCAAGTATCTTAGGATACTTTTGAATTTATATTAAGCATGAACGTAAAGATAGAAGAAAGTTGGAAACGGCATATAGGAGAAGAGTTCGACAAGCAGTATTTTGTTGACCTCACAAACTTCGTGAAAGAGGAATACCTGCGTACGCCCTGTTATCCTCCTGGCCGCTTGATTTTCAATGCCTTCAATCTCTGTCCTTTTGATGATGTGAAGGTAGTGATTATCGGACAGGATCCATACCATGAGCCGGGTCAGGCGATGGGACTGAGTTTCTCTGTGCCGGACGGAATCACTTTCCCACCATCATTGATTAATATATTCAAGGAGATTCAGATGGATCTCGGTACTCCGATGCCAGCCACGGGCGATTTAACCCGCTGGGCAAAGCAGGGAGTATTGTTGCTCAACGCCACGTTGACCGTTCGTGCCCATCAGGCAGCGAGTCATCAGCGCAAGGGCTGGGAGGAATTCACAGATGCTGCTATCAAGGCGCTCAGCAAGGACAAGGAGCATCTGGTGTTTATTCTTTGGGGCGGTTATGCCCGGAGCAAGGCGAAGCTCATCGATACAAGCAAGCATCTGATATTGGAAAGCGTTCATCCTTCGCCATTATCAGCCAACCGTGGCGGATGGTTTGGCAATCATCATTTCTCCCGCTGCAATGCGTATCTGCAGCAGAACGGAATTGCGCCTATCCAATGGTAGGTACACCGATTAATATATAGCTATCCACTCATGGGTAGCTATCATTATTTTTATTATACACTCAAAGAAATTTATTCATCTCAAAAACATTATGAAGAAAGACGAACTGCGTATTCTGCAGGTGGGCAACGTGTTGGTTTCACCTGATATTATCACCGAAAAATTCTGTTGCGACCTTGATGCCTGCAAGGGCGAGTGCTGCATCGAAGGCGATGCGGGAGCTCCTGTTACCCTGGATGAGATTATGGAGATTGAGAATGCGCTGGATGTAGTTTGGGATGATCTCTCGGCTTCTGCCCAGGCTATCATAGATAAGCAGGGCGTGGCTTATACCGATATTGAAGGCGATTTGGTGACGAGCATCGTGAATGGTAAGGATTGTGTGTTTACCTGCTACCAGGATTTGAAAGACCTGGGCGATGGACATACGATTCCGAATTGTTGTCTCTGTGCCTTGGAGCGTGCTTATCGCGAAGGAAAGTCGAAGTTCAAGAAGCCTATCTCCTGTGCCTTGTATCCTATCCGTGCCAAGGATTTCGGCAACGAGGTGTATGGCATCAACTATAACAAATGGCGTATATGCAAGGATGCCATCAAGAAAGGAGAGGAGTTGAATCTTCCGGTTTATAAGTTCCTGGAGGGTCCGTTGGTAGAGAAATTCAGCAAGGAATGGTATGATGAGCTTTGCGAAGTGGCAGAGCAAGTACTTGCCGAATTGGAAGACTAAATTCAGTTAGAGACTTTGGAAGATAATAGTTCCGAAGTCTTTTTTGTTTTATAAAAAAAGAGATTTCGAAACGCTGTTGAGCTTATTCCGAAATCTCTAATCCTTCTATATTTGTGATATTACTTCTTCTGAAGCCTTTATCCCATGTTATCACGAAATCTTTTTGATGCTCAGCATGGAAACGGTAATAGGCTTGCTCGTCCATTTCGCCACTGCATACATATTGGTTTCCGTTAATATGAAGTGTTGTTCCTTTGCTGGCATTGCGTATCGTGAGCCGGATGGTTCCACGGAACGGACGTCCGAAGTCTATACGGCATCCCTGATGATCAAATTCCTCCTGGTATGGTTCTAATACCATTTGAAGTTTGTTCTGGGTGAGGTATGGCAGCTGGTCAACAAAGATATAGTTTACCGTATCTTTGAAGGCGCCTGTCGGATGAACCCATCCTGAAGATTGGTATTCAGCCGATTTCCACTCAGTAGTGTATATTCTATTGTCAAAGTGTTCCTTTTCGTTGTAACTGCCGCCTTTTAGGGGCTTGCACCACCATGTTTCGTCTGCTTTATGATAAAAAGGAACAGAGTCTGTATACCAGCCATGAAGTTCCAGCGAGAGTTGTTTGCTCTTATTTCTTATTCTTCCTGGTGCATACCAGACCGCGATGATGTTTTCGCCCTTTTTCAGATATCTGGAGATATCTATGGTTTGCATCAGAAGGATGCTGTCTCTGGCTCCTTCGTTGAAAATGCTTGGCGTAGCATTTCTTTCGTTGATGTATAGGCGGGTATTTCCTCCACTTGCCATGTTTATCTCAGCCTTTAAAGGCTTTTGATCAAGATGATAGATTTTCCTGTATAATATCTCAGAAGAATCGTTGGGGAATGGATATGATACCCAATGGGTACCGAATTCCTGTGCATAGGAATTCAGCACCCAGAGAGTTGTAAAGATGAGAATTGTAAAATATCTCATAGATTATTATTTGTCTATTTTATGAGTTTTGTTTCGCCAGCCTTGAAATTTAATGCTTTCTGCTTACCATTATACTTGACGGTCAGGTTTCCGGCATTCTTGCTGGTGATGGAAGCTTTGCTGACCTTTCCTCCGTTCCATACGAGATTAATCTCGTAGTTTCCACGTGCTTTGATACCCTTAATTTCGCCTGCAGGCCATTCTTTAGGTAGAGCAGGAAGAAGATGCATAGTCTCGCCATCGCATTGCATCAGCATCTCGCATACACCTGCTGTGCCTCCGAAGTTGCCATCTATCTGGAAAGGTGGATGGGCATCAAAGAGGTTAGGGTAGGTGCCACCGCTGTGGTGTTTGCTGTCCTTGTAGACTTCAGGGCTTACGTAGGTGAGCAGCTTGCGGTATATCTGATAAGCTTTGTCGGCACGATGCAGACGAGCCCAGAGGTTGATTCTCCAGCCTGTACTCCAACCGGTGGAATTATCGCCCTTGATTTCCAGGGTCTTGGTTGCGGCAGCAGCAAGTTCCGGAGTCTTGTTTACCGAAATCTGATGGAATGGATAGAGTCCCAGCAGGTGTGACTGGTGGCGATGATGCCAATCCTGGTCTTCCCAATCGTGGTACCATTCCATCAGATTGCCCCGCTTACCGATATGGTAAGGGCGCAGGCGATTGAGGGCTGATTGCAACTGCTGCTGGTAATCGTTGTCGATGCCCAGGGCTTTTGCTCCCTTGATGGTATTTTTGAAGAGCTCGCGGATGATGGCGAGGTCGGCGGTTCCGCCATAGAAACTGCTGCCACGGTAGCCCTTATCGGTAATGTAATCTGCCTCTGGCGATGTGCAAGGAGCAGTAATCAGCTCGTTTGGATTGTGTGGATTCGGGATGAGCCACGCAAGCAGGAAGTCGGCTGCCCCCTTCATCAGCGGATAGGCTGTATTGCGAAGATATTCGGTATCGCGGGTATAGTCATAGTGATCCCAAAGGGTTTCTACAAGCCAGGCTCCACCCATAGCCCAGTTGCTCCATTGCGGACTTTCGTTTCCGGTTCCTACAGGATTGGTCATTGCCCAGGCATCAGTGTTGTGTCCAGCGCACCATCCCTTATCGATACCATAGAAGTGCTGGGCATTGTGGCGACCTGTCACAGCCATACCCTCTACCAATCCGTCTACTGGGGCTACCAGTTCTGAGAGGTTCGCAACTTCTGCCGGCCAGTAATTTTCTTCCAGGTTGATGTTGATGGTATAGTTGCCGCGCCATGGCGAACGGAGGGCTGGTGCCCAGAGTCCCTGCAGGTTGGCAGGCACTCCCTTGGTTCTACTGCTGCTGATGAGCAGGTATCTGCCATATTGGAAATAGAGCTGTTCCAGATAAGGGTTGCTCTCGTGGTTGTCGCTGTAGGCGAGCAACTGTTTGTCGGTAGGGCGGGTGGCATCAAACTTGGCTCCTTTCAGGTTCAAACTTACTCTATCAAAGAGTTTCTTGTAGTCGGCGATGTGACGCTGTTTGAATTCTTCGTAAGTGAAGTTGGCAAGGTGCCAGGCTTCATCGGTTACGTTCTCGATGTATGGAGCTCCTTCCTTCACAGGATGCTTGTCGAATCCGTTGTAACTTGTTTCGTTTACGAGATAGATGATAGCCTCGCTCACATCCTTCAGATGGAGTACAGAATCGCTTGCCCACACTTTTCCGTCGGTGTTCTTCACCTGAAGCATGGCACAGTAATGCGTACTGTTGGCTTCATCGCCGAGAACATGTCCCGTCATGGTGAGCTGTCCTCTGGATGCTTTTACCTGATGGGGAATGAGGGAAGTGAGTGAGATGTCGCTGTTGATGGATCTCTTCTGGGAGGCACTCAGCTTGATGGCAATCATCTTGTCGGGATGAGAAGCAAAATACTCTTTGGTGTATTGGATGCCGTTGCGCCTGTAATGAACAGTAGCCAGGGAGTTGTCGAGGCTCAGTTCGCGGTAATAATCCGTAAACTCGCCCTGGTTGCAGTCTTTGATATTGATCATGCCCAGTGGCTGATAGAACTCCGAGTTATGGCCTTGCACATAGTGTTGCAGGGAATCGGCGGTCTTGTAATCCTCCTTGAACAGCGCCTCTCTGATTTTCGGAATCCACTTGTAGGCTTCGCCACCTTCGTTGGGATTCACAGGCACGCCCGTCCAAAGGGTGATGTCGTTGAGCTGGATAGAGTCATTATTGGCTCCACCATAAACCAGCGCACCCAGTTTGCCATTGCCTAATGGCAGTGACTCTTCGAAGGCGTATGCAGGTTTGTTGTACCACAACTTATTGGGTTGCAGCTCTTTACTTGCTGTTGTTGCCTGGCAGTTCCACGTACTGGAGGCAGCTAACGCAATCGTAAAAAATATATGCTTCATAAAGATGGTATTGTTGGTTTTTAAATTCGATGCCCGGAAACGAAGTCGGAAGGTGATGCTCATTGGATGAGGCTATCCAAAAAAGGGGGAAGACTCTCGCTGAGTCTACCCCCAATATGTTCGTGTTAACTTTAAGCGTCGATATTGGCGTAAGTAGCATTCTGTTCGATGAACTCGCGGCGTGGTTCTACATCATCACCCATCAACATAGAGAAAATCTCATCAGCCTGGGCTGCGTTCTCGATAGTAACCTGCTTGAGCAAGCGTGTAGATGGGTCCATAGTAGTTTCCCAAAGCTGCTCTGGGTTCATCTCACCCAAACCTTTGTATCGCTGGGTGTGGATATTCTTGTCTTCTACTCCATCTCCATACTTGTCGATGAATGCCTGGCGCTGCTGCTCTGTATAGCAATACTCGCTTACCTTGCTGCGATAAGTACACTTGTAGAGTGGTGGGGTAGCGATATACAGATGGCCTTCTTCAATAACCTTTGGCATGAAACGATAGAAGAGTGTCATAATCAATGTGTCGATGTGAGAACCATCGACGTCGGCATCGGTCATGATGATAATCTTGTCGTAACGCAACTTGTCGGTATTAGCCTCCTTGCTGTCTTCGCCATCTACACCGAAGCGGACACCGATACTTTGGATGATGTTCATGACAGACTCAGCTTCGAATACCTTGTGCCACTGTACCTTTTCTACATTCAGAATCTTACCACGCAATGGGAGAATAGCCTGACGGAAACGGTCGCGACCCTGCTTGGCAGAACCACCGGCGGAATCACCCTCGACGAGGAAGATCTCGCATTCTTTAGGATCCTTCATTGAGCAATCGGCAAGTTTACCAGGAAGACCGCCACCTGTCATGAAGTTCTTGCGCTGTACGCTCTCACGCGCCTTGCGGGCAGCTATGCGGGCCGTAGCAGCCAGGACAACCTTTTCGCAGATTCGCTTTGCCTCGTCTGGATGTTCTTCCAGATAATCAGACAAAGCCTCGTTTACAGCCTGCTGAACTGCACCCTGTACCTCGCTGTTACCGAGCTTGGTCTTGGTCTGTCCCTCAAACTGAGGTTCAGCTACCTTGATGGAGATAACGGCAGTAAGACCCTCGCGGAAGTCTTCTGGTGCAATCTCTACCTTTGCCTTCTCAATCTGTTTAGAGATGGTTGGGTCAGCTTCTGCGTAAGCCTTCAAGGTGCGGGTCAACGCCATACGGAAACCAGTCAGGTGGGTACCACCCTCAATGGTGTTGATGTTATTGACGTATGAGTGGATATTCTCAGAGTAATCTGTGTTGTACATCACAGCAATCTCGATAGGAATACCCTGCTTTTCTGTCTTCAGATAGATAACATCATCGAAGAGATGAGTGCGGTGACGGTCTACGTAACGGACGAATTCCTTCAAACCATCCTTAGCGTGGAAAACCTGCTCCTTGGTCTTACCTTCCTCGTCAGGGCGCAAATCTCTCAAGGTAATCTTGATACCTGCATTGAGGAATGCCAACTCGCGCATACGGTTGGCAATGATGTCCCACTTATAGACAGTGTGAGTAAAGATGGTTGGGTCTGGCCAGAACTGCTGGCGTGTACCGCGCTTGTTGGTTTCACCTACCACCTTAACCGGATAGAGAGGCTTACCCTTCTCATATTCCTGCTGGTAGATTTTGCCGCCACGGAACACCTGTGACAACATGTGGGTAGAAAGTGCATTCACACAACTTACACCCACACCATGTAAACCGCCAGATACCTTGTAAGAACCCTTGTCGAACTTACCACCTGCGTGAAGCACGGTCATAACGACTTCGAGGGCTGATTTATGTAGTTTCTCGTGCATATCCACAGGGATACCACGACCATTATCTTCTACGGTGATAGAGTTGTCTTCGTTGATGGTAACTTCGATGTCGGTACAGTAGCCCGCCATTGCTTCGTCAATAGAGTTGTCTACAGTTTCGTTTACCAAGTGATGAAGACCTTTTTCGGAGATGTCACCAATATACATCGCCGGACGTTTGCGAACAGCTTCCAGGCCTTCCAGAACCTGAATGTTACTCGCAGAGTAATTATTTGCGTTGTTTTGATTTTCTGCCATTTTAGTATTGTCTTATTTCCGTGCAAAGATACTAAAAAAAGCTGAGAAACAGGAACTTTTGTTTGTGAAAAATCACCAAAAAGTGAAGAAAAAACGTAGAATGTGAACTTTAGCGGCAAAAGTGTCTTGAAAAAGCTGTTTTATAATCGTTTTGCGCGTTTTTATAGGGTATGTTGTAGTATAAACCGGTTGTGATGGGAAGATTTTATGATGCAGGAAATGGGTAGTCGGGTTCATAGAAAAAGAATAAGGCTGCGACCCTATCATAGGATTGCAGCCTTATTTATTTCTTTGCTTTGACTTATAAGTTAGGCCAACTTAGCGATGTGCTTTGTAAGACCAGACTTCAAGTTTGCAGCCTTGTTGTCGTGGATAACGTTGATCTTAGCCAACTTGTCTAAAAGCTTCTGAACAGTAGGATAGAGCTTTGCAGCCTCTTCCTTGTCAGACATGTTGCGCAACTTGCGGACAGCATTGCGCATAGTCTTTGCATAATACTTATTGTGCAAAGCCTTCTTCTTGTCCTGACGGATTCTCTTGATTGATGATTTGTGATTTGCCATCTTCTTTATGTTATTTTTTTTATTTCTTAAATGTTTGTAGTCCCTAGCAGAGTCGAACTGCTCTTTAGAGAATGAAAATCTCTCGTCCTAACCGATAGACGAAGGGACCATTGCTTATTTGCGGGTGCAAAGTTACTACTTTTATTTGAATCTAGCAAATTTTTCATAGAAAATTTTCGCTAAATGCGCATTTTTTTGTATTTTTGCCCTGTTTTTCACTAATATTAGGCAAAATGGAGATAAAAACTAGTGCTATCGTATTGCAAACCATCAAGTATGGGGACTCTCAACTTATCGTGGATTTCTTCACCGAAAAGTTGGGAAGACTCTCCTTTATGGTACGTGTGCCTAAGTCATCTAAGGGTAAGATGAAACGGCAGCTTTTCCAACCGCTCATGGTCTTGAATTTAGAATTTGATTATCGTCCCAAGTCAAATCTGCAGCGCCTTAGGGATGTTTCGATTCAGATTCCATTCTCTGATATCCCTTTTTCTCCATACAAACTTGGCATTTCCATGTTCTTGGCAGAACTGCTTTCATATGCTACCCGTCATGAGCAGGCTAATGGTGCGCTCTATCTTTTCATACAGGACAGTATCGAATGGTTAGACCATGCTAAAGGTGCTATTGCCAATTTCCATATAGTCTTTATGATTCAGCTCTCTTTTCATTTGGGTTTTATGCCCAATATAGAGAGCGGTATGTCTGGCGATTATTTTGATTTGGTAGATGGATGTTTTGCAGCTCATGTTCCTTCCCATGTACATTATTTAAATAAGGAAGATTCTATGCGGCTTGTGTCTTTGTTCCGTTTAGACTATAAAACAATGCACCTCTACACAATGTCTCGTATGGAACGAAACAGGTGTGTAGAGGTGATACTGGAGTATTATAAACTTCATTTGCCAGATTTCCCGGAAATGAAGAGTTTTGCTGTTCTTCAGGAACTGTTTGCTTAGTCTTTTCAGGTTTCCCCGCTTGCTTGATGTAAGCGGGAAACAGACGACGGCTATATCCTCTGTTTAGGCAAAACTGATAACGCCCTGTACTGTAGCATCATCATTATTGTCTTCTTTCGGTTCTGTATTACCGGAAGCTATATTACGGATTTCTTCCAGAGTCTGTCGGGTACGCTTATAGGTAGGCGTGTTTTCTACCTGAAGGATGACATCCTCGTTATCCAAATCTTCCTGGCGGAACAGGAATATGTGTGGATGACGCTTATACTGTGTCGTATTGCCATCGCTGCCATAATAGCGCTTGCGGCGGTCTTCTCTTTCAGCACGTTTCTCCTCTTCTTCAGCGAGACGGCGAGATTCTTCCTCTGTATGTTTCTTGAGGTGGCGGTTCATTCCCTCTACATCCTCGAGTCCGAAACCTGTTGCGAGAACGGTTACCTTTACGCGGCTTCCCAATTCAGGGTCAATGGCAAGACCCCATTTTAGCTCGAAGTCGTCACCGAATTTCTCCATAAAGTCGTTGACATCATTCATCTCGTCCATAGTCAAGCCTGGATTATCTTTCTTCTCGCTTGCAAATGCGATGCTGAGCAGAATCTTCTTAGAGTTGAATACGTCATTATCGTTAAGAAGTGGTGAGTTCAAGGCATCTTCTATCGCTTTCTTTACTCTTCCTTCTCCCTCACCGTAACCTGTACTCATGATAGCCACACCGCCGTCTTTCAGTACGGTCTTCACATCATTGAAGTCGAGGTTGATGAGACCATGCACAGTAATGATTTCAGCGATACTCTTGGCAGCTACACTCAAGGTGTCGTCAGCTTTGCCGAAGGCATCGAGAACGGCAAGGTCTGGATAAATCTGGCGAAGACGTTCATTGTTGATTACCAGTAAGGCATCTACATGCTTCGACATTTCCTCTACACCATCCAATGCCTGGTCAATCTTCTTAGGACCTTCAAAACGGAATGGGATGGTTACGATACCAACGGTAAGAATACCTAACTCCTTACTTACTCTGGCGATGACAGGTGCTGCACCTGTACCGGTACCGCCACCCATACCCGCTGTGATGAATGCCATTTTTGTTCCATCGTTGAGCATGTTCTTGATATCTTCAAGAGTCTCTTCGGCAGCCTGGCGTGCCTTGGCAGGTTTGTTTCCTGCACCCAGACCTTCCTTGCCTAGCTGCAGGTGTACAGGCACAGGTGAGTCGTTAAGTGCCTGGTTGTCTGTGTTGCAGAGTACGAATGTTACATCGTGTATACCTTCGCGGTACATGTGGTTGACGGCATTTCCACCGCCACCACCAACACCAATCACCTTGATGATGCTATTTTCTTTTTCAGGTTCCCCAAAGTCAAGAATATGAGGAGCGTTTCCATTATCTAGCATAGTCGTATAATCTTTATAGGGTTTATCTATCTGATTTTTTATTTAACCTGTTGTGAAATCTGTTTTCTGATAGCCTGGTCTTTGGCATCTTATTCTTCTTCAGAAATGGTATCTTTCACAAACTTCTTGAAACCTCTCATCATTTTATGGATGAGACTGTTTTCTTTGCGTCTCTTTTCTTCTTCTTCGGCTTCTTTTTCTGCCAGAAGTCTTGCCTCAGCTTCTTCCAGTTCTTTTTGCTTGCGGGCAGCCTCGTCAGCAGCCGCTTTTTCTGCCGCAGTAAGAACAACGCCCTTGCCGGCAGTCTCGTTAGGGTTTCTAGGAGCCTTGTGCTGCTCGGTTGCTACTGGCTTTTCTGCAGAATTGCTGAAGAGATCAGTGCCGATTTCATCACCTGCACAGTTCATGTCTCCCTTTGCCAGGAGTCCCAATACGGTGTTCATTGTACCATCGTGATTGGTAATCTTAGGATCCTTGGAGTTGACTGTTTGAGAAACAAACTTGGCAATGCGTACTTTGTCGATGTGGGTATGTGTCTTGAAAACCTTATCGATTTCAGGCATGTTGCTGCCGCCACCTGTAAGGATGATACCACCCAACAGCTTATCTGAGAATTCCACCGGAATCTGGAACCATGCGTTTTCTACGATTTCCTCTACGCGTGCTTCTACGATTTCGATGAACTTCTTGCTTTCAACCACTCTATCCTTGTCGATAGGGTAGTTCAGGGTCGGGTCGATATTGTTGATATCGGTATAAGCCTTGGCATACTTGAGTTTCATCTTTTCAGCATCAGGCTCTTCAATCTGAAGACAAGTTAAGTCTTTGGTCACGTTGCCGCCGCCCAATGGGATGACAGAGAGATGACGAAGTATACCTTTATAATATACAGAAACGGTTGTCGTATCGGCACCCAAGTCAACAAGCATACAGCCTGCACGCTTTTCTGAGTCTGTCAAAACGCTGTCAGCCATAGCTAAAGGAGCCAGGTACATTTCTGCAATAGGAATGTTGGCATTTTCAAAACAGGTATTGATATTGTTATAGAAGTTCTTGCGCCAAAGTATATTCAGGAAGATACCTTCCAGATGGTTACACTGTATTCCTACAGGGTCTATCTGGTATTGGTTGTCTATCTTGTATTCCTGAGTTGCAGCATCCAGGATTTCCTGGTCCGGATAGGTCATGTTGCGGTTGATATCCATCAGTTCATTGATCATCTCTTGTGAGATGATGGTGTTACCTGGGAGATCCTTGACAATGACGTTCTTGATACTGCGTATAGAGCGACCGCCCACGCCTACATAGACCTGGGTGACATCCTGTTTCAGTATATTCTTCAACTTCTTGATGATGTTGGTCAAGCATTGGCAGGTTTTGTCAATGTTATAGATTACACCCTTTCTGATGCAAGAAGATGAATCTTCCTCTACGGTGGCAAGTACGGTGATGCTGCCGTCCAAATTCTTCTGACCTGCTATACCTGTCATCTTAGATGAGCCAAGTTCGATAGCTACAATAAATTCCTTTGGCATAGTTCTTATATGTTATCTTAATCTGTTTCTATTTTCTAATTAGCTATTTTGATGCTTTTTACATATGATCTGGTTGTCGAATTCGATATTGATATACGAATACTTGTTCCAGCCAGCTTGTGAGAGTCCATACTTATAGAATTTCTCTAATCGATTCATCTTCTTGTTGACGAAATCGTTGATGGCTTGCTCTCGTTTGTCGATGAGGTTGGTCTCTGGCAGGTTACCTATATATATAATATGGTTGCCTACTCGCGGTACCAGTTCTATTCCTCTATCAGGCAGGATATTGATCTGTTCTATCTGGTTTCGCCAGAGTTCATTCGTCATCAGCGCTTTGCTTAGTAATGAAATATATTTTTTAGCATACCACTTGTTGATGTAGCCCGTTGCGATGATAATGTCGCATGTATAGTTCGTGTTGGGCATGATCTGATTGTGGTCATCAATATAATAGTCCTCGTTGCTGATGCTTTTGATTCTGACGATTGGCATGCGTTGGGTGAGGTAGATGTCAACAAGACCATCCTGAGTCTTTGAACATTCTGCCGTCTTGACGAAAGGACTGGTCTTCAAGGTTTCTTCTATCATGCGGGCGTTCACCTCTTTGAGCGGTTCCCCCAGCGGATAGAGCTTCCTGGCTTCCAGTCGTTTCTTGATTTCCTTCGCATTCAGAAAGCCATTCGTCATCTCATCTTGAATGTTGATGTTCACCTTGGTGCATACCAACTTCGTTTCATCAGGTTTGTTAAACCTGGTGAAAGCGAATACCAGATAAGTACCGAGTACTAAATCCAGTGCGATGATGATGGTTTTCTTCCAATTGATATGCATTTATTTCTCTTCAAGTATTTTGGTAATTTGTGGAACATAGTTGTCCAAATCGCCAGCTCCTAAGATAACTAGAACATCGAAGTCTCGATTCTTTACCAGGTCAAGAACGTCTTCTTTGTGAATCATGCTCTTTTCTACACCTGGTTTCAGATTGTCATAGATAAGCTTGGAGGTTACTCCTGGAATAGGCTGCTCGCGAGCTGGATAGATGTCGCAGAGGATAACCTCGTCCAAGAGACTCAAACTGTTGGCGAAATCTTTATAGAAATCGCGGGTTCTAGTATACAAGTGAGGCTGGAAGATGGCTGTTATCTTACGGTCCTTGTATAACTCTCTGATACTCTTAGCACTCTGATATATCTCCTTTGGATGATGAGCATAATCAGACAGGAATACCAGTTTGTTATTCTTGATCTTAAAGTCGAAACGGCGGTCAACTCCTCCGTAGGTCTTCATGCCGTTACGGAGTTCATCGGCTGTGCAACCATTCAACTGTGCCATTGCCATTGCTGCCACACCATTTGTGATGTTGATAGGCACTGGCTGTCCGAGTTCTACGCCCGTTACGTTCTCGATAGGAGAGATGAAATCAAAGGTGATACCTCCATTCTCTATCTTGATGTTCTCAGCGTGGAAGTCGCCCTCGTCCTGGCTGTATTCGTATATCTTGACACCGTCTTGTACGTGTTGCTTCATCTCCAGACCTTTGTGGATGATGAGTGCACCGCCCGGTTGGATCAGTTCTGTATAGTGATGGAAACTCTCCAGATAAGCCTCCTTGGTGCCGTAGATGTCGAGATGGTCTGGGTCTGTAGCCGTGATGACGCTCATCCATGGGCGCAACCAGTGGAAACTGCGGTCAAACTCATCTGCTTCAATGACAACATAGTCGCTCTTGTCGGAGAGGATATAGTTGGTGCCATAGTTCTTTGAGATACCACCCAGGAAGGCATTACAGTCAATATGGCTTTGGTGCATGATGTGAGCACACATGGTAGATGTTGATGTCTTTCCGTGTGTACCCGCTACGCACAGTCCCTTATGTGTACGGGTTAATGTACCCAGAACCTGAGCTCGCTTCTCGATGGTGAAGCCATTCTCATGGAAGAAAACCAGTTCCTTGTGTTCTGCAGGAATTGCCGGTGTGTAGACTACCAATGTTGTCTTGGCGTCTTTGCAGGCTTCTGGTATGAGGTCAACATTCTCCTCATAATGGATAAGCATTCCCTCTTTCTCCAACTCATGAGTTAGATTGGATGGAGTCTTGTCATATCCGGCTACAACCAACTTCTTGCTGAGGAAGTATCTGGCGATGGCGCTCATTCCGATGCCGCCCGCTCCTACAAAATAAACTGCTTTAATATCTTTTATTTCCATTACTTTGTTGCTAATTTGATTACTTCGTCGGCGATGACGTCGGCAGAGTTCTTTAATCCTAATTTCTTGATATTCTCACAGAGCGAAGCAAGCTTAGCCTCGTCTTTTACCGTGTCAACTGCTTTCTTGAGCAATACCTCTGGTGCATCGGCATCCTTTACGTAGATGGCAGCATCTTTGTTGACTAATGCCATGGCGTTCTTGGTCTGGTGGTCTTCTGCCACATTAGGGCTTGGAACCAGGATAACCGGTTTGCCGATGAGGCAGAACTCGCTGATACTGCTAGCACCTGCTCGGCTGATAACCAGGTCGGCTGCCTTGTAAGCTGCACCCATGTCGCTGATGAAATCAGTAACCTTGAGCATTGGCAACTCCTGACCTTTCAGTTGCTCCATGATGGCAGCATTATAGTATTTACCTGTTTGCCAGATAAACTGTACGCCGCTTTCTTTCACCAGGTCGAGGTGCTGGAGCACACTCTCGTTGATGGTTCTTGCGCCAAGGCTGCCACCTACGAGCAAGATGGTCTTCTTTTCAGGGTCGAGACCGAATTGCTTGCGTGCTTCTTCCGGGGTGATGGTAGTTTCCAATACATTCTGGCGAACAGGATTACCGGTCATGATAATCTTGTCTGCTGGGAAGAAACGCTCCATTCCTTCGTAAGCCACACAGATTTTTTCAGCTTTCTTGGCCAAGAGCTTATTGGTTACACCAGCGTATGAATTCTGCTCCTGGATGAGACAAGGTATTCCTTTGCTGGCACAAACATTGAGAGTCGGACCGCTAGCATAGCCACCTACGCCCACAGCTGCCATAGGCTTGAAGTTTTTGATGATGCTCTTTGCCATGTGCTGGCTCTTCCATATCTTGAAGAGTACGGCGATGTTCTTGAGCAGATGCTTTCTGTCGAAGCCGCAGATAGGCAAGCCCTTGATCTCATAACCTGCAGCAGGTACACGCTGCATTTCCATTCTGCCGAGTGCACCTACAAACAAAATCTTAGCATCAGGGCGCTTCGCCTTGATGGCATTTGCAATGGATACGGCAGGGAAGATGTGACCACCTGTGCCGCCTCCGCTTATGATAATTCTTAATTCATTATTCATATCCGTTCATGTTTATAACGCAAAGGTATAAAAAAATATCGATTTAACGGCATTTTCTGCCATTTTTTCACCTTAATTTATAAAACTCTTGTCAGGCAGCCACCATTTTGCTGTCGTCGAGCTCATTTTGAGGTATCTCTTTCTTCTTGGCTGTTCTACTGATACTCAGGATGATGCCCAGGTACAGACAGTTGATGATGGTAGATGTACCACCTCTACTGATGAGTGGCAGTGGCTGTCCTGTAACAGGAGCCAAACCTACTGCTACTGCCATGTTGAAGAGTGCCTGGGTAACCAGCATGATGGCGAGTCCCATGCAGAGAAAGGCAGGGAAATTGTTCTCACACCTGTTAGCTATTCTGCCAGCTCTGAACAGGAGGATGATGTAGAGGAATGCAACCAGTGCGGCTCCCCATATACCCATCTCTTCGATGATGATGGCATAGATGAAGTCTGAGAACGCCTGTGAGAGGAAGTCTCTTTCTACCGAGTTTCCAGGCCCTTTGCCTACGATGTTGGAAGAGGCGATGGCGATGTTGGCATGTGCCACTTGGGCATCTTTGTCGAGATCGACATCCTGTGGGGCTACAGGCTTTGAGTTCATAAACTTGTCAATACGGGCTTTCCAGGTGTCGGCTCTATGGAACATCTTTTCTGCCATGTTAGGCTTGTTCTGTTCCTGCTCAACCTTCTCGGTCAGCGTATTTTCCGGTTTATTGCCCTCTTCGCCCTTGTCCTGTCCTACTATCATGATACCTGCAAAGGCTGTGACGATGACAATCATGCACAGTCCCACCAGCTTGCCAATCTGGTTCATCGGCACTCGTCCGATGAGCATCATGGCTAAGATTGTGATACTGAGGAGCATGGCTGTGGATAAGTTTTCCAGTCCGATGAGAATAACAAATGGAGCAGTTGCTACAAGTATGAACTTGAAAGCCTTCCTGTTGGCTCCCTGAGTTGTTTGCATAGCACTAAGAATCTGAGCAACAGCCAGAACTACCGCTCCCTTCGCTATCTCAGAAGGCTGGAACTGTATGCCCATCAGAGAGAACCATCGGGAGGCTCCGTTGGTAGATTGACCGGTAGCCAAGACCAGGACGAGCAACAGTAATGAGATGCCCATCACGACGGGGGTAACAATCTTGAAGTACTTGCATTTCACCTTGAGCATGCAAATCATGGTGAACAGACCGCCTCCCAAGAGCAAGATGTGGCGGATGACAGGTGCCATGTAGTTTCCTGTCTTGTACGACAAGGAGCTGGAGGCAGAATATACCTCCACGATGCTTATCATACAGAGAAAGAAGAAGACCATCCAGATCACCTTGTCTCCCTTGAAAATATTACCAATGCTCTTGTTATTCATTTCTTTATAGTTCTATCTGTTCTATTTGTTGAAAACTGTTATTCTCCGATAGCTCTTGCCAGCGCCTTAAACTGCTCGCCTCTATCTTCCATGTTCTTGAAGAGGTCGAAACTTGCGCAGCATGGGCTGAGGAGTACGGTATCGCCCGGTTTTGCCAATTCCTGGCAGGCTGCCACGCAATCCTTCATGCTGTGAGTGTCGCGTACAGGGATGCCGAGTGAGTCAAAGTTGTCGTGCAACTTCTGGTTGTCGGCTCCGAGATATACGATACCAGCACATTTCTCCTTTACCAGGTCCTTGATCTGGTTATAGTCATTTCCCTTATCCTTACCGCCGATGATGAGGATGGTAGGGGTGGTCATACTCTCCAGCGCATACCAGCAGGCATCTACGTTGGTAGCCTTGGAATCGTTCACATAGTAAACGCCCTGGAACTTGCCCACTTTCTCCAGACGGTGCTCTACACCAGGGAAGTCGCTCAAGCCTTTGTGCAGGGTCTCGTGGTCGATGCCTACGATGTTACATGCCAGACCTGCAGCCAGACTGTTATAGATGTTGTGCTTGCCGCGTAGACTCATGTCTGCCTGTGGCATTTCGAAGTCTGAAGGGAAGTTGAGTTTGTATTTGCCGTCTTCGATAAAGCCAACACAACCCTCCTCCTTGAACTCAGAGAATGGGCAGAGATGTGACTTGAGGTTGTATTTAGCCAGCTCCTTTGTAACGATAGGATCATCGTTCCAGAAGATGAAGCTGTCTTCTTCTGTCTGGTTCTGGGTAATGCGCATCTTGGCATCGGTATAGTTCTGCATCTTAAACTCATAGCGGTCCAGATGGTCTGGAGTGATGTTGAGCAGGATGGCCACATTGGCACGGAACTTATACATATTGTCGAGTTGGAAACTGCTCAGCTCGATGACGTAGTACTTATGAGGAGTTTCAGCCACCTGAAGGGCCAGACTCTTTCCGATGTTGCCTGCCAGACCTACATCATAGCCAGCCGACTTGATGATGTGGTAAATCAGCGAGGTAGTGGTTGTCTTACCGTTACTTCCCGTGATACAGATCATCTTGGCATCAGTATATCTGCCCGCAAATTCTATTTCGCTGATGATAGGTGTACCCTTAGCCATCAGTTTCTGTATCATAGGTGCTTCCTTAGGAATACCCGGACTCTTGATGACTTCATCTGCATCTAAAATCTTTTCTTCTGTATGGTGACCTTCTTCCCATTCGATGTTGTGGTCATCCATCAACTTCTTGTAGTTATCCTTGATCTTTGACATGTCTGAAACAAAGACCTCGAATCCCTCTTTCTTTGCCAGCACGGCTGCACCTGCGCCACTTTCGCCAGCTCCTAAAATTACAATTTTGCTCATTGTCTTATTCTCTATACTTGTCGGGCTGATAAGAGCCTGTATTTTATCTGATCTTCAATGTGATGATGGTCAATGCTGCCAGAATGATGGTTACAATCCAGAAACGGATGGTAATCTTTGATTCATGGAAGCAGTTGCGAGGCTTCTTCCACAGATACTTGCAGTCAGGATCCAGCTGACTGTCCTGTGTGCGGAAGTTGTCGTGGATAGGTGTGCGCTTGAAGATACGCTGCTTCACACCTCTCCGCTTTCCTATCTTGTAATAGTAAACCTGCATCATCACGCTGAGGCTTTCTACGAAGAAAATACCGCAGAGGATAGGCAGCATCAGCTCCTTGTGGATGATGATGGCACCTACTGCGATGATACCGCCGATGGTCAGCGAACCCGTATCGCCCATGAATACCTGGGCAGGGTAGGCGTTGTACCAGAGGAAACCGATGAGGGCTCCGATGAAGGCACAGAAGAATACTACCAGTTCCTCAGAACCAGGAATATACATGATATTGAGGTAGGCGGCAAACTCGATGTGCGACGACACATACGCAAGTATGCCTAGCGCCACACCTATGATGGCGGAGTTTCCGGCACACATTCCGTCCATACCATCGTTGAGGTTGGCACCGTTTGATACGGCTGTTACAACGAAGATGGTCATGATGACGAAGAGAATCCAGCCTGCTGCTACCTTGTACTTACCGCAGAAACTGGTGATGCTGGAATAGTCGAGGTTGTGTCCCTTGACGAATGGGATGGTGGTCTTCAGCGATTTTCTTGCTTCCGTACGATGCTTTACCACCGTTTCCTGTCCCTGTTGCTCGATGGCGAGGTTCTCGTTCATCTTTACATCAGGTGAAGACCAGAGTACCAGTCCCACGATCAGGCCGATGCCAATCTGTCCTATTATCTTATATTTGCCCTTCAATCCCTCCTTGTCGCGCTTGAATATCTTGATGAAGTCGTCCATTCCACCGAGAAAGCCGAGCCATACGGTGGTGATGATCATCAGGATCAGATAGATGTTGCGCAAACGTCCGAGTAACAGTACCGGTACGAGGATAGCCAGGATGATGATGACACCACCCATAGAAGGAACGCCAATCTTCTTGACACCGAACGGGTCGATGCTGGCATCGCGCTGTGTCTCTGTAATTTGCTTGCTCTTGAGATACTTGATGAATTTCTCGCCGAACCAGGCAGAGATTACCAATGATAAAATCAGCGCAAGCAGGGCACGGAATGAGATGTAGCCCCACATGTGAGAACCTGTGATGCCCCACTGCTCCAGAAATCTAAAGAGATAGTATAACATTTTTCTTTCTTTTCTTGATTGATTTTACTTCTGTGAAATTCCGAAGATGTCGCGAATCACCTCCTTATCGTCAAAGTGGTGCTTTACGCCCTTGATTTCCTGGTAATCTTCGTGTCCCTTACCGGCTACAAGAATCACGTCGCCCTTCTTTGCCAGCATGCAGGCTGTGCGGATGGCTTCCTTGCGGTCTACGATGCTGATTACCTTCTTCATCTGCTGGGCATTGAGTCCGGCAAGCATGTCGTTGATGATGTCCTGTGGCTCTTCGAAACGTGGGTTGTCGCTGGTGATGATTACCTTATCGCTCTGCTTTACAGCCTCCTGTGCCATCAATGGACGCTTGCCCTTGTCACGGTTGCCACCGGCACCGCAAACGGTGATGACTTCTCCGTCCTTGCCTTCGAGCACTTCGTGGATGGCGTTCAATACGTTCTCCAGTGCATCTGGTGTATGGGCATAGTCAACAATGGCGGTATAACCTTCTGGCGACTGGATTGGTTCCAGTCTTCCGCTTACGCTGTGAAGGGTACTCATCACTACGAGTACATCCTCTGGCTTCTTGCCGAGCATAATGGCTGCACCATATACGGCGAGCAGGTTGCTCACGTTGAACTTACCGATGAACTGTACGCCCACTTCTCTGCCGTCAATCTCCAGATACATGCCGCCGAAGTGACACTCCAGAATCCTGGCTCTGAAGTCTGCCATGCTGCGGGTAGAGTAGGTTTTCACGGTAGCCTTGGTGTTCTGTACCATGATCATGCCGTTCTTGTCGTCGGCATTGGTAATGGCAAAGGCAGTCTTAGGCAGTCCGTCGAAGAAAGCCTTCTTGGCGTTACGGTAGTTCTCGAATGTCTTGTGATAATCGAGATGATCGCGGGTGAGGTTGGTGAACAAGCCTCCGGCAAACTGTAGGCCTCCGATACGCTTCTGTGCGATGGCGTGAGAAGAGCACTCCATGAAGGTATACTCGCAGCCTGCCTCTACCATCTTGCCCAGGAGCATGTTCAGCTCGATAGGGTCTGGGGTGGTATGGTCGGCAGGGATAGCCTCGTCCTCAATGTAGTTGCAGACGGTAGAGAGCAAGCCACACTTATGGCCGAACTTGCGGAACATATTATATAATAAGGTGGCAATGGTGGTCTTACCATTGGTACCTGTTACGCCTACCAGTTTGAGCTTTCTTGAAGGGTCGCCGTAGAAGAGGGTTGCTACCTTGCCGACAGCATCCTCGGTCGAAGCGACCTGAATGTAAGTTACGCCCTCAACTTTCTCTTCAGGCATGTCTTCGCACAAAACCGACTTTGCGCCCAGTTCCAATGCCTTTGGAATAAACTTGTGACCGTCAACCTGCGTTCCCTTCATGGCAACGAAGAGATGACCTTCCTTAATCTTGCGAGAGTCGATGTTTACTCCCGTAACCTCTACATCAGCATCGCCGATTATCTGAACCGGCTTGATGTTTTTGAGTAATTCTTGTAACTTCATATCCTGTTTCTGTTTTATATTCTATATATTTCTTTATCTACACCTTATTATATATAGGGTTTCAGATAACTGTTTCTGAGATTTATTCGAGCACAATGCTGCATACGGCACCTTTCTTGATGACCGTTCCCGGCACCAGACTCTGCTTTACTACCTTTCCTCTACCTATAATCTGGGTCTTGATGCCCCGGCTCTCCATATTGTAGATAGCGTCTCGGGCTCCCATTCCTGTAATGTCAGGTACGATCGTCTTGCCGTATTGCTTCTCCCTGATGAGCTTGATGCTGTGGTTACCCACGCGCTCTGCCTTGCCCCAGATAGGGTTGCCGTCGGCATAGCTGCCACTCCAGTTGGCATTGGTCTTGATGCCGAGGTGGCTGAGCACATAGTTGGCAGCAAGGATATTGCCTGCCTTTACGTCAGGAACGAAGACTGATGCAGAGTCGCGGGCGTCCTTTACGTCAACTTTCAGACTCTGCGCCATGATGCCTTCTGAAATCTCATGGAACACCTTACCGCACATCGTACCGCCCGAAGCAGGCAAACCGGATTTCTGTATGCAGACGATACAGCTGTAGCGTGGCGCATCGGCAGGGAAGTAGCCTGCGAAACTGATGAGATAGCTGGTTCCGCCACTCTTATATCCACCGGCACCTTTTGAAATCTGGGCTGTACCGGTCTTTCCTGCCACTTTGAAGTTAGGCGAACCGGCTTTCTTTCCCAGTCCCAAGCTTACCACCTGTTCCAGGATGGTTTGCAGTTCCTTGATGCTCTTCTCCTTGGCTATCTGCTGGCGCATCACTTCAGGAGGAAATTCCATGATGGTTTCTCCGTTCTTCATTACCTTGCTCACGAATCTTGGTCGCATCATCTTGCCGTTGTTGGCGATGGTGTTGTAGAAGGTGAGGGTAGAGATAGGCGGTATCTGGGTCTCATATCCGATACTCATCCATGGCAAACTGGTCTTTGCCCAGTTGTCATACTGTCCGTGGCTGTTTCTGTGCGGCATTCGGATTCGGGCAGGAGTAGCTCCCACCAGCGGAATTTTCAGGTCGTCGTGCAGACCGGTACGGTAGATACCCTTTACGAATTTCTCCGGGTTGTTGCGGTAATGGTCGTCTATGATGCGGCTCACACCGATGTTCGAACTGTACCACAGGGTCTGTGCGAGGGTCAGCATTCCGTATCCTCCTTTTCGCCAGTTGTGGTCTTTCATTTCTCTGCCGTACATCGGCCATATACCGCCACCGGTTTCTACGTGATAGGTTGTGTCTACCACTCCGTCGTCCAGCGCTACGAGGATAGAGGCTGGCTTGAACACCGAACCTGGCTCCAGAAGGTCGCTCACGGCATGGTTGTGGATTTCTCTGTATTCGCCGTCGAAACATTTCTCCATGTTTACGATGGCCTTAATGTCGCCCGTAGGTACATCCATCACGATGGCTACACCCACATTGGCGTTGATTTCCTTCAGCTCGTCGATGAGTGAGCGTTCGGCAAGGTCTTGCATGCTCACATCGATGGTGGTCACGATATCGGCTCCGTCAATAGGAGGGGGATCGGTAATGTTGAGGAACTTGTTGCGCACCTTGCGGCGATGCACGATACCGTTGGTGCCTCGCAGGATGGAGTCGTAACTCAGCTCCAGACCGAAGCGGGCGGTATCCTTGGCGCCATACATGGCTCCGATGGTACGGCCTGCCAGCGAACCGTAAGTTCTGGTTCGGGCATTATATTCTTCCCAGTGGAAACCGCTCTGGTAGGGTTTCAGGCGGAATACAGGGATGTCCTTTATCTCGGTGAAGGTGTTATAGTCTACACGCTTCGGATAAACCGGCCAGTGGCGGCTCATCTTGGCGCGACCTTCGGTGAGGTGTTTCTTGAAATCAGCCTCGCTCAGGTTCGGGAATATCTGGTGCAGGCAAAGACAGATGGAGTCTTGCTTGGCATCCCACAGCGAGTCGTTTTCTGCATCTTTCAGCGCCTTGAAGTCCATGAAAACCTTAAACTCCGGCAGCGAACTTGCCATCAGCTGTCCTGTGCAGCTCAAGATGTTGCCTCGGTTTGGCTTTACGGTCACGGAATCCTTCTTCTGCCGTTCTGCCACCTTCATCCAGTAATCATGCTTGGCGGTCATGATGTAGAGCGCTTTACCCACTACGGCTATGGCGAAAATCGTCATGATGATGGCGATGGCGCTGTAGCGGGGCATTACTTTCTTGTGATCAAATTTGCTGCTCATTCTTCGGGTACGTTTATGATGTATGGAGGTTGGGTAGCGATGTGCAGCACGCTGTCTTTGTTGTTTTTCAGCATGTCGAGCACATTACTTTCACGACTCTTCTCTGTTATCTGGCTGCTTGTAGACAGCGCTTTGTATTTGGTGTCTTGCAGTTCTTTTTGCAGTTTGTCCAACTCGATGATATCGTTCTGGATATTGTATCGGTTGGATATGTAGATAATGACAAAAAACACGATGAGGATAACGAGCCATATCTGCCGGCGTATGATCTGTGCGGTAAGAATGTCTCCACCCAGAATCTTTCGCAGCGTAAAGCTCGATGATCCTGAAGCCTCTTCCTCTATGGCTTGCTTGGCAATCACTTCCTTGAGCGAAGCCTGTGGAGCCTCCTGCTGCTGTGGCTCCTGCTGCGGAGTTGCCTGCTTCGGCGGTTCCTGTGATGCCTGTGCCTTTTCTTCGGCTATAGGCTTCTCGCTGATGTTTATGTCTTTATCGTTTATCATTTCTTTTCTGCTATTCTTAGTTTGGCGCTTCTGCTCCTAGGGTTTCTTTCCTGCTCGTCGGCATCGGGAACGATTACCTTGTTGTTCACGAGTTTGAAAGGGGTTTCTATTCTTCCGAAGAAGTCCTGCTCTATCTTGCCTTCTGCATTGCCCGCTTTCATCATGTTCTTTACGATTCTGTCTTCCAGCGAGTGATAGGTGATGACGCTGAGTCGGCCTCCCGGTTTCAGAAGTTCCGTGGCTGAGCGGAGCATCTCTTTCAGGGCGTCCATCTCGTGGTTCACTTCTATGCGCAGCGCCTGGAAGAGCTTTGCCATGTCTTTCTTCTCGCGTTCCCGCTTGAAGAGGGGCTCTACGGCTGCCATGAAGTCTTTGGTGGTGAGGATGGGCTTCTCGGCTCTTGCCTTGACGAGTGCCGAGGCGATGCGGCGCGAGTTCTTCAGCTCACCGTATAGGTAGAAGATGTCGGCAAGGGCACCTTCGTCATATTCGTTTACGATGTCGGCAGCAGTCTTGCCCGCACGCTTGTTCATGCGCATGTCGAGTGGGGAGTCGAAACGGAAGGAGAAACCGCGGGTCTCGTCATCGAAGTGGTGGCTCGATACGCCCAGGTCGGCTAACAGTCCGTCGAGTCCGTCTACCCCGTAGTAGCGCATCCAGTTTTTCAGAAATCTGAAGTTGGAGCATACGAAGGTGAAGTTCTCGTTTGCCACCACGTTGCGCTCAGCATCGGCGTCCTGGTCGAAACTGTACAGGTGCGCTCCCTCCGTCAGGCGCGACAGAATCTCTCTGGAATGTCCGCCACCACCGAAGGTTACGTCTACATAGATGCCTCCTGGCTGTATGTTCAACCCGTCAACGCTCTCCTTGAGGAGCACCGGTACGTGATATGTTTCTGCTGTCTTTATCATATATCTTTTTGCTGTCTTATCGCATTATAATATTGCGTGCGTACTTATTAATGTATAAATTTGGGTTCAAAGGTACATAAAAATCTCCATATAGCCTTACATTTTCCCACAAAATTTATAAAACTTAATGAAAAAGTTGTTTTTGGTCAACTTCACCTTCCTGTTTCGGGCATCGCCTTTTTGTTCTCATCAAGTGTGATGTTTTTGCAAAAATACATGCAAAATGGGCTCGATTTGTCGTGATAGTTTTAAAAAACTAATAAATTTTCGCTTTTTTGCTATTTTTTTGGAAAAAATGGCACGTATTTGAAAAAGTTGAGTTACTTTTGCACTAACTTATATAAGTTTTAGCAAACATGAGTGATTCAATAGAGAAAACGATAGACATAGATAAGATTCTGAAGAGCAAGATGGGAAGCAAGGTGAAATTCGTACCGCGCTTCCTGGTTTCCTGGCTCAAGAAGATTATTCACGAGGACGAGGTGAACAGGTTCTTGTGGGAGAGCCGTGGCCTTTCGGGTACTGAATGGCTCACCGAATGTGTGCGCTATCTGAAGATGGATGTTGAAATCGTAGGCTTGGAAAACCTGCCTGACAAGAACGACGGCAAACTCTATACCTTTGTTTCCAATCATCCTCTGGGCGGACAGGACGGCGTATGTCTCGGTTCCATCATCGGCAAGCACTATGATGGCAAGTTCCGCTATCTGGTGAATGATCTTCTGCTCAACTTGCCGGGTTTGAAACCTGTAAGTATCGGCATCAACAAGACGGGTCGCCAGAGCCGCGATTTCCCACGTATGGTGGAGGCGGGCTTCCAGAGTGACAACCACATGCTGATGTTTCCGGCAGGCTTGAACAGCCGCAAGCGCAAGGATGGAACTATTCACGACCTGCCTTGGAAGAAGACGTTTATCTCTAAGAGTGTAGAATATCAGCGCGATGTGGTGCCTATCCATTTCGGAGGGCGCAACTCTGAGCGTTTCTACCGCATCGCCCGATTTAGCGACAAGTATCTGCCGTTCAATCTCGCCATGCTGTTCCTGGTTGACGAGATGTACAGGAATGTGGGCAAGCATTTCCGCATCTCCATCGGCAAACCGATTCCTTGGCAGACTTTTGATAAGAGCAAGTCGGCTACCGAGTGGGCGCAGTATGTTGAAGACAGGGTTTATGAACTTTAATGGTTTGCAAAACCTGGAAGAATTGTTTTATATTAACGAAATCGTAGAATCATAGCATATAAGAAGAGTAATATGGAAGAAGAAATCATCCAACCGATTGACCGTGAGCTCCTGAAGAGCGAGCTTACACCCGACAAACAACTGAGAATGACCAATAAGAGCCATAACGAGATTTACATCGTTACGGCAAAAGATTCGCCTAATGTGCTGAAAGAGATTGGTCGACTTCGTGAAATCGCATTCCGCGAAGCGGGAGGCGGAACGGGCAAATCTATGGATCTTGATGAGTTCGACTTTGGTGACAACTGTTACAAGCAGCTGATTGTCTGGAATCCTGAAGCCGATGAGATTATCGGCGGTTACCGTTATCTCCTGGGTAAGGACTGGCTGCTCGATGAGAAGGGACAGCCTAAGCTGGCAACCAGCCACATGTTCCATTTCTCCGACAAGTTCCTCAAGGAGTATATGCCTTATACCGTAGAGTTGGGCCGTTCCTTCGTTTCGCTCGAATATCAGAATGTGCGTACCAACACCAAGAGCATCTTTGCTCTTGACAATCTCTGGGATGGTTTGGGCGCTTTGACGGTTCTCTATCCGGAAGTAAAATATTTCTTCGGCAAGATGACGATGTATCCGTCTTACATCCGTCGTGGTCGCGACATGATTCTCTATTTCCTCAAGAAGCATTTTGATGACAAGGAGAACCTCGTAATCCCGATGAAACCGCTGAAATTGGATACTCCGGAGAGTGATTTGGCTGCCATCTTTACAGAAGATGACTTCAAGGCAGACTATCGTATCCTGAACCGTGAGGTTCGCAAGTTGGGTTATAATATCCCTCCTCTTGTTAATGCCTACATGAGTCTGAGTCCTACGATGAAGCTTTTCGGTACCGCCATCAACTATGGTTTTGGTGATGTGGAGGAGACCGGTATCCTCATTGCCATCGATGAGATTCTCGAAGAGAAGCGAGTTCGCCATATCAACAGTTTTATTAAGGAACATCCTGAGGCTCTGAAGATTACGAGCGGAGCCAATAAAGTAATTTATAAGGAAAAAAATATCTAACCTATACCGCAGAATCCCATGTTCTTATTGCTTATTGGCAATAGAAACATGGGATTTTTGTTTTCTGTAAAAACTGCTTGCCTCGGTTAAATAGTCTTAATGAATCTCTGAAAAGGCAGCGGAATTTTGGTTTTATGTGTCGAAAAGTGTATCTTTGCGCAGGTTTTATGTGTCAGAAAGTGTAAAGATATATCACCAACATGCCGTTATACGGGGTGTCTTTAAAATGAATTGCAATATGGACAGAAAATTATCAATCAGATTTTATAAAGACAGGGAAGTAAGAGCGGTTTGGGACGGGGAATACAACAAGTGGTGGTTCTCTGTGCTGGATATTATCGGCGTATTGAACGAGCAGGACGATTATAGCAAGAACCGTAATTACTGGAAGTATCTGAAAAATAAACTGAAGAAGGAAAATAATGAACTGGTTAGTGCTACTAACCAGTTGAAATTACAAGCTCCTGACGGCAAACTGCGTTTGACCGATGTCCTCGACAACGAAGGTATTATGTTGCTAGCCAGGAACTTTCCTAACAATAAAGCTGCCGACTTTCTGGATTGGTTTACCTATAGCGATAATACCATTGATGGCCAGAGCCGCAAGAAAGCATACACTCTTTTTGAGAGTGAACTGATTAATTCCATTACTGAAGGTTCTGTCAAAGGTTTGCAGCAGATTCATGCTTTCCTCTTTGGTGGTCTATACGATTTTGCGGGACAGATCCGAACTATGAACATTGCAAAGGGCGGTTTCCAATTTGCCATGGCGCAGTATCTTCCACAAACACTTGCTGGAATCGAACAGATGCCGGAAAGTACGCTGGATGAAATCATCGACAAATACGTAGAAATGAACATTGCTCATCCTTTCCGTGAGGGAAATGGCAGAGCTACGCGCATTTGGCTTGACTTGATATTGAAGCGCAGGCTGAAAAAATGCGTGGATTGGAGCCTTATTGACAAGAACGATTATTTGGCTGCGATGACACAAAGTGTTGTTGATAGTAGTAGCATCAAACAGCTTATTTCCAATGCTTTAACAGATCAAATTGAAGACCGTGAGGTCTTCATGAAGGGCATAGACTATTCTTATTATTATGAGCAGGTGGATGAATAAATAAAAAGAAAAATAACACGGACAAATTCAAATTGTCCGTGTTATTTTTTAGTTTAAGATCTGTTTTATCCCTTACATTTTCCCTTATACAATAGGCAGACTGATTCCGTTGATTTTCTGATAGATGTCGAGCGCATAGATGTCGGTCATGCCGCTGATATAATCAATTACCGCCATGATGCGCTCCTCCAGATTCTCGTTCTCTATATCATACTGGCTGCTTACCCGGCGCAGGAGCTGCTTGGAGTAGAAGCGCGATGGGTTTACGGCAGCTTCGATGAAAACCTCCATCAGAGTTGCCATGATTTGATAACCCGAAAGTTCGATGTCGAGTACCGGCTTGCTTTGGTAGATCTTAGAGTAGGAGATCTTCTCACATTCCTTGTATGCCTTTTTCTGGCGCTCGGAAATGTGGTCGATAAGACTTCCCTCGAAAGTTCCGGCAAGGATTTCCTCTTCGTGAGCCAGGAAGGCAGCCACACATTCGTTCTCCAGTTTGCCGATGACGCTGGCTCTCATGTAAACCACTTTCTCGTTTTCGTCTGTCAGTTCTTCGTCGATGATGCGCTGGCGTATCTTCTGCTGGATATCTTCATCGAAGAAACTCAGCAGCAAGTGTTCGGTCTCGGCAAAGGAAAGAATCTTGAGTTTATGGGAGTCTTCGATGTCCATGATTTCGTAGCAGATGTCGTCGGCTGCTTCTACCATATATACAAGTGGATGGCGGGCGTATTTGAGAGGCTCACCCGGTGCAGATTTGCAAAAAATGCCCAATTCATCGGCAATTTTCCTGTAAGAATCCGCTTCAGAAGCAAAGAAGCCGAACTTGCCGTGGCTCCCGGCAAGACTGCTCGCAAACGGGTATTTCACGATAGAAGCAAGCATGGAATAGGTCATTACGAAGCCTCCCTGACGGCGTCCCTTGAACCGGTGGGTCAGGATTCTGAAGGCATTTGCGTTACCTTCGAAATGCGTAATATCATCCCAAAACTCCGATGAAACCATTGATTTTATCTTCTGACCCGGTCCTTCAGAGAAGAAAGTCTGGATGGCTTTCTCGCCGGAATGACCGAAAGGCGGATTGCCCAAATCATGTGCCAGACAGGCTGCACTTACGATGGTACCTATCTCCTCGACGAGCGTATCCTTCAGCTCAGGCCGCTTCCGGATGACGTGTCGGGAAATGTCGTTACCAATCGACATGCCCACACTTGCCACCTCCAGACTGTGGGTGAGGCGGTTGTGAACGAAGATGCTGCCCGGCAAAGGGAAAACCTGCGTCTTGTTCTGCAAACGTCGGAATGCCGATGAAAAGATAAGACGGTCGTAATCGCGCTTGAATTCTGAGCGATCATCATGGCGCTCGGCATGCTTATGCTCCTGTCCGAAACGCTTGTTGGATATGAGTTGTTTCCATTCCATATTATTGTATTACTTGATTCTGTAGCGCAAAAATACACTAAAGTAAGCACAAATCAAAATAAAATATGATAAATTACATGTTTTTATCCTCAAAAATTCATTTATTCCATCAAAATTGCTTATTTTTGCAGATTATTAAACTCAGACACAGATAAAAAAGAAAAAGTCATGATAAAAGTACAGATTATCAACAAGGGGCATCAGCCTCTACCTGCGTTTGCCACACCTCAGAGTGCCGGCATGGATTTGCGTGCAAACATCGATGAGGCAATCGTGCTTCATCCTATGGAGCGCCGACTGGTGCCAACCGGTCTTTATATGGCTTTGCCTGCAGGGTATGAAGCGCAGATCCGTCCTCGCAGCGGTCTGGCTTTGAAGCATGGCATTACCGTACTGAATACGCCGGGAACCATCGATGCCGATTATCGCGGTGAAATCATGGTTCTGCTCATCAATTTCTCTACAGAGGATTTCGTTATCAATGATGGCGAGCGTATAGCCCAGATGGTGCTGGCTAAGCACGAACAATGCGATTTCATCGAGGTTAATGAGCTCGATGAAACCGAACGTGGAGCCGGTGGATACGGTCATACGGGTGTAAAATAACAGATTGTTAAAGAAAGATAGAACAGAAAGGATTAGAATCGTGAAGATGAATCTTAGAAATATCAGTTGGGCAATGGGGCTGGTCTTGCTGGGCATGGTAGCCATGCCGTCGCTTGCCCGTAAAAAGAAGGTGCAGCCGGTTCAGAAGCCGGTGGTTCTGGAGGACCATCTTTCTCCGAACGACCGCCAGCGCTACAACTATTTCTTCCTGGAGGGAGCGCGCCAGCAGGCTGCCGGCAATTATTCGGCGGCTTTCGACCTCTTTGAACATGCCAGGAAGATTGACCCGAAGGCGGCTGAAACCTATTTCTATGAGTCGCTTTTCTATTCTCAGCTCAAACAGGATTCCCTGGCACTTGCCTATATGCAGAAGGCAATAGAACTGAATCCGGAAAACCAGACCTATGCAGAGCAGTTGGGCAGATATTATATAGGTAGCCAGAAATACGATCTTGCCATCGATGCCTATGAGAATCTGTATGCCAAAAACCACGATAATACCGATGCCCTCCGCATCCTGGTTCAGCTTTATTCCCAGAACAAGGATTATAAATCGGTACTCAAAACCATTTCGCGTCTTGAAGTGGAAGAAGGTGAAAGCGAACAGTTCACCCTCTCTAAAATGAGAGTTTATGAACTGATGGACGACAAGAAGGCTGCCTATCAGGAACTGAAGTCGCTGGTAGACCAGCATCCGCTGGATATGCAGTACAAGACGATGCTGGGCAACTGGCTCGTACAGCACAACCGCCAGAAGGAAGCCTACAAGTGCTTTACCGATGTGCTGAAGGAAGAACCTGATAACTCCTATGCCCAGATGTCGCTTTACGACTATTATAATGCCACCCATCAGGAGCAGCTTGCCGAGCAGATGCTCGATAAAATCCTGATGAGTCCGAAATCGGATCTGGAGACCAAAGTGATGATGTACCGCTCTTTCATTCAGAAGAACGAGAGCGAAGGTGGCGATTCTACCAAGGTGATTGCGCTGTTCGACAAGGCACTCAACGTAGCTCATCCGTCTGCTGAAGTGGCAGAGATGAGAGCTGCTTACATGAGTTTGAAGAAAATGCCAGCCGACTCAGTATGCCGTGCCTTCGAAAAGGTGCTTACCATAGCGCCGGATAACGTGAATGCCAGAATGCAACTCGTACAGATGCTCTGGAACGAGAAGAAATATGACCTGGTTTCCCAGCAATGTAAGGCGGCTCAGGAGTATAATCCCGAAGAAATGGTGTTCTATTACTTCGGTGGAATGGCGTATTATCAGAAAGATAAGGAAGACGAGGCGCTCCGTGAGTTCCGTCTCGGATTGGCGCAGGTGAATGCACAGTCGCCGGCCGACCTGGTTTCTGACCTCTATGCCGTAACCGGCGATATTCTTCATAAGAAAGGTGAAGAGAAGGAAGCCTTTGCGGCTTACGATTCCTGTCTGCAATGGAAAGATGACAACGTGATGGCGCTGAACAACTATGCCTACTATCTGAGCGAGAAGGGCGTTGACCTGCATAAGGCTGAGTCGATGAGCTACAAGACCATCAAGGCAGAGCCGAACAACGGTACTTATCTGGATACCTATGCTTGGATTCTCTTTATGGAAGAACGCTATGCTGATGCCAAGACTTATATAGACCAGGCACTCAAAAACCGCGATTCCACCGCAGATAACAGTACGGTTCTGGAACATGCCGGAGATATCTATTATATGAATGGTATGGCCGATGAATCCGTAGATTTCTGGAAGAAAGCCTATACCGGCGAGAACCAGACTGAGGTGCTGGCATGGAAGATTAAGAACAGACAATATATTACCGGAGAAGAACTGAAGAAGCGTAATGCGCCAAAGCAGAAACCTGCCGCTAAGCAGAAGTCAGTTAGAAAAGGTAAGAAGAAATAAACGGAAAGTAGAAAAATCAAGAAAGATGAAATATATAATGAAGAAGAATAAGATGATGCTGCTTGCCGCAGCCTGCAGCATCCTGGTCCTCGGTTCTTGCGGAACCAGCAAGAATGTACAGGGTTCTGGCTCCTCATCAGCCAGTCATCAGAAAGAGAATGCCACCAAGGGTTCTGGCTCTCGTCAGAGTGAGACGCTCAAGAAGTTGGCTTTCGTACAGAAGGTTTCAGATAATCAGGTTTACACCAGGAATATTGTAGGCAACATGTCGTTTACTCTCCAGGCTGGTGATAAGGACATTACTGTGCCGGGCAAACTGAGCATGCGCAAGGATGAAATCATCCGCATCCAGCTCTTTATTCCTATCTTGGGTACAGAGGTGGGCCGTCTGGAGTTTACTCCCGACCATGTACTTATCATCGACCGTCTGCACAAGGAATATATCAAGGCAGATTATACCCAGGTAGACTTCCTCAAGAAGCAGGGCATCTCCTTCTATTCTCTGCAGGCTCTCTTCTGGAACCAGCTTCTCCTGCCGGGCGAAAGGACTGTGAAGGAATCAGACCTGAAGAAGTTTGATGCCACCTTGGATGTGGCAGGAGATGCTGTGCCGGTTAGTTTCAGGAACGGCAATATGACCTATGCCTGGACAGCCAACCGCACTACCGGCCGTATCACAGCAGCAGATGTTGTCTATAAGAGTGCGCAGAACGGCACCTCCAATCTCCACGTCGACTACGGCAACTTCAAGAGTGTAGGCGTCAAGATGTTCCCTGCCTCCCTGAATCTGGCGATGACCACTACTGCTACCAGGAAAAAGCAGGAGGCTAAGATCAGTCTGGAATTGAATCAGGTGAAGACCGACAGCAAATGGAGCACTCAGACCGAGATTTCCAGCAAATACAAGCAGATTTCTCCAACAGATGTGCTCAGCAAGATATTGAGTATGTAGATGCTCATCAAGAGTTTGAAATTATAGAACATGGGTTTTTAATATAAGAAATGAAGCGAATCTTATTATTCATCATGGCAATCACCTTCTCGCTCGCACCTTTTGCGCAGAAGCATTCTGCCCAGAAGAAGCCGGTGAGAAAGACTGCCGTAACTGCGAAAAAGAAGGCTGCTACTCCTGCCAGAAAGACGAACAGCAGAAGTCATGTGGCCAGAAAAACATCCAAATCAGCTGCGCCAACCAGAGCAGAACGAAAGGCGGCAACCTATAGCAATGCCTCTATCCGAGGTTTGCAGGGACAGCGCGCTTCTATCCAGAAGAAGATCAGAGAGCAGGAGCAGGCTTTGCAGAGAAATAAGGCGGATGTGAAGAAACGTCTTGAAGACCTGATGGCGCTGAACGGAGAAATAGACCAGAGTCAGAAGAAGATTGACGGCATCCAGAAGGATATCCATCATATTGACGGCAATATCGGCATTCTGCAGGCACAGTTGAAAACGCTTCAGCAACAGTTGCAGGACCGCAAGAACAAGTATATCCGTTCCATGCGCTATATGAGCCGTCATCATACGGTTCAGGATAAGCTGATGTTCATCTTCAGCGCCAAGAATCTGACACAGATGTATCGCCGCCTTTCCTTCATCCGCCAGTATTCTTCCTATCAGAAGGTGCAGGGCGAGGCTGTAAAGGCTAAGCAGAAGCAGGTGAACGAGAAGCACCAGCAGTTGCAGCATGTTAAGGGACATAAGAACACCTTATTATATAAGGGTAAGCAGGAGAAGACGGCATTGGAAGGCAAGCAGACCCAGCAGCAGGAGATGGTGCAGGGACTGCAGAAACAGCAGAAGACCATTCAGGCTGTGATTGCCGACCAGCGTCAGAAAGATGCGGCAATCAACGCTCAGATTGACCGCTTGATTGCTCAGGAAGTAGCCAAGGCTCGTGCCCGTGCTGCTGCCGAGGCTAAGCGAAAGGCCGCTGCCGCTGCTGCCGCCAAGAAACGTGCCGAGGAACTGGCTCGCAAGAAAGCTGCTGCCGAGGCTGCTGCCAGGGAGAATGCCCGTCGTATAGCCGAAGCCAAGGCGCGTGAGGCTGCTGCCGAAGCTGCCCGCAGAAAGGCTGCTGAAGAAGCAAGACTGGCTGCCGAGGCTGCAAGAAAGGCTCAGGAGGAGGCTGCTGCCCAGGCAGAAGCAAAGGCGAAGGCAAAAGCGCAGGCTAGGGCGCGTGCTGCTGCCGAGGCTGCCAAGCGTGCCGCCGCAGAGCAGGCTGCCCGTGAGGCTGCTGCCGAACAGGCTGCAAGAAAGGCGGAGGCTGAAAGACAGGCTGCCGAGTTGAAGGCGAAGATGGATGCGGAACGCAGTACCCGTGAGATTGCCGCTGCCAAGAAGGAGGCACAGGAGGCTTCTACCTTGAGTTCGGTAGACCGCATGCTGAGCGGTGGATTCGAGGCTAACCGTGGCAGATTGCCGATGCCTATCAGCGGCAGTTACCGTGTGGTGAGTCATTTCGGTCAGTATAATGTAGAAGGTTTGAAGGGCGTAACGCTCGACAATAAGGGTATCAATATCCAGGGCAAGCCGGGTTGTGTGGCTCGCAGCATCTACGATGGTGAGGTGAGTGCCGTCTTCGGTTATGGTGGCATGTGGAACGTGCTGGTCCGTCATGGTGCCTACATCTCTGTTTACTGTAATCTGAAATCGGTCAGCGTTCATAAGGGTCAGAAGGTAAGTACCCGTCAGGCTTTGGGTAGTGTTGGCTCTGAAAACATCCTCCAGTTCCAGCTTCGCAAGGAGACTGCCAAGCTCAATCCGGAGGCTTGGCTGAGCCGATAATGTATGAATAATTGCAGACGGTAGTATTTTTACTGCCTGGTTGCTGTAAATGATTCAAGTTTCGTAAGTTTTTGCCCCACACGCCCTGTTTTGCCCCACACGCCCTGAAAGGGCAGAAACTCCTAGCCCAGGGCGTGCTGCTTCTGGAGCTTTTGGGCCTTCAGCCCGTACTTAAGCCATATGCGAAAGTTCAGTTGCTAAGTCAGAAAATAGAAGACAATCGCTTGCAAATTGTGCAAACGATTGTCTTTTTTTTATGCTATTTATTCAACTTTTCTTCATCTGTTTTTCAAAAAGTATTCTTATTTTTGCCGACGAAATCTTATAATTCAAACTTAATACATTTTGTTTATGCAGAAATTTTATACGTTGATTTGTACACTGGTATTGCTGCTGAGCATGACCTTCATGGCTCCAGTTTCAGCACTTGCGGCAGACTATACACCAGTGGTAACGGAAAATGAAATCTCCGTGTTCTTGGAAACAAGTTATGACAATGCCAAGATTTGGGCATGGAATGACAAGGTTAAACAGTTTACTACTGCTGCTTGGCCTGGAGATGCCATGACCTTGATGGGAACTAAAGATGGCAAGAAAGTCTTTAAATGGACATATGCAGCTGGTACTGAAATCCCTACAGGTGTTATCTTTACTCATGATGGTGAGCAGAAACTGAATGGCGGTGATCAGGAATTCAAGAATCATGGTTATTACGTAGAAGGTAAATATACCAAGACCATTGAGACTGCTCCTGCAGGCAAGGTAAAGGTGTTCTTTGATAATACAATAGAGAACCTGAAGAATGTATATTGCTATATTTATAACGGAACTGAGGCTTCTGTAGAATGGCCTGGCGTGAAGATGCAGCTCGACGAAGAGACTGAGTATAACGGCAAGAAAGGCTATTATTCTTTGGAGGTTCCTGCTGCTTTCCTTACAGGTTGTTTCGTCATCAATAATGGCGAAGCAGGTTCAACTCTTCAGGGAGAAACGGTTTATGTAAACGGTAAGGTTGTTACAGCCATAGAGAATACTACCATCACAGCTGTGAAGAAGACAACCGATGATGCCTGGTATTCTATCACAGGTGTCCGTATCAGCAAGCCTGCTCAGCCAGGACTCTATATTCACAATGGTAAAAAAGTAATCATCAGAAAATAATAGCAGAATATGAAAAAGACAATCAATTATGGTCTTCTGATGTTGGTGATGCTCTTCACCATGGCATCCAACATCTTCGCAGACAACAAATATGGTCTTAAAGACAATATTCAGGATGGTGTCATCCTTCATTGTTTCGACTGGACGTTGGCAGATATCCAGGAAGAAATTCCTAATATCGCCAAGGCAGGCTTTACTGCCGTTCAGACTTCTCCTGTTCACGAAAGAGCAGGTAAAGGATCCGTCTGGTATGATGTTTATCGTCCATACGACTTTAAGATAGGTAATGGTCTTGGTACTGAAGCAGACCTGAAGGCCCTCTGTGCTAAGGCTCATGAGTATGGGGTCAAGGTAATTGTGGATGTTGTTGCCAACCATACCGACCATCCTAACGTGGCTGCACGCTTGAAGGACGAGAGTCTTTATCATGAACGATTTGGTGTGGGTAACTGGAATGACCGCCATCAGGTTACATTTGGTATGATTGGAATGTGGGACCTCGATACCAACAATCCTACTGTGCAAGCCATCATCAAACAATACATCCAGGATTTGAAGGCCTGTGGCGTGGATGGTATCCGTTGGGATGCTATCAAGCACATCGCTTTGCCTTCTGAAGGCGATTCTTTTATGAAGAATGTGGTGGATCAGGAGATGTACAACTATGGTGAAATCCTTGATGGTACTGGTGGTAATGATAATATTCTTTTCCCAGAGTATCAAACCTACATGAGCATTACCGATAATGGTTATGGTAACGGCTTTGCCAATTCTTTCGCTGGTGGTTCTATCAACGAATCTGTTGGCAATTTCAATCAGAGAAAAGCAAAGACAGAAAAGTTGGTTTATTGGGGTGAAAGCCATGATACTTATGCCAACGATGGTGGTGAGTCAAAGAATAAAAGCCAGAATGTTATCGACCGTGCGTATGCAGTCGTAGCTGGTAATAATGGTGCTACAGCTCTTTATTTCTCCCGTCCTGCTCAGAAGGCAAAGAATGATATCAAATTTGGTGATAAGGGAAGCGTTCACTTCAAAGATGCTGAAGTAGCTCAGGTAAACCACATGCACAACGTTTGTGCTGGCGAGCCTAACTATTATGTAAAAGGTAATGGCGTTTGTGCTCAGGTTCGTAAGAGTGGCGCTATTATCGTATTGGGAAGTGGTTCTGACCGTGACGTGACTGTAGCCAATGGTGCTGGCGACGGCAAGTGGCTCAAGTCTGGTACTTATAAGGATATGGTAGGCGGTGGTGCTTTCACTGTCAATGCTTCTACAATCTCTGGTCATGTTGGCGAGTCAGGTATTGCTGTCATCTATAATGCTGGTCCTATTGTGTTGACTCCTGAGGTTGTTTTCAATCCAGCTGATGGTACAGCCTTCTCTGATGAGTCTCTCACTGTGACTGCTACTCCTTTGAATGCTGTTTCTGCCTGGATTCAGGTGAATGATGGTGCTAAGCAGGATTTTACTGCTGCCAAGCAGTTTACTGTAGGTGCTGATGTTGCCTATGGTAAGAATGTCACTATCACTTGGGGTGCAACTGACAAGGAAGGCAAGACAGAAACAGGTTCGGTCACTTACAAGAAGGTGAAGGCTTATGTTCCTGAATTGGGCAAGGCTGACGAAATCTCCTGCTTCTTGGAGACATCCAATGCGGCAGCAGCCGTATATGTATGGAATAACAAGGTTAGTCCTGTAATTAAGTATGCTGGTGATTGGAATGATGCTATCAATAAAAAGTTGCCTCTTGTAGGTAAGAGTGTTTCTGGAAAGAATGTCTTCAAGTGGACTTATGATGGCACCGAGACAAGTGCTCCTACTCAAATCATTTTCTTGGATGGTAATGGAAATAAGATAACTGCTGACGTGGAGTTTGTCAACCACGGCTACTATGTTGACGGAGCATACAGCACTACTGTTACCAAGGTACATGAAGATGAGATCGTTGATCCGGAGTATGTTTACTTCGATAATGCTTCCAACTGGGAGAATGTTTATTGCTACTTCTATAATGGCACAAACTCTTCTGCTGCATGGCCAGGAGTCAAGATGACTTTCGATGCATCTGCTTCTCATAATGGTAAGACTGGTTGGTATAAGGTTCAGATTCCTACGGCATATCTCAAGGCTAAGTTCTTTATCAACGATGGTACTGCCGGTACTCCTATCAATGGTGCAAATGCTTCTGCAGAAAAGGTAGTGAAGTAATTCTGCAGGTAATATATATATAATATAGATGAATTGAGCAGAGCTCTTAGATGGCAGCGCCATCTAAGAGCTCTTTGTATTTGGCGATAGCATCAGCTATCTCGCTTATTTTGATAAATTCATCGGCTGAATGGGAACGGGAAGATTCGCCAGGACCCAGTTTGAAGGATGGGAAGTGCATCAGAGCCTGGTCGCTGAGGGTAGGACTGCCGAATGGCTTCATGCCCATGGCTACACATTTCCTGATAAGAGGATGCGCCGGGTCGATGCGGGATGACTTTAGGCGGAAACTGTGGGCCTTCACCTCGCTCTTCAGGTGCTGGCAGATAAACTCGTAAACCTCCTCGTTGTCGTAAAACTCGTTGGTGCGGATATCCACAAGCATCGTACACTTATCCGGAATCACATTGTGCTGGGTTCCGGCATTCACTACGGTAAGCGTCATCTTGGTAGGTCCCAGGAACTCGCTTACCTTCTCAAACTTATAGTCACGAATCCATCGCATATCATCCAATGCCTCGTAGATAGCGTTTACTCCCTCGTTGCGGGCAGCATGACCGCTCTTACCGTGAGCAATCACATCCAGCACCATCAGTCCCTTTTCGGCAACAGCCGGGTTCATGCCGGTAGGTTCACCTACGATGGCAAGGTCGATATGCGGAAGCAAAGGCAGGGCACGGGTAATTCCATCCTTTCCCGACACCTCTTCTTCGGCGGATGCCAGATAGATAAGATTATACTGCTGAGGCTTTGCGGTCAGCATTCTGAATAGCTGGAGGAGCGAACAGAGTCCGCCGCCGCAATCGTTGCTGCCCAAGCCGTAAAGTACACCCTCTTCTACATCCGGTGAAAACGGGTTGCGTGTCCATGAAGCCACAGGCTTCACGGTATCGATGTGAGCGTTGAGCAGCAGGGTAGGTCGGCTCTCATCATAATGAGGGTCGATAATCCAGATGTTGTTCGCCTCACGATGAGGTTCGAACCCATATTTGCGGATGGTCTGCTCCATGATGTCGGCAGCCTCCTTCTCGTTTCTGCTTACAGATGGGGTGGCGATGAGCTTTTTCAGCAAATCCACGGCATCGCTTACATATTCTTCTTGTGTCATCATAATCTCCCTTTTTAATGTTTTTCTGCAAAGATACGAAAAAAAGAGCAGATAAAGTGGAAAAAATATCTTTTTATTTTGTGTTCTTAACAAATTCTATTATCTTTGCATCTGAATATAAATATAAGCTTATGCAGATTAATAGTCATCTTTCGGTACTGGTACATGATCTCGCCAAGAAATGGGGAGAGAAAACTGCTTTAACTTTCAGAAAGTTTGGCAGCGACCAGTGGCAATCGGTTTCATTCAACCTCTTTTCCTTAAGAGTGAAACAAGTGAGCAATGCCCTCCTGAATCTTGGGGCTAAACCTCTTGACAAAATTGCTGTCTTCTCGCAGAACTGTGTGCATTATCTGTACACCGACTTCGGTGCGTACGGTATCAGAGTTACTGCTGTGCCATTCTATGCCAACAGCAGCGAGCAGCAGATTCAATATATGATTAATGATGCGCAGATTCGCTTCCTCTTTGTAGGCGAACAGGAGCAGTATGACAAGGCTCACCGTATCTTTGCCCTCTGTCCTTCTCTGGAGCGTATCATCATCTTCGATTCCAGCGTACGCATCAGTACACACGATCCTGCTGCACTCTATTTCAAGGACTTCCTGAAGTTGGGTGAGAATCTTCCTCGTCAGACAGAAGTGGAGGAACTCTACAAGCAAGCTAGTATGGATGACTTGGCTGATATCCTCTATACCAGTGGAACAACGGGCGACAGTAAGGGCGTGATGCTAACCTATAGCCAGTATTATGCTGCTTTGAAGGCAAACGACGAATGCGTGCCTGTTACCGACAAGGACCGTGTCATCGACTTCCTTCCATTTACCCATATCTTTGAACGTGCCTGGTCTTACCTCTGCTTGAGCGAAGGTGCCGAACTCATCATCAATACTTATCCTCATGAAATTCAGGAGAGTATGAGAGAGGTGCATCCTACCTGTATGTGTAGTGTGCCACGTTTCTGGGAGAAGGTGTATATCGCCGTAAAGGCAAAGATGGATGATGCCGGTCCTATCCAGAAGAAACTCTTTTACCATGCTTTGGCAGTAGGAAAGAAGCGGAATATAGAATATCTGGCAAACTGCAAGCGCCCTCCTCTGACATTGGAGTTGGAATATAGAATTATCAACAAGACCGTTTTGAGCATGGTTCGCAAGCAGTTGGGCTTGGAAAAACCGAATATCTTCCCTACAGCGGGTGCTTATGTAAGTCCGGAAGTAGAGGAGTTTGTACATGCCATCGGTATCGATATGGTGGTGGGTTACGGTCTGACCGAGAGTCTTGCCACCGTATCTTGTGATCATCTCGACAAGAAACGCAGTCTGGGTTCGGTGGGTCGTCCGATCTCCTGCATTCAGGTAAAGATAGGTGAGGATAATGAGGTGCTCCTCAAGGGTCCTACCATCACTCCGGGATATTATCATCGTGATACCACCAATGCGAAGGCATTCGACAAGGATGGATTCTTCCATACCGGTGATGCCGGCTACATGAAGGATGGCGAGCTTTATCTCACTGAGCGTATCAAGGACCTGTTCAAGACATCGAATGGTAAATATATCGCTCCGCAGCAGGTAGAATCATTGCTCCTGGTAGATAAGTTCATCGATCAGGTGGCTGTTATTGCCGACCAGCGCAAGTTCGTATCAGCCCTCGTCGTTCCAGAGTTCCGTCTCGTGGAGGATTGGGCTCGTGAGCATCATATCGCCTTCACCTGCCGTGAAGATTTGTGTGCCAACGAGAAGGTGCAGAAGATGCTGATGGACCGTATCCAGATTCTCCAGCAGCATCTGGCTTATTATGAGCAGATCAAACGCATTACCCTCCTGGCTCACCACTTCTCTATGGAGTCGGGTGAGTTGACCAATACCTTGAAGATTCGCCGCCCTATTATCAACAAGAACTACAAGGCGGAGATTGACAAGATGTATGAGGAGTAATCTAAAGTTTAAAGTTAAAAGTTTATAGTTAAGAGTTAATGATTACAGCTGACCAGTTGAAGGATGTGATGGACAGAGCTGACGCTCTGCATCGCTATCTCAATATAGACCAGAAGAAAGTAGAATTCGAAGAGGAGCAGCTCCGTACCCAGGCTCCAGACTTTTGGGAAGACCCGAAGTATGCACAGGAGCAGATGAAGAAGGTGAAGGGTATCCAGAAATGGCTCGACGGTTATAAGACTGTACGTCTTTATGCCGATGAACTGCAGCTTGCCTTCGACTTCTATAAAGATGAAATGGTGACCGAGGAAGAGGTGGATGCCGATTATGCCAAGGCAATCAAAGCCATCGAAGACCTGGAGTTGAAGAACATGCTTCGCCAGAAGGAAGATCCGATGGACTGCGTGCTCAAGATTAATTCCGGTGCCGGTGGTACAGAAAGCCAGGACTGGGCACAGATGCTGATGCGTATGTATATGCGCTGGGCTGAAGCTCATGGCTACAAGGTAACCATCACCGATATGCAGGAAGGTGATGAGGCTGGTATCAAGAGCGTGACCATGACCATCGAGGGCGGCGAGTACGCTTATGGCTATCTGAAGAGCGAGAACGGTGTGCACCGACTGGTGCGTGTTTCTCCTTTCAATGCCCAGGGCAAGCGAATGACCAGTTTCGCCAGTGTCTTCGTAACTCCGCTGGTAGATGATACCATCGAGGTATATGTTGACCCAGCCAAGCTCTCCTGGGATACCTTCCGTTCGAGTGGTGCCGGAGGTCAGAATGTGAATAAGGTTGAATCCGGTGTCCGTCTGCGTTATTGGTATACTGACCCTGATACCGGCGAGGAAGAAGAAATCCTCATCGAGAATACCGAGACCCGTGACCAGCCAAAGAACCGTGCCAAAGCCCTGTTACTCTTGAAGAGCCAACTCTACGACCGCGCCATGAAGAAGCGTCTGGAGGCTAAGGCTAAGATTGAGGCTGGTAAGAAGAAGATAGAGTGGGGAAGCCAGATTAGAAGTTATGTCTTCGACGACCGTCGTGTGAAAGACCACCGTACCAACTATCAGACATCGGATGTAGATGGCGTGATGGACGGCAAGATAGATGATTTCATCAAGGCATACCTGATGGAGTTCCCTACGAATGATGACGAACAACAATAATAATCTAAAAAATATACGACTATGAGTGGAAATAAAGACTTAAGAAGAGCCAAACATGAGGCTTATCAGAAGAAACAGGCTGCAAAAGGCGAGAAAGTAATCAAGTGGATATTTATAGGATTGATAGTCCTTGGTATTCTTTTTGCCATTTATGCAACAACATTAGTATAAAACAATGAGTGGATTAGAGATAGAAAGAAAATTCCTCGTTAAGAAGGGCGACGCTTACAAAAGCGCCGCCTTTTCTTCTAGTCATATCCAGCAGGGATATATTCCTGCCGAGGGGGCTACGGTGCGGGTTCGCACACGGGATGAGAAGGCTTACCTTACCATTAAGGGCAAGTCGGTAAATGGCGGCATGACCCGCTATGAGTTTGAAAAGGAGATAACGATGGACGAGGCGCAGCATCTCCTGCAACTTTGTCAGGGTGGCGTCATCGATAAGCGTCGCTATCTGGTGAAAAGTGGCAGTCATACCTTCGAGGTAGATGAGTTCTATGGCGATAATGAAGGTCTGGTCATGGCAGAGGTGGAGTTGGCTAGCGAGACTGAAGCCTATGAGAAACCTGATTTCATCGGTATGGAGGTAACAGGCGACAAGCGGTTCTACAATTCGCATCTCTTGGGCAATCCTTTCTCGAAGTGGCGTGATACCTTGCCGGCTGAATATCGTTAGAAAATGTATAGAAAAGGTCATTTCTGCGTTCTAAAACAGACTAAATAGCATAAATATTACTAAATTTACGTTTTTGCTTTCAAATAATTCATATATTTCAGAATTATTTTATAATTTTGCACGAAGAAAAATTAAAAAGTAAGAAATTAGTAATAGAAAGATAGAAATGACAGATTCAAATAGAGGAAGTTTTGGTAGCAAGATTGGATTGATTCTTGCTACAGCAGGTGGCGCCGTAGGTTTGGGTAACGTATGGCGCTTCCCTTATATGGCTGGTCAGGAAGGTGGCGCAGCCTTTATTCTGGTATACATCGGAAGTGTGCTCCTGTTGGGCATTCCATGTATGATTTCTGAGTTTATCATCGGCCGTCATGGTGCCTCTAATACCGCACGTGCCTATACCAAACTCTCTAATGGTACGGCATGGAAGTGGGTAGGCTATCTTGAGGTGCTTACCGGTTTCCTGATTACGGGCTATTATGCGGTGGTTTCGGGCTGGTGTCTGCAGTATGTCTATGCCAGCATCATGGGCGAACTGCATGGTGACCCTACCTTTGTGGCGAATTACTTCAAGGAGTTTTCTTCTGATCCTGTGCGTCCGGTTATGTGGACGGTAGCGATATTCCTGATTTGTCATTTCGTGATTATTCATGGTGTGCGCGGCGGTATAGAGAAGGCTTCTAAGGTGATGATGCCTCTCCTGTTCATCCTGCTTTTGATCATTGTGGTAGCAGCTTGTCTGTTGCCGGATGCAGGTAAGGGCGTGGAGTTCCTGTTGAAGCCTGATTTCGGAAAGGTAGACAGAAACGTGTTCCTGAATGCCTTGGGTCAGTCGTTCTATTCTATGAGTATCGGTATGGGCTGTATCTGTACCTATGCTTCTTACTTCAGCCGTCAGACCAATCTCTTTAAGAGTGCTTTGCAGATTTCCATCATCGATTTGCTGGTAGCAGTACTGGCTGGTCTGATGATTTTTCCTGCAGCCTTCTCTGTAGGAGTATCACCGGATAGTGGTCCTTCACTCATCTTCATCACTTTGCCGAATGTCTTTAATCAGGCGTTTGCATCGTTACCTGTATTGGGTTGGATCATCTCGCTGCTCTTCTACGTATTGCTGTCGGTAGCTGCCCTGACCTCGCTGATGTCACTTCATGAGGTGAATACTTCTTTCTTCTACGAGGAGTTGAAGATAGACCGCAAGAAGGGTGCTACCATCGTTACGGTTTCCTGTGCCATCATCGGAGCCTTCTGCTCGCTCTCTTTGGGTGCAACAGATAAGCTTTCGTTCTTCGGAAAGGCGCTGTTCGATTGGTTCGACTTCGTTACGGGTCAGATATTCCTTCCTCTGGGAGGATTCCTTACCTGCTTGTTCCTGGGCTGGTATGTACCTAAGCAGATCGTACAGGATGAGTTTACTAACTGGGGAACCTTGAAGGGCAGTCTCTTCGGTATTTATCTTTTCCTGATTAAGTTCGTTTGTCCTGTTCTCATCTTCCTGGTATTCCTGAACCAGTTTGGTGTCTTCGGATAAAGTATTTGTAATCGGATAGATAATAATCATATATATAATTAAGGTATATAATCAGACAAGCATATATATATAATAAGGTGTAGCATCTGCCGTTTCGTCGGATAACAACAAACACTACACATTAAAGATTTAGATAATGGAAACAAGAGGAAATTTTGGTAGTAAGTTGGGCGTTATTCTTGCCACAGCCGGCTCGGCAGTCGGTTTGGGTAATGTGTGGCGTTTCCCTTATATGGCAGGTCAGAATGGTGGCGCCGCCTTCATTCTCATCTATTTGGTATGTATTATCCTGCTCGGATTGCCTGGCATGATGAGTGAATTCATCATCGGTCGCCATTCCGCTTCTAATGCAGCCCGAGCTTATTCTAATTTGGGAAAGCATAAGGCTTGGGGTGCTTTGGGCTTGATGGGTGTCATCACCTCTATGATTATCCTGGGTTTCTATGCCGTAGTGGCTGGCTGGTGCCTGCAGTATCTCTATGCCAGTATCATGGGTGGTGTTCATGGCGATGCAGAGTATGTGAAGACCTATTTCCAGACTTTTTCAGCCGATCCTATCCGTCCTACCTTATGGGCAGTAGGTTTTATCCTGCTTACCCACATGGTGGTAGTACGCGGTGTGCGAAATGGTATAGAGAAAGCATCCAAGATACTGATGCCTATGCTCTTCTTCCTGTTGGTAGTTATCGTGATAGCTTCCTGCTCTCTGCCGGGAGCGATGAAAGGAGTGGAGTTCCTGCTGAAGCCGGATTTCTCTAAGGTAGATGAAAACGTGTTGCTCGAAGCGCTGGGGCAGGCGTTCTTCTCTTTGAGTATGGGTACAGCATGTCTGTGTACTTATGCCTCTTACTTCAACAGACAGACCAATCTCTTGAAGTCTGCTACTCAGATTGTGACCATTGATACGGTAATCGCCGTATTGGCAGGTTTGATGATATTCCCTGCAGCTTTCTCGGTAGGTGTGCAGCCAGACAGCGGTCCTTCGCTCATCTTCATTACCTTGCCAAACGTATTCCAGCAGGCTTTCGGTAACATGCCGGTTGTCGGTTATGTGATTTCGGTGTTGTTCTATGCTTTGCTTGTATTGGCAGCCCTGACTTCTACCATCTCGATGCACGAGATAGGTACCGCCTTTATTTATGAGGAGGGTAAGATAAGCCGTGCCAAGGGAGCCTGGTTCGAGACCGTCGTTTGCTGCATCATAGCCGTATTCTGCTCGCTCTCTCAGGGCGCCGTACCTGATTTGGGTTTCTTCGGCAAGGATTTCCTGAGCAATTGTGACAACTTTACTGCTCAGCTGCTCATGCCGTTGAGTTCATTCATCACCTGTCTGTTCCTGGGATGGTATGTGCCAAAGAAGATTGTGCGTGATGAGTTTACCAACTGGGGAACCCTGAAGGGAACTCTCTTCCCAGTCTTCCTGTTCACCATCCGTTTTATCTGTCCAATCTGTATTTTCCTTATCTTCCTGCACCAGTTTGGTGTCATTTAGCAAAACCGGCAAACTTGCAGACAGGCAAGCTAGCTTTATCTTGCCCCTAGTAGGCAAGATACGGCTTGATTCTTTCTATTTCGGCAGGTGGAAAGTCTTTGAGAAGACGCAAATCATTCACACTTCTCAGCGGACCATGGGTTCTGCGGTAGTTTACGATTTCCTTTGCCTGGTAAAAGTCCAGATAAGGATGTTTGCGCAGTTCGGCTAAACTGAGCTGGTTGACATTCATTTTCCGGATATGTTTTGCATCAATATTCATATAGTGGAGGGCTGTCTCGGGCACGCCTTCCACTTCTTGTATCTGGCTCATGGAAACAAAACCGCCTAACCGCTCTCTGTAACGGATGATGCTTCTGGCATAGTAAGAGCCTATGCCGGGAATTTTCTGCAGTTCGGTCGTATCAGCAGAATTGATGTTGATATACTGACCTTCTTTCAGTTTCCGTGGATAACTGTATTGGGTAGTGTCTTTCTTCCTTTCATCTCTAGTTCTTATAGCTGTCTCTTGATAGCCGTAGTTGTATCTTTCTCTTGGGTAAAAGTTGGCAGCCGGCTGGTAGTCTTTACCAATTCTGATAAAGGGCAGCAGTTTTTCGAATTGCTTCTTGGTTAGTCCGTAAACCCGTGCAAAGTCTCTAGGTGTCCTGAAGATACCTCCTTTATTTCGATATTTGATGATGTTTCTGGCTTGCCATGATTCCAGTCCCAGCCGTTGGAAATCAGATTGGCTTGCCGTATTGGGGTCAAAGGCGAATACTTCGCTCGACTGAAGTCCTTCGTCATAATAGCCTGGCTGTTGCCGCGTGGCATGTCTGATGATACTGTCGTTATGGGCTTGTTGTTTTTCTGATGGCATAGTTTCTTTAGAACCTACAATGAAAATCATTGTGGTACTGACAACGAGCAGGGTCAGGATTACGAGTAATGCTCGCCGTTCATGGTAATTGATATAAAAAAAATCCTTTATAAACTTCATAGGCTTACGGATTTTTAAGTTCTTGTGATACCGAAATTTCGCCGACCATTTTGGCCACGACCAAGGCAAATCCCCTGTGTATAGGCACATTAGACGGTTTCAGGTCGGGATTACTGGACTCGAACCAGCGACCTCATCGTCCCGAACGACGTGCGCTACCAACTGCGCTAAATCCCGATTTCTGCTGCAAAGGTACATTAAATAATGGATAATACCAACAAAAATAGACTTTTTTATCTTTTTTTGAAAGAAATTTCCCGAAAAATTTGCAGGAACCAGAAAAAAGTATTACCTTTGCACCCGCAAATGATAAATCGCGATTTGTGAAAGTTGGTGCCATAGCTCAGTTGGTAGAGCAAAGGACTGAAAATCCTTGTGTCCCCGGTTCGATTCCTGGTGGTACCACTTCTTTATGAGACTGAATCTTCGTAACAGGATTCAGTCTTTTTTTATGCCCTTTTTTATAATACTCCATTTTACACTTATGAAAACGTTTGCGTAAGAAAAATGCGCCAGGATGTTTTATAAAAGCTATTTTTTCACTACTTTTGCATTGTAAAATTCAAAAACAAACCAAAAAATTAATCTAACAAACATTCATTAAAATGAAAAAAGCTTATTTATTATTGTTGGCTGGAATGTTGTCTGCGGCAGTATTTGCTGGCAGCAAACAGACGGTTAAGATTGATGGTCAAGTCATAGACAAGACTGTCACAGAGATTACCTTCGATGGTGACAATGTCGTTCTTCATTATGCAGATAACACATCTGATAACAGGGACATGTCGCTCGTAACCCTTTCATTCTCCTACAGCACTACTACCGGTATCAGTCAGGTAGAAGGCATTAAGCAGGCATTGCAAGGTAAGGTTTATAACCTTCAGGGCCAGTGTGTAGGTTCTTCTCTCCAGGGGTTGTCTAAGGGTGTTTATATTATTAATGGTAAGAAAGTAATCATCAAATAAAATAAGGAGGATTGAACAATGAAGAAAATGGTATTTACTTTGGCACTCCTCCTGATGAGCTTGAGTGCAGCCGTGGCTCAGACAAGGACATTTAAGATTACCCATGCCGTGGCTCGTAACAGCAAGGTCAATCAAATGTATGTTACCACCAAGTCGGGTGATGTGAAGTATTATAATACTGCAGATTTGACAAGTGTGAAGTTTGAAGGTGACAAGACTATTATTACTCCTAAGTCTGGTGCCGAGAATGATGAGTATGATGCTTCTGTTCAAGCCGTCAGATTTGCCAAGAAGGCCGATCAGGGCGAAAGTGGTGATGTTGAAAATCCTGCAGGTGTTATTCAGATTACTGAGGTAAAGGGCTGGCAGGAGTCTGCCTACCTGAAGTGGGCTCCATTCGAGGGCGCTTCTTCTTATAATGTATATGTAGATGACAAGAAGATTGATGCTCAGCTGGTTCGTCAGTATGCTTCTTACTATCGTGCTGATGTTCTCGGTTTGAAGGCTGGTACTTATTCTGTAAAGGTTGTTCCTGTCAATGCTGAAGGTACAGAGATTACTGGTGCCAATACAGCTTCTAACTTGGTTGTAAAAAGCTACAACCGTGAAGGTTTTGCTCATTTTAAATATGATGGTGTAGGTGCTTATAATAATGATGGTACTTTGAAGGCTGGTGCTAAGGTTCTGTATATTACAGCCAAGACCGCTAAGACAGTTTCTACAACCGTCAATACAGGTAAGTCAGAGACTATTACGGGTCTTCAGTCTATTATTGATGCTTATTCTAAAGGTAAGGATAAAACTCCTATCGCATTCCGTATCATTGGTAAGGTTAGTCTTTCTGATTTGGATCACATTTCAAGTTCTGCAGAAGGTTTGCAGGTTAAGGGAGCTACTATGAATATGACATTCGAAGGTGTAGGTGATGATGCTACCGTATATGGCTTCGGCTTCTTGCTTAGAGAGGCAGTGAGTGTAGAGTTCCGTAACTTTGCTATCATGCGTTGCCTGGATGATGCTATGTCTCTTGATACTAAAAACTCTCATGTATGGATTCACAATATGGATCTCTTCTATGGTAAGAAGGGTAGTGCTGCCGACCAGGCTAAGGGTGACGGTACTGTAGATATCAAGGGTGATTCTAAGTATGTTACTGTAGCTTACAACCGCTTCTGGGATAATGGTAAGGCTTCTATGTGTGGTATGAAGAGTGAAACTGGTGAAAACTGGATTACTTATCATCACAACTGGTTCGACCATTCTGACTCTCGTATGGCTCGCGTTCGTACCATGAGTGTTCACATGTACAACAACTACTATCAGCATAATGATGTTTATGGTATTGGTGCAACAAAGGGTTCAAGTGTATTCATGGAGTCTAATTACTTTGATGGTGTTAAGCGTCCTATCATGAGCTCTAAGCAAGGAACTGATGCTATGGGTGATGGTACTTTCTCTGGTGAGGATGGTGGCCTGATTAAAGCGTACGGCAATGTATTTGCCAACAAGCCTGATAACTTCAGCTATATCACATACGCAGACAATAATACAAGTTTTGATGCTTACGAGGTTTCTGCCCCAAGTGAGCAGGTTCCTGCAAGCGTAAAGACTTTGGTAGGTGGTACTTCTTACAACAATTTCGATACCAACTCAAACCTCATGTATGCATACGCTGCAGATAAGGCAGAAGATGTTCCTGCTATTGTAGAAGGCTTCTATGGCGCAGGTCGTTTGAATCATGGTGACATTGATTTCGTTATTCCTGATGAAACAGTCGTAACAAATGGTCATCAGCAGCCATGGCCTGCTTTGGCAAGCCTTCTTGACGCTTATACTTCTGGTGTTGTTAAAGTGTTCGGTGAGAGCAATGCAACTGGCGAAGGTGGTTCTACAGAAGATGGCAGCACTGGTGGTTCTGGTTCAGGCGAAGGTGGTAGCACTGGTGGCTCTACTGGTGGTACAGAAGGTGGCAGTACTGTAACTCCTATCGAGGGTACTGTTTTGGTAACATTCACAGATTCTAAGCCTTCAAGTAGCATAGTAACAGTTTCAGGTAACTATGCTACAAATAAGGGAACTGCTACTATTGACGGCACTTCATATTCTACTTGTGTAAAGATGGAGTCTGCAACTAATATCTCAGTAACTGTTGATAAGAAAGTCACAATGACCCTTTATTTCAGTTCAGCAGATACCAAGACGAACGCCAAAATTGATGGAAAGAAGCCTGCTGAAGTAAATGCAGTTATTGATTCAACAGCTAAGACAATGACTGTAACATTGGATGCAGGTTCTCATACTATTACAAAGCAGGATACATGCAACCTCTTCGGTATTAAACTTGTACCTATAACAGAGTAAAGGTATAGAACTGATTTAAAGATTCCTGCCTCTTTAATGACAAAACGGACAAAAGCTAGATAAAGATTTGCTTTTGTCCGTTTTTTCTTTATTTTTGTCTTAAATCTATCTGCTGTTTTTCTCTTTTTTCCCTACTTTTGCAACCGAAAACAATTTTAAACGTAAAACGCAACCTAAAAGTAAAACAATGAAGAATATTTTAGGAAAAGCCATGTTGCTGGCTTCAGCACTCTTGTTCTCTATTACAGGAACGAGTTGCAGCAATGATGATAATACCACTCCCGAAAAGGAGAAGACATACGATATGAGTGGCTTCGCCAAGGGTGCCGATGTAAGTTGGCTCACAGAGATGGAGAAGAATGGTGTGAAATTCTATAATCAGAATGGCAAGGCTACAGAATGCATGAAGCTCCTCCGCGAAGAGGGAACCAATTCTATCCGTCTGCGTGTCTGGGTAAATCCGGAAGGTGGCTGGTGTGGCAAGAATGATGTCATCGTCAAGGCTTGGCGAGCTCAGCAGCTCGGCTTCCGTCTGATGATTGACTTCCACTATTCTGATACCTGGGCTGACCCGGGTAACCAGAAAGTTCCTGCTGCATGGCAGGGCTATACTGCCGAACAGATGAAACAGGCTGTGGCTGATCATACCAAGGATGTGTTGACAGCCCTGAAGGATAGAGGTGTAACCAACGTCGAGTGGGTGCAGGTGGGTAATGAAACCCGCGACGGAATGCTCTTCAACAGCGATGAGGCTGTAACCGGTCAGGTATCTAAGAATGCAGCCAATTTTGCAGCTTATATCAACGCCGGTTATGAAGCTGTTAAGGCGGTTTATCCACAAGCTAAAGTCATCGTGCACGTGGATGAGGGTCATAACCTCGGCCGTTATACCTGGCTCTTTGGTGAATTGAAGAAGAAGGGTGGAAAATGGGATGTCATCGGTATGTCACTTTATCCAGAAGATAACAATTGGCAGGATTTAACCACCAATTGTCTGAATAATATTAAGACTTTATCAGAACAGTACAACTGCAATGTCATCATCTCTGAAATCGGTATGTGGTGGGGCTCTGACCAGGCTGCGCCAATGATGAAGAAGATGGTGGATGGCTGCAAGGCAATCTCTACCTGCGAGGGTATCTTCTATTGGGAACCAGAAGTTCACAACAATTGGAAGCCAGCCAACTATACCACTCTGGGTTGGCCTGCATATACCAAGGGAGCGTTCGACAACAGCGGCAAACCAACTGCCGTATTCGATGCATATAAATAAGAATATTAAATAGCAATATGATCAAGAGAAGTATTACTTTCATTACTCTTGCCCTGGCACTCACTACGCTGTGCCAGGCGCAGAGCAGAAAAGTCATCACTTTGTCATCGTGGGACTTCTCCCGTGATGGTAAGGCGTGGCAGCAGGTAGCTGTTCCGCACGATTGGGCTATCTCGGGACCTTTCGATAAGAAATGGGACCTGCAGATGGTGGCTATCGAGCAGAATGGCGAAAAGGAGAAGAGCGAGAAGTCGGGACGCTCTGGAGCTCTCCCTTGGATTGGAGAGGGTATGTATAAGATGAATCTTCAGTTGCCGAAGGGCTACAAGCGTGCCGTCCTCGTTTTTGATGGTGCGATGAGTCAGCCTGTCGTTAAGGTGAATGGCAAGGAGGCTGGTAGATGGGCTTACGGCTACAATGCCTTCCGCATCGACATTACTCCTTACGTGCAGTTTGGCGGAAAGAAGAATCTCATCGAGGTACATCTTAATAATGTAGAAGAGAGTAGTCGATGGTATCCTGGTGGCGGTCTCTACCGTCCGGTATCCGTAGAACTCTATGGCAATGAAAACTTCTCTACCTGGGATACCTTCGTCCGTACCCTGAAGGCTGATAAGCAGGAGGCTGAAGTAGAAGTAAACGCCCTGCTGGAAGGAAAAACTGGTAAGTCGGGCAAGACCGTCATCGCCCTGTTGGATGAGGCTGGCAAGAAGGTTGCCGAGCAGACCGTATCGGGTGCTACCCCTGAAATCAAGACTACCTTGAAGGTGGCAAATCCTCAGCTCTGGTCTCTGGAATCTCCTTACCTCTATCAGGTGAAGTTAACCCGATATGAAGGCAAGAAGGTGGCTGATGTTCAGACTCTGAAGACTGGTATCCGCACCATTTCGGTATCCAAGAATAATGGTTTCCAGCTCAATGGCATCACCCGAAAGATTAAGGGCGTTTGCCTGCACCACGACCTCGGTCCGTTGGGAGCAGCAGAGAACAAGGCTGCCCTTATCCGTCAGATCAAGATGATGAAGCAGATGGGTTGCGACGCCATCCGTACCGCCCACAACATGCCTTCTACCCTGCAGATGGAAATCTGCGATTCCCTCGGTATGATGGTCATGGCAGAGAGTTTCGATATGTGGATTTATCCTAAGTGCAAGAATGGTTACGCCAAGTTCTTCAAGGAGTGGAGCGATAAGGATATCACCAATCTGGTGAAACACCACCGCAACCATCCTAGCATCATCATGTGGAGCATCGGTAACGAGATTCCTGAGCAGTGGAGCCAGGAGGGTGTGCAGATTGCCAAACGTCTGCAGGATCTCTGTCATCAGTATGACCCTTCCCGTCCTGTTACCCAGGGCATGGATAGGGCAGAAGATGCCTTGAAGAGCGGCTTTGCCCAGACTATGGATGTACCGGGCTTCAATTATCGCGTACATAAGTATTATAAGAATATCGAGCAGTTGCCTCAGGGCTTCCTCCTCGGTTCTGAAACCGCCTCTACGGTCAGCTCCCGTGGCGTATACAAGTTCCCGGTAGTGGTAAGTGATAAGGCTACCTATCCTGATGGTCAGTGCTCAAGCTATGATACCGAATATTGTTCCTGGAGCAATCTTCCTGATGATGACTGGAAGATGCAGGATGACTACAGTTGGGTAATCGGTGAGTTTGTATGGACCGGTTACGACTATCTGGGCGAGCCGACTCCTTACGATACCTACTGGCCAAGCCGCAGCAGTTACTTCGGCATCTGCGACCTTGCCGGACTTCCAAAGGACCGCTACTATATGTATCGTGCCCGCTGGAACGAGCAGCAGCATACCACCCATCTTCTTCCTCACTGGAACTGGAAGGGCAGAGAGGGCGAAGTGACCCCTGTATATTGCTACACCGATGGTGTGGAAGGCGAACTCTTCGTCAACGGCAAGAGCCAGGGCAGAGTTCGCAAGGACAAGTCAAGCCGCCTCGACCGCTACCGTCTGCGCTGGAACAATGTGAAGTATGAACCGGGTGAGATTCGCGTGGTAACTTACAACCAGTATGGCGAAAAGGTGGGCGAGGACGTGAAGCGTACTGCCGGCGAGCCTGCACAGATGAAGTTCAGTGTAGAAACACCTGATCATGAACCTATTGCCTGCATGGTAGAAGGCTGTACCGATGAGCACAATGTGCTTCTGAATGCCGATGGCAATGACCTTGCCTTCATCACCGTGAGTCTGCAGGATAAGGACGGCAATGAATGTCCGCTTGCCGATGACGAACTGACCTTCGAGGTGAGTGGTGCCGGCACTTTCAAGGCAGCCTGCAATGGCGATGCCACATCGCTCGAACCGTTCACCCAGTCACAGATGAAACTCTTCTCCGGCAAACTCGTAGTCATCGTACAGAGCAGCAAGCAGAAGGGCGACATCATCCTGAAGGTAAAAGACAGCAAGCGAAATATCGAAAAGTCGATTACGCTCCAGGCAATATAAGATAACAAAGACCGATTTCAGTTGGTTATAAAGTATATAGTTTATATCGGATCCTCTGGGAATAGCAGCGGCTATTTTTCCCAGGGGATTCTTTTTTTTATGATTTTCCTCCGATATTTTTTGGCGTTATCATGAATATTGTGTAAATTTGCACACATGAAAAAGTCAATAAAACCTATATACCGCATCAGCATGGCAATTGCTATGCTCTTTATTTCGCTTGCCATCCATGCGCAGCGTTTCGTCAACACCTCCCTTGAAGGTGCTCAGGCAGTTTGTGCCATTACCCAGGACAGTGATGGAATGATATGGCTCGGAACCGACAACGGCCTTTACAGCTATGATGGTTATCATGGCTACCGCCATTTCCAGGAACATACTTTCAGCAATACGCGTGTCAATGCGCTCGGTTTCGAGGGCAGAATGCTCTATCTGGCTACTGGCAACGGCATTCTGAAATTCGATACGCAATCTTATCAATATGCCGAAACACCAGCCATGAAGGCTTTTGCCGATGAGACGAAACGCAGGCAGTTGAAGGAACTCCGTGTGCTCGATATGAAAGGCGGTAAGACTGACTTCGGGGGTGATGTCTATGCCTTGCTCTCTACTCCGAAAGGCTTGCTCGTAGGTTCGCTTGCTGGTCTGCATCTCGGCAGCAGACTGATTCCGCTCCGTGCCGGAGAACAGCCGCTGGTCAATGCGCTCGCCTATGATGCCAAGCGCCGATGCTACTGGATTGGTACCGAGGGGGCTCTCTATTGTGCCGACCTGCAGCTCAGGAACTTCTCACAGATTCCAGCTCTCAACGGCAATTCTATCAAATGTCTTTCTACAGATGCTGCCGGCAATCTCTATATCGGAACAGATAACGGACTCTATCAGATGGCACTCTCCAATGCCATCACCCATTATATCCACGATTCCCGCGATGATGCTTCTATTCCTAACAACATCGTCTGGGCTTGCTTTGTAGATAAATGGCAGAATGTATGGGTGGGTACTGACAATGGACTCTCCCGTCTCACTACCCATACCTATTACCGCTATGTATCGCTCGATAAGATTACGATGTCGGGTGAGGGCAACTGTCTCCATGCCATGCTCCAGACCCGTAACGGCGAATGGTGGATGGGCGGTACCAACGGTCTGATTCATTTCACCCAGAATGCTGAAGGCTATCAGAATGTGGCATGGTACAAGCAGAACAGCTCTGCCTTCCCGCTGAGTCATAACCGTGTACGCAAGATTTATGAAGACCATGACGGCGATGTATGGATCTGTACCGACCATGGTATCAACTTCTATGACCGCAGTTCCCGTCAGATGCGCAATTTCATCGTCTACGATAAGAGTGGCAAGTATTCTACCGCCTGGGCTTATGATGTTCTCCAGGACAAGAAGGGCAGGATATGGATGGGTTCTTATCAGGGCGGTGTCTTCGTGATGGATAAGGCGGCTCTTCTGAGCGGCAAGACCATAGCTGACTGGCATTACTCGGACAAGGGAAAGAATGCGCTTTCTGGTCTGCATGTGGGTCAGATGGTGATGGATGGAAAGGGTAGGATTTGGGTTTCTACCTATACCCGTCTCAACTGCATCAATCCGAACAATATGAAGGTGGTGCAGGTAGCTAACTCAGATGTCGTCAACTATCTGATGGCAGACAGCAAGGGCAATATCTGGATGGGTGATAACAGTTCGGTAACCTGTTATTATGCAGCCGGTTCTGTGCTGGGTAATAGTTTTTCTTCCAAGACATGGCAGATTGGTGGCAAGGTAAGTACCATGTGCGATGTGGAAGGCAAGATATGGGTGGTATCGGGCAATGAATGTTGCGTAATCAATCCACAGGGCGAGAGCCAGCGCTTCATGATTCCTTCTGTTGTGCCGCTCAACATCTGTTACAGCAGACAGACTCATGAGGTAATGATGGGCGGCAATGACGGCTATGTGGCAATCAGTTCCGATGTAGCACAGAAGCCTAAGCAGTTTACCCGCCTGATGCTGGCTGGAATCATCGTGAACGGAGAGGCTCGTGAGGAGCGTGGAGAAATCCTGAAACTGAAGAGTGATGAGAACAACTTCACCCTGCAGCTCACCGACCTTCCTTTTGCTGATCATCCTTCAGCCGTTTATGCTTACAGGCTCGAAGGCAGCGACCACGACTGGCATTATCTGAACTCAGGCAATATCGATATCACCTATAATGGTTTGTCTTATGGCGATTATCATCTTACGGTTCATGCCGTGGATGGTGAAGGCAAGATAGCTACCGAGGTTTATTCGCTCGACATCTCCGTCCTGCCGCCTTGGTATCTCTCCTGGTGGTGCAAGCTCTTCTATATCACGGCACTCATCGTGTTTGTGGCATGGCTGGTAAGCTGGTATTTTCTGCGCAAGGAACTGGCTGATGCCCAGAAGCAGAAGGCTGAGGTGTTGGAGCAGGTACAGATGCGTATAGACTTCTTCAATCGTCTGACGGAAGATTTGAAGGCTGCCGTAGCTCATCATTCATTTGATGAGGTGACAGCTCTGATGGCCCGCTACCTGAATGTGAAGATACCTGAGGTGTCATCTTCTGTTGCCACTGGGTTATCCGCTTCGCTCGTATCTGAGCCTGAGTCATCATCCTCAGAACCAGTTCCTGCACGCTCTGAGTCTTCTGAAGAGGAAAAGAAGATGGTAGATGTCAGCGAGTTGGATGCGGCAGACAAGCGTCTGCTCGAAGAGATCAATGAGGCGATAGAGAAGCACATGATAGATTCCGACTTCAACGTTTCGATGTTGCAGGATGTGATAGGTATAGGTGGCAAGCAGCTGTATCGCAAAACGAAGGCGATAACGGGGCGTACGCCTGTAGAGTATATCCGTGAGATGCGTATGAAGCGTGCAGCCGAGCTCCTGAGCCAGGGCAAGTTCAGTGTTTCCGAGGTGATGTATACCGTTGGTTTTTCCAACAGCAGTTATTTCTCCAAATGCTTCTCCAAGGAGTATGGCATGACTCCTACGGAATACATGAAGGTGAAGAGGTAAATAAATGATGTGCTTCCGTTTGCCTATAGATATGGCTGTGTGGGGTTAAGAATATGGCTGCATTGGGTTACGGATACGACTCCGTCAGGTTACGGATACGACTCCGTAGGCTAATGGTGACGTATCCTTCGGCTTGTCGAGATATCTGCGTCAGCTGACTGAGCTACTTGAGTCAGCTGATAGAGCTACTTGAGTCAGCTGACTGAACTACTTGCGTCAGCTGATAAAATACGTTCCGATGCAGTAAAAAATGCGTCCCGATGTAGCATTTGCTACGTCCCGACGCAGCAAAAGATACGTCCCGACGTAGTACAAGCTACGTCGGGACGTAATTTCAGCTTTATGAAAACGGCTGCATAGAAACAAAAAAAAGTGTGTATTGAACTTGTTTTTGCAATCTGTAATCGGATGTGACAAAAAATCGACAATTAACTAAATTTATGAGCAAATATGCTAAAAAACATAGATATTACGTGTTAATTATTTAAATTTTAAGCGATTATCTTGGGCAAATAAGAAAATATTCGTAATTTTGCACCGATTTAAGTTAAATAGGTATTTCCATGCGTGCATTTTAGTGAAAGAATGTATAAATGGAGGGGTGAAGTGTCGCCCTGAGTGCTTTCGGCTTTTACCAAACGAGAAAAAAATGAGAAAAAAATAATAATTATTAATTAATAAACTTGAAACAAACAAGGATGAGAAGATTAACTCTTTTACTTGTCTCACTTGTATTGTTGTCTATCCAATCGGTCTTGGCGCAGAGTTTCAGCGTCAAGGGTACTGTCGTGTCTGCTGAAGACAACGAACCAATGATTGGTGTGACCATTATGCAAGAGGGAACATCAAATGGCGTAGTGACCGATATTGACGGTAACTATACCATCGAAATTAAGGGTGCTTCGAAGGCTACGCTTGCCTACTCTTATGTGGGATGCGTTACGCAGAAGCACGTTGTGAAAGCGCAGACAAATACGCTCAACATCACCCTTGCTTCGGATTCCAAGATGATGGATGAAGTGGTTGTGGTGGCGTATGGTGTGAGAAAGAAGGGAACCATTGCGGGTTCCGTGTCTGCCGTAAAGTCTGAAAAGATAGAAAATGTGCCGGCGGCAAGCTTCGACCAAGCTTTGCAGGGACAGAGTACTGGTTTGCAGGTCATCTCTTCTTCGGGTGAACCTAGCAAGGCGGCTACATTCCAGATCCGTGGTACCAACTCTATCAACTCCGGCAAGTCGCCTCTCTTTATCCTCGACGGCGTGCCAATCTCAAGTTCTGATTTCAATACCTTGAGTCCTAACGACATCGAAAGTATCTCTGTATTGAAAGATGCCTCTTCTACTTCAATCTATGGTGCACGTGCTGCCAATGGTGTGGTTGTCATCACTTCCAAGCGAGGCTTGGCAATGGACAAGGCGAAGATTACGCTCCGTGCACAGTATGGTTTCTCTGAGTTGGCACAGACCAACTGGAAAATGATGAATACCGATGAGCGTATCCAGTTTGAGAAAGAAGTAGGTTTGGATACAGGTAAGGATTACAATCTCCTTTCAAGAGTAAACGTAAACTGGCTGGACGAGGTGTTCAATGACCGCGCTCCGCTGCAGAGCTACGAACTCTCTATCAACCGTGCTACCGACCGCTTGAACTACTATGTTTCTGGTGGTTTCTACGATCAGGACGGTATCGCACAGAATTCAACCTTCCGCCGTTACAACATCCGTACCAATGCAGATGTGAAGGCAGGCAAGTGGTTGAAGGTAGGTACCAACACCATGGCTGCCTATGAGGAGGCTCAGCAGGCTGACGACGGTAGCTATACTACCGTTACTCCTATCTCTGCATGCCGATTCATGCTGCCTTACTGGAATCCATACGCTAAGGATGGCAGTCTGGCTTCACTTGCTGCAGGCAACTGGGCTGGAACCAGCGAGAACCCTATCGTTTACATGGGCTTGAATCCTATCAAGAACAAGAAATATAAGGTACTCTCTACCATGTATGCTGAAATCTATCCGATAGAGAATCTGACTATCCGTACTCAGTTCGGTGCCGATTTCACTCATTCTACAGCGTTCCTCCAGTCGTTCCCAAGTCTCTCTTCAAATAACGGACAGGGTACAGCGGCACGCCAGAGCAGCGATGCCATCAACCTGACAGAGACTACTACGGCTAACTACCGTTTCACTCTGAACGATATCCATTCGTTCAACGTGATGCTGGGTCAGGAGGCTGTCAATTTCCACTCAGAGGGTTTCCAGGTATATTCCAAGGGTCAGACCAGCGACCTCCTGACCAACGTATCATCAGGTACACGTGCCAGCCGCTGGGCAGATTCATCTTCTGACTACTCTTACCTCTCATTCTTCATGCGTGGCGAGTATAACTATAAGGAGCTCTACTATGCCGACTTCTCTCTGCGTACCGATGCTTCTTCACGTTTCGGTAAGGATCATCGCTGGGGTACATTCTGGTCGCTCGGTTTCATGTACAACGTGAAGTCAACCGACTGGCTGAAGGATATGAAGTGGCTCAGCACAGCCCAGATTGCCGTAAGTACAGGTACATCGGGTAACTCTGAGATTCCTAACTATTATCACCTGGCTTTGGTTTCTGGTGGTGCCAACTACGATAATACTGCCGGTTTCTCTCCATCACAGAGTGGTAACGAGGAATTGGGTTGGGAGTCAACATGGGCAAACAACTTCGCCCTCCGTCTTGGTTTCCTCGACAGAATCAACTTCAGCTTCGAGGCTTACTACAAGCGTACCTCCAATATGCTGATGCGCGTTCCTGAGTCTTACACCGTAACGGGTGAGGGCTATCGCTGGAAGAACGTAGGTGTGATGGCTAACAAGGGTATCGAGCTGAGTGCTGACGGTGATGTAATCCGCACACGCGACTTTACCTGGAATGTTAGTGCCAACGTATCTTACAACCAGAACCGATTGAAGGAACTCTATAACGGTGTAACCGAGTATGTAAACTCAACCACCGGTTTGAAGTATGTGGTAGGTCACTCAGTAAGCGAGTTCTTCCTGAACCGTTATGCCGGTGTGAACCCTGCGAATGGTGAGCAGCTCTGGTATGATAAGGACGGCAACGTAACCAACGAGTTCCGCGAGAGCGACAAGGTGATGACGGGCAAGACCTATGATGCACCTTGGATGGGCGGTTTCGGTACAAGCTTCCGTTGGAAGGGCTTGCAGTTTTCTGCCCAGTTCAGTTGGATTGGTACACGCTACGTCATCAACAACGACCGCTTCTTCGAGGAGAGCGGTGTAACCTTCGGTACTGCTTACAACCAGTCAAACCGTCTGTTGTACGACCGTTGGAAGCAGCCTGGCGATATTACCGACATCCCACGTTGGGGCGAGGTAACCCAGCTCGACGACCGCTTCTTGGAGAATGCATCGTTCCTCCGTCTGAAGAATCTCAGTCTGTCCTATTCATTGCCACAGAGTCTGTTGCGCAAGACCAACTTCTTCTCTATGGTCAGAATCTACGGTCAGGCACAGAACCTCTTCACCGTAACCGGTTTCAACGGTCTGGATCCTGAGGTTTCATCCAATATTTACCAGGCACAGTATCCGGCATCACGCCAGTTTACTCTGGGTGTTGAATTGCAATTCTAACCAAGAAAGGAGAAAAAAATGAATATCAAAAATATAAAGACATACATCCTGTCGGGAATCCTAGCCCTCTCGATGTCTTCCTGTCTTGATAAGTATCCTGAGGATTCTATCCGCATGGACCAGGCTATCAACACGGTGGACGACATGGACAAGCTGGTGTACGGTATCTACGACAGTTTCAAGAGCAGCGCCCTCTATTCGGGCAATCTGACTATCCTGCCAGATCTGCAGGCAGACTTCGTGTACTGCGTGAAGGGCTACTCTAATGCCTATGGCGATATCTACCGTTGGAAAGATATCAAGGCTACCAACACCGACATCGAGTCGGTATATGGTGCGCTTTATGGTGTTATCAACAATGCCAACTTCCTGCTCGATAATGTAGATAAGGTAAAGGCAAACACCAACAGTGATAAGGAGCTCGACAAGTTGGAGCAGTATCAGGGCGAGGCTTACTTCGCACGTGCCCTGGCTTACTCTGAGTTGATCAAGTGTTTCTGCAAGGCTTACGATAGCGATGAGCAGGCTGCGAAGGAACTCGGCGTTGTACTCACAGAGCACTATTACGGCAATGAGCCACAGAAGAGAGCCACTCTGAAGGAATCATACGATTTCGTATTGAGAGACCTCGATAAGGCGGCTGAATATCTGAAGGTAGACGAAGACTTCACCGGAAGTCTCTACAACGAGATTTACTTCAACGAGTATACCTGTCATGCCTTGCGTGCGCGCGTATCCTTATATATGCATAAGTATGATGATGCCATCAAGTATGCATCTAAGGTAATCGGCAGTAAGTATTATACATTGGAGAAGGCTTCTTCCAACACCTATTCAAACCAGGTGAACGATTACAAGTATATCTGGACCTATGGTGATTCGCGTGAGGCTATCTGGAAGGTAGGCTTTACCGTGAACAGCTATGGCGGTGCACTGGGTACCATCTTCGATAACTACAACTACGTAACTTATCGTCCAGACTATGTGCCTGAGACATGGGTCATCAACTCATTCGACAGCAATGACCTCCGTGCTGCAGCCATCTTCACAACCCGTGTAACAGGTTATGAGCACGGTTTGCAGTGGCCTTTGCTGAGTAAGTATTTCGGCGATGCAGAATTTCTGAACAACAATATCCTGCATGTTCACCAGCCAATGGTATTCCGTCTGTCAGAGCAGTATCTGATACGTGCTGAGGCTTACGCCATGAAGAGTGAATACGGCAAGGCAGGTAAGGACATCTCTACCTTGCGTACAGCCCGCTACTCATCTTATGGTGGAAACACCTCGATGAGCGAGAGCAACGCCATGAAGATAATCGAGGCAGAGCGCGTGAAGGAACTCTATATGGAAGGCTTCCGTCTGAACGACCTCAAGCGCTGGCACAAGGGATTTGAGCGTAAGGCTGCCGACCAGCCTGCTGCCAACTTCGTGCAGAGCAGTCTGAAGGTTGAAAAGGATGACCCTCTCTTTGTCTGGCCAATTCCTCAGCATGAGCTTGAGGCACCAGGTTCTGAGATTCAGCCTAATGAAAGTAACAAATAAAATAAGGAGACGATCATGAAGAAAATAATGATGGGATGTTTGGCAGCCGTAGCTGCACTCATCGCTCTTGTGAGTTGTTCACAGGATTATACCACTTATGCTGGTCCAAGTCATATCATGTTCTCTGATACGCTCTATCAGTATGCTGTACAGGAAAGCAATGAGGTTTTCAATGTGCCTGTATCTGCAACCGAAAAAGCTGACTACGACCGCACCTTCGGCGTGGAGGTAGTAGACAAGCAGAGCAATGCCATCGAGGGTAAGCATTACCGCATCCTCAACAACACCGTTACAATCAAGGCGGGCGAGATGGTAGGAAATGTGAAGATTCAGGGTATCTATGATAACATCGGCAAGACCGATTCGCTCGGCTTTACCCTGAAACTGGTGATTCCGGAGAAGTATAACTGGACAGATCTCTATAAGGACTATGCCCACGTGGTAATGCAGAAGTCTTGTCCTTTCGATATCCACAACTTCTCTGGCTGGTGCATGGTAACATCTACCTTCTACAGCAAGTATCTGAACAACGTAACCAACCGTCTGATCAAGACCGAGGTAGTGGAAGGCGAGGAGAATACCGTTCTGCTGAAGGATGTTTACTATAAGGGCTACAACCTGAAGTTGAAGTTCAGCACCAAGAACATTCTTGAGCCAAAGGTAGAGATGGACGACCAGATAGCTGGTGAAACCGGCGAGGCGTTCGGTACCATCTATGGAGACGGCAAGTTGCGCATCAGCCAGCCTTCTCTCTATACCTCTTATTATAACACCTGCCAGAACTATGTATTGCAGTATGTCACCATGAGTGTTGACAACAAGGATGGTTCAACCTACGGCAACGTAGGAACCTTCATCACCATGTATGAATGGATCAGCGATGCAGAGGCAGAGAAATTGAAGGAACAGGGATACTAAGCCTTCGGTTTACAAATGCAGATATATTCAATTAAAAATAACAAAAGAACAATATGAATAAGTTAATTTCAAAATATTGGCTCGCACTTGTGGCACTCGTGTCTGTGTGCATGTTCTCGGCTTGTTCGAGTGACGACGATGCCGTTACTCCTGTGTTTCCACAGGTGCAGACCATTGCCGGAGCTGCCGGTGATGTGAAGGAGTTTACATTTGATGCGAATGAGAGCTGGAGTCTCTCTTCTAACAAAATCTGGTGTAAGATTGCCCAGAATGATGCAAAGAAAGGTTTTGTAATCAATGGTACTGCAGGTAAGCAGACAGTTAAGGTTACTCTTACAGATGATGATGCCAGCAAGGATTTGAGTGTTGCTCAGTTGAACTTGAAGATGGGTGGTCAGGAAGTGACCATCGCAGAGATTCATCGTTCTGCAGCGGGTTATGAGTTGAAGGTGTATGTGCGCACAAGCCCTGATGCCGATCCTATCGACATTACCGAGACTGGTATTGAGGCAGGCTACAACAAGTACAGCAAGTTCTATGTTGAGTCAAACTTTCGTTTCGCCGTAACCAACACCCCAGAGTGGGTAGAGCTTGAGGGCGGCTTCATGGTAGGTGTTCCTAACAAGCAGGTTGCTGGTGGCGTAATGTTCAAGGAAGGCGTAAAGAACGCCAAGTATGCCATTGACAAGAGCGAGGGCGAGAGCATCACATTTGCTTCGCAGGATGGCAAGGCAGAGGTTACAATCCCTGTATATTATAATGGTATGGCTTCTGATGATATCAATATCGAACATCCTACAAAAACGCCATGGGCTGTATGGACCGTGTCGTTGGACGGCAAGTTGTTCACACAGAACAGCTCAAATCTTACAGGCGAGTCGTCAAACGACTTTACCTATCACGACTATCTTCCTTTCCCAATCAAGGTGCTTAACGACGACATCCAGCTTGTGGTGTTCGAGAAAGATGATAAGGGCTTGAAGGAAGACCAGACAGGTGCTGTTCAGCTTAAGGGCGAGAAGGGCAATATGAAGCTTACTGTTGCTCCATTGACAAGCGGAAGCCGCAAGTTTGTTGCTTATGCTTTACCTAAGGCTGTATACGAGAGCCTGGAGAATGGTCTTGACGATATGTTGGACAACAACTTCACAGAAGTAAAGACCGACTACGATCGCTACTTCCTCCTTGAACTTGAACAGAAGGAGAATAAGGCAGAGGCTGGCGATGAGTCGGCTGCACCTATCATCAAGCTCATGAACTACCTGGACGTAGCGTGTACAAAGGATGTAAACGGTATGTATAAAGAAGTAGCATCAAGTTTCCTCAATTATAATGGTGATGAAATCTATGTTGCTTCGGCAGAAGTAGGTTCTTCGCTTACTGTAAATCCTAACATCAAGAATTGGGATCCTACTACTATGATGGAAACGGGTTATCTCTATATGATAGGCAGCGATGGTAAGGAAATCGTTCCAGAGCCAAACATGGATGAGAATAATAACTGGGTATTCTCTTTCCTACTCCCAGGGACAGCTCCGGTGTTCATGGCTTTCCAGGACAATGGCAAGGTGGTGAAGGTTCTCGTAGTAGAGCCTACCTATAATAAAAGTAAGAAACATACTTCTATCAGAAAAATTAGAAAGTAATGAACAGAATGAAAATATTTTCAAAGGCACTCTTGTTGCTCTTGGTCTCTCTCCTGACCTTTGCAGCAACAAGTTGCTCTGATGATGAAACCGAGGGTTGGGACGGCACATACGGATATGTGCAGTTCAAGCTCAGCAAGAAGGTTTCTTCAAGAGCTACCCGTGCTGCTGCCCTTGACAAACTTGAGAAATTGGATGATGCCAAGAAAATCAAGGTGGTCATGGAGCACAACGGTACAACTGTCTCTCAGACTTTGGTGCTCAATTCTTATAATTCAGAGAATGCAGAGTATGGTCTGAGAAGTGAAAAACTGCAACTCGCTTCGGGTACTTACACCGTCATCGGTTTCTATCTCTATGATGCGGTAGACGAGGAGTTGCTGGCTTCTTCTGCCGGCGAAACATTCACTGTAGTAGGTGGCGGTCTGGAAGTACAGAACCTCATGGTGGAGACTGTAGAGCGTGGTAAGGTGAAGTTCAATCTCGTGAAGGAGTGGGAGAAGACCCGTGCCGGTGGTACAGAGTATCTCTTCTCTAACATCCGTCTCGTTGACGTCAGCGTAACCAACCTCTTTACCCGTGAGACCTATACTTTCCCTGAACTGAAGGTGAAATATAAGGAGTCTAGCGTAGAGCATCAGAATCCTGACAATGAGAACGATAAGTATATGGACACAGGTACTGCTTACTGCGATACTACCGTATGGTTGCCTGCCGGTACTTATCAGGTTACCTCTTATACTACCTACGGCAAGACAGGTGCGGTAAAGACCAAGTATGAGACCCAGCCTGTAAAGGGTGAGGCGTTTATCGTAGAGGATAATCAACTGAATGATAAAGCCCAGGTGCCTATCCTCCTTTCCAAGACTAAGGAGTATATCAAGGACTATGAGGCTTTGAAGGCTATCTGGGAATCTCTCCAGGGTAAGGAGTGGAGCTTCTATGGCGATGCTACCTTCAAGGGAGCTAACTGGAACTTCAATAAGGAACTCGATATGTGGGGCGAACAGCCGGGCGTAACGCTCAACAGCAACGGCCGTGTCATCGGTCTCATCATCGCCGGTTTCGGTGCAAAGGGAATCGTACCTGATGCCATCGGACAGCTGACAGAACTCCAGGTGCTCAACCTCGGTTCTCATGATGAGAAGATTGGTGCCAACATCTTCAATGATTATGATGCAAACAGTCTGACTGCAGCAAAGAAGAGCAGCATGCGTCACGACTATGAGAATAAGTTCCTGAAGTATGACCCACGTGCCAACATGTCGGAGATGATTGTAAAAAGCTACAACTCTGATCCTAAGGTGGCACCGAAGAACAGAATCAAGAAGGACAGCCGCATCAACCTGAAGGATGCGCAGATCGGTACATTGACCAACCGCATCACCGGTATTTCAAAGGCCATCTACCGTCTGACCAAATTGCAGCAGTTCTATATCGGTAACTCTTCTATCACATCCGATGAGGTTTGTGCGAAGTTCTACAATGCTGACGATCCTGTTTATGGTAAGTTTGCGCAGGAGTTTAAGGATGAGGATTGGGACAAGATGGAAAACCTGACCGATATCGAACTTTACAACTGTCCGAAGATCAGTCGCATTCCAGACTTCTACTATAATCTCCCTAAATTGCAGGCGATGAACCTGGCACGATGCAAGGGTATCTCAGCCAACCAGTTGAGAAAAGATTGGACTCGCTTAGCTGAGGAGAAGACAGGTAAGACACTCCAGATTCTCTATATGAGTTACAACAACCTGGAGGAGTTCCCTGAGTCATCTGCCTTGAGCAAGATGGTGAACCTCGGTCTGCTCGACCTGGCTTACAACAACATCAAGAAGTTGCATCCGTTCGGTTCTGAGGTAGCACTTTCTTCACTCTATCTGAACAACAACCAGATTGAGGAGGTTCCTGCTAATCTCTGTGCCTTTACAGATGATGTAGAGAGTCTGACCTTCGCCCACAACAAACTGAAGAAGATTCCGAATATCTTCGATGCAAGTTCTGTTCGCGAGATGGGTTCTGTAGACTTCTCTTACAACGAGATTACAGGCGTAGATAATAGTCATGGTACCTACAAGGGTATTAATGCAGCTTCAGTCAGTCTGTCAAACAATAAGATAGAGAAGTTCCCTTCTGAGTTGTTTACAGCCGGTTCGCCAATCACAACCATCGATTTGAGCGCCAACCGGATGCGCACCATCCCTAAGGGTTCTATCAAGGGCAAGAAGGCTTATCTGCTGCAGGTCATCGACTTCCGATTCAACAAGTTGACATCCCTCTCTGATGACTTCCGCTCAACCACATTGCCATACATTACCAATATGGACTTGAGCTACAACTGTTTCACCGAGGTGCCAACCCAGCCATTGAACAGTGCCGTGCTCCGTGCCTTTGCCATCAACCACCAGCGTGATGAGAATACCGACCAGCGTTGCCTACGTGCATGGCCTACAGGAATCACAACCTGTCCGAGTCTGATCCAGTTCCAGATTGGTTCCAACGATATCCGTAAGGTAGAAGAGACACTGACCTCTCACCTTTATATCCTGAATATCGCAGACAACCCTAACATCTCTATCGATGTAACCAGCGTCTGCCCATACATCAAGGCAGGTATGTACAAGCTGTTCTACGACAAGAATCAGGACATCCGCGGTTGCGATGCTTTGGATCTCGAAAATTAAACCCTATAAGAAAGTAGTAATATGAAATATATGAATAAACTGACATTAGGTATCGTTCTCGCTGCCGGGCTTTTCACAGCCTGCAGCGATAAGGATGATGTCGATATCCCAGGAGGACTGGCGCTCGATAAAGAAGAGATAGCCATAGGGCCTCAGGGTGGAACAGAGCAGATTGCCATCGCTGCCTCACAGGACTGGGTAGCAAATACCTCTGAGCCTTGGCTGATGCTTTCGCCTGCCAACGGCGTGGGTTCTGTTGAGGGTACCATCAAGGTGGATTCTACTCTTTCCAACACGCTTCGCAGCACAGAACTCAGTTTCCAGGGTGCAAACGGACAGAGTCGCAAGCTTACCATCACCCAGTTCGGTTATGGCAAGCAGATCTTCCTGAAGGATCCTGTTGTAGAAATCGAAAACTCCGATTCTTACGATAAACGTGCTTTCGAGAGTCTGATTTCTGCCAACGTAGAATGCAAGATTGGTAAGATTGAGTATTCTTTCGAGGGTGATTTGACCGATGCTGAGAAAGCAGAGAACGAGAGCGAGCGTGAGGGCTGGCTCCTGAACAGCAAGGATGAAGATAAGCTGAAAGGTACTAACCTGGGTATCGTGCTGGACAGAAAGTACCGTCCTCGCACCGTGAAGTTCAAGTTCCGCTGGGCGATGAACGTGGTTCCTGCCGTTCGTGTGGCTAAGGTTCATCTCGTGCCAGTCAAGGCTGAAGACAAGCTGGTAGATGCAGATGGCAAACCTACAGATGATGTTATCCTGACCGTTCGTCAGAAGGCAGCACCAAAGATTGAGGACAACCGTGCCGGTGACTCTCTCTCTGTCATCATGATCAACCAGAAACTGGGTAGCATTGCTACCTTCGATTCCAGCGATAACATGCGCAACTGGAGCGGCGTAACGCTCTGGGAAGCTACTGATGCTTTCGTGAAGGATCATCCTGAGGCTTTAGGACGTGTACGTTCTGTCAAGTTCAGCATGTTCAACCTCAAGAGTGGCGAAACTCTTCCTAAGGAAGTGGGCAACCTCAAGTTCCTGGAGTCATTCTCTGTTGCAGCTAACGAGAACAACCAGATTCGTGAGGTGAACCTCGGTGATGAAATCTGCTCGCTGAAGTATCTGAAGAATCTTACCGTTCAGGCTTACGGTCTGACTCAGTTGCCTGCTAACTTTGTTAATCTGGGCAAGAGTCTTGAAACGCTCAATCTGGTAAGTAACAACTTCAACAAGTTGTCGGATATCACCGATATCGTCAACGAGAAGAACTTCCCTAAGTTGCGTAACCTCATTCTCTATGCACAGCGCCGTACGGATGTTGTCACCAACATCGCTTCGCTGGGAGAAAAGAACGCATCAGGCGTCTATGTTTATAATAACTATCCTATCGGACTGTATGGAAAGGTCAGCAAAGGTACCAGCGATCGTCAGGCTCTTCTGAAGCTCCTTACATGGGAAAAACTGAATTCCCTGGAGTTGTCTTACTGCTTCCTGGAGGGTGAACTTCCTACCGATGATGAGATGACTGAGGCATTGGAGGCTGCCGGCAAGGCTACCCGCTACAGCAGGGCAGACTTCTCTACCAATAAGGCTGATTATCTCGACAAACTGGTAGGTGATACCTGTAAATGGTTGCTCTCTGGCTGGGATAATCCAGTAACTTGCAAGCACAAGGATGGTTCTGTGGTTTATGAGGATGTTTATCCTCTCCAGGTGCCACGTGTATTGCCTAACTGCCGTCAGTTGTCACTCAACCTTAACTTCCTGACTGGTGCGGTGCCAAAGTGGATTCTTTATCATCCACATCTGGTAGAATGGACTCCTTCTATCATGATCTTCAACCAGCAGCCTAAGGGTAAGAACAGCGATGGCGCTGCCGTTGGTTTCTCTAATATGACAGAAGACAGCTACAGCTACGACTACTATTACGGAACCAGCGACCCAGGCAACAAGTGGGAGCTTCCGGGTGTAGCTTATCCGCTCTACTACCGCAAATACGTGGCAGCAGGCGATATTAATGAAGCTGCGCTGATGGCTAAGTACAGGAGAACTAAGAAAAAGTAAGATAAACATAAAAACAATATAGAAGCAAACAATGAAGAAAAAGTTTTTCTATATAGCAATGGTCGCATTGGCATTGACGGGCTGTTCTGACAGCCTGTCAACCATCGGCTCTTCTGACGGCAATTCAGAAATCACCATCCCTGCAGATGCTGAGGCGGGTGAACTGCTGATTAAGTTCAGTCCGGAAATGAGCGATATCCTCGACCAGGCACAACTGAGCAAGACTCGCTCCGGAAAGGCTACCCGTTCGGGTATTCCTTCTACCGATGAGGTGCTCGACATCCTGGGAAGCTACAGCTTCGAGCGTGTGTTCCCGGTAGATGCAAATACTGAGGCAAGAACCCGCGAGGCGGGACTCCACCTCTGGTATACGGTGAAGTTTAATAAGGGAACCGACCTGAAGGCGGCTGCCGAGCGACTGAAGCAGTTGGGTGAAATCTCAAAGGTTCAGACCAACGGCCGCATCAAGCGTGCTTACAATACCGACAGCAAGCGCATCTATCTCAGCGATAAGGCACTTCAGCAGAAGGCTACCCGCGCAGCAGCAGCCGAGGGCGAGCCAAACGACCCAGGCTTTGCCAGCCAGTGGCACTACCGTAACCTGGGTGAGGGCCACTATGACTTTGAGAAGCTCAACAATAATCAGGTGGGTGCTAAGGCAGGATGTGACGTGAATGCACTTGAGGCATGGAAGACCTGCACAGGTGATCCATCTATCATTGTGGCTATTCTCGACGAAGGCGTGATGTACACCCATCCTGATCTGGCAGCCAACATGTGGTGCAACCCGGGCGAAAGTGTTCAGGGTGCCAAGACTGACGGCGACGGAAACGGTTATGAGGGCGACCTTCATGGCTACAACTTCGTTACTGAGAGCGGCGATATTACCTGGACTGATGCCAACGATTCTGGTCACGGTACTCACGTAGCTGGTACCATTGCAGCCGTAAATAATAATGGTAAAGGTGTTTGCGGTGTAGCCGGTGGTGACGGAACTCCTAACTCTGGTGTGAAGATCATGTCTTGCCAGGTATTCTCCGGTCAGAACAGTGTAACCTTGGCAGGCGAGGCGAGAGCCATCAAGTATGCTGCCGATAATGGTGCAGTCATCCTGCAGTGCAGTTGGGGTTACAACTCTTCAGAGTCTAGTATCATCAATGGTTATACTCCGGGCCCTGCTACCGAGAAGGAATGGGCTGAGACCTATCCGCTGGAGAAGGAAGCTCTGGATTACTTCATCAACAATGCCGGTTCGCCTAATGGTGTCATCGACGGTGGTATTCCAGTCTTCGCAGCCGGTAACGAGTATGCAGGTAATCCTGCTTTCCCAGGAGCTTACTCTAAGTGCGTCTGCGTATCTTCAGTAGCTGCCGACTTTACTCCAGCCTGCTACACCGATTTCGGTTCGCTCGTAACCCTGAGCGCTCCTGGTGGCGACTTGGAATATTACAGCAAGATTGGCGAGCAGGAAGATGAATACTGGGCAGAGACGACAACCGAGCAGAAAGGTGCTGTGCTCTCTACTTTGATACAGAACGGCAAGCCTGCCTATGGCTATATGGAGGGAACCTCTATGGCTTGTCCTCACGTTTCGGGTGTGGCTGCCTTGGGTCTCGCTTATGCAGCCAAGACGAACCGTCATTATCGTGCTGCCGACTTCGTAGCCCTGATGAAGAAATCTGTGAAGGAATTGGATAGTCATTATCAGAATGGTGCAACCAAGACCTACTATATGAACCATACTACCGTGGGTGCTTCGCCTGAGATTGTACAGCTCTCTAAGTACATCGGCAAGATGGGTGCTGGTCTGATAGATGCAGCTCAGCTCTTGAATTACATCAAGAACAAGGAACTCAGTTCTGATATGAAGTTGCCTAACGTGTATGTGGGCATCGAGAAGACTGTTTCTCTCAACCTCGCTGCATATTTCGCTGGTCAGACAGAGAAATTCTCTTGCTCAGTAGCGAATAGCGGCGTAGCTTCTGCTTCGGTAGATGGCAAGACGCTCATCGTGAAGGGACTCGCTGCCGGAAGCACATCGCTCACCGTAACAGCTGCCGATGGTACCAGCCAGACTGTAGTTGTGACCGTTAGAAAGAGTGCCGGTAATAATGGTTGGATGTAATTGGATGTAATATGAAGATATTTGCTTTCCTATCGCTTTTCTTCCTGGCTTTGCCTGTTACGGTGAATGCGCAGAAGGAACTGCTGAAGTTTGAGCATCCGCTTATCGATGCAGGTACGATGACCGAGGACGATGCGCCTCGCACCTTCACCTTCGTAGGTAAGAATGTGAGCAAGAAGATACTGCACATCACACAGGTGAGAACCACCTGTGGATGTACCAGTTCTTATGTCAAGGGCGATGTGATGAAGCCTGGCGATACCTGTCTGGTGCAGCTCACCTTCACGCCTAACCGCTATCCGGGCACCATCAATACGGGTGCTTATCTCTATCTGAAAGAGGTAGAGGGACAGCCTGCCGTTAAGCTTGCCTTAACGGGAAAGGTGCTGCCGGGTGCTGACCAGTGGGCACGCTATCCGCACAAGATGGGCGCACTCAGACTGAAACAGGCGAAGGCAAGTATCACAGAGGTAAAGCCGGGCACAGAGCCTGAGGCACGCATCCTTTGCGGAAACAGCGGCGACAAGCCGCTCCGTATATCCAGCCTCCTTCTTCCTCCTTATGCCCGTCTTACAACAGAGCCTGAGGTGATAGAACCGGGTGATGAGGCTGACCTCGTCATCACCATCATAGCCGATAAGATTCCGGCTACGATGCCCGAATCCTTCACCTTCCCTGTTATTCTGGAGGGCTTGGATGCCCGTCCGTCTGACAGAACGATACAGGTCGTTGTAAAGTTAAAAAGGTAAAAGGGAAAAAAAGTAAAAAAGAAAAAAATACCAAGACAATGAAATATTTGAAAAAACTCTTCACCCTCCTGGTGATTGCTTTGTTTGCTTGCGGCTTTGCAGCCTGCAGCAGCGATGATGAGGAACCGGAGGAGCGTTCTCTGGAAGTTACACCTGCCAATCTTCATGGCACATGGGAGTTGGCTGAGTGGAACGGTGAACCTCTTGCTGAGGGCACATACTGCTACATCGTTTTCAACCGCAAGGACCAGACTTTCGAGATGTATCAGAAGTTTGACAGTATGTATGGTCGCCATATCACCGGTTCGTTCGCTATCGAGAACGATCCATACCAGGGTTACATCATCAGCGGAAGCTATGATAACGGTAAGGGCGACTGGAACCAGAGTTATCTCGTAACCCGTCTCCTGACATCGGGTTCCATGATATGGACCGCCAAGAACGATGTTACCGACATCTGCCGCTACAAGCGTTGCAATGAGGTTCCTGCTAAGATACTCAAGGATTGTAAAGATCTCACTGAAAAATAAAAAAAAAGAGCGAATTATCTGCAAATTCTGCGGATTATTCGCTCTTTTTTTGTATCTTTGCCCTCAAACTTATCATCGGGTTCAAAGTTTAAGGATATGATATTAACGATTACAGGTTCAGACAGCACCGGAGGCTCTGGTGTGCAGGCGGACATCAGGACGATTGCCGAGTTGGGCGGTTATGCTGTTTCGGCAATAACCAGCATCACTGTGCAGAATACGCTCGGTATTCAGGAGTTCTTCGATATTCCTGCCGAGATTGTTTCGGGGCAGATTGAGGCTATCATGAACGATGTGCAGCCTGATATTGTGAAGATAGGTATGATACGCAGGGTGGAAACGCTGAATGTGGTCATCGATGCGCTGACCAAATACCGTCCTGCCCATATCATCTATGCCCCTGCCATCTGGTCGAGCCAGGGCGATGCGCTGATGACGGAAGATGTGGTGAGCCAGATCAAATACCGTCTGCTGCCGCTCTGCTCGGTAGTCGTGGCGAGAAAGAAGGAGAGCGACATCATTCTTCAGAATTCCAAACTGCTGAGCCTTGCCGAGAAGCAGGGACTCCGGATCTATCGCCTCGACAATGCCAATTCGCATGGTCTCATCAACCGTTTCTCTTCAGCTCTTGCCGTTTATCTGAATCAGGGCAAGAAGATGGAGGAGGCGTTGGCGATGGCGCAGGATTTCATCAATGTAGAACTCGTGCGCCAGAGCAATCTGCAGGGCAGAAGTTCCGAGCTTTACAACCAGTTTATCTCGCAGGTTAATAATTTCTGCCGCACTTACAGCGATGTTCATTTCTATGCCGACCAGTTGAATGTGAGTGGCCGTTATCTGGCTCAGGTTACCCGCCGCATCTCCGGCAAGACACCGAAGGCAATCATCGATGAATACATCGTGAAGGAGATAGAGCGCGAGCTTTCTACCACCACGCATACGGTTCAGGAGATAGCCAACACCTTCGGCTTCTCCTCGCAGGCTCATCTCACCAAGTTTTTCAAGAAGATGAGAGGGGTAACGCCTTCTGCTTTCAGGCAGAAAGGATAAGTTAGTTTATAGTTGAAAGTTTATAGTTTATAGCAATCTTGCTAACGGCTACGCCCTATCAACTATTAACTTTTTCATTGGGGGGTTAACAGGGTTAACAGTTAACAGCTGTTTTTTGCATGGTCCCCCTCCTTTTTACCTATATAATAATAAATATATATATACTTATTTTTATATGTGAGTAGGGGAAGTATGCATTTTTGGGGTGTTAACTGTTAACTCTGTTAACCCCCGGCTGTTTTTCTTACCCATTTTGTGCTCCTGCTTAAGATAGCTAAGTGCCTTATATTAAGATAGCTAAGTGTCTTATATGAAGACAGATAAGTGTCATCAATGATGACCGCCACGAGGCTTAAATGATGCCTGGTGAGGGCGATCATCTGCTATCATGCAGGCTGTTTTTATTACATCCCGATGCATTTTTTAGTGCATCCCGATGCAAAAAACGGTGAGTTTCTAGCCGAAAAGTTATGACTTTCGCATCAAAAAACTATGAGTTAGTTTTTTTTACATAAAGCTCTAAAGCAGCCAAAGCGCAAGACTCTTTTACCTGATGTTGCCTACATCATTTTTACATAATAAACTGGGGGATAAATATTATGTGAGAAATGATGTGAAAAGTTTGGCGGTTTGAGCAATTTTCGGTATTTTTGCACCGAGATCATTTTAATTTACTGAGCCTACTTTCAACAAGCCTTACTTTTTTAAGTGGACTCAGTAAATGACAAAGGTGATTCTTTAAACTTAAAGGTTATATTAATATGGTTGTTAAGAGATTTTTTATAAATATATCCATGTTGTTCTTGGGTGCGCTTCTGTTGAAAGCTAATAATATAATAGCAAGGGATATGGGAGCTAACAAAGGTGATGTTCCTGCAAACATTGCTATCCTTGATTCTGATAGTAGCGTTGTTGCCAAAAACATGACCGGTATCTCGGATTCTACAGTAATCTCTCTATCTGATGTAGAGGTGATAGCTCATCGCAAAAACATAAAGTTGTCTGGTCATAATTTACTCGTAGACGTAGAGCATGATTCTATTCTTAACCATCAGAATGATATATATGAACTGATTGGTAAGGTTCCTGGTGTCTTACATTTAGGGAATTCGTTCAATGTGTTGGGTAAGGGAGCCCCAGTCTATTATTTAAATGGGCGTAAGGTGAGAGATCAAAGTCTTATCGATAACTTACCGGTTGATCAAATCAAATCTTTAAAAATCGTTGCTATGCCTGGGGCGGATTATGACACATCGGGTTCACCTGTGATTGATATAAAAACTAAGATTTTAGGAGATGGTGTGGCTTTTAATGCCATTGGAAATATCACTCAGGCAAAGCATTTGGCCCATAAAACAGGTTTCTCTTCAACATACAATTCTGGAAAATTTGATTTGTATGGTAAGTATTACTATAGGAGAAATAATGCTTCCGAAAGTTCTGATTATGATAAACAGGTATTAGCAGATACCATTTGGAATAAAATGCAACATATTGAAAGCTTAACGCATTCCGGTAGTCATACTTATTCTGCTGGTATGACTTATCATCTGTCTGATAAATCAGAACTAGGAATGCTTTATAGTGGAATGTACACGGATGGAAAGGTTGAGACTCGGGATACATTTAGTGTAGTGCCAAATGCAGGACCTGCATATTATCTCTTTGATAAGAATAAATCCAAAAACAACCTCCTTACGTATCATGTCAATATGTATTATGATGCAAGTTTGAATCATGCCTGGCACGTGAGTGTAGTGATGGATTATATTTCTAAAGCATCGAACACTAATTCTGCTTTAAAAGAAAATCATATAGGTACGAGTTCTGAGGTTTCATATATGGGACATTCTAAATGGAATGTCCTGGCTTCTAATTTCCATGCTACCCATGATTTTGGAAAGTGGGGCACTTTGGGTATGGGATATGATTTCAGCTATAGTGAGGGAATAGACAAGATAGATTATGAACGGTTGAAGTTCGATGGTCGCTTTGAGAATAAGGAAGTTAAAAATGCAGTATTTATCAACTACGAATTACCCTTGGGGGACTTTTCTTTGAGTACAGGAATACGTTATCAAAATCTATATTCGCGTCGGAAGAATGAAAAGGCGTCTGTGATAGAGGCGCATAGTGATAATACATTCTTGCCATCGGTAACCCTAAGCTATAGTCATGGATTATTGGTGCAGAATCTTAGCTATTCGATAGGAACAGAGCGGGCTAATTATGCAGATATGAATGATAATGTGACGTATGTGAACCGTTATGAGCAATCTAAGGGTAATAGCCAGTTGAAGACTGCCATCACTCATGGCTTGTCTTATCTGTTGATGTATAAGTCTTTGTTTCTTATATTAAATTATGATTATGTTTATCGTCCATTATTGCCGGTGATTTATTCTTTGGAAGGTAACTCTGCAGTAACGGTTTCGTCACAAGATAATTTGTCGCATCGTCAAGCTTTGTCGGCGATGTTGAATTGGCGTAAGACCTATAAATGCTATACTGCATCGTTGACGGGATTCTTTCAGAAGTCAATTATGCATTATCCGGGTATTGATGGAACAACATTTCATGATGGACATCCGTCGACAATTCTTAATTTTGATAATGATTTCAAGCTTCCTAAGCATTTCTTGCTCTCTCTGTCTTGGCAACAAGTTTGGGGTGGATACATGGAGTCGATAAATGTAAAATCATCTTCTTCCGTCAATTTGAGTATCAAAAAATCTTTCTTGAACGATAGATTGCGGTTATCATTAGATGGGTATGATATTTTTAATGGAGATAGAAATCGTGCTTGTAGGCAGATTTATAATGTTAAATCTAGTTTTAATACAAAGTATGAAACTCGAAAAGTAGGATTGACGTTAACATATCGTTTCCATAAGATAAAAGAAAGAGAGAATCAAACTTCAGCAGAGGTAGAAATGAAGAGACTTGGTATTCCGGAAGAATAGACTTTTCTTTGGTTTTCTAATAAAACTAAAAGGCGTTTGATATGGAATAAAAAGAAAAAAATCAGATAATATAAAGTTGAAACTTCTTGATATCCAATCAAAGTCCAATTTGGAGCGAGTTTGTTTTGTTAACACATAGATAAATCTCTCTTGCAGAATCGCCAGCAAAGCTGTAAAAAAGCTTTGCTGGCGATTTCTCTGTATATAATCTTACTCAATCATATTCTTGAGTATCCATTTCTTGAAGAATGGGTCTTCTATTTCATATCTGTCACTTCGGAAGATGTAGCCTTTCTTGCTTAAACGCAATAAGGCACTGGTCATCGTGCTGGTAGGTTGGTTCCTGTCTTGTGCAGGATTGTTGCCCTCGCAGATACTGACCATAACATACTTGTCTGTCTTATTGAAATTCAGCCATAAACGTTCGTAGTCTAAATCATGAGTCGTTATGATGTCTTCTATGGCGAGTTGGAGTACATCCTCGTATTTACCAGCTACCAGGTTATTCCAAACTGCGAATGAAAGCTGTTGCGTGTAGTATGGATGGCAACTTGTAAAGGCTAGTATCTCGTCTGCAATATGAGCAGCCTGCTCTGCTACATCTCCTAATCTGTCTGTAATATATGACTTGAAATCTTCGTATGGGATCTTGTTGAGTCTCATCAGCATTCCAAAATGATAGAATGGCGATTTCACCCGTTCAAAGATATCAGTCATCATCGATTCCTGACTGCCCAGAAAGATGTAATTGATGCCTGTCTGTTCCTGCATGATAGAACGGAGCTGCTTGTCCATGTTTTTATCGATTTCCAGGATGCTTTGAAACTCGTCCAGGACAACAATCAGTTTGTTTTGAGGTGTAGATACCTTCTGAATTGTATTTAAGACATCTTCTATTGCGGTTGTTCCATTGTCGGTTGATGGTTGGAATGAAACCGATAGCTCGTCTGTCATCGGGTTCATATTGATAGAAGGAATGATGCGGAAGTTACGAAGATAGTGCTTCATCTTTTCCAGTTTGAATTGATTGAGCAGTTCCTTCAGAAGCTTTGCCGCAAAGTCTTCTTTGCTGAGCACGGCTTGCATATTGAGCCATAGGTATGGTCGCTGGGTTTGGGCAACAGCCTTTTTAACGAGGCTTGATTTGCCAAAACGTCGTGGTGACATAAGAACGAGATGGTTCTCGCTCTTGAGAAACTGTACAATGTAGTCCAGTTCTTTAACTCTGTCTGTAAAGTATGGGGCATCAACTAATGAGCCAAATTTAAACGGATTTTCCATAATCGAAATTTTTCGTAACGAAACTTTTCGCAAAGATACGAAAAATAAAGATGCTTAGAAGATAAACAGCCTTAAATTATTATTGTTTAACAATTTTCTACTCAGGAAAGATCGTCCGTGGATAAATAATCTCTCCTGAGCTGAAAAGAGATTGTCCGTTATCTGCGTGGAAGAGAAATCTTTTCTATCTGTGTACTGCTTTATATATTCAGGAATATCTCTTATATATTTGCGAATCTCTCTTTATACAAAATGACTCAATGTTTGCAGAAAATGGAACATTTTTCTGCTATTTCGCTGAAAAATGTTTCCTTTGCAGCCGTAATTGAATAAAAATATAAGAATTATGGCAGAAAATAGACAAGAATTGAACCGCAACTTGGCTCAGATGCTCAAGGGTGGTGTGATTATGGACGTAACAACTCCAGAACAGGCAAAAATCGCAGAGGCAGCAGGTGCATGCGCAGTAATGGCTTTGGAACGTATTCCAGCTGACATCCGTGCAGCAGGTGGTGTTTCCCGTATGAGCGACCCTAAGATGATCAAGGGTATTCAGGAGGCTGTTTCTATCCCTGTAATGGCTAAGTGCCGCATCGGTCACTTCGCTGAGGCTCAGATTCTTCAGGCTATCGAAATCGACTATATCGACGAGAGCGAGGTGCTCTCTCCGGCAGATAATGTTTATCATATCGACAAGACCAAGTTTGACGTACCATTCGTTTGTGGTGCCAAGAACCTGGGCGAGGCGCTCCGCCGTATTGCTGAGGGTGCTACCATGATCCGTACCAAGGGTGAGCCAGGAACAGGTGATGTGGTTCAGGCTGTTACCCACATGCGTATGATGCAGAGCGAAATCCGTCGCCTGGTTTCTATGAGCGAGGATGAACTTTATGAGGCTGCCAAGCAGTTGCAGGCTCCTTACGACCTGGTGAAGTATGTTCACGAGAACGGCAAGTTGCCAGTGGTTAACTTCGCTGCCGGTGGTGTGGCTACTCCAGCTGATGCTGCCCTGATGATGCAGCTCGGTGCTGAGGGTGTATTCGTAGGTTCTGGTATCTTCAAGAGCGGTAACCCTGCTAAGCGTGCCCAGGCTATCGTGAAGGCTGTTACCAACTACAACGACCCTAAGATGCTGGCTGAGTTGAGCGAGGACCTCGGCGAGGCAATGGTAGGTATCAATGAGCAGGAGATTGCTTTGCTCATGGCTGAAAGAGGTAAGTAATAGATGAGATAACGGATAAGAGCCCCTCCTGCACAAGAAGGGGCTTTTATATTAGATAAGTATGTTATGAGAATAGCAGTATTAGCTTTACAAGGCGCTTTTGCTGAGCACAGACAGAAGTTGGCTCAGTTGGGCGTGGATAGTTTTGAGGTTCGCCAGTTGAAGGATTGGGATCAGCCTAAGGATGGCTTGATTATTCCGGGTGGTGAGAGTACCACTCAGGCGAAACTCTTGAATGAACTGGGATTGATGGAGCCTGTGAAGGAGGCGATTGCTGCCGGCTTGCCTATTTATGGAACCTGTGCCGGTTTGATTCTTCTTGCCAAGAAGATTGAGGGCGAGCCTAGTCAGCGCATAGCTTCGATGGACATCACGGCTTTGAGAAATGCCTACGGTCGCCAGTTGGGCAGTTTCTACATCGAGGCTCCGATGAAGGGCATCGAGGGCAACATCCCAATGACTTTCATCCGTGCTCCTTATATTAAAGAGGTGTGGGGAGATGCTGAGGTTCTGGCGGAAGTAGATGGCAAGATTGTGGCTGCCCGTCAGGGTAACCAGCTCGTTACCGCCTTCCATCCGGAATTGAACGAAAGTCTTGAAATTCATAAGTATTTCCTGGAGATGTGCAGCAAGTAGGCTTCATCCTGAGATACTTTTTTATTGAATGTCTGATACTTTTTTCTGATAAATGTTTGCCGTTTACAAATATTCATCGTATCTTTGCATTATGAAATCTTCGTTACGTAAAATTCATAATGATGTAAATGCTTATGGTACAGTTAAATCCTTTTATTATTGAAGGCTATCTTTCGCCGGAATATTTCTGTGATAGGGTAGAGGAAACAGCTCTTCTTACCCGCCATTTGACCAATCGGTGCAATGTCGCGTTGATTGCGCCAAGACGTCTGGGTAAGTCGGGACTGATTTATAATTGTTTTCAGCAGGAGAACATCCGTGAGCAGTATCATTGCATCTATATTGATATTTATGATACGAAGAATTTTAACGAATTCGTCTATGCGCTGGGCAAGGGAATCCTGACGGCACTCAAGCCAAAGGGCAGGAAAGTATGGGAATTTTTCCTGAATATGCTCCAGTCTCTGAAGTCAACTATCTCTTTTGACATCAATGGAAATCCGGAGTGGAGTGTTGGTTTGGGAGATATTCAGGCTCCGGATATTACGCTGGATGAGATCTTCGCTTATCTCGAACAGGCAGATAAACCTTGTCTGGTGGCGATAGATGAGTTTCAGACAGTTGCAAACTATCCAGAGAAAACCGTTGAGGCAACCTTGCGTAAGCGAATACAGAATTGCCACAATGCAAACTTTGTCTTCTCTGGCTCTAAGCGCCACATGATGGCATTGATGTTTACTTCCCAGTCACGCCCGTTCTATCATAGTTCGAGTATCATGGGGTTGGAGGCAATCAATGAGCAGACTTACCTGGAATTTGCCAATCACCATCTTGCCAGGAACAATAAAGAGATAAGTGCAGCGGCTTTTACCTATTTATATCATCATTTCGATGGCATTACCTGGTATATTCAGTATGTACTCAATATGCTCTATACTTCAATTTCTGATAGGTCTTTGTTGCAGGAGGATGATGTCAGAATGGCGATAGATAGCATCCTTTCCCAGCAACGCTTTGCCTATCAGGCCTTGCTGTATCAGCTTACAGCCAAGCAGAAACAGCTTCTCATAGCCATTGCTCAGGAAAGTAAGCCTTCTTCCCTGATGTCGCAAGAGTTTTTGCAGAAGTATCATCTTGGTGCAAGCTCCGTGCAAGGAGCAGTCAAGACCTTACTGGACAGAGACTTTATCACGCAAGATGAAGGCGTTTACCAATTATGTGATAAGTTTTTGGAGTTGAGCCTGCGTGCTGGTTGAGTAAGTAAAAGATACGTCTGAGTAAGTCTACAGATACGACTGAGCAAGCACACAGATATGACTGAGCAAGCACACGGATATGACTGAACAAGCACAAGAATACGACTGAGCAAGTGAAAGAATACGTTTGCTCAGGTTCAAAAAGTCGGAATATCAGGTTCAAGGAGGCTGTTTCTAAGAGATTCCCACTAGGCTCAGCAGCTCTGCTGAGCCTAGTCAGCAGGTCTGCCGACTGCAGTCAGCACATCTGCCGAGCCTAGTGGCAACACCCTATAATCGTACAACCACACACCTTTTAGTTGTACGATAATAACCGTTTATAACAACTCCGGAAGCTGGAAGAGCTTCACGCTGTTGCTGCCTTTGATGAGGATGTAATGGTCGTGAGGCTGGTTCGCCTTGAGTGCTTCCTTCACTTCCTCTACATTCTGGAACTTGCGGTAGCTGCATGGAATATCCTTGAATTCATCGCCCACCAGCCATACATTCTCCAGACCGGCTGCCTGCAACTGGTCTACTACCTTCTGGTGCTCCTCGTGGCTCACTTCGCCGAGCTCGCCCATCTGTCCGAGAATCGCCATCTTATGAGGAACATCCATCACGCGGAAGTTCTCGATGGCGGCTGCCATGCTTGATGGGTTGGCATTGTAGGCATCTACCACCAGCTTGTTGTGCGCCGTCTCTTCCAACTGCGAACGGTTGTTGCTTGGGATGTAGTTCTCCAGGGCATGATCTATCTGCTGAGGCTTCACATCGAAATGAAGACCGATGGTGATGGCGGCAAGCATGTTGTCGATATTGTAAGAGCCGATGAGATGAGTCTGGACTTCATGCCAGTCGAAACTCTCGGTGCGCCAGCGGAACTTCAGGAAAGGAGCGCAGGAGATGACTTCTCCCCATACATCGCAGTTTTCATCCTTGCCGTAGGTGATGAGGCGGTTGATGTTGCGCTGCTCGGCCATCTGCATCAGATGCTCGTTGTCTGCATTGATGAAGACGAGGGCATCGTTGGCTGCGAGGTAATCATAGAGCTCTCCCTTGGTCTTCTTCACGCCTTCGAAACTGCCGAATCCCTGCAGGTGGGCACGGCCTACGTTGGTAATCATACCGCAGGTTGGTTCTACGTATTCCACGAGTTTCCGAATGTCGTCTGGATGGGAAGCGCCCATCTCTACAACGGCAATCTCATTCTCTGGTGAGAGACGGAAGAGCGTCTTTGGTACGCCTACGTCATTATTGAAGTTGCCCTGGGTGAACATCACGTTGAACTTCTCGCCAAGAACGGCAGAGACGAGTTCCTTGGTGGTGGTCTTGCCGTTGGTTCCGGTGATTCCTACTACAGGAATATCGAAGTGGCGGCGATGCTCACGGGCTAATTCCTTGAAGGTGGTGAGGCAATCCTCTACGAGGATGTAGCGCTCGTCGCCTTCCTTGGCATACTCTTTTTCATCAACAATCACATAGGCACAGCCTTTCTCCAAAGCCATGTCGGCAAACTTGTTGCCATCAAACGATGCACCCTTCAAAGCCAGGAAGATGCTGCCCTCTGGGCAGTCGCGGCTGTCAGTGGTAATCACTGGGTGCGCTTGGTAAATCTGATAGAGTTCTGAAATATCCATAGTCTATAACTGTTATTTTGGGTGCAAAAGTAATCTAAATTATGGACATAACAAACAATTTTCCCAAAAAATGATGGTAATCTCGAATATTCTTTCTATTTTTGCAGAAATATTCGATGAATCTTTAGAAAGTGAGGTCGGAATGGGCATCAGAGATGAAAGAGAAAAAGTGAAAGTGAGGAAGGAAAAGCTTGGTGGCTATTTCTTCAGTTTATCCCAGTTGACTTTTACGGGGACTGGGGTAGGAGGTTTCTTGCCGTTGCTGAAAGGTGAAGCTACGGTCGGTGATGTCTCTGTATTAATTTTTGGTGTTTTGGCTACAGCTGTTTTTGCAGGTATAGCTAATAAAATTTTAAAATATTGATTATATGAGTTATTTAGCATTATTTTTTCTGATTTGCTGTATCGTCGGTGGAAGTTTTTTAGCTTGGTTATATACAAAACCAGGCGAGAAATGGTTGAAAGATTTGTAAAATATTAAGTTATGGAAGTTTACAATGGACTATTGTTTTTCTTTGTGGTTGGAACAATCATAGGTGGAAGCTTTCTTGCTTGGACTTACACTAAGCCAGGTAAAAAGTGGCTTAAGGAGTTATAATCCGATGGAATATACAATTAATATCAAGGGGCACTTGATGGATTTGAGTACCCCTCAGGTGATGGGCATCCTGAACGTTACGCCCGACAGTTTCTACTCTGGCAGTAGAAAACAGACAGAAATGGAGATAGCTCAGAGAGCTAATCAGATTATAGAAGAAGGTGGAAGCATCATCGATGTGGGCGCTTTCTCCACCCGTCCCGGTGCCGATGAAGTATCGGAAGAGGAGGAGGGAAGACGCCTGAAGTTTGCTCTCGACATCGTTCGCAGGGAGCAACCGGATGCTGCCGTCTCCGTAGATACCTATCGCCCAACCTTGGCACGCAAGTGTATCGAGGAGTGGGGAGCCGATATCATCAACGATGTATCTGAAGGTGGAATCACAGGCATCGCCAATGTGCCGCTGGAGCAGAGACAGGAGGAATATCCTGAAATGTTCCGTGTGGTAGGCGAGCTGAAGGTACCTTATATATTAATGTCAGTGCAGCCAACGCTTGCTACGATGATGAAGGGCTTTGCCAGAGAGGTACAGCAGTTGCGTGACCTGGGAGCCAAGGACATCATCCTCGACCCAGGCTTCGGCTTCGGCAAGAATCTCATCCAGAATTATCAGATTTATAATGAGATGGAGAAGTTAAACGTGATGGAACTTCCGGTTCTGGTAGGCATCTCCCGCAAGAGTATGATATACAAACTGCTGGGTGGAGATGCTACGACATCGCTCAATGGAACTTCCGTGCTCGACACCATCGCTCTGATGAAGGGCACCAGCATCCTCAGAGTGCACGATGTGAAAGAAGCTGCTGAGGCTGTGAAGATAATAGAAGCAATGAAGGAGGGACGCACATGATAGAATTTGGAATCAAAGACTTTCTCGATATTCTCCTGGTAGCCTCGCTGCTGTTCTATGTTTATCGTCTGATGAAGGAATCGCGCTCACTGAACATCTTCGTGGGCATCATGCTCTTCGTTCTTATCTGGCTCTTTGTGAGTCAGATACTGGAAATGCGTCTGTTGGGTTCTATCCTGGATAAACTGGTGAGCGTGGGAGTTATTGCCCTCATCGTCATCTTTCAGGAGGATATCCGTAGATTCCTCTATGAGATAGGTTCGCAGAAAGGTATGCGCCGGCTGGTTCGGTTCTTCCACTCCAGCAAGGAGAGCCAGAAGGAGGCTAACAAGGAGACCATCATGCCGATTGTGATGGCGTGTATGAGTATGGCGAAGAAATACGTAGGTGCTCTTATCGTTATAGAGCGAGGCGTTCCACTGAAGGACATCATGGATACGGGTGAGGAGATAGACGCCAAGATTAACCAGCGGCTGATAGAGAATATTTTCTTCAAGAATTCGCCGCTTCATGATGGAGCCATGGTGGTGAGCAATAAGCGCATCATGGCAGCCGGATGTATTCTGCCTGTGAGTCATAATCTCGATATTCCGAAGGAACTGGGACTCCGCCATCGTGCCGCTCTCGGAATATCACAGAGCAGTGATGCCATCGCCGTCATCGTATCCGAGGAGACCGGACGAATCAGCGTGGCCATCAAGGGCGAGTTCAAACTCCGACTCTCGGCCGAGGAACTGGAAAGCATCCTTACTCTGGAGATGATATAAGTAAAGTGAAGAGTGAAGAACGAAGAGTGAAGAATTCATCACTTTTCCTGCTACGTAAACCTTTACGATATGAATAATCTCCCGATTTAGCTTTTTTTACACATTTTAATCGCTGCTATTTCAAAGAAAATGTGTACTTTTGCAAAGTCGATGTGGCAAAAAGGTGAAAAACAAGATAACATCACCTAACACTTTGACAGATCTACTTAGGAAACAACAAAATATATAAAATATTAAAAAGTAAAATGGATTTATTACAGCAAATCGTAGCTCGCGCTAAAGCTGACAAGCAGCGCATCGTGCTCCCTGAAGCAGAAGAGGAGCGTACATTGAAAGCAGCCGATAAAGTTTTGGCTGATGATCTCGCAGACATCATCCTCATCGGTAACCCTGCCAATATTAAGAATCTCGCTGCTCAGTGGGGTCTTAACAACATCGACAAGGCTACTATCGTTGATCCACAAAACAACCCTAAGACTGAGGAGTATGCTGAGAAGCTCGCTGAACTTCGCAAGAAGAAGGGCATGACCGTAGAGCAGGCTCGTGAACTCGTAACTAAGAACAACCTCTATCTCGGTTGTATGATTATCAAGACTGAGGGCGCTGACGGTCAGATTTCTGGTGCGTTGAGCACTACTGGCGATACTCTCCGTCCAGCTCTTCAGATCATCAAGTGCACTCCAGGTATCACTTGCGTAAGTGGTGCTATGTTGCTCATCACAGACCAGAAACAGTATGGTCAGGATGGCATTGTAGTAATGGGAGACGTTGCTGTAACTCCAAACCCTACAGCAGACCAGCTTGCTCAGATTGCCTATACTACAGCTCATACAGCTCAGTCAGTGGCAGGTATTGCTGATCCACAGATTGCCATGTTGAGCTTCTCTACAAAGGGTAGCGCAAAGGATGCTATCAACAAGGAGACTGGCAAGAGCGTTTATATCATTGACAAGGTAACGGATGCCGTAGCTATTGCTAAGGAGAAGTTCCCAGAGCTTCATCTCGATGGTGAACTTCAGGCAGATGCAGCCCTCGTTCCTGAGGTAGCTGCCAAGAAGGCTCCAGGTTCTGACGTTGCTGGTAAGGCTAACGTATTGGTAGTTCCAAACCTCGAGGTTGGTAACATCGGCTACAAACTCGTTCAGCGTTTGGGTGGTGCCATCGCTATCGGTCCTATCCTTCAGGGTATTGCCCGTCCTGTTAACGATCTTTCTCGTGGTTGCTCTGTTGATGACATCTACTACATGGTAGCCATCACAGCTTGCCAGGCACAGGATGCAAAGAAGGCGTAAGTATATAGTTAATAATTAACAGTTAACAGTTTATAGGGCTAAGCTGCTGTAAGATGGGTGGTTTATGCTATAGACTGTAAACTATAAATTTTAAATTGAAAGCAAAATGAAAGTATTGGTTCTGAACTGTGGTAGTTCATCTATCAAGTACAAATTATATAATATGGACGATGAGTCTGTATTGGCACAGGGTGGTGTAGAGCGTATCGGTCTTGATAACGCTTTCATCAAGGTGAAATTGCCTAACGGCGAGAAGAAGCAGATCATGCACGACATGCCTGACCACAAGGAAGGTGTGAACTTCGTGTTCAAGTGCTTGCTCGACCCGGAAATCGGCGCTATCAAGGATTTGAAAGAAATCGACGCTGTAGGACACCGTGTCGTACAGGGTGGTGACAAGTTCAAGGAGAGCGTTATCGTTGACAAGAGCGTAGAGGATGGTATCGAGGAACTTTGCGACCTCGCTCCTGTTCACAACGCAGGTCACCTGAAGGGTATCCGTGCCGTTGACTCTTTGATGCCTGGCACTCCTCAGGTTTGCGTATTCGACAACGCATTCCACAGCACAATGCCTGACTACGCTTACCTCTATGCAATTCCTTACGAATTGTACGAGAAGTATCACGTACGCCGTTATGGTTTCCACGGAACATCTCACCGTTATGTTTCTAAGCGTGTTTGCGAGATTCTCGGTCTCGACCAGAACAACTCTAAGATCATCACTTGCCACATTGGTAACGGTGGCTCTGTAGCTGCTGTATTGAATGGTAAGGTATTGGATACTTCAATGGGCTTGACCCCATTGGCTGGTTTGATGATGGGTTCACGTTGTGGTGACATCGATGCTTCTGCCGTTACCTACTTGATGGAGAAGTTGAACATGAAGCCACAGGAGATGGCTGACTTCCTGAACAAGAAGAGTGGTGTGCTCGGTATTACAGGTATTTCTTCTGATATGCGCGACATCGAAAAGGCTGCCAACGAGGGTAACGAGAAGGCTCAGTTGGCTCTCCGTATGTATGAGTATCGCATAAAGAAGTACATCGGTGCTTACACAGCAGCTATGGGTGGCGTTGACGCTATCGTATTCACAGCAGGTGTTGGTGAGAACCAGACCGACCTCCGCGAGGATTCTTGCAAGAACCTGGAGTATCTTGGCATCAAGATTAACAAGGAAGTAAATGACAAGGTTCGTGGTGAGGAAGCTATCATCTCTACTGACGACAGTAAGGTGAAGGTAGTAGTAGTTCCTACCGACGAGGAGATTGTTATCGCTCGCGATACAATGGAGTTGGTTGCTAATAAGTAATCATACGCTATATATAATAAGGTGAAGACTAGAAACATAAGTGAATGGTCTTCACCTTTTTAAATTTTTAGAATTATGAAAACAAAGATTGTAACTTTCGGAGAAATATTGCTTAGGATTTCTAAGCCTGGTTATCAACGTCTATTTCAGGGACATCATATGTTTGGCAATTATGGTGGCAGTGAGGCTAATGCAGCCATCTCTTTGGCTTATTTAGGCGATAATGTAGAGTATGTAACCCGTGTGCCATACGGTGAGATGGGTGAGGCGGCGTTGATGCATCTCAGAGAGTACGGTCTGAATGTTTCTCATGTTGTGCGTGGCGGTGAACGTCTCGGAACTTATTATTTCGAGGAAGCTGTAGCTATGCGCAATTCCCGTGTGGTTTACGACCGCAAGAATTCTTCTTTCTATACGCTGAAGCGCGGAATGGTGAAATGGGAAAAGGTGCTGGCTGATGCTGCCGTATTCCATTGCTCCGGCATTACCTGTGCTATCAGCCGCGATGCGATGGAATCAACTATGGATGCCATCAAACTTGCTGTTTCTGATGGCTTGACCATAGCCTGCGACATCAATTACCGTAAGAATCTCTGGGGATATGGCCTGGAACCTCATGACGTTCTGTTTCAGATGATGCAGTATAGCGACATCATCTTTGGTGACCAGAATGAGTGGGAGGTAGCCAGCGGTGTGCCTCATATTCCTTTCGAAGCTTTGGATGCAGACTACGAGATAGACAGGGAGGCTTATCTGGAGTATTTCCGCAAGATGCATCAGCTCTTCCCTAAGTGTAAGAAGATGCTGATGGCGGTAAGAAATCAGATTGCCAGCAGTCATCATACCTTGAGCGGCTTACTCTATGATGCAGTGGAAGATCAGCTCTATACTACAAGAATCTATGATATTGAGCCGATTGTTGACCCGATGGGTGTAGGTGATGCCTTTATTGCTGCCTATATTCATGTCCATCAGAAGTGGGGCGACAAGAACCAGTATTGCCTGGATTTCTCACTGTCAGCAAGCGCGATAAAAAATACGGTTCCGGGTGATCAGAATCTGGTTACAGAAGAGGAAATCATCAATAACATGACTTCTTCAGGAGGACGTATACAGAGATAGTTAAGAGTTGATAGTTAATAGTTTATAGGGCAATCTTGCTTAAAGCGGTTCCTGCTATAAACTATCAACTATCAACTATAAATTATATTTACGGTTGGCTTTCGCCTTCCACATATTCTTCCATAAACATGTGTTCGCCATCAAACACGGCATAGGTGAACTGCCATATCCAGTCGCCCAGAATCATCAGTCGGGTCTTTTTGCTCAACATCAAATCCAGTTCGATGTGGCGATGGCCGAACATGAAGTAATCTATATCCTTGTGGCCTTGCATATACTGTTTGGCAAAGCGCACCAGAAACTCCTTCTTTTCGCCCATATAAGGCTCTTCCTTTCCGTCAGCACGTTTCTGTCGGCTATGCTTAGCCCAGTTCAAGCCCAAAGCCATTCCCCAGCGAGGATGAATCGCATTAAGGAGGCGTTGGCAGGTATGGTTCTGGAACATTCTTTTCAGAAACTTGAATTTCTTGTCTGGGTCACCCAGTCCATCTCCATGTGCCAGATAGAATACTTTATCGTATATCTCTACGGTCTGAGGCTTGTAATGTACGGTAACGCCACACTCTTCCTCCAGGTAGCCATAGGTCCAGAGATCGTGGTTACCCGTAAAGAAATGTACTTCCACTCCCATATCGGTCAACTCCGAGAGCTTACCTAAGAAGCGTGTATAGCCTTTTGGTACGACATATTTATATTCGTTCCAGAAGTCAAACATGTCACCCAGGAGATAAACTGCCGCAGCCTTCGTCTTGATGCTGTCCAGAAAACGGACCAGGCGGCGTTCTTGCATGCGGGCATGCGGAATGGCTAATGAGCCAAGGTGCGCATCTGAGAGGAAATATACATTTTTCATAAGCAATTCTTTTTAAATGAATAGTGAAGAATGAAGAGTGAAGAATCCAACGGCTTTGTCTTTATTCAAAGCCGAGTTCTACGCGAGCTTCCTCGCTCATCATACTCTGATCCCAAGCCGGTTCGAATACAAGGTTCACATTGGCAGATTTTACGCCTTCTACGCTGTCTACCTTGCTTCTTACATCCTCCAGGATGAAGTCGGCAGCAGGGCATGAAGGGGCTGTGAAGGTCATGTCGAGATCTACGGTGGCATCGTCTTTCACATCTATTTTATAAATCATACCGAGGTCCCAGATGTTGACAGGAATCTCAGGGTCGTAAACGGTCTTAAGCACATCTACGATCTTTTCTTCTATCTTTGTCTTTTCTTCTTGTGTCATAATAATCTTTGTTTTTGCCTACAAAGATAATAATTATTGCAGACAAAACAAAAAGAAAAGCTGTTTTTTTCTTGCAGAAGGTCTAATATACCTCAAATAGACTACAATTTGCCTTTGTCGTGATATGAATAAAAGGCACCATCGGTTATGATGACATGGTCCATAAAGAAGAGGCGCATGATTTCGCAGGCTTTGGCAATCTTCTGGGTAAGTACATCATCGGCTTTGCTTGGCTGAGGATTGTTGCTGGGATGATTGTGGCAGAAGGCGATAATGGTAGCGTTGTTGAGCACCGCTTCTTTGATGATAAGACGGATGTCGGTTGCCGTTTCTGTAATGCCGCCTTTTGAGATGCAGCTCGCTTTGATGAGCTTGAAGTTCTGGTTCATCATCAGGAGCCATGCTTCCTCTGTATCTAAATCCTGCATCTTCGGAAGCATATAGTTGTAGATGGCAAGGGATGAGCCTAAGTCGGGACGTGTGCCGATCTTATCGAGAGCACGGCGCTTGCCCAGTTCGCAGGCTGCAAGAATGGTGATGGCTTTTGCGGGTCCCATTCCTTTATATTGTGTCAGTTCTCTGATTGTCTTCTTTCCTAGCTGGTTCAGGTTGTTGTCGCAATCCTTCAGAATGCGTTTCATCAGGTCTACGGCACTTTCGTCAGTAGATCCCGAACCAATCAGAATACCTAAGAGCTCGGCATTGGATAAAGCTGAGGCTCCCAAGCGCTCCAGTTTCTCGCGAGGCTTGTCTTCTTCTGCCCAATTGGCAATGGTTAGTTTCTCTGCCATAATAATAACTGATTAGTAGATTATTATTGGCTTCTCTTTTGGCGGGGAAGTCTTATTTGTAGAAAGTCTTGTTGTATGCGCTGAATTCGCTCTGTCCCAGAACGCATCTCTTCCACCATGCAGAAAGGAATCCGCATCCGTAACCCATCAGCTGTGTGAAGGCAGCGCGAATGCTCAGCAAGCCTATCTTCACGCTGTGATTCTCTCTGCTGCTGTCGATAAACAGTGCGATGGTATAGAGAATGATGCCGGCGAGACCGATGCAGCCCAATGCAGCCATCGCATTACCCAAGGTTGGGAATACGTGAACGGTGCCAAGCATGTATGGCAGGAAGCCGAAGAAGAGCAGAAGCAGCGTGCCTATTACACCCACGGTGAAGACCATAGGAAGGAGATGCACGAGTTTGAGACTCTCTGGATATTTCTTGTAGAGATTGATGCGGGCGATGCCACTGTTGTAGACCTGTCGCCAGAACTTGCGGAAGTCGGTGCGGCGCTTATGCCATACCCATGCTTCAGGGAACAGACGGCAACGGCAGCCTGCCTTGAAGATACGGATAGAGAAATCTATGTCCTCACCGAAACGCATGTTAGAAAAGCCATTCAACCTGAGATAAACATCCCTGCGGATGCCCATGTTGAATGAACGGGGATAGAACTTATCCATCTTCTTCTTTCCGCCACGGATGCCACCGGTGGTAAAGAAAGAAGTCATGGAATAAGAAATGGCTTTCTGAGTATCTGTAAATGATGAGTGCGCCTTGTCGGGACCGCCGAAAGCATCGGCTGGCTCACGGCTCAACTCATCACTTACAGCCTTCAGATAACCTTCTGGCAAGACCACGTCGCTATCGAGTATCAGAAGATACTCACCCTTGGCGCGCTCGGCACCATAGTTGCGACTCTGGCCCGGACCAGAGTTCTCCTTATAGTAATAATGTATATCCATCATGTGCTCATATCGCTTGCACACCTCCTCGCAGGGAGTCTGTGAGCCATCCTCAACGATGACAACTTCGAAGTCTTTCTCTGATTGATGAGTCAGACTCTCTAAAAGTTCGTCCACTTCGTCAGGACGATTAAATACAGGTACTATGATGGAATATTTCATTCTTCTTACTATTAAGGGTTAGTTTTACTCAATAAGAGCACAATCTTCCTGTTGGAGGATGTATTACTCGCTTACACGACCGAGGTAGCTACCGTCACGGGTGTCGATCTGGATAGTCTCGCCTTCGTTGACGAACAAAGGAACACGAACCTCAGCACCAGTCTCCAATGTAGCAGGCTTTGTAGCGTTGGTAGCAGTATTACCCTTTACACCTGGCTCAGAGTGAGTAATCTTCAAAGTAGTCTTCACTGGCATTTCAGCCAAGAGGATAGTACCATCAGTTGTATCAGTAACCACCTCAACAACGTCACCCTCCTTCATGTACTGGCCACCAGTAACGTTCTCCTTAGCGATAGGCACCTGCTCGAAAGTCTCCTGGTTCATGAAGATGCAACCAGTAGCGTCCTCGTAGAGGTACTGGTAAGGACGGCGCTCAACGCGAACATCCTCCAATTTGAAACCTACCTGGAATGTACGTTCCAATACACGACCGTCGGCAACATTCTTCAATTTAGTGTTCATTACGGTGTTACCTTTACCTGGCTTTCTGTGCTGAAAGTCGATGCAAACCCATACTTTGCCATCCATGCGGATGCAAGTACCAATCTTAATTTCCTGTGAATTAATCATTTCTTGTTTATCTTGAATGTTATTATAATAATCTCAAAATCGAGTGCAAAGTTACTGCAAAAACATGAAAAATCAAAGGAAATATCGAAAAAAACATAAATATTTAAGCTAAATTTGGTAGTTTTCTTGGTTATTTCAGAAAATATGCGTAATTTTGCAGCCCAAAAAGGGCGTGTTTTGCACTTTTGTGAAGAATATTAATTAAAAAATAAATAAGAAAAATGAAAAGAACATTTCAGCCTCACAATCGTCGTCGCGTAAACAAGCATGGTTTCCGTGAGCGTATGGCAACAAAGAATGGTCGTCGCGTATTGGCTTCTCGCCGTGCTCATGGCCGTAAGAAGTTAACTGTATCTGACGAGCACCACGGAAAGTAATTCCGAGGAAAGATTCGTCTGTTGACGATGACATTAAAAGCAGCAAGGATGTATTCTTTGCTGCTTTTTGTTGTTTATAACGCCCCTTTCTTTTCTGAGATTGCTCTTTTGGGAACAAAGATGTTTTGTTTTTATATCATAAAATTAGGTGGTAAGAGTGCAAAAACTTTCCTTTTTATTTTGTTCTTCCCCCAAATACTTGTATCTTTGCACCAAAAAATAATATATGACTTCATCAGAGTTTATAAATAAGTTTAAGAGTAAGTACCTTTGGGGGAATATCGGTGCCATGATTCTGGTGCTGGTGTTGCTCTGTGTCGGTGTCAAGTATGGCATCGATATCTATACCCATCATGGTGAGGCCATCCGTGTGCCGGATATTCGATATAAGAATATCGATGATGCTACACATATCCTCGACGATGCGGGATTGGAAATTGTTGTAACGGATACGGGATATGTCCGCTCTTTGCCGCCTGATGTCATTCTGGAGCAGACTCCGGTTTTCGGAGAAGTGGTAAAGTCGGGACATGTTATCTATGTTACCATCAATTCAGATCATTCTCCACGTATCACCATTCCTGATGTCATTGACAACAGTTCGTTGCGAGAGGCAATGGCTAAACTTACTGCTATGGGATTCAAACTGGGTACACCTGAATATATTCCTGGCGAAGAGGATTGGGTTTATGGTATTCTCGTAAAGGGTAAGCATGTTGTTGCTGGTGATAAGGTTTCTATCGATGATGTGCTTGTCATACAGGTTGGTAATGGTAAACGGAGTGTTGATGATTCCATCGATGTTGTAGATCCGGTTTATCACGGCGAAGAAGATGTGATGGAAGGCGAAGGTGACATGAGCGGAGAAACTCATGAAGACAACTTCGAGGTGGTTCCTGGTACGGAAGCCACAGAGCCTGCTCCTTCGCATGAGCACCACCAGAAGGAAGTGGTGGAGTAGGAGAAATGAAAAGTGAAGAGTGAAGAACGATGAGTGAAGAATTCAATAGTAATACGAATGATATTTTTAGATTATATATATAATAAGGTATATGCTCCTGTAGAGGATGACTTCGGGTTTGATGATGCAGGAGATATGGACGAACTGGATGACGAACTCCAGGTGGAGGAAGGAAACGCTGCTTCTGGTGAAGGAGGAGATGAACTCTATGAGCACTGGAAGGTGCAGGTGGATGCCAACCAGGATCCGGTTCGCATCGATAAATACCTGGCTGATAAGATGGCCTATCAGAGCCGTAACCGTATTCAGCAGGCTGCTGATGCCGGATTCATCCATGTCAATGGTAAACCGGTAAAGAGCAACTATAAGGTGCGCCCTAATGATCTGGTTACTCTGATGCTCGACCGTCCTCGTCATGAAACGAGTATCAAACCTGAAGAAATCGCTATCAATGTGGTTTATGAAGACGACCAGCTGATGGTGGTTAACAAGGAAGCAGGTATGGTGGTGCATCCGGGTGCAGGCAACTTTCATGGAACCTTGATTCAGGCGGTAGCCTGGCATTTAAGGGATATGCCTGAGTTTGATGCCAATGATCCGGAAGTGGGCTTGGTGCATCGCATCGATAAAGATACCAGCGGACTGCTCGTTGTGGCAAAAACTCCTACGGCAAAGACCGCACTGGGTAAGCAGTTCTTCAACAAGACTACCCATCGCAGTTACAATGCGCTCGTTTGGGGCAACATTGTAGAAGATGAAGGTCGCATAGAAGGCAATATCGGCCGTGATCCGAAGAACCGCCTCCGTATGAAGGTCTTCGATCCGGACAGCGGAATAGGCAAGACGGCGGTTACGCATTACAAGGTGCTGGAGCGTTTCGGTTATACCACCTTGGTGCAGTGTGTGCTTGAAACAGGCCGTACCCATCAGATTCGTGCTCACATGAAGCATATCGGTCATCCGCTCTTTATGGACGAAACGTATGGCGGAACAGAGATTCTGAGAGGTCAGCGCAGTAGCAGCTACAAGGCATTTATCCAGAACTGCTTCAAACTCTGTCCGCGTCAGGCTCTCCATGCCAAGACACTCGGCTTCGTGCATCCTACAACCAAGCAGCAGATGGATTTTGACAGTGAGTGGCCAAATGATTTTAGACAATTAATAGAAAAGTGGCGCGGCTTCATCGTTGGCACCACACAAGATACATTCAAAAATATTTAGTAATTATGGAAAATAGCAAGAGAACGATAGCCATCGTATGTGGTGGTGATTCTTCTGAGCACGACGTATCATTGCGCTCAGGACAGGGTTTGTACTCTTTCTTTGATAAAGAGCGCTACAATATTTATCTCGTCGATGTGAAGGGTACCGACTGGCATGTCGCTTTGGATAATGGTGAGACTATCGAGATTGACAAGAACGATTTTTCTTTCGTTATGAACGGCAAGCATGTCTATTTCGATTATGCTTATATCACCATCCACGGACAGCCTGGTGAGAATGGTGTGATGCAGGGCTACTTCGACCTCATCCATCTGCCATACTCTACAAGCGGTGTTCTGGTAGAGGCGATGACTTTTGATAAGTATGTGCTCAATAATTATCTGCGTGGTTTCGGTATAAACGTAGCAGACAGTATCTTGCTCCGTCGCGGTGAAGCTTATGATGAAGAAGAGATTGCCAAGCGTATCGGTATGCCTTGTTTCGTAAAGCCTGCTGCTGACGGCAGTAGCTTTGGTGTGAGCAAGGTGAAGAATGCTGACCAGCTGGCTCCAGCCCTCCGTGTGGCTTTCATGGAGAGCAATGAGGTAATGATTGAGGGATTCCTTGATGGAACAGAGATTTCACAGGGCATCTACAAGACAGCCGAGAAGACTGTTGTTCTGCCAGCTACCGAAGTGGTGACCACCAACGAGTTCTTCGATTACGATGCCAAGTATAACGGTCAGGTACAGGAAATCACTCCAGCCCGTCTCTCTCCAGAGACTGCAGAAGAGGTTGCCAAGACCACATCACGCATCTACGACATTCTTCATGCCAACGGTATCATCCGTATCGACTATATCATCTCTAAGGATAAGGATGGTAAAGACAAGGTGAACATGCTGGAGATCAATACCACTCCAGGTATGACCGTTACCAGCTTCATCCCTCAGCAGGTTCGTGCAGCAGGTCTTGATATCAAGGATGTGCTCAGCGAAATTGTGGAGAATCAGTTCTAATAATTAATGAGGAGTTAAGGAGTTAAAGAAGTTAAGGAGTTAAGACAATGGTAGAAATTAATGGAATGTAAAGATATCGTTTTAGAACATTTGTCTTAACTCCTATAACTCCTTAACTCCTTAACTCCCGAAAAAACATAAAATTATGAATATCCCTCAAGAATTTGATACCATCCGTCCTTGGGAGCCTGAAGATCTCCCTGAGGTATTCGACCGTTTGCTTTCAAACGATCAGTTTAAACAAGTGCTTGCCTATCTCTATCCACAAGTACCTTTCGAGATGATTGCCCAGAAGTTGAAGGCATGTAAGACCAATCTGGATTTCCAGTTGGCTTTTGCTTACGATTTTGTTCATGGCATTCTGAAGAAGGCAGCAACAGGCTGCGAGATGGATTGCACATCGCTCGATAATACCCGTAATTATACTTTCATCAGTAATCACCGTGATATCGTGCTCGATTCAGCCATCCTCGATGTCCTTCTTATCGATAACGGTTTTAAGACCACCTGTGAGATTGCCATCGGTGATAATCTCCTTTCTCTTCCTTGGGTCAAGGACCTGGTACGTGTCAACAAGGCGTTTATCGTAGAGCGTGCCCTGAGCATGCGACAGATGCTGATGTCGAGCAAGCGCCTCTCTGACTATATGCATTTCGCCATCAAGGAGAAGAACGAGAACATCTGGATAGCCCAGCGCGAGGGTAGGGCCAAGGACAGTAATGACCGCACCCAGAAGAGTATTCTGCAGATGATGTCGATGGGAGGCGAGGGTAGCATTATCGACCGCCTGAAACAACTTCATCTCGTACCGCTCTCTATCAGTTACGAATATGATCCATGCGATTTCCTGAAGGCAAAGGAGTTCCAGCAGAAGCGCGATAATGCCGACTGGAAGAAGGGACCTATGGATGATCTGGTAAGCATGCAGACCGGTATCTTCGGTTATAAGGGTCATGTGCATTATCATGCAGCTCCATGTCTTGATGATTATCTGGACAGTCTTGATCCTGATATGCCTAAGCAGGATATATATAATAAGGTAGCCGCCTACATGGATGAGCAGATATTCAAGAACTACCGTCTCTATCCGGGCAACTATGTGGCTCTTGATTTGCTTGAAAACTCAACTGCTCATCAGGCTGAATATACAGCCGAAGATAAGGCAAAATTTGAAAAATATATGGCTGGTCAGCTTGCGAAAATTGACCTTCCAAACAAGGATGAAGCTTACTTGAGAGAAAGAATTCTCGAGATGTATGCCAATCCTGTACGTAATTACCTTGCTGCTCAATAGCGGCAAGGTAATACTTTTTCTGTTTGATGATGTTGGAAACTGTTATTATCTGCCTGTTTTAATCAGACTCCTAATTGGTAATTCATAAGCTGTTTACGACAGACAGTTAACAGGCAAACCACAGACAGCCTACTGGCGCTATAGCCGCTAGTGGACTGTTCGCCTAGAACAGCCTTCCCCAATGCCTTTGTTTCGTTTTTATGCGAAGCTTACGAAGAAATACTCTTCACTCTTCACCTTTCGCTCGGAATCCCCTGTGTTTATCGGCATTCCAGGCGGTGAAGAGTATTCGGGCACTCTTCACCCACTCTTCACCACTCTTCACCTCTCTTCACCTCTTTGTTTCGGCGGATTTGCGTTTCTTCTTACGCTTCGATGCCTCGTGCCTAGGTGAAGAGTGGTGAAGAGTGGGTGAAGAGTCGCCAATAACTCTTCACCCCTTGAAACGCCCTGTTTATGGGCGTTTCAGGGCATAAGGTGAAGAGTGAAGAGCTTTTGGCTGTAAATTCCTGCATTTATTAGCATTTATTTCTGTTCTTGTTTTTCTGCAATGCATTCCATTTCTATCAGCCAGCCTGGTCTGCATACTCTTGCCTCTAAGGTGATATGCGGTATCTGAGGATAAAACTGATTCATCAGTTGCTCTACGGTATAATAGTCTGAGATGTCGCGCAGGTAGATGATAAAGTATTGAATATCGTTCATCATCGCATCGCCATCCTTCAATAAAGCACCGATGTTCTCGAGCAATCTGCCGGTTTGTCTTACAATATCACCTTCGTATACAACCGCTCCATGCTTGTCTATACTGGCTGTTCCTGATATGAAATATTGTTTCTTCTGGAGCAGAGAAAGGCTGGTTCCCCGTTCAAAGGCTACTCCGTATTCGTGAGTAGGATTCAGATGGTTGAGTGCCTGGAGATATTTCTTGTCTTCTTCCCAGATACCGGGAACGGTCAGAAAGTCGATAGCTACAGATGCATGACGTACGGATGTTGCTCCGCCGATGCCCGTACTGGCTATATAATGGGTCTCTGCCGTCAGACCTTGCTGGTCGAAAACATCATTGCGGGCTTCTACTACTCCCTGATAGTTTACATCGATATGAGTTACGTAGATCCATGTTCTTACCAGGTTGCGCTCCATCGTCATATCTGTACCGGCGATAAGTTGCAGGTATTTGTCGAATAGCATTCGGGTCTGTTCGTATGAATTCTTTCCCTTCGCTTCTTCCTCTGTCAGTCGGAGACTGTGGAACAGGATAGGGGTCTTATCGTCTGTGGTCTTGATAAGAAGTGAAATCTTGCTCCCGTTGAGCGGAGGTTGCTCCACAACCGTAAGATGGGTATCCTTAAGATACTCCTGATAAAGGAGTGACTCTTCTAAATTCTGAGTCTGGTTCTGGGCGTCGCTGAGGAATACCTTACAATATTGCAAAGTACGATTTTCCAGTTTCTCTGTATCGAGATAGTTACCTAGTTTCAGATACAGAAAATTCAAGCGGTCGTTGAACGTCCCCTTGGCTTCTGGTGATAGTATTATGTATTTGTCCATCTTGTTTTTCTTTTTTTCGCCGGCAAAGGTACGGATAATATATGAGATATAAGAATATAGACAGGATGAAAAGATGAAAATACCGAGAAATGGGGATGGGATGATGTTGAGTAGAGCGAAAAAGAGGGTGTGTCATGAACTTATGACACACCCTCAATCTCTTTCTTATATCCTGCTTTAAAGTGATTCGAGCATGCGCTTGATGACAACCTCGGCTGAAATCTCACGGTTGGCTGCCTCTGGAATCACCAGGCTGTTCTTGCTTTCAATGACATCATCGGTTACAATCAAGCCACGGCGAACTGGCAGACAGTGCATGAAGCAACCATCGTTGGTCCAGCTCATGTGCTCCTCGTCGATGGTCCAGCTCATATCCTTGCTCAGGATTTCGCCATACTGTGCTGGGTCTTTCACGCCCGGACAGCTCCAGTTCTTGGCGTAAACGAAGTCTGCCCCTTCCAGCGCCTTCTTCTGGTCGTACTCTACCTTGGCATTGCCTACGAACTTAGGATCGAGTTCGTATCCCTCAGGGTGAGTAACCACGAAATCTACATCGGCTGCGTTCATCCACTGGGCGAATGAGTTTGGTACAGCTTGAGGCAAGGCACGGCAATGAGGAGCCCAGGTCAGGACTACCTTAGGACGAGCCACCTTCTTATGCTCCTCGATGGTGATGAGGTCGGCGAATGCCTGGAGTGGGTGAACGGTAGCAGTCTCCATAGCGAAGACTGGGCGACCGCTGTACTTTACAAACTGGTTGACGATGGTTTCGGCATAATCGTAGTCACGGTCTTTCAAACCGGCAAAGCTACGAACACCGATAAGGTCGCAGAAGCTACCCATCACAGGGATAGCCTCCAGCAGGTGCTCGCTCTTGTCGCCATCCATGATAACGCCACGCTCTGTCTCCAGTTTCCATGCACCGGCATTCACATCGAGCACGATTACATTCATGCCCAGGTTCATCGCAGCCTTTTGTGTACTCAAACGGGTACGGAGGCTGTTATTGAAAAATATCATCAGCAAGGTTTTGTTCTTGCCCAACTCCTGATAACCGAAACGGTTTGCTTTCACTTCCTGTGCCTCGGCGAGCGCTGCTTTCAGGTCGCCAAGGTCTTCAACATTAAAGAATGTCTTCATTGTTATTTTGTTTTTTATTTGTTATTTCTAATATATATTGCTCTTGAATCTTTCTTCTTGAATCTTGATGTTTGCAAAGTTTGCATGCAAACCTTGCAAACATGGCAGAAACTAAGACTTGGTACGGAGAGGGTACGGAGCAGGTACGGAGCGGGTCCTGTTAAACTCTTGTCTGTCCCTGGCCAGTAATCAACCACTTGTAGGTGGTAATCTCTTCGAGTGCCATTGGTCCGCGTGCTCCAAGCTTTTGGGTACTGATGCCAATCTCTGCGCCCAATCCGAACTGTGCGCCATCGGTAAAGCTGGTAGGAGCGTTTACATAAACGCAGGCTGCATCTACCATTGCCTGGAACTTCTTCTGGGCAGCTTCATCATTGGAAACAATGCTCTCGCTGTGCCCGCTTCCGTATGTGGCGATATGGTCGAGTGCCTCATCTTCCGAAGCTACGGTCTTGATACCCATCTGCATGCTGAGCCATTCGGTGTTCCAGATGCTCTTCACGTTGGCATCAGCCTCTTTCATCTTCGCTTCGCTTTCTTCTGCCTTATATAATAAGGTATCAGGATAGTGTCCCTTTAAGACTTCGTAAGCCTTGGCATCAGCATGAATCTTGGTTTGCTTCTCGGCGAGTCCTTCACAGAGGGCAGGGAGGTCGCTTAATCTGTTTTCGTGAATCAGCAGACAGTCGAGCGCATTGCATACGCTCACTCTTCGGCACTTGGCATTGGTGATGATGCGCTTACCCATCTCCAGGTCGCCATACTTATCGAAGTAACAGTGTACCACGCCGGCTCCGGTTTCGATAACCGGAACTTTGGCAGTATCACGGACGAAGTTGATGAGCTTCTTTCCTCCACGAGGAATACAGAGGTCAATATAGCCCACGGCATTCAGCATTTCGCCGGTAGCTTCGTGGGTAGCAGGGAGCAGTGTAACGACATTCGGGTCAATGCCAAAAGTTATCAACACCTTGTGGATAAGTTCGACACCCGCTGAGTTAGAGGCGTTTGCATCCTTTCCTCCTTTCAGTACGCACGCATTTCCGCTCTTGAAACAGAGTGAGAAAACATCGTAGGTTACGTTAGGACGAGCCTCGTAAATCATGCCGATAACTCCGAATGGAACGGCTACTCGCTGTAGGTGCAAACCGTTATCGAGCGTCTTGTCTTTGAGAACTTTTCCGAGCGGTGAGGGCAGGGTACTTACGTGTCTCATATCCGAAGCAATATCCTGGAGTCGCTGCTCTGTGAGTTGCAATCGGTCGTAGAGCGGGTTCGCCTTGTCCATCTTCGCCAAGTCTTCTGCGTTCGCTGCAAGGAGCGCAGGAGTTTCTGCGATGATAGCGTCAGCCACCGCCTGCAGGATTTCATTACGTTGTTCATCAGTTAGCAAACCAAGTGTTTTGCTAGCTGCCTTCACTTTTTGGAAAGTCTCTTTCAGTTCCATTCGCTATTTCCTTTCTTATTTTTATGATAAGATATTTTGTAATGTGTTACGAGTTCCCTCTTAACAACGGCAAAGGTAAGCATAAATATCGGAAATTGCAAACTTTATGCAAGAAAAAGTAATGATTTTATAGATAAATGGATAGTTATACGGAAAATGATATTAAAAAAGGTCAGACAGTGCCTGACCTTTTTGGTGTAGCAAAGAAGATTCAGCAGACAGTGTCTGCTGTTTTTGCTTTTTGAATTCTTCAGACACTGTCTGAAGAATTGTTAACTCTTTGAATTTCAGGTAGAACTTCTTGAAAGATACGATTTTATATCGAAAAAGCAATCTTTCTCTTCACTTTTTTCGATAAAAAGTTGCAGATAATAATTGTATTTCCAGAAGAAAGTAGTATCTCTGTATCAGAGTTTGTAGTTGTACAACTATAGTGTATAAGGTTGTACAACTATGAGGTGTAAGGTTGTACAACTATAAGGTGTGTTATTATACAACTATAAGGTGTTGTCACTATAGTCAGCAGATGTGCTGACTGCAGTCGGCAGACCTGCTGACTAGGCTCAGCAGAGCTGCTGAGCCTAGTGGCAAACTCCGAGAAGCAGTATTCTCTTACCCAAGAAACTGTCTCCGCTAACTCAAGAAACTATCTCCGTTAACCCGAGATACAGTGTCCGTAAGCTTAAGCAACCATATTCTCTTACTTAAGCAACCATATTCTCTGGCTTGTTAAAGCAGTTAGGGAATCTACATATCCATAGTGTAGTTGTGAAGATATTCCCAAGCATCGTTCAAATCACGTAAAGGGAGGCGCTCTTTTACGAGTTTTATCTTTAATGCCTTGCAGAATGCTTTCAGAACAGATTCTGTTGCCATCTCCTCCAACTTAATATAGTTAGGACGCTTAGAGAACAAACAAGTCGTCCATTGTTACTACCGACTGAACATCCCAGGCATAAGGATTGTCGGATAATCCCATGGTCGTAATCATTGTAAGATGTACGGCTTTTTCGGTGCCAGTTTCTTGGATGAAACGCTCTCGCTTGTTTTGTAAACTCGCATCTATCGTATTAGTTATCTGAAATGGAGCCTTGGAGTATTTGATTTCACAGAGATTGATGACATCATCGCTCCTGTCTATCAGCAAGTCGATCTGTGCTCCCGGCTTATCCTTGCTCCCAGCTACACTCCAAGAATAAACCGTGGTGATAACTCCTTGAATGCCTAGCTTTGTCTTGATTTGCTCCACATGCTGTAGGCATACTCGTTCAAAAGCCAAACCGCACCACGTGTTGTACTCGGGTTTGCCGGTAATCTTGGTCCAATATTGTGCGTCATTGATATAGCTGTCCTTGATAAACTTATAATAAAACAAGGTGTAATTGTCCATTAACTGGAACAAGGCATTCTTAGCTTTCATTCCGATGCAATTATATTTTCGGATAAATCCGCAGTATTCCAAGTTCTCTAAGTATTCCGTCAACTTGCCATTGTCGGTCAACTTGGTTGCTTGTAAGATTTCTGTTCGGGTCATTCCGACTTTCTTGGTTGCCAAAGCATCTACTATCGAGAGATAAGGCTTAGGCTGTTTGAACAAAGAGTCGTATAAGTCATCAAACTCGTGACGAAGATTGCCATCTTCTGAGAAAAATAACTGGTTGATGTTCTGTGCCAGACTCATTCCCGGTTTCAGTTGAGACCAATAAAACGGAACACCTCCCATGATCATATAGCCTTCCAAAACCTGTCGGCGATTAAAGCGCAGTCCCATTTCTTCGGAATAGAGTTCGCATTCCCTTAAGCAAAACGGTTTCAGATGAATACGGACAGACACTCGGTTGTGCAATCCACCATGATTTTTAATCACCTTATTGATAATCCATGAGGTAGCACTGCCGCAAACGATGAGGAGAATATCCTTGCGGGCGGAAGCCCATCCATTCCAGAAATGTTCCAAAGCCGAAAGAAAATTGGAGCGTGGAGAATCCATCCATGGCATCTCGTCGATGAACACTACTTTCTTGGGGATAGTAGATTGTGCCAACAGTTGCCCCAACCTGTCAAAAGCATCATACCAATCTTTTAACTTCGACTGTTTCTGTTTGCTATATGATGTGAGTGAACGGTTGAACTCTGCCAATTGTATGCGATTGGTCTCATTTGCCAATCCTGTATGATAAAAGGCAAAGTCATTGTTGAAGGCCTCCCTTACCAGGAAAGTCTTTCCCACTCGTCTGCGCCCATATATGGCAACAAACTTCGACTCATCTGCAATCAATGCTTGATGAAGTGTCTTCAGTTCTTCTTTTCTACCTATTAACATAGTTCAAATAGTTATGTTTCCGGGGCAAATATACGAAAAAATAGTGAGATAACGTGCGGAATCTATCTTTTTTAGATACATTCCGCACGTTTAAAGTGTTTTTTAACGTTTGTTGCTATAAAAAGTAAAGAAAAGAGTACTGGTAAAGCCACAAGATAAAGCTTTATACAAGGAAATGTGCTTTAAACGTGCGGAATCTATCTTTTTTAGATACATTCCGCACGTTTAAAGCACATTTTCTTGTTTATATTCTCTTTAACGACAGATCCATGAATCTGTGTGCGTGCTGTTTGCAAATTAATGTGCTTCTGGTCTTTCCAGGCGCATGCTCTGATTAGCCTATTATATTGCATAGTCGGTTGATGGCAGCATCAAAAGTGGTGAGGTCTTTGGCTCGCTTTCTGATGGCTGCCTTGTAATTATAGATAGTTTGGGTAGAATAGAACAGGAGGGTGGCCAGTTCCTGTCCATCCGTAATTCCCAGTCGCATCAGTGCATAGATACGCAGTTCCTTGGTGAGACTGTTAGGGGCAGAGAGAACTATCTGTTTTTCTGGCAACAGCAGTTGGTTGAACTCTTCCACGAAATTCGGATACAAGTCAATGAATGCCTTGTCGAAGCGAATATAGAAGTTGGCTGCCTCTTCTTCTGCCAGCTTGTAGCTGTTGATGGCAGTCAGAAGATCGGCAGTTTGCTTTGCCTTGATTTTGCGGCTTACCAATTTGCGATAATCATCCAGTTTCCTGATATATACGGCACTGATGTCCATAAATAAATGCATATAGGTCTCTCTTCGCTTATTGGTGTTGAGCAGCTTCTGGTTCAGTTCGTCCAAGAGTGTATTTTGGCTTTTTATCTCCCTACGGCTCTTGGCCAGGCGCTTGTTCATCTTGAACGCAAAGAAAGCCATGGCAAGGAATCCTAGCGATAGGATACTCACGATGACGAGGGATGCTGTTACGATGCGGTTCTTGCGTACTTCTGCCTGATGGTTCGTTTCTGTGATAAGGGGAAGTATGCGTGAAATCTCAACCATGCGGAGACGGTTGTTGTAGAATTGGGCATCCTCCATGGAGCAATAGATGTATTTGGAAGCCCTCTTTGCATAGGAGGCATCCTTATTATATAGATAGGTGGAAAACTCCTGAAGGGCCAGATTCTCCTTCAGGGGACATATCTGGTCTGAGATGGCTGCTTCTACAATATACTTTTCGTATAAATCCTTTTGGTCGGTATCATAATAATAGCGGGCAATGCAATAAGCCGATGAGGCATGCACACGGCTGTTCAGAGGACTGGCTGAAAGTGCCTTCATGTAGAACTGAAGTGTTTTTTTGCTTGTACGCTGCTTAAGATATTCAAACTCTCCTGAAAGATAGTAATAAAGAGCGGATTCCTTGTTGCTGATATGCTCAAGAGTCTTGCCTAAATAAAAACGTTTCTTGGCTGCCAATCCTTCTTGAAACTCCGACTTGTTGCAGAAAGTTTGCCAGTAGTTATATACCCAAGTCAAGGTATAATAATAGTATTGCAATAATTTAGGTGACATTTTCTTCACGTCTATTGCGAGCATTAAGTCTTCTGCCTGGCTGTAGAAACCGCCTGTTGACAGCACTGCCGCACGATTGATTTTATTCAGGTTGATGAAATAATCATCCTGAAGTTGTACTGCCAGCTGGAAGCCCTTCTTGGCGTATGTCATGGCAGAGTCGTAACGGTAGGTATAATACTCCCTGTAGATCTGGTTGTAGAGACTAAGCTGGCTGCGCTTGTCGAAAGTCATGTATAGTTGCTTTTTGAGTCTTAGCAGTTTCGCTTCTTTTCTTTGGGTAAACTTGCTTCGCTGAGCGATGTAACTGTCTAAACGATGGAACAGCTGTTCCTCGTTTACGGAAGAAGCATTTGCCATTAATGGCATAAACATCATTAAGAACCACAATACTACTTTCATAACTATCCTTTTAATTGTTATTGTTACTATCTGATAGGCTATTAGAGTGCCTTGTAATTGTATTTTTCTGCAAAGATACTACATTTATTTCTCTTTTTACCATCTACTCTATTAAAAAGTATTAATATCTTTGATAGCTTGATTATTAGAAGGTTATAGACTTTACAAACCTAATATTTATCTACTCATAACCTACACATGATGCCAATGTCTGAAAAATCTCCTTAACTTTGCAACCGCAATCGAATCGCATTCGGTAGCAAGTGAAATCATGTCAAACAAAGAATAAACAACTGTAGAATAATGAACTTAAGAATCCGTACATTTTCTATGGCTTTGATAGCGATGTCTGCTGCAAGCCAAGTGTATGCACTTCCTTCTGACGATTCTGAAAACAAGGAGAAAAAGGAAGAGCGTAATGTGATGCTCAACGCATCTGATGCCAACAAGCCTCGTGAAATCCAGATAGGATTGCCAAGCGAGGATGTAACCGTATATGAGAATGGTCTTCCTGCCGTTTACTCTTCTTCCGTACACAAACTGTCTGCACATTGGCGTAGCGATGCCTCACTGAAAGGTACCGACTTGATGACTCCATCTGAGTCTGCCATTGCTACTGGTAATATAGCATACGCAGTTTCTTCTTTCAGCGAGTTGGGACAGAAAGAGTTCAAGGGCAAGCTTAACTATAAGGCAAACCATTTTGGTATGCAGAATGTAGATCTCAACCTGTCTGGTGGAATCGGTGACAATTGGCTTTATACTGCCAGTATGTATCAGAATTTCGATCCTGGTAGTTTCAAGCTTCGCTTTACTGATTATGCCGACCGTACCCAACTTTATCATTTCGGTATCACTCGCATCTTGAATGATGGAAAGGGACGTGTCTCCTTATTATATAAGTATTCCAACAGCAAGAATCCTGGCAATTTTGCCAATGCAGCCCCATTTATCTATTCTGGCGACGGCAGTATCAAGAAGATTGATGGCTTTGACCCTGGTATGGACTCATACGTGCAGCGTCAAGGTTCTTTCCAATACTTGAATACAAAGTCAGGAAAGATGGAGACATGGAATATGAGCGATGGCAGTGAGAATCATGCCAACGAAATTGCCCTCATCAGCCAGTATCAGTTTGATAATGGATGGTTGTGGAAATTCAACGCCAAGTATATGAATGCTCCACGTGCCAATTATGTGGATTACGGAGGAAGTACCATCTCTCAGGTGAGCGAGGCTGATGGCTATCAGCTTTCTGATGGGTCTGCCTACAGTGGCTATATAGAAGGCCGTCGCACCTGGTTGCATGTTGGTAAGGTGAGCAATGCGCTTTTGACTACCGAAATCTCCAAGCAGTTGAACAACCATAAGTTAATGATTGGTTTGAACGAGTGGTATTACCATCTCAATTACTATTCGTCTTCGTTCCAGTGGGCAGGCACCGTAGAAGCTTATCCACGCACATTGAGCCAGATACATGTCAATCCCCTTGATCCTACGCAGACAACTCATCGTTCTGAGACTTTCGGTTATAATGAGTTGAGTCCAGAATACACCAAGGGTTCAGAGAACAAGTTGGCACTCTACTTTACCGACGAATGGAAGGTAAGTCCTAAGTTCAAGGTGTTCTATGGTGGTAGATTGGAGTACTACCGCATGTCTGCCGAGCAGATTTCTACTCCACGTTTCTCAGGATTCCACATGGGTAACTATAAAACATACGCCACTGCTGCTGATGGTTCTGTTGTTGCTACCGAGCACAGCATCGAAGCAAAGAACGTAACCAAGGATAAATTGAATTATGCAGCCACCTTGCAGTTGACGTATAACCTTACCCGCCAGTTTGGTCTGACAGCCGATGCTACCATCGCCACCCGTTTCCCACGCATCAGCGAGTATGCAGGTACAGGTCCTACCGAGGAGCAGTATAAGCGAGTAACCATTCCATTGATTCGTGGTGGTATTTTCTACAAGAACGATTGGATTGACCTTTCTTCAATGGTGACCTACATTTCAAAGTCGAACAATATCGACCAGCAGAATCTTACCAAGCCTGGCACTACAGAGGGCAAGACCGTGTTGCTCATCTATAACATCCAGACTTTGGGTTGGACAACCTCGGCAGAAATCAATCCGTTCAAGAACTTCCACATGCATGCACTCTTCACTTATCAGAAGCCGGTGTATAAGAACTATAATGCGAGCGTAACGTTCAGTGACGGTCAGTCTATGGGTGTGAATGCCAACAACATGATTGTCAAGGAGATTCCTCAGGTTCTTATCGAGTTGGACCCTAAGTATGATATCACCAAGAATCTGAATGCCTGGTTGAGCTTCCGTTACTTCGGTAAGACCTATGCCAACCTTCAGGAGGCACTCTATTTCAATGGTCACTGGGAGACTTTCGGCGGAATCAACTGGAATGTGAACAAGAAGCTGAGCCTTGGCGTGAGTGTCATCAATATCTTTAACGAGAAGGGTGCCAAGGGTACCATTAGCGGATCTGAGCTGATTACCAAGCAGGAAGCTGGCAAATATGACGGCAAGTACATGAGTGGTAGCTATCTCCGTCCGTTCACTGTGGAATTCTCCGCAGGAATCAAATTCTAAGATAATAACAAGAGTATCATAGCGTTTAATTATAACAAAGCAATCACATAAAAAACAACGAACAATGAAAAAGGTATTTATGATTATCGCAGCGATGTGCATGACATCTATCATGGTATCTGCTCAAAAGACCATCAGAGTGTCAACAGACAAGACCGACCTCGTGATGCAAGTTTCTCCTAAGGGTCGCCTCTACCAAGTGTATCTGGGTGACAAGTTGAAGAATCCTTCTGATTACAATCAGCTGAAGTGGGATGTATATGCGGCCTCTGATGGTGCCGTCTGCCAGCGAGGTCATGAGGTTTATGCAACCTCTGGTGCTGAAGATTTCTTCGAGCCAGCAGTGGCGGTGACCCATGCAGATGGTAACATGACCACCTATTTATATTATCAGTCTTCTGAAGAAAAGGCTATCAGTGGAGGTGTTGAGACCATCATCACTCTTAAGGACAAGGTGTATCCGCTGACCGTGAAGCTCCACTATGCAGCTTATCCTAAGGAGAACATCATCAAGGCATGGAGCGAAATCTCTCATAAGGAGAAATCTCCGGTTACGCTTTGGAGATATAGCTCTACAATGCTTTATTTCAAGGCAAACAAGTATTTCGTTACCAATTATCATAGCGACTGGGCTAAGGAAGGACAGCCTGAGACTTGCCAGTTGACTGCTGGTAAGAAAATTGTTGATACCAAGTTGGGTACCCGTGCAGCCATGCAGGAGGAGCCTTTCTTTGAACTGGGATTCGATGAGCCTGCCAAGGAGAATGAGGGCAAGGTGATGCTTGGAACCATCGGATGGCCTGGCAACTTCCGCTTTACCTTCGAGGTAGATAACGTGGGAGCTCTTCGTGTTATCCCCGCCATCAATCCATACGCCTCTAACTATAAGCTGAAGGCTGGTGAGACGTTCACTACCCCTGAGTTTATCTTTGCCATGAGCGATAATGGTATCGGTGAGGCTTCCCGTAATTTGCACAATTGGGCTCGCCAGTATCAGGTAAACATGGGTATGGAAGATCGCCTTACGCTCTTGAACAACTGGGAGAATACCGGCTTCGACTTCAACCAGCAGAGTCTTGCTGAGTTGATGAAGGATGCCAAGGACCTGGGTGTAGATATGTTCTTGCTTGATGATGGTTGGTTTGCCAACAAGTATCCTCGTAAGGACGACCATGCAGGTCTCGGCGACTGGGAGGCTACCAAGAGCAAGCTGCCTGATGGAATACCTGGATTGGTAAGAGATGCCAAAAAGGCTGGTGTGAAGTTTGGTATTTGGATTGAGCCTGAGATGGTGAATCCTAAGAGTGAACTCTTTGAGAAGCATCCTGACTGGGTCATCATGCAACCAAAGCGTGATACCTATTATTACCGCAACCAGCTGGTGCTTGATATCAGTAATCCTAAGGTACAGGATTATGTGTTCGGTATCGTGGATCGTATCATGACGGAGAATCCGGATGTGGCTTACTTCAAGTGGGACTGCAACAGTGTGATTACCAATATCTATTCTCCATATCATAAGGAGAATCAGGGTAATTTCTATATCGATCATGTGCGTGGTATCTACAAGGTGCTTACCCGTATTCATAAGAAGTATCCTAAGTTGCCGATGATGCTCTGCTCTGGCGGTGGCGGCAGAATGGATTACGAGATGCTTAAGTATTTCACTGAGTTCTGGTGTTCAGACGATACGGATCCATACGAGCGTCTCTACATCCAGTGGAGCCTGTCAAAGTTCTTCCCAGCCAAGACCATGGGTTCGCATGTAACCAACTGGAACAAGAATACCAGTGTGAAGTTCCGCACCGATGTTTGCAGTTCATGTAAGTTGGGCTTTGATATCGACCTCAAGTCGCTTTCAGGTGATGACTACAAGTTTGTGCAGAATGCTGTCAAGAACTACGATAGCATGAAGCCTATGATTCTCGAGGGCGACCAGTATCGCCTGGTTTCTCCTTACGAAGGCAACCATTGTGCCATTAACTATGTAAGTAAGGACAAGCAGCGTGCCGTTCTCTTTGCTTACGACTTGCATCCACGCTACAAGGAGCCTGTGATGAATGTGAAGATGCAGGGATTGGATGCCGATAAGGTTTATACCGTAAAGGAGACCAATCTGATGCCTGGTAAGGAGTCTGATTTGGAGTGCAATGGCAAGCAGTACAGCGGTGACTATCTGATGAAAGTTGGCTTGAATGTATTCAGCCAGACCGATGGAACGAGCCATGTATTGGTATTAGAATAACGTATCAACTATTCATAATAAAAACGAAAAGCAGCAAAGTCTATAATAGGCTTGCTGCTTTTTTAGGTTTCTGTATTTCTTATCCCTAATGATTTTACTTGTTTCGCGGTCTTGCCACAAACTCAGTATGAAGGGTCTCCATCGGATGCTCCTTCAGATTGATGAGGATGTTTGGCGTATTGCCGTTGGCGATGATTACCTTGATGCCGGCATTGGCTACGTCGTGAGCGGTCTTTACTTTCGATGTCATGCCGCCTCTGCCGTGACTGCTCTTGCTGGCAAGGATATACTCGCTGATGTCACGGTCGTAATAAACCGATGGGATGATGCGGGTGGTAGGCTCGCTTGGGGCGCCATTGTAAATGCCATCCACATTACTTAATAGAATCAATGTGTCGGCATTCATCATCTTGGCAATCAAGCCAGACAACTCATCGTTATCCGTAAACATCAGCTCGGTGATGCACACGGTATCGTTCTCGTTGACGATAGGGAGTACGTTGTTTTCCAGCATCACCTGCATGCAGGCCTCCTGGTTCTTATACTGCTCTTCGGCACCGAAATTCTCCTTCATGGTCAATACCTGACCAATCTTTATCTTATATTCACGGAAAAGGTTGTAATAGAGACCTACGAGTTTCACCTGTCCGATGGCAGAGAACAACTGGCGTTGCTCCACGCTGTCCAAATGATGGTCAACATGCAGTTCGGCTCTTCCGGCAGCCACGGCTCCAGAAGAAACCAGAATCACCTCATAGTCGTGCTTTCTGAGCCAGACAATCTGATCAACAATCGCCGACATTCTCGTTACATCCAGTTTTCCGTCTTCTCGGGTCAGCACGTTGCTGCCCACCTTTACTACGATTCTTTTTCCCATAAATTTTATGCTGATGAATGCTTTTTGCAAGTTTCGTAAATGGCTTGAGGATGGACAAGCCCCCCTAGACACCATACGACTAGAAAGTCCAAAAGCACCTAGACGCCACACGCCCTGAAAGGGCAGAAACTCCTAGCCCAGGGCAACGCCCTGGGTTAAGGTTTATAATTGCTATACGCCCTGTAAGGGCAAAAGCTTTCGAAACTTGAAAAGCTTGATTTCCTATTTCTTTTTATTGTCTTTTTCTCGAATCTCTACTCTTCGAATCTTGCCGGAGATGGTCTTTGGCAGTTCATCTACGAATTCGATGATGCGAGGATATTTATAAGGAGCAGTCTCATGCTTTACATGATCCTGCAGCTTCTTGACGAGATCTGGACCCGCCATACTCTTGTATTCATCCTTCAGTACGACGGTTGCCTTGACTACCATGCCGCGGATTGGGTCTGGCACACCGGTGATGGCGCACTCTACTACGGCAGGGTGAGTCATCAGGGCATTCTCTACCTCGAAAGGACCGATGCGGTAACCCGAACTCTTGATCACGTCGTCGATTCTTCCCTCAAACCAGAAGTAGCCTTCCTCATCACGCCAAGCCATATCGCCCGTGTGATAGTAACCATCGTGCCAAACCGATTTGGTCTGCTTCTCATCACGATAGTAATATTTGAAGAGACCGATAGGCTTGTTGTCGCCGATGCGGATGCAAATCTCGCCCTTTTCGCCATCCTCGCATTCCGTCATGTCTGGGCGAAGGATGTGAACGTCATATTGTGGATTTGGCTTGCCCATGCTGCCTGGCTTTGGCTTGATCCAAGGGAAGGTACCCAAGGTCATGGTGGTCTCGGTCTGTCCGAAACCCTCGTAAATCTGAACGCCCGTCAGCTTCTGGAAGGTCTCTGCCACAGATGGGTTCATTGCTTCGCCCGCTGTGGTGCAGTATTCAAGACTGCTGAGGTCATACTTAGAGAAATCCTCCTGAATCATGAAGCGATAGATGGTAGGAGGGGCACAGAAAGAGGTGATGTGATACTTCTCAATCTGGCGCATGATCTTATCAGCCGTAAACTTCTCGTGATCGAAGACGAAGACGGTGGCTCCGGCAAACCATTGCCCGTAGAGCTTGCCCCATACTGCCTTGCCCCAACCGGTATCGGCTACGGTGAGATGGATAGAGTTCTCGTGGAGATTGTGCCAATATACACCCGTGGTCAGATGACCGAGTGCATAGAGGTGATCGTGTGCCACCATTTTTGGCTCGCCTGTGGTTCCCGATGTGAAGTACATCAGCAGGGTATCTTCGTTAGAGTTTACATGCTCCGGACGAACAAAAGGAGCACATTCGTTCCATTCCTTCATCCAGTCGTGGAAACCTTCAGGGATATCCGGACCGATACTGATCAGGGTCTTGACGGTAGGACTCTCTGGCATTGCCTTATTAACCTGCTCTACCACGTAATCATCGCCGCAGCAGATGATAGCCTTCACGCTTGCTGCATTGTTGCGGTAAACGATGTCGTGCTTGGTAAGCATGTGGGTAGCTGGGATGGCTACGGCACCCAACTTGTGGAGACCGAGCATGGCAAGCCACCACTGATAGTGACGCTTCAGAATCAGCATCACCTTATCATCGTGACCGATACCGAGACTTTGGAAGTAAGCGGCAGCCTTGTCGCTCTGCTCCTTCAGGTCCTTGTATGTAAAACGGATTTCTTCGCCACGTTCACTTGCCCAAAGCAGCGCCACGTGGTCTGGTTTGATCTTTGCCCATTCGTCCATCACGTCGTAGGCAAAGTTGAAATCTTCTGGTATGATAAACTCCAGATGCTCCTTGAAGTCTTGCTCTGAAGTGAATTTTGTCTGTTTTAGAAATCTCTCGATCATAGTTACTCTTCTAGATAATTATACAAAGGAACTTGGCAGGCTCATTGTTGAGTGAGCGGAAGCAATGCGATTTTCTACTGTCAAAGTAGATGCTGTCGCCCGGGTTCAGCACCATCACTTTCTCTTCGATGGTAACTTCGAGCTGTCCCTCTATCACATAATCATATTCCTGTCCATTGTGTCCGTTTTTGTTTGGCTTCTTGTCGCCTGGCAACGGATCCACCTGTACCATGAACGGATTTACCTTTCTGTCCTTGAACCCTACGGCAAGGCTCTGGTATTTATACTGGTTGTTGCGGTCTATCTCCGGTCCCTGTCCCTTGCGGGTAACGTAATATCCCTTCATGCGAGGTTCCTCGCCGAAGAGCAATACGTCAAGGTCGATGCCGTATCGCTTAGAGATTTTTGACAGGCGATAAACAGAAGGATCCGCCTCACCGGATTCTATCTTGAGGTAATGATCAAGACTGATTTCGCACAGTTCTGCAATTTCCTCGGCAGGAATATTGAGAACCTCGCGGAGACCTTTCAGCCTTTCACCGATTTGTTTGATTGCTTCGTCCATAAAATATTCTTTTTATTGTTTGCTTTGATAATACATCGAACAGTTGCTGATGGGCAATTTCGAAATGTAAGCGCAAAGATACGAAAAATATTTAAAACGGCTCAAAAAACTTACGTTTTTATAACTCTTTGTGCTTATAAAAACGAAAATGCTGCACAAATAAAGTAATCTGTGCAGCATTCATTGTATCATTTTCTTATTTCTTTCCTGCCAATAAACCATTGATTACTGCGCTGGTAAAGCCGCCTTGTTCCATGGTGTTGAGGCCCTTGATGGTGCAGCCGCCAGGAGTTGTTACTTTATCAATGGCAGCCTCTGGGTGTTCGCCTGTTTCCTGAAGCAGTTCTACGGCACCCTTGATGGTCTGCAAGACAATCTTCTGGGCATCCTTTGCCTTGAAGCCCATCTCTACGCCGCCTTCTACATTGGCTCTTACATAGCGCATGGCGTAAGCGATGGCACACGACATAGCGGTAGCTGCTGGGAAGAGACGTTCTTCCATGATGAGGCTTTCGCCCAATTCATCAAAGATTTCTGTAATCTGCTGGATTTCTGTAGCAGATGCATCTACAGGAGTGATGAAGGTCATCGACTGCTTGTAGGCGATGGCGATGTTTGGCATCACGAGGAAGAAGGTTGGGGTGATGCCATCCTTGTCCAGCCACTCCTTGATGTTGGCTGATGGCACACCGGCTGCTACCACTACGAGTTTCTGATTCTTGTAGTTGAGTGCATCCTTGATTCCCTTCAATGTCTTCTCCACGCACCATGGCTTTACTACCACGCATACGATGTCTGCGCCATGGCAAGCCAACTGGTTGTCGAGGGTTACGCTGGCTCCTTCGCTTGCGAAGTGATCCAATACTGGTTGGTTATGGTCAGATACCGTAATATCTGATGGAGTGAACTTCTCGCTCTGCAAGAGTCCTTCAGCCATGGCACCGCCCATAGCACCTGCTCCGATAATTGTTATTTTCATTGTCGTCTTATAGTTAAAATGCAATTCCGGTGCAAAGATACTACTTTTATCTGAAAATAGCGTGTTTATAGACGATTTTTTAAGAAAGTGCGCTTGTTTGCTGACGATTTTTTAAGAAATTCGCTAGTTTACTCCCATTCTGGAAGTATCCACGTCCTTGGTTCTCTTCTCCTTGTACTTGCCTATCTTATAGATGATGGAGATGGAGGCTGATGCCCAATCTTGCTTGATGTTCATGTGATAGTCTTGATTGCCTTGTACTGATTTTGTAGAGAATCCCTCGTTGAAGATGTTGCTGCCTTTAACCACAATGCTCCATTTATCATTATCGGAAGCCCATCTCAACATAGCAATCAAGAGAAAGACTGATTTGATGTCATAGAGTCCTTGAATGGCTTTCGACTGATAGAATGGGTTAAGTATGAAATGGATGTGATGGCTTCGGCTAAACTGGGCGGATAGATTTCCGGCAAGAATGGCAGAGATATGTTTGCGATTGAAGGGCAAGTCAAAGAAATCGTTACTCTTGTCATGTCTGTAGATTCCTGTTGCCGAAACACTTCCATTCATCCAATTGCCTATACCGAAAGTCGTCGATGCTCTAATGCCTATAGTATGGTTATAGTCGAAATTGGTCTCCTTCATTATGACTGCCAGGTGCTCGGTAGTCTGATATGGCAACTGCACAGAATAGTTGGGTTGGAACTCTGCAAATGCCATCAATGTATGGCGACTTTTGATTGTCCACATCAGGTTGGTCTCGTATGTAGAGTAAGGCTTGAGATGAGGATTTCCCCATATCTCCATATAGGTAGAGGCATAGTAAATGCTGCTCATAGTTGACCAATAGCTAGGAAACTGTGAGCTGGAACTGAAGGATAAGTTGAGTATGTTGCCAGGATTGGCTTTCCACGATGCATTAAGTGTGGGATAAATATGCCATTTGTTCCATTGTGGAGAATGGTATTGCTCTGCTTCGACAGAGGCTTCCAAGCTGATTCGCTCGTTTATTTGTTTGCTTATGCCGCCATAGAAGCTCAAGATTTTTTCTTCGATATTCACCTGGCTGGTTGCATCTGGAATTTCTGCTCCATCTTTGTTGGTCGTGGTTTGGTAGCTTCTGTTGTTGCTGGTTTGAAATTTCATACCATACGACAGTTCACAACCCTTCTTCAATGAGTGGGATTGATCGGCGGTGAAAAGCCATTTGTCTATTACCTGCTTGCTGTTTGTGTATAGAATACGCTCTTCGTCAAGTATTGTTCCTTCCAGATATTGCTGGCTGGGATTTTGGTAGTTGAGATAGGATATGCCTATTTGTAGTCCAAAGGGCAGGTTGTAGCTGGCATCTACATTGTGCAGGTAGGTATGTTCATTGCCCTGTTGCTGGGATGTGCCTGTTCCCATCGTTTCATGATGAGGATGACTGCTGTCCCATTTTCCTGTATATGCCAGGGATAGCTGGTGGTTATCAGCAAATGCATAACTCAGTCCCAAGCGATAGTTGTGAGTCAATCCAAGGGTTTTCTGTGAGGTCTTGTCATGATACGCTACTCGTTTCCCTTGAAGCGGATGATTGGCATTGGTAGTAGTCTCACCGTATGATGTTCCATCTGTAAATGAATACATGGCACCCAGACCGAATTTTCCTTTTTGGAACAGCAGGTTGCCTTTGCCTTCCCCTTCTCCGTATTTGCTTTGGCTCCAGATGCTTTGTATTTGTCCTGAAAGCAGGTTCTTTCCTACATAGTCTTTGGTAATCAGATTGATGACCATTCCACGAACATGTAAGCGTGCTGGCGCTGCCAGCATCACTTCGGCTTTGGCTAATTGTGATGCGGGCATGGCTTTTAATCGCTCTGCCAGTTGTGCATAATTGAGCGTGGATGGTTTGCCGTTGATGATGAGAGTCAGTTCCTTTCCTGCATAATTGATGTTGCCGTTTCGTTCGTTTACTCCTGGTATTCGGGTAAGGGCATCATAAGCGTTGTCTGCCGGCATTTTCTCTATGAGCAGTGGCATGTTGTAAACCAACTGTCCTCTTTCTGCCTTGACGATAGGACGTGTCGCCTTGACGAAAACCTCTGGCAGGTTTTGCATCATCATCTGGGCGGTAAGCGTGTCTTTTGCCTCTTCGTTTTGAGCGCAAAGGGGCTGGCTCTGCAATAATGCTGAACCTAAGATAAAAATTATTTTCATGTATTTATGTGAGTTTGATGGTTATTGCTTGAGTTGCTCTTTGGCTTTGGATATGAGTTGTGCTGCCTCTTTTTTATCTTCCAGTCTGTTTGCATTTGCTAAGAACATCTGGAGATGCTGTTTCGCTTTCAGCTTGTTCTTGGAAGCGATGAACATTTGGGCGGCATTGTAATGGTTAAGAGGATTATCTTCCTCATCGTATAAGGTGCATAGCTCAAAGTCACGGGCAGCGTCTGCATATCGGTTGTGTTGAAAATGTAAGTCGGCTAGCCATTTATAGGTTCGCAATGCTCTGTCTTTTGGCAAGGAAACCTCTAACGACTGGTTGAAATGAGCCATAGACAGTGAATCCATGCAGAAGGATTTCTCTATCAAAGCCAAGTGGAAAAGGCAAGTGGCATTGTCGTTTTTGAACTGAACTGCTTTCTGGTAATGTTTCAGCGCCTTTTCATTGTCCGGCAGGTCCTCATAACAGAGACCAAGGATGAAATTGGATTCGAAATTATCAAATCCTTGCGCTATCAGTTTCTCATACAAGGGTATAGCCTCAACGTATTTGAATTGCATGAATAGGGAATAGGCATATTCCTTGTTGACATATAAGTTCGTGGAATCATATTGAGAAATGTAATTCTTCGCCACTTTTTCTGCTCTGTCTGGTTTGTTCACTCCATTGTAATGCACTGCAAGCGAAGCGATAATTTCGCTGTCGTATGGGAATAAGAATGCGATGCGTTCACCCCAGAGAGAAACCTTGTCATTGTTGTTCTGATTGAGATACGCATAATAGAACATTCGCATGTCTTCGTGGTTGATGCTATCTGATGGAATCTTGTCTAGGCAAGAAATGCAGGCGGTGTAGTTGCCTACTTTCCGATAGCAGGAAGCCAGTTTCCTGCGTGCTCCCAGGTGAGATGGATTTGCTTCCAAATACTTTTGGTAGTATTGGGTTGCATGAAATACATCATATCTACTCAAACAGCTATCTCCTTGTTGAAGTAGATTAGCTGCGGTCTCGTTGGCCTTGGCATTCATTGCCATACATAGCCATAATATAAGGATCAATCTAAACTGTTTCATCGTTTTTGCAGATTATTTCTTTCTTACTTCGGGAGTGAAAACGACAGGCAAGGTAAACTCCATGTTGACTTCCTCGCCATCGGAGAGTCTGGCAGGCTTCCAATGGGGACTTTTCTTGAGAAGTTCAATCACAGTCTGCTCGTAGGCTTTTTCTTTGGGAGCTTCGAGAACTTTAAACAATCCCAATGTTCCATCCTTTTGAACGGTGAAGTTGATGACGACTCGCGCAGGCTTGTCTTCCAATCCTTTAGGATATTGTATGTTTGTCATCACCCATCTCAAGAAATCGTTGATGTCGCCATTGCCGTTGAAGATTGGCATCTGACCACCTTCCGGTAAAACGGCTATCGTCTTTAACACATGAGGTTGTGATACGCTTTGCGGTTTGAACATAAGGACGATGGTTATACCTATTATTGCTATCACGCAAGCGGCTATCCCAAATACCTTTTTATATATATGAGATTTTGTGTATCTTGTTTCCTGTGCTTTGCCCAAGAAATAAGTTTCTTCCTGATTGTTTTTTTCTTTCATACCTTTTACGATTTTATGGAGTTGTCTAAAAGTGCTTTTAATTGTTTGAGTGGTTCCTTGCTGACGTGCAGAGTGAATTTCTCGCAAAAACGTTCGTTGTACAAAACTAGTTCTGAAGTGTTGAGGTTGATGCTGAAAATGTGCTGACTATTAATAATGTAGTTTCTGCCAACACGAGCGAAGAAGTGCGCCGTTTGGGCAAGTTGCTCTACTATTTTCTTCTCAAAGGCCACAAGGTTGAACGAGAAGGTGTATTCATCGCCGTTGGTGAGTCGGAGATTGCAATAGCTTCCTTCCGAACAGACGTATACTATCTGTTCGGAAGCCACTCTGAGCAAGAAGTTGGCATTTGATATGATGAGATATTCTTCCATACTGATAAGTTTGGTGCAAAGATAAGCAAAATATTTAAAAAGTATGGCTGGATGTAGCGTGTTTTTTGTGAACCAATGGATTCGTTTTATAAAATACGTATTTAACCCATAAAATACGAGAAAAACAAGTTTGATTTCGGAATTTCATCTGTTTTTTATTCTTTTCTTCCCATTTTAGCGATTTTTTTCGTATATTCGCATTCGCAATCGGGAAACCGACAACGCAAAAAACTAAAAATGAATGCAAAAACAAATATCTTATGGCAAAGATTATTGTAAGAAACCAAACGATAAAGACGCTAACCAAGGATGGTGTTGATTACATCTGCATTACCGATATAGCAAGGCAGAAGAATCCCATTGAGCCCAAAGATGTGGTAAAGAATTGGTTGCGTACCAAAAATACCTTAGAGTACTTGGGACTTTTGGAGCAGTTGAACAACCCTAATTTTAAGGGGGCGAATTCGACCCCCTTTTGAAAGAAGCGGGCTCAAATGTTTTTACGATGAGTCCGACTCGATGGGTGGAACTAACCCATGCTGTAGTATTATCCTTAATTCCGCAACACTATAGTTTAACATTATTTATAAGTGCCTGAGCAACAAAAAGTTGCCCAGGATTTTGCCATGTCAGAATTTTCACTTACCTTAGTGTTGCGAAAAGAAGACAAGCAAAACTCTAATATGACATGGCAAAGATACAAATAAAATCTGAGAAACTCACTCCTTTTGGAGGAATTTTTTCTATTATGGAGCAATTTGATGCTCTTTTAGCTCAAACCATAGATTCCACCTTGGGAT
>OGFV01000018.1_pt1 | contig 102429 bp, 83 predicted proteins | sample 1571131 | NCBI WGS metagenome assembly OGFV01 (sample SAMEA2582044, study PRJEB24529) | metagenome | biome: Human gut stool | place: China | collected 2011
CCTTTTATCAAGAGCCTCAGATTTCGAAAGATTTCTGAGGCTTTTTTGTTTTCATGCAGTTTTGCTTTCTTATCGCAGCTTTATCCCACAGATTACGTGGCTCCTTTTATCTTTTTACCTATTCGGTCCTGGATTTTGTAAATGTGTGTAGATTCAAAATAAAAAAGGCTGACCAATAAGGTCAGCCCAATTTGATATTATTTGTTTTTACGGTGATTTCGTGTCTTCTGCTTTGACTTTTTCGCTTTGCTGGAAGAAGTATTAGCTGCAGGCTTTTCCTTGCGTACAGGAGCCGAATCGCCGGCTAGGGTAAAATCTAGTTGTTTCTTTTCCAGGTTGGCTTGCGCCACCTTGATGCGGATAGCATCGCCTAATTGATATTTATTATGGTGACGACGACCAATCAAACAGAAGTTCTTTTCGTCGAAGTCGTAATAATCGTCAGCGATGTCGCGCATTGGAATCATTCCTTCACAATGGTTTTCGTCTATGGTAGCATAAATTCCGTAAGAAGTAATACCGCTTATATGGGCATCGAATTCCTCGCCGAGTTTATCTCCCATGAATTCTACCATCTTATATTTGATACTGTCACGTTCTGCATTCTGTGCAATCTGTTCCATTTCAGAGCAATGCTCACAGAGTTCTTCGTAATGTTTCTCGTTGGCACTTCTGCCGCCATCTGCGTACTTGGTAAGCAGGCGATGCACCATCGTATCCGGATAACGGCGGATAGGTGAGGTGAAGTGGGTATAGTATTCGAAAGCCAGTCCAAAGTGTCCGATGTTGTGAACGGAGTACTTTGCCTTCATCATGGCACGGAGTGCAACCATCTGGATGAGATTATTCTCTGGTTTTCCTTCGCAATCAGACATCAACTTGTTAAGACTTCTTGCTGTAGCGCCCTTCGTACCCTCTGTTTTCATCTTATAACCAAACTTCACAACGAATTCACGCAAGGTTTCCAACTTCTGTGGGTCAGGATTGTCGTGAATACGATAAGGAAGCGTCTTTGGTTTCTTTCCTTTCTTTACCTTTCCGATACTTTCAGCCACCGTACGGTTGGCGAGTAGCATGAATTCCTCTACGAGTTTATTGGCATCCTTAGAGCGCTTGTAGTAGCAGCTTACTGGTTTCCCCTTTTCGTCAACGTCGAAATGCAACTCTTCGCGGTCAAACTTAACAGCACCATTTTTGAATCTTGCGGCACGCAGTTTCTTAGCCAGTCTGTCAAGCGTAATGAGCTGAAGTGCGTTTTCTCCCTGATAAGGATGTTCCTTTGTTTCTGCTGGAGCAGGTTCGCCAGTACCATCAATCACACCATTTGCTTCGAGGAGTTCCTGTACCTCTTCATATTTATATCGGCGGTCGCTCTCGATGACGGTATGTACGATGCGATAGTTCTTGACTTCGGCATTGTTGTCGAGTTCGAAGATGACGCTGTACGCAAGTTTTTCCTCATTAGGACGAAGCGAGCAGATAAAGTTACAGAGACGCTCTGGGAGCATCGGGATGGTGCGATCTACGAGATATACAGATGTTGCACGTTTCACAGCTTCCTTGTCGATGATACTGCCCTCTGTGACGTAATGTGACACATCTGCGATATGAACACCTACCTGCCAATTTCCATTCTCCAATCTCTGAATACTGAGGGCATCATCAAAGTCCTTGGCATCCTTCGGGTCGATGGTGCAAGTGAATACCTTGCGGAAGTCCTCTCGTTCTTTGTAATCCTGTTCTGTGATTTCACCCGAAATCTTATTGGCAGCATCTTCTACATTCTTTGGATACTTATAAGGTAATCCATATTGAGCAAGAATAGAATTCATCTCAACATCATTATCACCCATCTGACCAAGAATGTCAACAACCTCGCCAATAGGACTCTTGTTTTCTCCATCAGGCCACTCGATAATCCGGACTACTGCCTTGTCATCGGTCTTTCCTCCCTTCACCTTTCTTCTAGGAATGATGATGTTGTGAGCAAAGACATCGCCAGGTGTCACGAGGTAAGCCAGATCCTTATCTACTTTCAGACGTCCTACGAAGGTATCTTTAGCGCGTTCAAGGATTTTGTTGACTTGTGCCTCCTTGATGTGATTCTTACGGCGAGCCAGGAAGGTGAATTCCACCCTGTCGCCATTAAGTGCTCCCATCGAATTACGTTCAGAAACGAAAATAGGCTTCTCGCTATCATCAGGGATAACAGAGTTTTTGCCATTTGCCTTTCTAACGAATTTACCTTCCATCACCTGTATGCTTTGATTCAGGCGATAAGAATTATCACTTACCTTAGCCAGGTAGTCATCCCATGCCATTTCCTCCATAATGTCAATCGCCAGCATCTTGAGCGGATGCGTCGTAAGATGGAGGGAACGGAATATCTCTTTAAAGCTGAGCGTTTCGCCCGGTCTTTCGGCAAAGAATTCCTGCAGCATCTCAGTGAGCTGCGCTTTATTCATTCTTTTGCCACCTTTTTTTCCTTTTCCCATAAATTATGACTATTATTAGTTTTATAAGGCAAAGAAACAAAAAAAAAAGGAGAAAACAAAGTTTCTTGGCATCTTTTTTCGTTTTTTATTAAATATGAGGTAAAACAGACCATAATATTTCTTCATTTTTCGTATTTCAGAGCAGAATATAGCTTATTGATTCTTTTTGTCTGTTCGTAAATGTAGTTCTTCCAAAATTGTGTTTAGGGGGTCTTGGATGTTACAATGCTGTTACAACTCGCAATATCTTTCCCAAATATTTCGGAATAAGCAGAAATCTTATTAAATTTGCAAACGAAACGTAACAAACATTTCCACAAATACAAATGAATATGGATACAAGTCAATATCTTGTGATTTTTTTTCAGATTCTCGGTTCTTTAGCTTTGCTCATCTATGGTATGAAGGTGATGAGTGAGGCCTTGCAGAAGATGGCAGGATCTCAGTTGCGCCACATTTTGGGTGCTATGACAACCAACCGATTTACGGGAATGCTTACAGGTACCTTTATTACCTGTGCCGTTCAGAGCTCCTCAGCAACTACCGTTATGACGGTTTCTTTTGTAAATGCAGGTTTGCTGACCTTAGCCCAAGCTATTTCCGTTATTATGGGTGCCAACATTGGTACTACGTTTACGGCATGGATTATGTCGTTGGGTTATAATGTAGATTTAACGATTGTCGTATTCCCTGCGTTCTTCCTCGGCATCATGCTGATTTATAGTAAGAAGCGCCGTTATTTCGGAGATTTCCTTTTTGGTATCGCCTTCCTCTTCTTCTCGCTCGTTCTGTTGAGTAGTGCGGGTAAGGCTCTCGATCTGGAACATAATCCAGCGGTTATCGATTTCTTTGGATCTTTTGATACAAAGAGTCATTTTACGATTGTAGTCTTCCTCCTGATTGGTACACTTATAACCTGTATCGTGCAGAGTTCGGCGGCTGTGATGGCTATCACCATCTTACTCTGTTCTACGGGCGTACTCCCTATCTATCTGGGTATTGCCTTGGTGATGGGTGAGAATATCGGAACTACCGCTACAGCCAATCTTGCCGCTTTGGGTGCTAATGCCCAGGCTCGTCGTGCAGCCTTGGCGCATCTGGTATTCAATGTCTTTGGTGTAATCTGGGTTCTCTGCCTGTTCTATCCATTTGTAGATTTCGTTTGCTCTATCGTGGGGTATGATCCTGATGGTGATATGTCTGCGGCACAGAAGACGAAGTTGTTGCCAATTGTCCTGGCGATGTTCCATACCTGTTTCAATGTTTGCAACACGGGCGTTCTGATTTGGTTTATCCCACAGTTGGAAAAAGTTGTCTGCAAACTTATCAAGCCTAAGGCAGATAAGGAGGATGAAGATTTCCGTTTGCGCTTTATTCAGGCTGGCATCATGAAGACCCCAGAACTTTCTGTCTTCGAGGCACAGCAGGAAATCGGCAGTTTCGGCGAGCGCATCCACCGTATGTTTGGTATGGTGAGAGAGTTGCTGGAAACTCAGGATTCCAAGACTTTCGACAAACTCTATGAGCGTATCGAGAAGTATGAAGGTATTTCTGATAATATGGAGATAGAGATAGCCAAGTATCTTGATCAGGTGAGCGATGCTCATCTGAGTGATGATACCAAGGCGAAGATCCGTGCGATGTTGCGTGAGATTTCTGAAATTGAGAGTATTGGTGACAGTTGCTTTAATCTTGCCCGCACCATTAAGCGCAAGGGTGAAAACAAGGAGGAGTTTACTGCCAAGCAGAGTGAAAACATTCATCAGATGTTTAAGTTGGTAGATGAGGCGCTGACTCAGATGAACTATATGTTTGCTCATGAACGCCATTCTATCAATCTCAACCATACGTACAATATCGAGACTGAGATTAATAATTATCGTACTCAGTTGAGAAACCAGAACCTGGATGATGTGGATAACCATCTTTATACCTATGGTGTAGGTACATTGTATATGGACATCATTCAGGAATGCGAAAAACTGGGTGATTATGTGGTTAATGTCGCCGAGGCCCGTATGGGAATCAGAACATCTGTGGCTGTATAATACAGAATATTATTGATAGAAAGAAAATAAAAGTAACAAAAGCAAACGGGGAAGTATCAATGGATGCTTCCCCGTTTGCTTTTGTTGTTTATGTATTCTGAATGTATTTACTTTTCCAATATTTCCTTCAGTTCCTTCATACCATCTGAAGCCCCTTTCATGATGTGCTCTATCTTGTAATATCCATTAGTGTTTACGGCACCCGGGTCTATCAGATAGATAGGAATGTGAGGCTTGGTATATGAAATCAGACCTGCAGCAGGATAAACGTTGAGTGAAGTTCCGATAATGACGAAGATATCGGCTTGCTGTACAGCTTCGGCTGCCGGCTCAATCATAGGAACGCTTTCGCCGAAGAAAACGATAAATGGGCGCAACAGGCTTCCGTCTCCAGCTTCGGTTCCCGGCTTTACCTCGCAGTCATCCTCAGGTAATTCCTTGATGTAGCGATAGTCGTAAGGGTCGCGTGAAGAGCAAACCTTTGACAGTTCGCCATGCAGATGGATTACATTCTTGGAACCTGCTTTCTCATGCAGATTATCTACATTCTGGGTGATTACCGTCACATCGAAGTCTTTTTCCAGCTCCTTGATAAGTTTATGTCCCTCGTTAGGTTGCGCAGCATAGAGTTTATGGCGCAACATATTGTAGAAGTTTGTTACTAGGGTAGGGTCAGCTTCCCATCCCTCATGGGTAGCTATCTGTTCTACAGGATAGTTTTCCCATAATCCATCATTGCCACGAAAAGTTTTGAAACCACTCTCCACAGACATGCCTGCACCGGTTAAAAATACGAGTTTCTTCATCTTATCACGTTTTAATTATTCATATTTTCTTAATCTTTTTATTAAGAATGCACAAATTTAGCAATTTTTCTGCAAATAACATCGTTTTAAGCGAGAAAAATGTTATCTTTGCACTCGTTTTAAGGACAAAAAGTACATTTTAAGATTATTAATACATTTTTATAAATAAAATTTATGGATAAAGTAAGTTATGCTTTGGGCATCGGCATCGGTCGCCAGTTGGCTTCTATGGGTGCAGAGAGTTTGAATATTGATGATTTTGCACAGGCTGTAAAGGATGCCATCGCCGGTAAGCTTCAGCTCGGCGAGCAGGAGGCTCAGGAGTTGGTACAGAACTTCTTTGCAGAGCAGGAGGCTAAGGCTCAGGCTGCTGCTGCCGAGAAGGGCAAGGTTGCTAAGGAAGCTGGTGAGAAGTTCCTCGCCGAGAACGGCAAGAAGGACGGTATCATCACTACTAAGAGCGGTTTGCAGTATCAGGTTTTGCGTGAAGGTAATGGCAAGGCTCCTAAGGCTACCGATCAGGTAGAGTGCCACTATGAGGGAACGCTTATCGACGGTACTAAGTTTGACAGTTCTTACGACCGTGGTCAGACTGCTACCTTCCCATTGAACCAGGTTATCGCTGGTTGGACAGAGGGTCTTCAGCTCATGACCGAGGGTGCCAAGTTCCGTTTCTTCATCCCTTATCAGTTGGGGTATGGTGAGCGTGGTGCAGGTGCATCTATCCCTCCATTCTCAGCCTTGATTTTCGATGTTGAGCTCGTTGCCGTTAAGTAATCTGTTAGTAGATATATTTAAATGAAGTAAAGGCAATCCTGGAATATAATAGATAAAAATAAAGATTTAAAATATAAATAAGAAAATGAAAAAGTTATTTTTCGGAGCCCTCGTGGCTTGTGCTGCTGCTACATTCGTAGGTTGTGGCAATTCTACTCCTAAGGCAGATCTCAAGACTGATGTAGATACTATGAGCTATGCTATGGGTATGTCTCAGACTCAGGGTCTGAAGGAGTTTATGGTAGAGCGCATGGGCGTTGATACTGCTTACATGGATGATTTCATCAAGGGTCTTAACGATGGTGCCAACGCTGGTGACGACAAGAAGAAGGCTGCTTACTATGCAGGTATCCAGATTGGTCAGCAGATCAGCAACCAGATGGTTAAGGGCATCAACCACGAGGTATTCGGTGAGGATTCTACAAAGTCTATCTCTCTGAAGAACTTCATGGCTGGTTTCATCACAGGTACTACTGGCAAGAAGGGCTTGATGACTGTTGAGCAGGCTGCTCAGATAGCTCAGGCTAAGATGATGGCTATCAAGGCTAAGAACATGGAGAAGGAATATGGTCCTAACAAGGTTGCTGGTGAGAAGTTCCTCGCTGCCAACAAGAAGAAGCCAGGAGTTGTTACTCTGCCTTCTGGTGTTCAGTACAAGGTAATCAAGGAGGGTAACGGCCCTATGCCAAAGGATACTTCTATGGTTAAGGTTAACTACGAGGGTAAGACAATCGACGGCAAGGTATTCGATTCTTCTTTCAAGCGTGGTCAGGCTGTAGATCTCCGTGCTAATCAGGTTATCAAGGGTTGGACTGATGCTTTGGTTCACATGCCAGCAGGTTCTGTTTGGGAGGTTTACATTCCTCAGCAGTTGGCTTATGGTGAGCGCGAGCAGGGTCAGATTAAGCCATTCTCTGTATTGATCTTCAAGATTGAGTTGATTTCTGTAGGTGGCAAGTAATTTTTGTGGGAACTCATTTTTATAGAGGACTAATAAATGAAGAAAATATTAATGACAGCACTCGTCCTCGTGGCGGGTGCTTCTTTGTTTACAGCTAGTGCTGCAAGCAAGAAGAAGGTTAAGAAGGCGGCTACTCTTGTTGAGTTGAAATCATCAGCCGATTCTTTGAGTTATGTAGCTGGAATGAATGCCACTCGTGGTCTGATTCCTTATATCCAGCAGAGTTTTCAGGTAGATACTGCCTATATGGAGAATTTCCTTCGTGGTTACAAGGATGCGCTTGCCATGGGAATCAATCCTAAGACCGTAGCTTATTCTGCAGGTATGGAGGTTGCCAAACTGGTAGAGAAGCGCGTATATCCTGGCACAAAGGAAGAGTTGAAGAGTACAGGCGATTCTATCAGCCATGCTATGTTCCAGAATGGTTTTATCGCAGCTTTGGCTAATGATACAACATTCTTTACCTCTAAGGCTGCTGCCGATTTCCAGAAGGAAGCTTTGGCTGGTGCCGGCGAGAAGTTCCTTGCTGCTAATGCCAAGAAACCTGGTGTAAAGGTGTTGCCTAGCGGTTTGCAGTATAAGGTGATTACTGAAGGTCATGGCGAAGTGCCTAAGGCAAGCGATGAGGTAGAGGTTATCTACGAGGGTCGTCTGATTGATGGTACCGTTTTTGATGCTACATCCAAGCATGGTGGCAGCAAGACTGACAAGTTCCGTGCCAACGGATTGATCAAGGGTTGGACAGAGGCGCTTACTCTGATGCCTGTGGGCAGTAAGTGGCAGGTTTACATTCCTTACGAGTTGGCTTACGGCGAGCGTCAGGCTGGTCAGATTCCTCCATACTCTACTTTGGTGTTCGATCTTGAGCTGGTTAGCATCGTAAAGCCAGAGGTAAAGGCTGAGCCTGCTGGCGAATTGAAGGAAGATGTAGCCGTAGGTGCAGAGAAGAAGGTTGTTAAACCTGCAGCCAAGAAAGCTGCGCATTCAAAGAAGAGAAAGTAATTACGAAATTCATTTCAACAAGTAATTACTACTAAAATATAATAAGGTAAGAGCCAAGGATAGAGTGTTATCTTTGGCTCTTTTGTTTCTTTTACGTTTGTGTTTGTTGCTTTTGCATAAAAAACGGGAAAGCGAATCTGTTAGTTCTCTTATTTGTATTATCTTTGCAGAAGATAAACTGCACTCGGCAAAATATTCAAGCAAGCATGATATTCTGCGCTCGTTTGCATTATCTTTGCAGAAGATAAACTGCACTCGGCAAAATATTCAAGCAAGCTTGATATTCTGCGCTCGTTTGCATTATCTTTGCACATGATAATAAACAACTTCAATAATCATTTTTTTAACCTAAAAGATAATGATGAAACAAATTACAACAACCGTATGTGCAACTGTGCTGATGGCTAGTTGCAGTAACATAAACAATACGGAGCAGCAAGTGAACCAACAGGTAGATGAACTCTACTGCAGAATGTCACAGCCAGAGCGTATCGCTCAGTTGAGAAGTGGGTATATGGATGAGCTTTTTGATGCGGAAGGCAATTTGGATACCGTCAAATGCAAGCAGCTCATTCCTTATGGTATTGGACATTTTTCTCAGTACGCCAGTCAGGAATTGGTTGATGCCAATTTCTTGCGAAAGCGTGTGGCTGTAGTACAAGATTGGTTGATACATCATACCCCAAATGGTATCCCTGCTCTTTTTCACGAGGAAGTTCTTTCGGGTATCAATACGCAAGATGCAACAGTCTATCCACAGCAGATAGGTCAGGCTTGCTCATTCAATCCAGAGTTGGCAGAGCTCAAGACTTTGCAGACAGGTACCGCTCTTCGCAAGATGGGTGGCGTATTGTCGCTTTCCCCAATGGTAGACGTCTGCCGTACTCCAAGTTTTAATCGTCTGGAAGAATCATACGGTGAGGATGGCTATCTTTCTGCCGTTATGGGTACTGCTTTTGTCAAGGGTCTTCAGCAGGGCGACCTCAAGAAGGGAGTGGGAGCTTGTTCTAAACACTATCTGGGATATGGTGGTGGCGGTGATGCTGATGAGAAGGAGATGATGGAAGATATCCTTTTGCCTCATGAGACGATGATTCGTCTGGCAGGTAGCAAGGCTTTGATGCCGGGTTATCATGCTGTTCATGGTACCAAGTGCGTGGCAAATAGTGAGATTCTCAACGATATTTTGCGAGATTATCTCGGATTCGATGGAATGGTGGTGAGCGATTATACTGCCATTGACCAGTTGCCGGGACTAGATACTCCTCTTCAGAAAGCTGTGGCTGCTATCAATGGTGGCAATGATGTTGATTTCCCTAGAGGCGAAAACTATCAGTATTTACAGGAAGCCTTGGATAAGGGACTTGTTAAGAAAGAAGTCTTTGAGCGTGCTGTAAAGGATGTTCTGCGTTATAAGATTCGTGCAGGACTGATGGATAAGAATCCATATCTGTATAGTACGGAGGATGTAAAGCTTGATACTAAGGAAGAACGGCAGACGGCTTACGATATAGCCAGCCAGTCTATCGTCTTGTTGGAGAATAATGGTGTTTTGCCTCTTGTGAAGGAGGCTGATGTTAACAGCGCCAAGCAGGTTAAGAATATCTTGCTCACGGGTCCTAATGCCAATTCTATCTGGGCGATGTGTGGCGACTACTCTTTCCCTTCAATGTTCTATTTCTGGCAGAGTTGGAAGAAAAAGTGGGATGATAGCCACTTGCCACATATCGTTAAATTGCTAGAGGCAATGCAGGCAAGTAAACCTGAGGGTATTAATATTAAGTATTCTCGTGGTTGCGACTGGACAGAGGAGATAGAGACCAAGTTTGAAGAGTCTGGCGATAAGCGTGCTTGGGAGTATCAGCTCCTGCATCGCAAGGTTGATTCAGGCGAGAAGGCAGACAAGGCAGAAGCTTTGGCGATGGCAAAGGAAAGCGATGTTATCGTTGCTGCTGTAGGCGAGAATGTGATGCTCTGTGGTGAGAACCGTGAGCGAGATGGTCTCAAGCTTCCTGGTAAGCAAGAGGAATATGTTGAGGAACTCTTGGCTACGGGCAAACCTGTAGTCCTGGTAGTCTTCGGCGGTCGTGCGCAGGTTATCTCCAAGATAGCCAAGCGTTGTGCAGCAGTCATCCAGGCCTGGTATCCTGGTGAAGAGGGTGGTACAGCTGTGGCTGACATTCTTTATGGCAAGATTTCACCATCTGCCAAGCTGAGTGTCAGCTATCCTAATACTGAGGTTTATGAGCCTATCTGCTATAATTATTCCACCCGGCAGGATGCCCGTGTAGAGTGGCCTTTCGGTTATGGATTGAGCTATACAACCTTTGCCTATAAGAACTTGCAGGCTGTTAAGGAACTCTCTACGGCTTCAGAGTCGAGCAATATCTACTTTGAGGTTACCAATACGGGTAAGGTTCGTGCCGATGAGATAGCGCAGGTATATCTGTCGCCAACTCAGAGCAACCAGCAGATTCATCCTATCCAGTTGCAAGGCTTTGCCCGCATCTCTCTCAATCCTGGCGAAACCAAGAGAGTATGCATCAAGTTCTATACTGATCAGTTTGGTTATTATTCTCATCGAGGCAATCGTCAATGGAACATAGCTCCAGGAACGTATGAACTGAAGATTGGAGCCTCTTCTCAAGACATCCGTCTTAAGCAGCAGATAGTTTTGACGGGTGATAAAGTGGTGAAACCTTTGCGTGATCATTACTTCTCAGAGGTTATCAGATAAGCGTATGATTTTTCTACTAAAAGTAGCAAAATGCCAAGGTTTTTGGTTAAAAACAGTATAAAAAACAACAAAATGCACGGATATTGCAAAATATTCGTGCATTTTGTTTGCTGTTTCAATAGATTTTATTAATTTTGCTATCTGGTATAGAAAAGTACCTTATAAATAGAATAATATAAAACAAAACGAAATGGAGAAAATAGACAATCTAGACAGAAAGATTCTCGGCATCCTTTCCAAGAATGCCCGTATTCCTTTCAAAGACGTAGCCGCAGAATGTGGCGTGTCTCGTGCAGCCATCCATCAGCGTGTTCAGCACTTGATGGAGGATGGTTTCATCACCGGTAGCGGTTTTGATGTAAACCCTAAAAGCCTGGGTTATTCTACCTGCACTTATGTAGGTTTGAACTTGGAGCGTGGTAATATGTATAAAAAGGTGGTAGAGCGCTTGCAGAACATTCCTGAAATCGTAGAGTGCCACTTTACAACCGGTTCATACACCATGCTGATCAAGCTTTATGCCCGCGACAACGAGCAGCTCATGGATTTGCTCAATAATAAGCTTCAGGCTATCCCTGGTGTGGTTTCTACCGAAACGCTTATCTCTCTTGAGCAGAGCATCAAGCGTGAGATTCCTGTACTTCTCGATGAAGATTAATAAGAGTCTCCATACCTGAGTACGATTTTTAGAAGATCTTGAATCATTATTTATTGAAAGATAAACAAATGGAAACATTTGACTTAGAGTCGCATCTCCAGGATGCATACTCTAGATTTCCCGAAGCGAAGCATCAGCCTGTAATTGGCCTTACTGCCAATTATGAAGGTATCGATGCTACGCTTCGCGACCGTTATTATAAGCAGGTAATAGCGGCTGGCGGTACGCCGGTCATTATTCCTCCTGTTGCCGATGCTCAGGTCATCGTCAATACCCTGGAGCATCTTGATGGATTGATTCTGACGGGTGGCGGTGACCATAATCCGCTGTGGATGGGCGAAGAGCCTTCTCCCCGTCTTCACAACATCAATCAGGAACGTGATGCTGCCGAACTGATGATTACCCGATTGGCTTTCAACCGCCAGATTCCGATGCTTGGCATCTGCCGGGGCATCCAGACCCTCGCTATTGCGCTGGGCGGAAAGGTGTGTCAGGATATCAAGCAGCTGGTAAAGCACAGCCAGGATGCCGACCGTACCGAACCTACCCACATCGTAGAAATCAAGAAAGATTCCACCTTATATAATATATATAATAAGGAGAAGATCTTTGTCAACTCGTTCCACCATCAGGCGGTAAGCGAGCCAGGCAATCATCTGCGCACCATCGCCAAATCTTCCGACCATATTATTGAGGCTGTAGAGAGTAGCGAATATAAGCAGATTCTCGGTGTGCAATGGCATCCGGAATGGCTGGAAGAAGAAGGATTGAAGATTTTCCAATGGCTGGTTAATCAGGCTAACAACTTTTATGCAGCCAAGCAGTTGCATAAGCGCATCCTTACGCTCGATACCCATTGTGATACTCCGATGTTCTTCCCTCAGGGCATCAAGTTTGATCATCGCGATTCCCGCATCCTGGTTGATCTCCATAAGATGACCGATGGTCATCAGGATGCTACCACGATGGTAGCTTACCTGCCACAGCCTCAGATCGGCGAGAGCTTCAGCAGCAAGGTGGCTTTCGATGTAAAGGGACCTGCGCAGTATGCCGACCTCATCTTCGACAAGATAGAAGAGATTGTGAGCAAGAACAGCCAGTATCTCAGCATAGCCCGCACTCCTGCCGATCTTTATAGCGATAAGCGGAAAGGCAGAAAGAGCATCATGCTCGGTATCGAGAACGGTCTCGCCCTGGAGCACGATATCAGTAACGTGAAGCATTTCGCCCAGCGCGGCATCGTTTATATCACGCTCTGCCATAATGGTGATAATGATATCTGCGATAGTGCCCGCGGCTGCAATACCCATAATGGTGTGAGCAGTTTTGGCGAGAAGGTGATTCATGAGATGAACCGTCTGGGCATCATGGTAGATTTGAGTCATGGTGGCGAGAAGAGTTTCTACGATGCACTTGATATCAGCCAGGCGCCTATTGTCTGCAGCCATAGCAGCAGCCGTGCGCTCTGCGATGTGCCTCGCAATCTGACCGATGACCAGATGCGTGCCCTCGCAGCAAAGGGTGGTGTGGCTCATACCACGCTCTATCACGGATTCCTGCGTAAAGAGGGTGAAGCCGACATCATGGACGCTATCGCCCATCTTGAGCATGCCATCGATGTGATGGGTATCGACCACGTAGGTCTGGGAACCGACTTTGATGGAGACGGCGGCATCAGAGGTCTCGCCGACTCTTCTGAACTCATCAATTTCACCCTCCAGCTGTTGCGCCGCAAATATAGCGAGCAGGATATTGTCAAGATTTGGGGAGGCAACTGGCTCAGAGTGATGACGCAGGTGCAGAACTTTAAACATTAATGTTATGACGAAGAAAATGAAGATAATTTTAGGCTTGGTAGTTGCTGCCGGAGTGGTAGCTGGAGCTATTAGCTATAAGAATGCGAACAGTTCGAGTTCGCCTGAGGTTCAGGAGGTAGAGGAAGCAGAGAAGCTGAATCCTGTAGGTCCTGCCTTTAATGCTGATTCGGCGTTGGCTTATTGTGCCGCACAATGCGATTTCGGTCCTCGCGTCATGAACAGCGAGGCGCACGATAAGTGTGGCGAATGGATAGTGAGCAAGTTCAAGCAGTTTGGTTGCGAGGTAGAGACCCAGAAGGCTGACCTCAAGGGCTATGATGGTACCATCCTGAAGAATACCAATATCATCGCCCATTACAACCCGAAGGCTGAAACCCGCATCTTGCTCTGTGCCCATTGGGACAGCCGTCCTTGGGCCGATAACGACCCCGACAGCACTAACTGGCGCAAGCCTGTAATGGCTGCCAACGATGGAGCCAGCGGAGTAGCCGTCATGTTGGAGATAGCCCGCCAGCTGCAGGCTGACAAGAAGCTGAATCCTAACATCGGCGTAGATTTCGTATGTTTCGATACCGAAGACTGGGGAACACCTCAGTGGGCTGATGTTCAGGACGATGGCGATACTTGGGCTTTGGGTGCCCAGTACTGGAGCGAAAACAAACCTGAGGGATATAATCCTCGTTTCGGAATCCTCCTCGATATGGTGGGCGGACAGGGAGCCAAGTTCTATCGTGAAGGTATGTCTATGCAGTATGCCGGTGGCATCGTGAAGAAGGTTTGGGCTGCAGCCCGCCAGGCTGGTTTCGGCTCTTACTTCCCTAAGAGCGATGGCGGAATGATTACTGACGATCATATTCCGGTCAACGAGAAGGCTAAGATTCCTACTGTAGATGTGATAGCTTATTATCCAGACTGTCAGCAGAGCAGTTTCGGTCCTACCTGGCACACCGTGAGCGATGATATGGCTCATCTGGATAAGAATGTGCTTAAGGCGGTTGGCCAGACCATGATTCAGGTGCTTTATACAGAGGAATAGGTCGGCATCTCATTCGAATATAAAAGGAAATGTTCCTAGGAAAAGTTGTTGCTTTTCTTAGGAACATTTCTTTTTTCAGTCTGTTTAAATCTTCGTTCATAGACATTGAACCGCCGTTCAAAGACATTGAATGTCGGTTCAAAGACACTGAACGACGGTTCAATGTCTATGAACGGAGATTTCTTCTGCTTGTATCAACAAAAAAACTTAGGTATAAAAGCAATTCCTATTGACTGGAAATGCTTTTATACCTAAGTGTATGGGCTTTCTGAATAAGATGAACTGGTTAAATCTGCCCCGATTCTACCTGTCTTACCACTCTTTCTGTTAATCTGTCAACGCCGTTCGGGTCGTACTTCTTGTTGAGGCTGGCACCGAAGAGGCTTGCAAATGCCTGATAGAATCCGGCACGGATAGGACCCAGAAAGGCTTGAATCAGGTGATAGGATGAGGAATTGCACTCACGATACACCAGTTTGATGCAGAGTTTACCCTGTGCATAGGTGAGTTTCTTCATTCTCGGGGTATATTCCTGTTTGATACCTTTCTCCACCAGTTTCATGTGTGCATCCTTTGCCTTCTTGTTAGGCAGCGTTTCCAGATAATCACCCGTTTCGATGATAATCTTTCTTACCTCTTTGGCTATCGGCAGCACCTTCTTGATGTTGTATACCAAACGGTTGTAAGCCATTCGCTCCTTGGCGTTCTTGAATACCGGCTGCGGATAAACGTACACGTTGTTCACCTGAACATATTGCACGCTGTCATGATCCAGGAGCACTTTTCCTACCTTCACCATCGGTTCAAAGGTAGGAGTATCCATGTCCACCTCCCTGTCTTCAGGGTTGTCGCCATCGGTCTGCGCCATGGTTTGCAGGGTGATGCAGAAGAGCATCGCCAGTAAAAAGCATATTTTCTGTTTCATGTAAATCTCCTCAAAGTTCTTTGACCAGCTCCTTTTCTTCGTGGAGCTTCTTCTATATATAAAGAGGTGTAAGCCCCTTTGTGTTACTAATTACGCCGCAAAATTACAGATTATTTCTCAAATTGAGAAAGATTCTTGGCTTTTTCTTTCTCTTTTTCATATTTTAGCAGTAACTTTGTCTTAATTTAATAAACAAAGTGCCTACTACACATGAAGCATGCTCATTCCATAACAGCCCTCTTGTTGAAACTGTTTCTCGTAGGCAGCTCCCAAATCTTCTGTGCCTCATGGGCTCAAGCCCAATCTTCCTCTCTTTCAGAACAGGGCGCCGCGCCTGAAGATTCTCTTTCCGCTTCTCCACCTTGGCAGCAATTGCTGTCCGACCTTTCTTCATCCGAAGATTTCGAGCATGTAGCCTGGCAGGACTATGAAGAAGATTTGGAGGAGATGGCGCAGCATCCCGTCAATCTGAATACGGCAACGAGAGAAGAACTGGAGCGCATGCCGTTTCTTACTGCATCACAGGTAGAAGACATCCTGTTCTATATCTACCGCTATGGACAGCTGAAGAGTATGAGCGAGCTTACCCTGATAAGCAGCATCGGCTGGTACCAGCGCCAGCTGATGAGTTGTTTCTTCTTTGTGGCCGATGACGGGAGCAAGCCGGCTTTCCCCAGTCTTAAAAACATCGCCCAGTATGGCAAGCACGAGGTGATGGGCATGCTGAAGGTTCCTTTTTATGAGCGCAAGGGCGATGCAAGCGGAACTGGCGGCTATCTGGGTTATCCTTATAAGCACGGACTGCGCTACCAGTTTCGCTACGGCAATTCCGTCAAACTGGGATTCGTAGCTTTTCAGGATGCCGGCGAACCATTCTTTGGAGGCAGGAACACGATGGGTTACGACTTCTATTCCTTCTATCTTCAGGTAAAGAACCTGGGCAGATGGAAGAATATCACCCTGGGTAGATACAGACTGAACGTAGGATTGGGACTGATACTCAATAATGATTTCGGCTTCGGCAAACTCTCAGCCTTAACCTCCTTGGGCAGATCATCTTCCTGCATCATCCGCGGTCATTCCTCCCGTTCTTCAGCTAATTATCTGCAAGGCGCAGCAGCCACCTATACCTTATTAAAGGGCCTCGAACTGACCGGCTTTCTTTCTTATCGCCAGATAGATGCTACGCTTTCTGCTGACGGCGGGGGCATCAAGACCATCCTGAAGACTGGTTTGCATCGCACGGTGAATGAGATTGCTAAACAGAAGGTAGCATCCAATACACTTGTGGGAGGCAACATCAGTTACCGGCATCAGGGCTGGCACATCGGAGGTACAGCCTTTTATACCTCTTTCTCCCTGCCGCTCACGCCCAATAAAAGCCAGCTTTACAAGCGTTTTGCTCCAGAGGGGAATGCCTTCTGGAATGCCAGCATCAGCTATGGTTACATCTCCCATCGCCTCACCCTCTCCGGCGAAACGGCTACGGGCGATTGCGGTTCCATAGCCACGCTCAATGCAGCCTCCTATCTCTGTTCCGACCATTTCACGCTCATGGCTCTTCACAGGTTCTATTCTGCCCGATATTATTCTCTCTTCAGCAACAGCTTTTCCGAGGGGAGCGATGTGCAGGATGAAAACGGCGTATATCTGGGCTTTACCTGGATTCCTGCCCATCATTGGAGCATCACAGCCTATAGCGATTTCGCCTATTTCGCCTGGCCTAAGTATCAGACCAGGGAGAGCACTCAGAGTTGGGATAATCTGCTGAATATTCTCTTCCAGCCCTCAAGAGTGCTGACGGTAGGAGGAAGGTTCCGTTATAAGGATAAGGCGGGAACCACAACCGGCCGTCTGCGTCTCTATGCCACAATATCCCAAAAACGATGGAGCGCCAAAACCAGTTTCGACTATACGATGAGCCAGGCAGAAAGCGCAATGAAGAATGAGGGCGATGAGCTTAGTAAAGGCTATATGGTGAGCGAGCATATAGGATGGGAATGGAAATGGAAGAAGCAGTTGAAAGGAACGTTGAGAGGCTGCCTGGGCTATTTCCATACTTCCGATTTTGCCTCCCGTATCTACGCTTATGAGCCCGGTCTGCTCTATCAGATGAGTTTCGGCAGCTACTACGGCGAGGGCATCCGTTACGCCTTGGTGGCACGCTCAGAGATAGGTTCCCATCTGCTGCTTATCGCCAAATTGGGTACAACCGATTATTTCGACCGCTCTCACATCTCTTCTGGTTTGCAGGAAATCTCCCGCTCTTCGCAAACCGATCTGGAGATACAGGTAAAGTGGAAATGGTAAGAAAGAATGGAGAAAAACGGGAAAAATATATCAAGAATAAAAAATATTAAACGTTTTTCTTGTTTAAATAGAAAAAATGAGTTACTTTTGCATCTGAATAAATACTGGCTTACAAATGAAGATATTGATAGTTATCCCTTGTTATAACGAGGAAGAAGTGCTGCCTAAGACCTTAGATGTGCTGGGGGCATTGATCAGAAAGATTAAGAAAGAGACTGATGCCGACACAGAACTGCTGCTTGTCGACGATGGCAGTCGTGATCATACTTGGCGGATGATTTCGGATGCTGCCAAGGAACATGGGTATGTGCATGGCATTAAGCTGTCGCATAACCGGGGCCATCAGAATGCGCTCTGGGCAGGTATGGAAGCTGCGGTAGACCATTGTGATGCGATGGTAAGCATCGATGCCGACCTGCAGGACGATGAGAATGTTATCGTGGATATGGTGCGCCAGGTGCAGGAAGGCAAGGATATCATCTATGGTGTGCGCAAGGAGCGCAAGACCGATACCTTCTTTAAGCGCTTTACCGCCCAGGCTTTTTATAAGCTGATGCAGAGTGTGGATAAGGAGACGGTTTACAATCATGCCGATTTCCGCATGATGACCAATCGCACCCTAAAGGCGCTGATGCAGTATTCAGAGCGCAATCTCTTCCTTAGAGCCATCGTACGCCAGTTGGGTTTCCGGGAGGGATTCGTCTATTACGATCGCAAGGCTCGTGAGGCGGGTGAGAGCAAGTATCCGTTTACCAAGATGCTGAGTTTCAGCATAGATGGCATCACTTCGTTCTCCGTAGCACCTCTTAGGTTTATCACCTTCCTGGGTTTGGCGATGACTTTGGTGGCAGTCATCATGATTATCTTTGCCTTGGTAGAATATTTCCAGGGCAAGACCATCCAGGGCTGGACCTCCATGCTTGTTTCCATGTGGTTTATCGGTGGCATCATTACCACGGGTGTAGGCATCACGGGCATTTATATCGGAAAGATTTATACTGAGGTGAAGCGCCGCCCACGATACTTTATCGAAGAAAGAGTATAATCTTATCGAAGAAAGAAAATAAGAAGAATATCAATTTGATAGATACAAAAATAGCATCGGTACTTATAATCCCGATGCTATTTTTGTATCTAATCACTAATAATTAATCACTACTCACTAATCATTTGTTAAGTGCAATATTGGCACTAGTCTTCACGAATCGGTAGAAACCTACCTTGTTGTGCCATTCTACGAGTTTCTTTACTTCCCAAACTTTCTGGAAGGTGTAGTCCTTGCCATATTTCTCAAGGAAGTCAGGCATGTCTTCTTCTGGAATCATCAGCACGCCATCCTGTGGCAATACCTTGTCAAACTGCTGGATCTTATCGCCCAGATAGAAGTTGAGGCTGAAGAAATGCAGCATATCTACCGACATATAAGAATAGAGTTTGCTGGTATCAAACTTCTTCTCGATAACCGGCGCCAGATGCTTATCTGCCTTCGTGTTGAGCACAGGTGGCTGCAGACTGGAGTCGAGCATCAGGAAGAGCCCCACGATGGTGGCAAGAGTATATGAAACAATATTGCCTGAATTCTTCTTCTTGAGTGCCCGGAAGATGAGGTAAACTCCCTCCAAAGTGATAACCATAAAGATGCTGCATGGGATGAGCAAATCGTTGTTTTCGAGCGCATGGAGCATGGCGATGTTATCTATGGCATGCTTGCCGTGGAAGATGCTTTCTGGTACCCATCCTTTTTTTACCACCAGCAGGGCGATATTGAGAATCAGGGTTATCGAAGCAATCACTCCAGCATAAACCTTCAAGGCTCCCATCTTCTCCTTCATCATCCAAACGATGTATTCGGCGATGAGATAGGCCATGAACGGATAGCATGGCAGCAGATAAACGCTGCGCTTGCTCTTTGGGATGCAGTAGAAGAAGAGTACCAGGAGGAAAGCGAGCCAGGTGAACACCTGCAGCGGAGTAGCCTTCTTCGCATTCTCAAGGAAACGGGTCTTCGAGAACTTCTTCCATGGCAGAATGAAGAGCGAGAACAATAATAATAAGGTGTAAGGCAACCAGCCCGTGATGAGCGTGAGAAGGTTGTACCACGCTGGGTTCTCGTGCGATTCGTATGCCATCTTGCCCATGAATCGGTCGATGTTCTCTTCCTTCACCAGGCGCAGGAACTCGTCGCCGCCTTGCAGATAGGCTGCATAATACCAGCAGAAAGGAATAACGAGCGAGAGCAGGGCGGTTAGAGCCATGCGCCATACGATGCCCCAGAAGTTCTCACGTTGGGTAAGCATGAATACGCCCATCACAAAGCAAGGCAGAATGATGCCCACAGGACCTTTGGTAAGCGTAGCGCCACTCATGCAGAGGATAGCGAGCCAAGGCAGCTGGTGCTTTCCTTTCTCCCACCAGCGGTAGAGCAGATACATGGCTCCCACCATGAAGGCGGTGTTCACCATATCTACACGGCAGTTCATACCCGCACGGTGCACCTCGAAGGCGGTGAGCGTGAGGATGGCTGCGATGAGGCTGGTCTGGACGTTCTTGCGCTTGGCATAGAACACGAAACCGCCGATGGTCATCAATACCAGCGATACGGCAGACGGCAGGCGGGAGGTGTACTCATTCACATGGCCGATGAAGAGGCTGAAGAAGGCGATGCACCAGTGGAAGAATGGCGGTTTGTAAGGGATATCACCTCCATTGTTGATAGGCAGAATCCAGTTGCCATGTTCCAGCATGGTGTAGGCAACCACCGCTTCGCGCGGCTCTCCCTTGGTATTGAAATCTGTGAGTCCGAGGAATGGAATCATCATCACGATAGCCAGGATGATGATGAGCCATAGGGCTTTGTTGTACTTGATGTTCATGTCTTATCGAAGTCTTATTATGTTATTTTGGCTGCAAAGTTACATATAATTATTTGTTTATAGACAGAATAAGGCTAGAAATTTTGCTTTTATTGGGATATAATTATTAACTTTGCACCCGATTTCTAAAGTAGAATAAAAATGAAACGATATTTTAAGGCTTTTGGGTATCTCCTTTCGGTGCATGTATTGGCATTGCTGGTGATGACTCTGTTCAGATTGGTAGAATTCATCGCCCTGCATGGCATGATTGTAGATGCAGAGGCGAGTAGGGTAATGGCGTTTGTCAAGGGTGTATGGTTTGACAATGTCATAGCTTGTTATATTTCGGTATTGCCTGTGGCTGTGCTCCTGATAGCAGCCAGCCTGGGGTGGTGTCATCGCCGTTTGCTGCGTGGCATCAACATCTGGTATGCGGCATGGTTTGCCATCGCCTTCATGCCTTCGGCAGCCAATACTCCTTATTTCCAGTATTTCTTCAAGAACATCAATTCCAGCATATTCGGGTGGTTCGGCTATGTAGCCACCACATCGGGCATGCTCTTGCAGGAGTCTTCCTACTGGCTCTATATCGCCCTCTATTTCGTGTTTACGGGGGCGTTTATCTATGCGCTTATCCGCCTGCGCCGCTATTTCGAGGGGCTCTTCCTTCTGCCTAAGGACAATATGCATCTGGTGCTGGTGGTTAGCCGTTTCCTTATTTCTGCTGTGATGATAGGTGCCTGTCTCTTCGGCATCCGTGGCAGAATGGGCTATAACCCTATCAAGGTGAGCCAGGCTTACTATTGCGAGGATTCTTTCCTCAACCAGCTCGGCATCAATCCGGCATTCAATCTCCTTACTTCGGCACTCGACGATATGCGCAAGGAGAATAAGGAGTTGCATCTCATGCCATACGCTGAGGCTATTACGAATACCCGCCAGTGGCTGGGTATCACGGGAAAGGTGGATAGCACGAATATTCTGAAGCGTGAGGTGGTGAACGATTCCCTGATGATGAAGAGGGGTCAATCTCCTGCGAAGAAGAATCATCCTAACGTGGTGGTGATACTGATGGAGTCGATGTCGGCAAACCTGTTGGGTACTTTCGGCAATCAGCAGCCGCTCACCCCAACGCTCGATTCGCTCTATCATCATTCCCTGGCGTTCACCCACTTTTATAGTGCCGGCATCCATACCAACCATGGCATGACGGCTACGCTCTACAGCTTCCCTGCTCTCATGTTCCGAAACCTGATGAAGGGAACGGTAACTCCACGCCGCAAGGGTATCGCCACGGTGTTGAAGAAGTATGGCTACGAGAACATGTTCTTCATGACTCACGAGGCACAGTATGACAACATGAAGGCCTTCTTCCAGACCAATGGCTACGATGATATCTTCTCTCAGGAGAACTATCCTAAGAGCGAGGTGGTGAACAGCTTTGGTGTGAGCGACCATTTCGAGATGGGCTACGCCCTCAACACCATCAACCAGAAGGCGAAGACGGGCAAGCCTTTCATGGCTACCATCCTCACCGTGAGCAATCATCCGCCATATATCATTCCTGATTTCTTCAAGCCGAAGACCAAGGAGAAGGAAACGCAGATTGTGGAGTATGCCGACTGGGCGATAGGCGATTTCCTGAAGAAGGCAAGCCGGGAGCCTTGGTATAAGAACACGATATTCGTGATTCAGGCAGACCATGGCAAGCTGGTGGGTAAGAGCGAGGGCGAGTTGCCGCAGTCTTACAACCACATTCCGCTCATCATCTTTGGTCCTGGTGTTCCGCAGCAGCAGTATGCGGGCTTGGGCATGCAGGTGGATGTGATGCCTACGCTTTTCGGTCTGATGAATCTGAATTATGAGTACGAGGGCTTCGGTGTGGATCTGCTGAAGCAGCAGCGCCCGATGGTATTCTATTCGGCAGATAACCAGATTGTGGCAAGAGACCATCAGCGTTGTTTCGTCTATAATCCGTCGATGAACCGCAGTTTCTGCTATGATGTGTTGCCGAATGGCAATCTGAAGGAAACCAAGCAGGAGTCTAAGTTCCAGGATTTGAAGAACTATGTCTTCTCTAATATCCAGGCAGCGGAGTATATCGAGCGACATCAGAAATAAAAAACGATATTATCAGAAACAGTAATCCCCCACCACGCTTTGGCTGCGTGATGGGGGATTAACTGTTTATATGTTTTTTCTATTCTTCAGGGGCTTGAAGTTTATTCTCTGCAAAGTTACAAAATTATACCCAAAGGTATTATACCCTAGGGTATAATTTATGAAACTATATTTTTATCAGACGAAGGATCGCTGTTTCTGCAAAAAAAGATGGCTTTAAACAACATTGTTTTAAACAACCTTGTTTAATTTGTTTTTTTTTGCTATCTTTGCAGAAGAAAAACTGCACTCGGCAATTTGAAAGCCAGCTTTCATTGCGCTTGTTTGCATTTTCTTTGCAGAAGAAAAGCTGTATAGTATAAAATAAGGTAGTAATTATGAGAAAAAGTAAAGAAGTTCCGTTTGTGTTCGGTGTTCGTGTGGAGGGAGATTCCTTTACCGACCGAAGAGAGGAAACAGAACGCCTGAAGGCGAACTTTACGTATGGAGTGAATACGATATTGATTTCACCTCGTCGTATGGGTAAGACTTCATTAGTAGATAAGGTGTGTTCGCTCGTAGAAAGCGAGGACATCAGGATAGCTCGTATAGATGCCTTTGGTTGTCGCTCAGAGAATGATTTTATCAATGCTTTTGCCACGGCCGTGGTTCGGGCTACTTCTTCAAAATGGGAAGAATGGATGGAGAATGCCAAGGTGTTCTTGAGTCGTTTCGTTCCGAAAATCAGTATTGGGCAAGATCCTTTGACAGATTTCTCTTTGGCTTTGGAGTATAATGCAGGTAACAATACAACAGAAGAGGTTTTGAGACTTCCGGAAATGATAGCTCGGTCAAAAGGTTGTCATATAGTAGTCTGTATCGATGAATTTCAGCAGATAGGTGATTTTCCAGATTCCTTGACTTTCCAGAAGAAACTCCGTAGCGTATGGCAATTACAGAGCCATGTATCTTACTGTCTTTATGGCAGCAAGAAACACATGATGGAACAGATGTTCCAGAATGCCAGTTACCCATTCTATCGCTTTGGTGATTTCTTCTATCTGAATAAAATTAGCGAGAAAGACTGGGTGGAGTATATCTGTCAGCGTTTCGAATCTACCGGCAAGCATATTTCTGAAGAGCTGGCTCGAGAAATCTGTCAGGTAACAGATAGGTATTCCTCTTATGTACAGCAGTTGGCATGGTTTGTATGGTTGCGCGTGCAAGATGATTCTGCAGCTACAGAAGAGGACTTGAAATATGGAATAGACCGGTTGTTGGATGCCTGCGAACCCTTGTTTATCCAGCAGACCGAAGACCTTTCAGCCTATCAGATGAATTTCCTGCATGCCATCACTAATGGAGTACATACCGGTTTCACCCAGACGGCGATATTGGAAACCTATCGTCTGGGTACTGCTGCCAATGTAACCCGCCTCAAGAAGTCCTTGATGGTGAAAGATCTGATTACAATACCTGCTCCTAAGCATCTGGAAATGAGTGACCCCATCTTGGCATTGTGGCTGAAGAGAAGAGTGTGGAAGTTGACGTAAATTACCCGAGATTTACGTGAACTTTACCCGAGAATTACCCGAGAATTACCCGAGAATTACCCGAGGATTACTTTTAACTGCCTGATAATCATAAGGATGTGGCTCGCGTAATTAAAAATCAATTACGCGAACTTTTTACGTGAAAAACGGAAGAGTTAAAGGATAAATAAGACAAGACACTGGAATTTGTCATCATGGTTGGGTGAGGAAAAAGTAGCCAAGTCGAAGACCATGATACTAAAAGAAGTGCTATTGACGAAAAAACAGAAGGATATTGTGAACTTCTGTTCCGTAAGGTTGCAAGTTCCGTTCCGTAAGGTTGCAAGTTCTAGTCTTTAAGGTTGCAAGCTCCGGTCTAAGGTTGCAAGTTCGTGACTTAATATAGCTAGCTCTGACTCTAATATACCATGCTCTAGTTAAAATATACCAAGTAATATTGCAAGCTCGGCTCTTAATATTGCAAGCTCGTGGCTTAATATTGCAAGCTCGGCTCTTAATATTGCAAGCTCTCAAAAATCTATAATCCGCTGTTTAGTGATGGTCTCATCATAAAAATGTCGCTTTGTATTGCTGTCAATGTTATTCTGCTTAGAGAAGAGTGTGGAAGGAATCATAAATGTATAAAGCCCCTTTAGCATTCCAAGTATATGAAATCAAAATATACTTGGAATGCTAAAGGGACTTTACAGAATAGCTTTATTTGAACATAGCCAATGCTTTCTCTATGATTGGTGCCATGTCATAATACTTGTATTCGGCAAGGCGGCCGCCAAAAATTACATCTTCTTCCTGGTCTGCCAGGTTCTTATATTGGGCATACAGTTCAGAATTTTCCTTGTCGTTTACCGGATAGTATGGCTCCATGCCATCTTTCCATTCGGTGGAATATTCCTTAGAGATAACCGTCTTCGGGGTCTCATAGACTTCTGCACCAAACATTTCAAAGTGCTTGTGCTCTATCACTCGGGTATATGGCACTTCGCGCTCTGTATAGTTAACTACGGCATTTCCCTGATAATTAGAACAGTCAATGGTTTCCTGCTCAAAACGGACGGTGCGATAGTTGAGTTTACCAAACTGATAATTGTAGAACTCATCTATCTTGCCTGTGAAAACCAGCTTAGAGGCAAGTTCTTTCCAATGATCTTTCAGCACCCCCTTGTTGCCGTTTGGGAGTTCTATCTCGTCTTTAAAGAAGTCAACTGATACCTTTGTATCTGCCCCCTCAAGTAAACCATCGGTGAGTTTGTTATATCCACCGATAGGGATTCCCTGATATTTGTCATTGAAGTAATTGTTGTCGAAGATGAGGCGTACCGGCAGTCGCTTGATGATGAAGGCTGGCAAGTCAGTACACTTTCGTCCCCATTGCTTCTCGGTATATCCCTTGATGAGACGCTCATAGATATCTTTACCGATGAGCACCTGAGCCTGTTCCTCCAGATTGCGAGGCTCGCTTACGCCATCGGCCTTCATCTTAGCCACGGCTTCTGCCTTCTGCTCATCAATTTTAGCCTGTGCTTCTGCTGGTGTGGTTACGCCCCACATCTGATAGAAGGTATTCATATTGAAAGGCAGATTATAGAGTTTGCCTTTGTAGTTTGCCACAGGCGAGTTGGTGTAGCGGTTGAACTCAACGATAGAGTTGACGAAGTTCCACACCTCTTTGTTGGAGGTATGGAAGATGTGGGCACCATACTTATGTACGTTGATGCCCTCTATCTTTTCGCAATAGATATTGCCACCGAGATGTGGTCGCTTATCTATCACCAGACAAGTTTTTCCTTGTTTATGAGCCAGATGGGCGAATGTGGCTCCGAAGAGTCCGGAGCCAACTATAAGATAATCATATTTCTTCATACTTGCGCTAACTAAGTTTTTCTGAGTACAAAGGTAAGAAAAGAAAAGGATATATGCAAGTTTTTTGCTTTTTATTTGTTTATATCATAAGAAAGGTGTATCTTTGCACAATTAAATGAATAAAAGTTTTAGAACGATATATAGAGTTAAATTATGGATGAATTTGACGAGATGATACCTGTAACTTCGCCATTACTTCCCGATTTGGATGAATTCCACGGGATGTTGAAGGAGATATGGAAGAGTAAGTGGATTACTAATAATGGAAACTTTCATAAGCAGTTAGAAAAAGAACTGGCTGAATATTTGAAAGTTCCTTATCTGAGTTTGTTCACGAACGGAACTCTCCCTCTTATTACGGCTTTGCAAGCTCTTCATATAACAGGAGAAGTTATAACAACGCCATATAGTTTTGTCGCTACAACACATGCTTTGTGGTGGAATGGTATAAAGCCAGTTTTTGTTGATATTGATTTGGCAACAGGTAATATGGATCCTGAAAAAATAGAAGCAGCAATAACTCCGAGAACAACTGCTATTATGCCCGTTCATGTATATGGTAAGCCTTGCAATACTGAAGCAATTCAAGAAATAGCAGATAAGTATGGCTTAAAGATTATATATGATGCAGCACATGCTTTTGGTGTAGAAGTAAATGGTAAAAGTTTATTAAATGCAGGTGATATGTCTACCTTAAGTTTTCATGCGACTAAGGTCTATAATACGATAGAAGGTGGTGCTCTTGTCATGCATGATGAGAAGATGAAGAAACGAATTGATTACCTCAAGAACTTTGGTTTCGCAGATGAAATTACAGTTGTAGGTCCTGGTATAAATAGTAAAATGGACGAAATTCGTGCTGCTTATGGACTATTGAATCTTCGCCAAGTAGATGCTGCAATAGAAGCGCGCCATCAGGTAGCCGTCAAATACCGCGAAGAATTACGTAATGTTGAGGGAATCTCCTTCTTCGATGACATGGCTGGAGTAAAGCATAATTATAGTTATTTTCCAATTTTCGTTGAGGCTAAAAAATATGGAATGACACGAGATGAATTATACTCGAAAATGAAAGAACAGAATGTCTTGGGAAGAAGATATTTCTATCCCTTGATAAGCACGTTCTCTACTTATCGTGGGTTGGATAGTGCAAGTCCAAGCAATTTGCCGAATGCTCATAAGATGGCAAATTCTGTAATTTGCCTTCCTATGTATCATAATTTGAAAGAAAGTGAAATAGAAAGAGTGATAAATATTATCAGGAAATAGTATGAATATTATATTGACAGCTATTGGGTCTATGTCTGCTTTGTGTGCTATTGAGCATTTGCACAAGGCAGGTCATCTTGTTATAGGTTGTGATATCTATCCTAAAGAGTGGCATTATGAAGCATCTTTGTGCGATGTTTTTGAGCAGGCTCCTTTAGCAACAAGTGAGACTTATGTTCCCTTTTTACTAAAATTGGCAGAGGAAAACAATGTAAAATACATTTTCCCTTTGACAGATTTGGAAATTGATATATTAAATAAGTATAGAACTATTTTTGAAGAAAAAGGAATCTGTTTATGTATGCCATCTGAGGATACCCTAGCTATAGCTCGAAATAAATATGCATTACATTGTAAGTTCAAGGATGATGACATGGTAATGTCTGTTCCAACTTATACGTCAGGTGACGATTTGTCTGATTTATCTTATCCTTGTATCGCTAAACCTCGCGGAGGAAGAAGTAGTGAGGGATTGGTTTATGTGCAAAATGCAGAACAACTGAAGAATTATTTGAATGATACTTCTTATATTTTTCAGGAAATTATAAAAGGCAATGTTTGTACTATAGATTATGTACGTAATTCGCATGATCATACTTCGTTTTGTGTGCCTCGTGAAGAACTTCTAAGGACTAAAAATGGAGCAGGTACTACTGTGAGGGTATTTCATGATGCTTCTCTGGAAGCCTTGGTTGAGCATATTGGTGAAACGCTAAATATTAATGGTGCAGTAAACATGGAATTTATCTGTCAGGATGGATTTTATTATCTGATAGATATCAATCCTCGTTTCTCTGCTGGTATAGCGTTTTCATGCAGAACAGGTTATGATTTTGTTAATGCTCATTTGGCTTGTTTCTGTGGTGAGGCAATTCCTAACAAGATAAAATTCAATGAAAGACTTGATGTTAAATATTTTACAGAAAGTAATATATAATGGAAAGTAATGAAATAGTTGTCAGTATAGTTTGTGAGGTGTTTAATCATGAACAATATTTGGAGCGTTGCTTGCAGGGGTTCGTTATGCAAAAAACAAACTTTAAGTATGAAATATTGATTCATGATGATGCATCCACAGACGGGTCTGTGGATATCATCAAGAAGTATGTTTCTGAATATCCTGATTTGTTTAAACCGATTTATCAGAATGAGAATCAGTATTCTAAGGGCGTAGGTATATGGAGAACCATTCAGTTCCCAAGGGCAAAGGGTAAGTATATTGCTTTATGTGAAGGTGATGATTATTGGATTGATCCATTGAAATTGCAAAAACAGGTTGATGTCTTAGAAACTCATCCAGAGTGCGTAATGGTTTTTAATCGTATTTTGACGTTTTCACAAGAAAAAAATGCATTTATAAGGGGAAAACAATATAATGGTAAAACGGGGTATGTAAAAAATAAGGATTTAATTTTAAAGGGTGGATTGTTCGTTCCCACTTGTAGTATGCTTTTTCGCAACAAATTGATTACTCCACTTTTCTCAAAAAGTTATATTCAGAATTGCCATGTTGGAGATTATCCATTGCAGATATTATGTGCTGTTATTGGGAAATGCTATTATTTGGCAGATGAAATGTCTGTATATCGTGTAGGAAATTCCTCTTCTTGGATGGGTAAACAAAAACGTGATGATATTAACAAAAATTTAAGAGGATACAAGTCTGAACTTGAAATGCTTGCCGGATTCATGAAGGATTATCCTACATACAAAAATATAATTAGGAAAAGATTAAATTATTATATGAATACGATGTATCGTCCAAAAGTTAGTAGAGAGGGATTTAAAAAATTGGATGATATGGTAGGTAACTATAAGAAATATAGAACCTGGATATGGCGGCTTGATTTGAAATTCAGAAAGGTGCATGTTAGAAAATTGAGACAATTGTATCATGGTTGTCGATTCTTCTATTCTGCTTATCGTATTTAATATAAATGGCTACTATCGTGATGTAATCATCCTATCACGGATAGTAGCCATTTTTCATCATTTGATGAAAGATTCTCTTTTCTCTTTCCATCTGCTTAAAAGGAACATTACTCTTTTTTTTATTTTATTTTCCTTTTGTAAAGTCTTATATGGTGGAAATGTATATTGGTTGAGTTCTTCTTGAGATATACTATTTAATTTGCTTATACATTCTTCTACATAAAGGTGTATGTCTTGAATTGTTGGTTCTTCTTTCCATTGTTCAAACATCACCTCACCATATTTTTCAAGAATATTGGCTGCGTCAAGTTCTTTGCGCTGTGATCTGAAAGCAAAGTGAGCTATAAGTGTACTACCGCAGAAACAGTTTGATTTTCCTTCTAAAGTAGGTTTAATGCAAGACATAAATTCCTCATCATCGCCTGTTACGATGCCGTCGAACTGCTTCATGTCTTCACCAAACCAAGCGATAGAGTTGATAGAGAATCTTGTAATACCCATCGGATAGTCTTGACTGTACAATTCTGTCCATTTCTTTGTTTTGAGATAATTGTCTATGAACCAATGATGTAATTCTAGAGCAAATTTGCCGCTGCGCCACAATATCTTGCTAAACGATTCTGCTCTTTGATAACGAGCTAATTTCAGTTTGCCTTGTATCTGGAATAGATATGTTGTCTTGGCGTTATTGATGACAAGTGGTGATACAACAAAGTACTCGGGGTGTTGGATGCGAAATTTAACAATTTCTTCAAAAAAGTTGGGAGCAAGCCAAACAATATCATCGTCTAGTTTGATGTAGATGGTATTATCTTCTACGCACTGCTTGTAGAAAGCATTGATAGAGTTGATTCCGTCTATGATGTTATCTGGCTGCCATACCAAGTTAATCTTGTCATATTTCTTGGCTAGCATTTCAAAGAATGCAATATCTTTCTTGTCGGTTGTGTTTACCCAAATATCATATCTGTCAACAATATCAGAGCAAATGACTTGTGGTATAAGATACTGCATGTATCTTCTTCGACCTGCTGCCGTATTACATACGATTTTATAGTTGTTGTACATAATGAATTATTAAGAATTTGTTTTTATAATATGTTTGTTAAACTCTTCTAGAGCCTGATGAAGGAAATATCCCTCGTTTAGTCTCTTTGCCATGATGACTGTGTTGGCTTTCATCTTTTGATAATCTTCAAGAGTTAATGCCTTGAGTCTATCATTCAGCTCTTCCAGCGAACGGATGGTTATACCTGCTCCTGCTTCTTCGATGATAGGAGCTACGGCAGCTTCTTTCCAGATGATGAGCGGCAAACCGGCACGGAGGTAGAAGGATACCTTATGAGGAGAATTCCATTTCAGGTATTGACCACTTTCTCCTGAACATCCATCAAGCGAATTGCCGTCCCATACCAATCCGAAGTCTGCATCAATGTGCTTAATAAAATCCTCTGATGGTACAAATCCCTGATAAGTAATCAGAGGATTGTCCTGCAGACCTTGGAGTCCTTCTTTGTTGCCACAAACCAGTAATTGCCAACTGTTCAATGTTTTGGAAAGATCTACAAGGAATGAATTTTTCTTCATGCTCAGACCTCCGGCATAGACAACTTTTACCAGTTCTCTTTCTGTTACTTCTTCAAGGCATTGTGATGCAGAACGATAGTCGAATAATCCCAATGCGCCTACTGGCTTTTTTAATCCATGTTCTTTGAGCCATCCTTTCATGTTTTCGTTTGATGCGATGATATAGTCGCTGTTCGAAAGACGGTTTATCTCTTTCTGGATAGTGAGCTTTTTTCTGCGGAAAGAACCTAGATCGTGAATCAGCGAAACTGTTTTGGCTCCTTTCAGATGAGCTACATGGCAGAGAAAAGAAAAGTACTTCTTTACAGGATATTGCAAGAACAGCACATCGCCTTTCTGGATTAAGATACAGGCACGGATAATGCCTATCAAGTCTAGAAAGAATGCCAAAATCTTACTATTCTTGATAGTGCGTGGCAAGCCGAGATTGATGGCTCCCATTTCTGCTAGTGTATCTTCGTTATCTGTTTTTGCCTTATTGCCGGCACTTGTCAGATTATAATAGTTGCGACTAATATAGCAAAGTCTGTTTTGTTTCATATTTTATATTGTTTATATGAGTTTTACAAGGACACGGCCATTTATAACTCTAATGGGAATGGAATTTTATGTTTCTTCCCAAATTGAATCCAGAATTTAGCCCGTTCCTGCATGACATAGGCTACTGCCTTCTCTGTATCTATGTTGCGCAGCAAGGCGTATTCGCTAATCAGGATACGGGTGAATTCTTTAGGTCCCCAAAATCTTCTGAGATTATAAAGTCCTTTCTTCTCACTTACTGGTCCGAAATTCATTCTGTTGATGTCAACCAGCATGAAATGGAAGCCTTCTTCATCTTGTTTCCAGAGAATATTGCCAGGAGTAAAGTCCTTGTGGAGGATTTCGTGCAGATGGATGTTGGCAGCGAAATGGGCCAGAGCTTTTGCCAGGCATTTATATTTTTCCGGTTTAGCATCTACTACCTCATAAAGTGTATGTCCATAATCACACTGGATAGTGATAAGATAACTGTATCCTAAGAGATTTAGAAAGTTGCGCTCTTCTATGAGTGCTAATGGCTCTGGAGTATTGATGCCTTTTCTTTTCAGAATCATAGGATATTCGAATGCCCGTTGACCTTTAGGCTTTCTGATATTCCAGGAATAAATGAGCTTGTTTGGTCCATGTGGTTCATGAAAGCGCTTTATGTTAATCTGTGTTCCATCTGGTGCAGTTAGTACCTTGATGAGATTGCGCCCTGTATAAATCACACGCCCTTCCTGCTCGAAAATATCAGGGATGCTCTCGATAAAGGCTCTCAGATATTCGTATTTAGGATTTATCTTAATCTTTCTCATTCTGATAATTTAAATATGAATGTTTATTCTTCTTTCGTTTAAGCCATCTTATATCAGGCGAACCTAGATGATTGCCATATCCCTTCTTGCCTCGAAGTCTGCAATAGTCCTGACGATTTCTTCTGATATGTCATCGGATACATAAGAGAAATCCTTGCCGGTGCGGATGGCTTTGAGGAAGGAGAGGAGCATATAGCGCAACCCTTCTCCATCCAGCTGGTAGAAGTAGCGCTTGTTGTTCTGCGGATTCTCGTATCTCACCTCGAAGTAATCGGTCTTCCACCATGGGGCTGGTACGTAGATGTATCCCTTGGTGCCCGAGATAATCAATTCGCCTTCCGACTTCACGCCTTGACCAACCTTCAGCGAAGCTACGGCATGAGGATAGAGGAAGGATATCTTGGTAAAGGCATCATAGCGCTTTGCTTCGTCCAGGAAGTGAGTGGCTATCTGTTTGCTGCTGTATTCTGTGCCCAGAAGCTGGAAGATAGGCAGGAGTGCCGTCGGTCCCCAGGCGCAGATACTGTTCCATTCGTAAAGACTCTTCTGTGAATCCTGGGTTGGGTCAAAGTCTACGAGACTGGTGCAGGTTGCATCCACCGACATGATATCACCGATGATACCGCCCTTAGCCAAGAGTAAGAGTCGGTAATAGGCTACGGAATAGGCGGTCTTGATAGAATCCATCAAGACTACCTTCTTATCTTTTGCTATTCCCTTGAGTTCTTTCCATTGCTGAGGCTGAAGAGTGATAGGCGATTCGCACAATACGTGTTTGCCAGCTTCTAATGCCTCTTTTATTTGAGCATAGTGCTTGCTTGGGGCAGAGATAACATAGAGCGCATCGCTTTCATCCAGGAGTTCCTGAAAACTGGCTGCCTGCTTTTCCGCTGCCTGCAGATTCTCTGAGAGATATTGGTCGTTGAGGGAGAAAACCTTTCCTGCCTCCAATCCATTGACAAATTGGCTTTCCCGCTCTATCTTGTTGAGGATAGGCGATTCGCCAATCAGTCCGAGGCGAACCACCTGCTGCTCGCTTCTGATCTCCGTGCTCGATACGCCCTGAGTGCGGTCTAGATAAACCACCTTGCAATAGGCGTTGAGATAGTCAAACTTGCCTCTCCAGTCAGAACCTACGGTAAAGATATCTACGTCCAGTCGCTTGATGTCGTCAATCTTCTGTCCCTCGTATTCCTCGATGATGATTTCATCGGCAATGCCAGTGGCACGCACGGCTTCCACTCGTTCCATGAGGGATTGTTGTACATTGATTTTGCCACGCTCACGGTCGAAGGTATCCGAGGTTACGCCCACGATGAGGTAGTCGCCCAAAGCTTTGGCGCGCTCCAGGAGACGGATGTGACCATAATGAAGCAGGTCGTAAGTACCATATGTGATGACTTTAACCATAAGTTTCTCTATCTTGAAAGTTCTCTATACCTTATTATATATATTATAGCAGCCCCTTTATAGCAGTCCCTTAGCCTGCATATCCTTCAGTGCATCAACGAGAGTGGTGTTGTCTTTTGGACTCAGGTTGCCGAGATGACCTACACGGAATATCTTTTCTGCCATGTCGCCACCATTAGGACATACCCAGATGCCATATTCGTCTTTCAGTTTCAGGAAGATGTCGTAGGCTGAGGCGTTCTGTGGATGCAGAGGAGTAACGGCATTTGACATCGATTGGGAAACGATGGTGAATGGCAGGTCCTTGATCTTGCTTCTGAAATCTTCTGCAAGCATTTTCATGCGCTGGTTCTCGCTCTCTACACCGCCATTGCGCTCTATCTCCTTCAGGCGGGCATGAATCTGCAGTAAGGTTCCTACGGCTGGGGTGAAAGGAGTCTGTCCACGCTCACCATTCTTCAAGGCATCCTTCAGGTCGAAATACATCGACTTAACATTGTTTGCCTCTACTCGCTTGATTGCCTCTGTATCGAGAATGATGACAGAGATGCCTGGAGGACATGCCAGTGCCTTCTGTGAACCCGTAATCATTACGTTCACGCTGAGTTCCTTCATGTTGAATGGGTCCGCGAGGAAAGAACTGATGGAATCTACGGCCAGGAAAATATGGTTGCGATGACAGAAGTCGCTGATCATCTGGATGTCGTAGAGTACGCCGGTAGAAGTCTCATGTAGATTGACGAGGAAGCCGGTGTAGCCTTGTCCCTCGTATGGCTTGAGATCTTCTGCCGTGAGTGGAGTCCCCATCTCAAGCTTGATTTCTGTATGTGGAATCTCATGAATTTCACAGAGTTGTACGAATCGGTGACCAAAGCTACCGCCATTCACTACCAGTACTTTGTCGGCAGGAGTGAATACATTCATGACCACGGCTTCCATAGAGGCTGTGCCCGAACCTGTGATAAAAACTGTGCGGGCATCGTCTGATGCCTTGGCAAACTGCTTCATCAATTGTTCGTTCTCCTTCATGATAGCGGAGAACTCTGCTGTTCTGAAATAAGGCACCTGCTCAGCACCGATGGCTCTAACCTCATCGCTTGCCATCACAGGTCCTACTGTAAAATTAAGCATATCTTTATTCTTTTTTGATTCTTCCAAATGTCTTGATGCTGGTATATTTACGCCAGAGATTCAGCTTTCTATTCTTTGGTACACCATGGCGACGGAGGTAGTCTTCTGCTCCGTCGAGCATGCGCTGGCATACGTTGCCGTCCAAATATGGATCGTAGTTGTCTACTATCCACTGTCTCTTGGCTATCGCCTCAGGGTCTGTGAGGGCATGGTCGTAGGCGGCAATCAGCTGATCTGGTTCCGTGATGTTCTCCCAGTAGATATCCTTGGATATGGTGCCGAGGGTGATTACTGGGCGAGAGAGCAGCAGGAACTCATAGATGGTAGAAGAGGTATCGCTGATGAGCGTATCTGCCATCAGTTGATATTTGGTTACGTTCTCTCCCTTGTCGATGAAGAGAACATCCTTCTTAGTTGCAGCCCATTCACGGTATTCATCTACCCATTCCTGGCGGGTAAGCGGATGGAACTTCATTACTATCAGGGCATTGCGCTCCTTAGCCAGCTTGCCCAGCTCTTCCTTGATGTAAGGAAGCGAAGTGAGTTTTGGCGAGAAGGTTGGGGCATAAAGGATCAAGGTCTCCTTGCCGCTTTCCCTGAGCAGTTTCTCTCGATCGGCATCATATTTATGCAGGTTTTCCTTGATCCAATCCTGCTTAGGCCATCCCGTTTCCAACACCTCGAAATCTCCATATCTCTTGGCCAGAGCCTCGAAGTGGGAAGTGAAGTAAGGACCTTGGGTGAAATAGGTGTCAAAGTAACGGCGGATAATCCAGTGGTCTTTCTTCTCTGCGGCATAGCCGTGGAATACCTGTATCTTGACGCCTGGCAGATAGTAAGGCACAATGTTGCCTGGCACATAGATAGCCTCTGGCTGGAAGTCATAGACTTCTTGAATAGAGTTGGTCCATTTCACCTGGTCGGCATATGGAAAACTGTCTATCTTTGGTTTGTGGATATACCACAATATCTCGTGTGGCAAATGTTGCTTTGTCACATGTTCTTGTATCGGATTAAGTATGTCTATGGCATACTTGTTTTCACAGAAAAGAACTATTCTCATGATTCTTTAGGAATTACTTTACCGTTTTTAATTTCATATCGCTTGTCAAACTCCTCCTTGGTTCGCTTCCATCTGTTATGCGTCCATAAATAATAAGGTGGATTCCGGTGGATGGTTTCTTCCAGCATCTGGAAGAAGCGACGGGTAATCTCGTGCTCCGGCAGGGAGTTCGGATTGCGGGTGATGAGTTTGTATGTTGCCGTGTAGTAGCCGCGCTTAGGGCGGGACATCTCTACATAGAACACGGCATCGTTCATCTTTCTCATGATTCTCTCGCCGCCAGTAAACACTGGGGTTTCGGGATGGTTGAGGAAAGGAAGCCACAGGTGAATGTTCTCCCACTTGGGACCCTGGTCGCTGATGTAGCCGAAGAGGCTGCGGATGTTCTTGCGTTTGTAGTCTACGAGATAGCGGAGGATGTCCTTCTTTGGGACAGGCACTCCGTTTTCTTCGTGAGAGCGGATGCGCTTGAAGAGTTCATCAAAAACTTTATTGTACAGTGGATGATAGATGAGACCCAGAATGCGGTTTTTGGGCAGTTCGATGCCTACACATGAGAGCCACTCCCAGTTGCAGTAATGACCGAGGATGGCTGCCACATCCTGACCTTCCTGGAAACATTGCTCCACTTCCTCGCTGTTGATGACCTGGAATCGCTGGTGCAACTCCTTGTCACTGATGCTGAGCAGTTTGACAGCCTCGAAGAAGTAATCGCTGAACCAGCGATAGAACTTCTTCTCGATGTCGATAATCTCTTCTTCTGATTTCTCAGGAAAAGAGCTGGTGAGATTCTTACGCACAATACCCCTGCGGTACTTGATGACGCGATACATCATGAAGTACTCGAAGTCGGCAATGCAATAGAGCAGCCTGAAAGGCAGCAGCGATATTGCATAAAAGAATGCATAAACAATCTTAACCATCTGTAAAACTATAAATTCTTAACTATTAACTCTTTACTCAATTACACCTGTTGCATATCATGCAACTTCTTGTAATATCCTTCTTTTTCAATCAGTTCCTCATGAGTACCGCGCTCCACAATCTTACCCTCGTGCAATACGCAGATTTCATCTGCATGCTTGATGGTACTCAATCGGTGAGCCACAGCCACAGTGGTACGGGTTTTCATCAGTTTCTCCAAGGCATCCTGAACCAAGCGCTCGCTCTCGGTATCGAGGGCTGATGTTGCCTCGTCGAGGATGAGGATAGGAGGGTTCTTGAGGATGGCACGGGCGATGCTGACACGCTGGCGCTGGCCACCGGAAAGTCTGCCGCCTCGGTCTCCGATATTTGTATCGAAACCATGCTCCGACTTGGTAATGAACTCGTAAGCATTGGCTATCTTAGCTGCATTGGCTATTTCCTCATCCGTAGCATCGGTCTTGCCGAATCGGATATTGTCCTTGAAGCTTGCATTGAAGAGGATAGCCTCCTGGTTTACATTTCCTATCAGCATGCGAAGGTCATGTACGGCAAGGTCTTTCACATTAATGCCGTCAATCAGCACCTCGCCTTCCTGTACATCATAGTAACGAGGAATCAAATCTACCATCGTACTCTTACCGCTACCGCTCTGACCAACAAGTGCAACAGTCTTGCCTTTTGGTATCACGAGATTGATATCCTTTAATACATAAACCAGTTCGGCGCTCTTTCGGTCGGTATAGGCGAAGGAAACGTGGCGGAACTCTATCTGATGTTCGAAGCTGCTGATATGCTCATGGTTCTCCTTGTCCTTGATTTCCACCTCAGCCTGCAGAATCTTGTCGATACGCTCCATGCTCGCCAATCCCTTTGGGATATTGTAACTCGCCTTGGAGAATTCCTTCAGTGGGTTGATGATGCTGTAGAGCATCACGAGATAGAAGATGATGGTAGGTCCGTCGATTCTTCCGTAATCCAGAACCAGGATACCGCCAAACCACAATACCACTACGATGAGGATGGTTCCCAGGAACTCACTCATCGGGTGTGCCATCTGCTGGCGGATATTTACACGCATGATGTTGTCGCGGTAGCTGCTGTTAACCTGATTGAAGTGCTTGTTCATCTTTTCTTCTGCACAGAACGCCTTGATGATGCGCAAGCCGCCCAGCGTTTCTTCTACCATACTCATCGTATCGCTCCAAAGTGCCTGTGCCTCGATACTGTGTGCCTTCAGTTTCTTGCCCACTACTCCCATGAACCAGCCGAAAGGTGGTACAAAGAGAATGGTGAAGAGGGTAAGCTGCCAACTGATGCAGATCAGCGTAACGAAATAGAAGAGGATCAGGATAGGGTTCTTGAAGAGCATGTCGAGCGACGACATGATGCTGTTCTCCACTTCCTGCACATCACCGCTCATGCGGGCAATGATATCTCCCTTGCGCTCCTCGCTGAAGAAACCGAGCGAGAGACAGTTTATCTTCTGGTAAATCTGGTTGCGGATGTCTCTTACGATACCTGTACGGATAGGTATGATGGTGGCTGACGAGAGGAAATAGGCTCCCGTCTTGAGGAATGTCATGAAGGCTAGGAATATGCCGATGACCAAAAGGGCTGTTGATGCACTATGGACAACAATAAACTCCTGAATATAATAATACAGGTTATTGGTTGCAACCTCCTTGATGCTACCCCAATCTCCATTCCAGTGCATATACTCGTTGACACGGATACCACCATCTACTTTGAACAGGATTTGCAGGATTGGTATCAAGGCTGCAAACGAAAAGATGTTCAATACCGCAGACAGGATATTGAACAGGATAGACAATCCCAGATACTTCTTGTATGGAGGGACGAATCGGCGTAAAATTTGCAAGAATTCCTTCATAGGTGCAAATATAATGCTTTTTAAGAAAACCGCCAAACTTTTGGCGGTTTTTCTTGTTTATATTCTGTTTTTTCTTTCAGAAGAGTCTTTTTATTCAGAAAAAGCTGTTCTGAAGAGTTTGGGTTTACTCCTTTACTTCTTCTCCGAAGAGAGTAGCAGAGGTAGAACCGGTGATGCGAACCTTCACGAACTCTCCGATATGGTGGTTACCCTTGTCGATGACCACTGCCTTGTTCTGTTCTGTTCGACCCATCATCTGCTCGCGGCTACGCTTGCTGAAGTTCTCGATGAGGATGGTGAACTCCTTGCCTTCATCCTTCTTGTTCTGCTCGGCACTCACCTCGGTCTGCAACTTGATAAGTTCGTTGAGGCGGGCTATCTTGGTTTCCTCAGAAACGTTGTCTGGCAGATGCTTGGCGGCATAGGTGCCCGGGCGCTCTGAATACTTGAACATGAAGGCGCTGTCGAAGCCTACTTCCTTCACCAGCGAGAGGGTTTCCTGATGGTCTTCCTCGGTCTCGTCGTGATAACCCACGAAGATGTCGGTGGTGATGCCGCAGCCTGGAATGATGCGCTTGATGTCGGCGATGCGCTGCAGATACTCCTCACGGGTGTATTTGCGGTTCATCAGCTTCAAAATCTTGTTGCTTCCGCTCTGTGCAGGGAAGTGGATGTGCTTGCAGAGGTTTGGTTCTTCGGCAATGGCGTGGAGGATGTCCTCGGTCATATCCTCTGGGTTAGAGGTGGTGAAGCGTACTCGCATATCCGGTACAGCCTGGGCTACCATGTGGAGGAGCTCGGCAAAGGAAAGACTGCCTTCCTCGCGCTTGCCCGATGGCGAGAGACCATAACTGTTTACATTCTGTCCAAGCAGGGTAACTTCCTTGAAACCACGGTCGTGCAAATCGCGAACCTCACGCAGGATGCTCTCGGCATCGCGGCTGCGCTCACGTCCACGGGTATAAGGGACGATGCAGTAGTGGCAGAAGTTGTTGCAACCACGCATGATGCTTACAAAACCGCTCACTCTGTTGCCACCGATGCGCTGAGGTACGACGTCGCGATAGGTCTCGGTCTTAGAGAGTTCGATGTTGATGGCATTGGTACCCATCTCGCACTGCGCAATCATATCCGGCAGGTTGAGATAGCTGTCTGGTCCGCAAACCAGGTTGGCATAGTGGTTCTGGATGAGGTCATCCTTCACGCGCTCAGCCATGCAGCCCAAAACGCCGAGAATCACCTTTCTTCCCTTCTTCTGCTCTGCATGCAGGGTGTCGAGGCGATGATAAATCTTGTTCTCTGCATTCTCGCGGATACTGCAGGTGTTCAGGAAGATGGCATCAGCCTCTTCTTCTTTCTCACAAATTTCGTAGCCAGCCATCTGCATCACAGAGGCAACTACCTCACTGTCTGCCACGTTCATCTGGCAGCCATAAGTCTCAATAAATAGTTTCTTCATTGTTCTAGATGAATTCTATTCGTTTATAATGTTATTGTAATTAAAATATGTATTTATCTGAATCTCAGTCGTGAAGAAGGAGTATGATGCTCTATCATTCCCTTCGATACTGCCATCAATACAAAATAGATGACGGCGGCAGAGATGAGGCCGGCGATGGCATCGATGAGATAATGCGCCTGGATATATACGGTAGCCAGACACAGGAAGATGTAGAATGGCAGCATCACGTATAGCATTTTTCTGTTGCCGGCATGCCAGATCAGGAGCATGCAGATGGTGCTCACGCCCACATGCGAACTTGGGAAAGCTGCTGTAGGACGCTCGCCGGCGTTCTTGGCATCCTCTACAAGCTGGTAGAAGATTCCATCGGTGTAACCCGGTGTCGGCAGGCAGTTAGTATGGGTGTTGAAGTAATCGCCCAAAGCCGGGAAGATGCCTTTGGTTATTTCTGATATTCCTACTGCATCAAAGTAGAAGGTCGGGCCCACTACCGGTACATAGATGTAGATGAGATAGTAGATAAAGAAACTGGAGAGCATGACGAATACAGCTCTTTCTGCCTCATAATATCTGCAGAAGAAATAATAGAATGTAACCAATGCAATCATCGGATAATACATAAAGTAGCCCATCGACATCAGTTCGCTTACTACAGCCCAAGGCAGGGCTTTGGCAAAGAGCAGGGCGGGTTGACATCCGAAAAGATCCTGCTCCCAACCTGCAAAGATATGGTCGAGGTTTGGGAACATGCGATTGATTTCGTAGGTGTCGGGATACCACCAGGCAAGCAAAGCCATCTGGGCGATGATGCGCACCATCTTGGTGATGCGGCAAGGTATCATGCGGTATACTGCCCAAAGAGCAATGGTCATGACGAGCACTCTCAGTCGTCCCCAGAGCATGGCTTCCGGGTTTACGAGTTTGGTGTAGGTAAAGAGCATGGTGATAATGGTGATTGCCATATATCCCAGCATGACCCATTCCAGTGTCATCAGTCCCTTCTTCGGGTTCTTGTCTATCTTGAAATAATCTTTTATCACGTTTCTTATTAGTTTATAGTTTACAGCCATCCGTTATCCTTGTACCACTTGATGGCGAGCTTCACACCTCTTTCCAGTGGATAATGAGGATGATAGCCCAGTTCATCCATGGCTGGCTCAATATCACATCGCCAGTTGCGCTGTTTCAGAATGTTGTACTTATCATTGTTCAGGGCCGACATCTTGCCGGTCATTCTTCCGAGATATTCTCCGAAGAAGGTTACGATGCGCAATACCCAGACAGGTGCCTTGATGCGTAGCATCCAAGGATTGCCTAACTCCTTTTTTATCAGGTCGCTGAAGGCGGCAGACTGGTATACTTCTCCATCGCTGAGGAAGTATTTCCTGCCGTTCATTCCATGATCCAGAGCCAGGAATACAGCCTGTACTACGTCCTGTACATATACAAAGGTGATGTCCTGGCGCTTGAATCCTACTGCAAAGTCAACATGTTGCTTGATGCTCTGCGCCATGAGAAAATAATCTTTCTCTCTAGGACCGTAAACTCCTGTAGGGCGGAGGATGATATAAGGAAAGTTGTTGCCGATGCTGTCCAGATAGCGTTCTGCCTCCAGCTTACTCTTTCCGTATGCAGTATTTGGCTTAGGAGTATCATGTTCTGAGATTTCCTGATAAGGCTGCTCTTCGCGGATGGCTCCAAAAATGCTGAGCGAACTGACAAAGACAAATCGCCTGATAGGCATCTGGAGGCGCAGAAGGACGTTCACCAGATGCTTGGTTCCCTCTGTGTTTACCTTATAAAAGTCCTCTGCATGCAGGCACTTCGTTGCGCCGGCTGCATGCACTATATAGTCGAACTCGTGCGGGGCGAGTTCTTTCTCTAACTCTTCCTCTGAAGAAAGATTGAGATTGATAAAATGGATGCGCTCGTCTTGCAGATACTTTCTGGAACTGGTAGGGCGTACTGCCGCCCAGGTTTCCATGCCCTGTCTCAAGGCCTCTTCCACGATATAGCTGCCGATAAAGCCCGACGCACCCGTTACTAGAATCTTCATTAATTATTTATAAAATTGCAATTTCGGCTGCAAAATTACAACAAAAAATCGACTTATCCTCTATGTTATGCCAAAATTCTTTCTTTTTCTTTGTGAAATCACTTCTTTATGGCAACTTTGCTGTTGTGAATCAAGTATCTTGCTTAAAACATATCTGTTTGTCCTATTTAATATAGGTAGAAAATAAAGATAGGGCATGAAGCCCACAAATGAACTTCATGCCCTATAAACTGTTAACTATAAACTATAAACTGTTAACTATAAACTCTCTCTAAGCTTCATGCTGTCTTACACCCATGCGGGCCTCTACTACGTTTACTACGTAGTCGCCGAGCTTCTCGCATTCCTGGATGATATCCATATACATGGTACCGATGGCGTAGGTATAGAGATGGTTGTTTACATCGTTGATGTTCTGGCTTTTCAACTGATTGCGATAGTTGTTGATTTCATTCTCGATGTTGAAAGAGAGGTTGGCATCGTTGTCTCCCTTATGACCTACGAGGGTGATGTTCATCTGGGTAAGGGCATTGTCGGTAAGCTCCATCATCTGATGCATGTGCTCATACTGTGAAGTGATGAAGTCTTCCTTGCCTTTGAAACGGCGGTTCAGCGTGCGGGCGATGTTGAAGCAGCTGTCACCGATACTCTCTATCTCAGAAATCTCACGGAGCATGGCGCGGATTTTTGCCTTGGTTTCGTCAGAAAGATGAGAATCACTCACCTGGTCGAGATATTTGGCAATCTCTATCTCCATGTTGTCAGAGATGCCCTCGTATTTCTCGATGCGGCTATAGAGTTTTACAAACTTTTCTTCATTGGTCTCGCCAAGAAGCGTCTTCACCATGCCGAACATGCGCTGGATGCGCTCTGCAAAACAATGGATTTCCTTCTGTGCCTCCAAGACAGAGATTTCCGGTGTCTTCATGATACCGCTCTGGATAAAGCGCAGGCGGAAGTCGTCCTCATCGGTATTCTTCTTAGGACGGATAATCTTGCATACCAGCTTCTCTATCTGTGGAATGAACCATACCAGGATAAAGGTATTGGCGAGGTTGAAGGTGGTATGGAAGGCGGCAAGCACAAAGGATAGCTTGGTTGCATTGGCTACGAAATGAGGATCAGTCTTCTCCATGGCATCGTCGAAACCTACCCAGCCGCAAACCAGATGGATGAACGGGTGGAATATGCAGAGTATCCAAAGCACACCGAAGATGTTGAACACCATGTGCGCCATCGCCGCTCTCCGGGCCTGGGTATTGGCGGTGAGCGCTGCCACGTTGGAGGTTACGGTTGTACCGATATTCTCACCCATCACAAGCGCAATGCCCTGATAGATTGGCAATACACCGGTAGAGCAGAGAATCATCGTAATCGCCATGACGGCTGCCGAACTCTGCACGCACATAGTGAGTATACTACCAATAATCAGGAAGGTGATGGTAGTTTGGAAACTGTGAGGGTCGAAACTTGCGAAGAATTCAAGAACTGGCTGATTATGAGCCAAATCCATGTCGATACCGGTTTGGCGTAAAGTACCCAAACCGAGGAACATAAAGGATATACCGAAGATGAAGTCGCCGATAATCTTGCGCTTCTTACTGTAAATCAGAATGATGGCGATGAAGAACGCCGGCCATACAAAATCTGTGATGTTAAACGAGAAACCGGCACTCATGATCCATGCGGTGAGCGTGGTTCCGATGTTGGCGCCCATAATAACGGAGATAGCCTGGGCTAGAGTAAGGAGACCTGCGTTAACGAATGATACGGTCATCACCGTTGTGGCTGTAGAAGACTGCACCGCTGCGGTGATGAGCGTACCCGAGAGGATGCCCGTCAAACGATTGGTGGTCATGGTTCCTAACACATGGCGGAGCTGTGGGCCCGCCATCTTCTGCAAACTGTCGCTCATGGACTTCATACCGAACATCAGTAGGGCGAGTGCTCCAATAAGCTTAAAAAATATCCAAATCGACATATAATAACTTAATTAATGTTGTCAAATACATCAAGTTTCCGAATTTCTTCGTAACTTTACACTCTGTAGGCGTCTCTCTTCTTAAAAGAGTAAGCCGGTGCTCAAAAAGCACCTTCGGGGGCTTCGAGAGCTGGTAGATTAGTTTAATTTTGTAACATAGTTTTAATACAAATGAAACAAGTAATTCAAATCCGTTGCAAAAATAATAAAAAATCTCAGAAAGTAGAAATCGGAAGCACACTTTTTGATATTTTTTCTGCATTTGACCTCAAAATGACCCACGGACCGGTGTCTGCAAGGGTAAATAACAAGGTTGAAGGCATGCATTATCGTGTTTATAATTCTAAAGATGTAGAATTTCTTGATATGACTTCTTCATCCGGTTCGCGTGCATATACCCGTACCCTCTTCTTTGTTCTCTGCAAGGCGGTACAGGACATTTATCCTGCTACAGATGTGGTGATTGATATTCCCGTATCGAATGGTTTCTACGTAGATATCCGCCTGGGCAGACCTGTTGTTGATGAAGATGTGAACATTATCCGCCGTCGCATGCAGGAGATTATCGATGCCAGGATGCCGATACGCCGCTTCACCATGCCTACCGAAGAGGCTGTTGCGCTGTTCCAGGAGAAAGGGGATATAGAAAAGGTGAAACTGCTCAAGACATCGGGCTCTATCTATACTACCTATTATAAAATAGGTGATTATGTAGATTATTACTACGGCACGCTGCTCACCAATACCTCGCAGCTCTATCTCTTCGGGCTGGAGAAATATTATGATGGCATGCTCCTGCGCATTCCTTCGCTCAAGAACCCGGATGTGCTGGGCGAAATGACCCGACAGGACAAGATGTTTGAGATATTTAAGGAGCATCATCGCTGGCAGAGTATCCTGGGCATCAGAACCATAGGTGATTTCAACCAGGCGATAGATGCCAATCATGCTACCGATATCATCAATATCAGCGAGGCGCTGCAGGAGAAGAAAATTGCCAAGATTGCTGAGGAGATAGCCAACCGCAAGGGGGTGAAACTGGTACTGCTGGCAGGTCCTTCTTCTTCGGGCAAGACCACTTCGTGCAAGCGCCTGAGCATACAGCTTGCCGTAAACGGATTGAAACCGCTCCAGATTTCGCTCGATGATTATTTCGTAGATAGGGAGAAAACGCCGAAGGATGCTTCGGGCGAATATGATTATGAGAGCATCTATGCCCTGGATCTCGATTTGATCAACGAGCAGTTCAACGCCCTCTTCCGTGGTGAGGAGGTAGAATTGCCGAAGTATGATTTCCAGAGCGGAAAGAGTAAAAAGAGCGGCAACAAGCTGAAGATGAACGATAACAATGTGCTGGTGGTAGAGGGTATTCATGCATTGAACCCAGAGCTGACGGCCCACATCCCGCAGGAGCAGATCTTCAGAGTATATGCTTCGGCACTGACCACGATTCTTCTGGATAATCACAATTATATCCCGACAACAGACAACCGTTTGCTCCGCCGTATCATCCGCGATAACAAATATCGTGGTGTCTCTGCCCAGGAAACCATTCATCGCTGGCCTTCGGTAAGGGCAGGTGAGAACAAGTGGATATTCCCGTTCCAGGAGAATGCCGATGCGATGCTCAATACGGCGATGCTTTATGAACTGGCTGTAATCAAGATGCAGGCAGAGCCGCTGCTGCAGCAGGTTCCGGAGAATTGTGAGGAATATGCTGAGGCTTACCGGTTGCTTAAGTTCCTGAAATACTTCAAGGGTATACCTTATAATAATCTGCCGCCTACTTCGCTTCTGCGAGAGTTCCTGGGGGGTAGCTCGGTCCATTATTAAAGGGTAGCTTATCAAAAAAGTCCAAAGATAGTTTTCAAACCAGATTTCTTTCTTTGGACTTTTTCTTTAAAGACTATGGCTCTATTATTTGGTATTGTAATTTGATGTTTGGCCTATCCTCTCTGTCGATAAGATATGCGACATTCCATCTTTGCATCACATTTGTAAAGTTCTGTTCTATATGGATGGATAGAATTTTGCAACTTTCTGTTGACGCCAAGGAACTCTCTAGTTTGGCTATCCCATGTGTTGATTCTCCTTGTATGTAGATTAGCGTGTATTTTAGAAAGTTCACTTCTGGTAGTTCTATTTTTGTGTCAGGTTTTGCGCTACTTACACAATTCTTGAAATACTTTTCAAAGTCATCTTTCGTATTTATGGTAAGGATCTGATTGTCTGGAGTCTCTATCATCACATCGGTAGGAATCTCATACTTTCTATATGACGCAGTATTTTCATCGTTGTTAGAACAACTTGCCATAAATGTTAAAATGCAGCTTAATATTGCTGATATTATTGTACTTCTCATAATCTTTTTCATACGTTTGACATTTTTGTTAATAATTAAATTATGGGTGCAAAGATACAAAGTTAATTTAAAACGAACTTTGTCTTATGTACCAAAAACTTTTCCTATTATATCGTCTGTGCGCTTGACGATACGATTTTTGTTCTAAAAGAGCACACTTATAATAATCTGCCGCCTACTTCGCTTCTGCGGGAGTTCCTGGGAGGTTGTTCGTTCCATTATTAAAGGTTTTATCTTTCGGAGATAAGTTGGCTGTTTGAGTATGACAGCCAACTAGCAGAAGCCGGACAGCCGACTAGCGCCTTATCCGCTAGTCGGCTGTTTGGGTTTGGCTATTGGCTAGCTTTCAATCGCTAGTCGGCAATTTGTCTTTAACAGTTCTCGGAACTGGTTTTATCTGATATTCAAGTTTCGCAAGTAAGCTCCACACGCCCTGAAAGGGCAGAAGCTCCTAGCCCAGGGCATCGCCCTGGGTAATTACGGACGCAAACCTGTCGCCCTGTAAGGGCAAAAGCTTTAAAACTCCAGACAAAACATAAAGCTTTTGCCCTTACAGGGCGCCTTACTGATTGCCATTATACCCAGGGCGATGCCCTGGGCTAGGAGCTTTTGGGCCTTCAGCCCGTACTTGAACCACATGCGAAAGTTCAGTCTGATATCCTTTTAGACGTCTGATTTGCTTTTTTATGCGATAGACGAAAAACTCTTCACTCTTCACCAAATGCTCCGAATCCCTAGTGTTTATGGGCATTCCGAAGGGTGAAGAGTGTTCGGGCACTCTTCACCCACTCTTCACCACTCTTCACCTTCTGTTCCGTCGCCCTCCGTTCCGGCGAATTTGCAATCCGCCAGAACGGAGTGGTGAAGAGTGGTGAAGAGAGGGTGAAGAGATACAAATAACTCTTCACCCTTCGGAATGCCCATAAACACAAGGGTTTCGGCCCGAAAGGTGAAGAGTGAAGAGTATTTCAGAGTAGAGTTGCTATACTTTATTATAAAGCGTACGAATTTATAAAGCCTGCGGCTTAGAGCTTGCTGCCATAGCACAAGTCGCCGGCATCGCCGAATCCTGGCACGATATACTTATGCTCGTTCAAGCCTTCATCAATAGAGGCACACCAGATGGTAGTCTTGTCCTCTGGGAAGGTTTTCTTGATGTGCTCAATACCCTCAGGTGCAGCGAGAACACAGGCAATGTGGATATGTTTAGGATTGCCCTTGGTGAGGAAAGCCTTCATACCCATCTCCATGCTGATACCTGTGGCAAGCATAGGGTCGGCAATGATGAGCACTTTATCCGTAAGATCAGGTGTGGCGAGGTATTCGATATGTACGCCCACCTCAGTATGCTCCTTGTTGGTATACTCGCGATAAGCACTCACAAAGGCATTGCCAGAGTGGTCGAAAATATTGAGGAAACCTTCGTGGAAAGGAAGTCCGGCACGGAAGATCGTACCGATGACAATCTTTTCGGTAGGAAGATTGACCTGGGCCACACCGAGCGGTGTAGTCACCTCAGTCTTTTCGTAATTAAGAGTCTTTGATATTTCAAAGGCCTCATACTCACCGATTCTCATAATGTTGTTGCGGAAGAGCAATCGGTTCTTTTGATAATCGCAGTCACGCATCTCTGCCAGATAGCGGTTGATGATGCAATTGTGCTCGCTCAGATTATTTATCTTCATATAGCTGTAGTTTTTCTGCAAAGATATAATAAATCTTGGAAACGGCAAAATGTTTGGGCAATTATTTTCTCTCTGGAGGAATGAAAGAACATGTTACTATCTTATTTTTCCTTCAAATACCCTCTTATATATAAATAGGTGTAAATCTCTGCTTGTTTTTCTCTAAGCAGAGATTTTTTGCAAAGTCAACGTGGCAAATGTCGGTCGAATCGGCTTTTTTTTAAGTTCTTTAACCTAAAAAGCTTTTAAAAAGAAAGAATAATACCTAAGAATCTTTGCTATAAAACATATTTTTCGTAACTTTGCGGCGGTTTTGGGAGAATGATGATTTCTTCTGCCAACCAAGGTTAATAAGGTAAAGAGAAATTATTCACAACTTAAATACATTTAAAATAAAATGGCAAAGTTTGATAAGTCAGTTTTAGCAAAGTACGGAATCACAGGTACAACTGAGGTTCTCTACAATCCTTCTTATGAGGTATTGTTCAATGAGGAGACTAAGGAAGGTCTCGAGGGTTTTGAGGTTGGTCAGGAGACTGAGCTCGGTGCAGTTAACGTAATGACTGGTATTTACACTGGTCGTTCTCCTAAAGACAAGTTCATCGTTGACGATGCTACATCTCACGACACAGTATGGTGGGATTCTGAGGAGTATCACAACGATAACCACAAGGCAACTCCAGAGGCATGGAACGCTGTTAAGGAGATCGCTAAGAAGGAGCTTTCTAACAAGAAGTTGTTCGTAGTAGATGGTTTCTGCGGTACACACAAGGATACACGTATGAAGGTACGTTTCATCGTTGAGGTAGCATGGCAGGCACACTTCGTAACAAATATGTTCATCCGTCCTCAGAACGAGGCTGAGTTCGATCAGGAGCCAGACTTCATCGTTTACAATGCTTCTAAGGCAAAGGTTGAGAACTGGAAGGAGTTGGGTCTCCACTCAGAGACAGCCGTTGTATTCAACGTAACTTCTAAGGAGCAGGTTATCATCAACACATGGTATGGTGGTGAGATGAAGAAGGGTATGTTCTCTATGATGAACTACTTCTTGCCATTGAAGGGTATGGCTTCTATGCACTGCTCTGCCAACACAGATATGAACGGTGAGAACACTGCTATCTTCTTCGGTCTTTCTGGTACAGGTAAGACTACATTGTCAACAGACCCTAAGCGTAAGTTGATCGGTGACGATGAGCACGGATGGGACGACGAGGGTGTGTTCAACTTCGAAGGTGGTTGCTACGCTAAGGTTATCAACCTCGACAAGGAGTCTGAGCCAGATATCTACGGTGCTATCACACGTGACGCTCTTCTCGAGAACGTAACTGTAGCTAAGGATGGTAAGATTGACTTCGCAGATAAGACTGTTACCGAGAATACTCGTGTATCTTATCCTATCTACCACATCAAGAACATCCAGCGTCCATTCTCTCAGGGTCCAGCTGCTAAGCAGGTTATCTTCCTCTCAGCAGATGCATTCGGTGTATTGCCACCAGTATCTATCTTGAACGCTGAGCAGACTAAGTATTACTTCCTCTCTGGCTTCACTGCTAAGTTGGCTGGTACAGAGCGCGGTATCACCGAGCCTACTCCAACATTCTCTGCTTGCTTCGGTCAGGCATTCTTGGAGTTGCACCCAACTAAGTACGCTGAGGAGTTGGTAAAGAAGATGCAGAAGTCTGGTGCTAAGGCATACTTGGTTAACACAGGTTGGAACGGTACAGGCAAGCGTATCTCTATCCGCGATACACGTGGTATCACCGACGCTATCCTCGACCACTCAATCGACGCAGCTCCTACAAAGACTATCCCATTCTTCAACTTCGTAGTTCCTACACAGTTGGAAGGCGTAGATCCTAAGATTCTCGATCCACGTGATACATACGCTGATGCTTCTCAGTGGGAGGAGAAGGCTAAGGATTTGGCTGCTCGTTTCATCAAGAACTTCAAGAAGTATGAGACAAACGAGGCAGGTAAGGCTCTCGTTGCTGCTGGTCCACAGCTCTAATTCGACATTTCGAATTTATACTAAATATGGAATCCCGTTTCTCGCAAGAGAAGCGGGATTTCTTCGTTTTTACGCCTCGAAATCACTAAAAAACTTAAAAAATGCGCCTAAAATGAATAATTTGCATAATAATAAGGAGAAAAGGTCGAGTTTTTAAAGAATTCTCAGTAAATTTGCAGCTAAAAATAAAATAGGATAGAATGAAAAGGAAGTTTTTTGCTTTCATAGCGCTGATTACAGCTACGCTCTCGCTCTCTTCTTGCTTGAGCAGCGATGAAACAACAGTAGAATATACACATGATACAGCCATCACGGCTTTCTCGTTGGGTAGTCTTGACAGATATACCAAAACGAAGGCAGGTAAAGATACCTTGCTCAAGGCTAATGTGACGGGCTCTGACTATAAATTTTACATAGATCAGGCACAACGCTTGATTTATAATGTAGATTCCTTGCCTTGCGGGGTGAGGGATACTGCCATATTGGCTACTATCAGCAGCAAGAATAGCAGCCCTATTCTCCTGATGGATATCAACAAGACTGATTCTGTCGCAGCATACTATTCAAGCTCTGATTCCATCAACTTCTCAAAGCCTCGCTTTATTAGAGTTTACAGCGGTGACTACTCTGCCTATGCCGAGTATAAGGTTACCGTAAACGTACATAAGGAGTTGCCTTATGAGTTTAAGTGGCATGAGCTGGCTCAGAACAACAGTCAGTTGGCTGCATTCTCTGATTTGAAGGCTGTAGCTTGTGGTGATGATATCTATGTATTCGGCAAGACTGCCGAGGGTACTAAGGTGCTGAAGTCAGCCATCAATGATGGCAGCGTCTGGTCACCTATTATGATGGACGTAAGCTTAAGTAGTGACGCTTACCAGAGTGCAGTAGCGCTGGATGGCAAACTCTATATTGCAGATGGCGGCAAGGTTTATGCTTCTGCCGATGCTGCAACATGGACAAAGGTTTCTGAAAACGCAGATATTAAGCAGCTCATTGGTGCAAGCAGCAAGAATCTCTATGCTTATACAGCTACAGGTATCGCCGTTTCAAAAGATCAGGGTGTCAGCTGGGAGGCAGAGAAACTTGATAAAGATAAAGCCTATTTGCCAACACAGAATATCTCAATGAATGTGGCTGGCGTACTCTCTGCTAAGGATGTAGAGAACGTAATGCTGCTGGGTACTCGCAACAAGGCTTTGAATGATACGGTTGCTACCACATGGTTGCGCACGGTTGACTATGATGCAAATGAAGACGGACAGTGGAACTATCTGGAAATCGAAAACAATAAAAGTGGAAAGATGCCTTGGCTGGATCAGGTAATTACCTGTGCTGCCGATACTGGTTTCGTGGCTTTAGGCAGCAACGGCAAATGGTATAAGAGCCAGGATGCCGGATTGACTTGGACTCATGACAAGAAGGTGGCTTTGCCTGGTGAGTTTGGTACTGCTGCCCGTTTCGCTTTCTGCCGTGACAATAAACATTACTATTGGATTATCAGAAACGGATACGTATGGAGAGGACGTTTCAATATAGATGGCTGGAGCAAGGAAGATTAATCATCCTGCTTGCCTTCTTAACTCTGGGCTGTATGGCGGTTCGTGCACAGGACGATCCGCAATATCGCATGGAGATAGGCGCCGGTGTGGGAGTAATGACCTATGAAGGCGACTTTAACGGAAATGTGCTTAGCGACATGCAACCTGCCGGTTTCCTGGTGGGAAGATACAATTTCGACCCCTACAAGGACTTGAAACTGAGCGTGGGCTTTGGAAAAATAAAAGGTTCTTCGGCAAATGTGGATACTTTCTATCCTGATTATGCTGAGAATCCCTATTCCTTCAATCATACGCTGGTGGATATGAATCTGGTGTTTGAGTACAACTTCTGGCCCTACGGAACAGGCAGAGACTATCGCGGAGCCCAGCGCCTGGTTCCTTATATACTGGGTGGCCTGGGAGCAACCTATGTAAAAGGTAACGAAAAAAATGTATTTACAGCCAACGTGCCTTTAGGCATCGGCGCAAAATATAAAGTAAACGAAAGGTTGAACTTGGGACTGGCCTGGACTTTCCATTTCTCGCTCAGCGATGAACTGGATGGCGTGAAAGACCCTTACTGGGTAAAGAGCAGTGGCATTTTCAAGAATTCCGACTGCTATTCTACCATAGCCGTTTCGGTGACCTATAGTTTCAGTGCAAAATGTAGAACTTGTAATAAAGAAGAATGATGGACAACTTAGATATGAACAGGATTCCTGCGCACATCGCTATCATTATGGATGGCAATGGTCGCTGGGCAACAGAACGAGGCAAAGAACGTAGCTACGGCCATCAGGCTGGAGTAGATACAGTGCGTCGAATTACATCGGAGTGTACCCGATTGGGTGTGAAATATCTCACCCTCTATACTTTCTCTACAGAGAATTGGAACCGTCCGGCCGATGAGATTGCTGCCTTGATGGGACTGGTACTGACTTCGCTCGAAGATGAAATCTTCATGAAGAATAATGTCCGCTTCCGTGTGATTGGCGATATGAACCGTCTGCCCCAACAGGTGCAGGACAAACTTCAGGAGACTATGGACCATACTGCAAAGAACGATGCTATGACTATGGTTGTGGCATTGAGCTATTCTTCACGTTGGGAAATCCTGAATGCTACTAAGAAAATGGTAAAAGAAGCATTGGAGTCAGGTTCAACCTATGAGCAGATAGAAGATAAACTGACAGAGGAGAACTTCGAAAAGCATCTTGAGACCAGTTTCATGCCAGATCCGGAACTCCTGATACGTACAGGAGGTGAACTCCGTATCAGCAACTATCTTCTTTGGCAGATAGCTTATTCTGAGTTGTATTTCTGTGATACCTTCTGGCCAGACTTCAATGAAGAAGATCTGCATAAGGCAATAGCAAGTTATCAGAACCGCCAACGTCGATTTGGAAAAACCGAGGCACAGGTGGAAGAGGAGGAGAAATAAGCAAACCTCATACAAGCATAGAAAAATCATATTATATATAATAAGGTATAAATGAATAGATTTAAAAAGATTTTCATCCTGCTGTTCGGCGTAATGGCATGCATGCAGATTCAGGCACAAGATAAAATCGTAAACCCTGATATCTCGTATGCAGGTACACCTCGTACCCTTAAGATTGGTGGTATCAATGTTTCGGGTGTTGAGGGCTATGAAGACTATGTACTCACAGGTATCTCCGGCCTCAGTGTGGGCGACGAGATTACTGTGCCTGGCGACGAGATTACCAATGCCGTAAAGCGCTACTGGAAACATGGACTCTTCTCGAAGGTGGCTATCGCTGCCGACTCTATCGTAGGTGAGAAACTTTACCTCCATATCTATCTTGCGGTTCGTCCACGTATCTCTAATATCAACTATGTTGGTTTGAAGAAGAGCGAGCGTGAAGATATGGAGCAGAAGTTGGGTATGGTAAAGGGTACTCAGGTAACTCCGAATATGCTCGACCGTGCCAAGATTCTCGCCAAGAAGTATTTCGATGATAAGGGCTTCAAGAACGCTGATATCCAGATTAACCAGCGCGATGATGTTGCCAACAAGGGACAGGTAATCCTGGATGTTGTTGTTGACAAGAAAGAAAAAATCAAGGTACATCAGATAACAATCGATGGAAACGAACAGCTTTCTGACCGCAAGATTAAGGGTGGACTTTTCTCGAAGGGTGCTTTTGCCAAGACGCATGAGGCTGGTAAGTTCGCCTCTTTCTTCAAGTCGAAGAAGTTTACCCCTGAGCGTTGGAAGGAAGATAAGCAGAAACTCATCGACAAATATAATGAGTATGGTTTCCGTGATGCACAGATTCTGGAAGATAGCGTGAGCAACTTCGATGAGAAGCACGTTAATATCTACATCAAGGTAGATGAAGGTAAGAAATACTTTATTCGTAACATCTCCTGGGCTGGTAATACCGTTTACTCTTCAGCTTATCTCGAAGCATTGCTCGGCATGAAGAAGGGCGATGTATATAACCAGAAGATATTGGGTAAGCGCCTGAATGAAGATGATGACGCTGTTTCTAACCTCTACTATAATAATGGTTATGTGTTCTCTCGTATCGAACCGACTGAAATCAATATTGATGGCGACTCTATCGACTTAGAGATGCGCGTAACAGAGGGACCTCAGGCTTATCTGAGCCATGTACGTATCAATGGTAATACCCGTCTTTACGAAAACGTAGTGCGTCGTGAACTTCGTACCAAGCCAGGCGACCTTTTCTCTAAGGATGCTCTGATGCGTTCGGCTCGTGAACTTGCTTCTATGGGACACTTTGATCCTGAGAAGGTTAGCCCAGATGTAAAGCCTAATCCTGAAGATGGTACGGTTGATGTAAACTGGAACCTGGAGCAGAAGAGTAACGACCAGATTGAGTTCTCGCTCGGTTGGGGTCAGACGGGTGTCATCGGGCGTGTGGGCTTGAAGCTCAACAACTTCTCTATGGCAAACCTCTTCAACAAAAACAAGGAGCATCGTGGTATCATGCCTATCGGTGATGGTGAGGTGCTGAGTATCGGTGCACAGACCAATGGTACCTACTATCAGAGCTATAACGTAAGCTACTCTACCAACTGGTTTGGCGGCAAGCGCCCTATCCAGTTCAGCGTAGGTGCATACTACAGTAAGAGTACCGACGTGTCAAGCAACTATTACAATAGTGCAGCCATGTACAACTATCAGAGTTACTTATATGGCTATGGTTCTAGTTACTATAACAACTACGAGAATTATTACGATCCAGACAAGTACATCCAGATGGTGGGTGTAAGCCTCGGTTGGGGTAAGCGCCTCCGTTGGCCGGATGATTACTTCACCTTGTCTGTACAGTTGGCTTACCAGCGCTACATGATGAAGAACTGGAGCTATATGTTGATGACCAACGGTAATGCGAACAACTTGAACTTGACCATCGCATTGAACCGAACATCAACCGATAACCAACTCTTCCCACGTCGTGGTTCAGAGGTTGAGGCAAGTGTCAACCTTACTCCACCATGGAGTGCGTTCGACAACAAGGACTACAAGAATCTTGCCAACGATTCTAAGTCGCCAACCTATTCTGCTGAGCAGCAGGAGAAGTACAGATGGATTGAATACCATAAGTGGAAGTTCAAGGCAAAAACTTATACTGCACTCACAGAGGGTCAGAAGTGCTTCGTATTGATGACCCGTGTAGAACTCGGTTTGCTCGGTTCTTATAACAAGTATAAGAAGAGTCCGTTCGAGACCTACTATGTGGGTGGTGACGGTATGAGTGGATACTCATCATATTATGGTGAGGAAACAATCGGACTCCGCGGTTATGAGAATGGTTCTGTATCTTACAGTCCTACAACCGGTTACTATGCTTATGCATACGACCGCTTCTCATTGGAGCTTCGCTATCCATTCCTCTTAGGTAACACAACCATTTACGGTTTGACCTTCGTAGAGGCTGGTAACGCCTGGTATGAAACCAAGAAGTTCAACCCATTCAGCATGAAACGTAGTGCCGGTGTCGGTGTACGTATCTTCTTGCCTATGGTTGGTCTGATGGGTATTGACTGGGCTTACGGTTTCGATACTGTATGGAATGGTAGCTCATATAAGAAGGGTGGAAGCCAGTTCCACTTCATCTTAGGTCAGGAATTCTAAAAATGGGTTTTATGAAGAAAATAGTATTGATGCTGATGATGGCTGTAGCAGCCATCTCAGCACATGCACAGAAATATGCATTGATAGATATGGAGTACATCTTGAAGAATGTACCCGCTTATGAACGTGCCAACGAGCAGCTGAATCAGGTAAGCCGCAAATGGCAGGCTGAGGTAGAAGCTCTTAACACAGAGGCAAGCACCATGTATAAGAACTATCAGAACGAGGTAGTGTTCCTTTCCCAGGAGCAGAAGAAGGCTAAGCAGGATGCCATCATGCAGAAAGAGAAGGAGGCTAGCGATTTGAAGAAAAAATATTTTGGTGCAGAAGGCGACCTCTATAAGATGCGTGAGGCATTGATGGGACCTATTCAGGAAGAGATTTATACAGCCGTAAAAGAGATTTCTGACCTGCGCGGATATTCGCTTGTTCTCGATAGAGCTAGCAACAGCGGCATCATCTTTGGCTCTCCTAAGATAGATATTAGCAACGAAGTGCTCCAAAAATTAGGTTATTCCAAATAATAATTGTATATTTGCAGCCGGTAAGTATATCTGCCAATGGTTGGCAGTATGAAAACTTCATTTAGAAATTAATAATTAAAAAGAATAGAACAATGAAAAAGCTTATTTTAATGTTGATGCTCTGTGCACCAATGACTATGATGGCTCAGAAGTTTGGTAAAGTAAATACTCAGCAGATTATGCAGTCTTTGCCAGATGTAGCTAAGGCTAATGGCGAGATGGAAGCTCTCCAGAAGCAGAAGGAAAATGACTTGAAGTCTATGCAGGATGAGTTCCAGCGTAAGGCTGACGAGTATCAGAAGGGTTCCAGCACAATGAACGCTACAGCAAAGCAGCAGAAGGAAACTGAGTTGCAGACTCTCCAGCAGAAAATTCAGCAGGCTTACCAGGATGGTCAGCAGGAGTTGCAGAAGAAGAGCAGCGAACTCATGCAGCCTATCGTAGCAAAGGTACGTACAGCTATCGAGGCTGTAGGCAAGGCTGGCAACTACACCTTCATCTTCGAGGATGGTGCAGCTGTATATACAGGTACTAACGTAGTAGACGTTACTAAGGAAGTACAGGCTAAGATTAAGTAATCAAGGCAAATAAAAAGAATATAGATTGAGGGCAGGCAGAAGTGCTTGCCCTTATTTCTCATTTTCAATAACGAGGTATTTATAAGGTATTCATCATAAACGGTATCACTCATCATGAAAAAGAATCTCTTATTTCTGGCTTTTGCTCTCATCTCTTTGACTGTTTCAGCCCAGCATACAACGCCTGCAGCAAAGGTTCAGCAACAACAGATTGCTGTATCTGCTCCTTTGCATTTTGGCTACTTTAGTTTTGATAAGGTTTTTCATACTATGCCTGGTTACGCTATAGCCAAGCATAATATGGATGAACTCCGTGAGAAATACGATGCAGAAACGAAACGTGTAGAAACAGAGTTTAATGCTAAGTATGAGGAATTTCTTGATGGACAGCGCACTTATGCCAAGACAATTCTGGAGAAACGTCAGGCTGAATTGTGTGAATTGATGGAGAAAAATATTGCCTTCAAGGCTGAGGCTACCCGCCTGTTGCAGCAAGCAGAGAATGATGCTTATGCTCCGCTCAAAGCAAAAATAAACGAGGAAGCTAAAAAGATTGGCAAGCAGAAGGGCTTTGCCTTTATCATCAATACAGACAATAATGCAGCTCCTTATCTCAACGAAGAGATGGGGGAGGATATTACAGCTTTGCTGGAGGAGACTTTGAAATGATGTTGCCTTCTAATCCCGGACCAATCGGTGTCTTTGATTCTGGTTATGGCGGACTGACCATCCTGCATGGGTTGCGCCAGATGATGCCTCAGTATGATTATATGTACTTGGGAGATAATGCTCGTGCTCCTTATGGCTCGCGTTCGTTTGAGGTGGTTTATAAGTTCACACGCCAGGCTGTGCTAAAACTTTTCTCTATGGGGTGTCATCTCGTTATCCTGGGATGTAATACGGCTTCGGCTAAAGCACTACGTTCTTTGCAGCAGCGCGATATTCCTGAGTTGGATCCCAGCAGAAGAGTTCTGGGTATTATCCGCCCTACTGCTGAAGTAATTGGTACTATTACCAAGAGTAATCACGTGGGACTTCTGGCTACAGAAGGTACTATTAAAAGCCAAAGTTATAATATGGAAATTTCGAAACTTTGGCCAGAGATTCAGGTGAGTAGCGTGGCTTGTCCGCTTTGGGCTGCCATCGTGGAAGCCAATGAAGCAGATAGTCCGGGAGCTGATTATTTCGTAAAGAAACGCATCGACCAGCTGATGCTGAAGGACGCTGATATTGATACCATTATTTTGGGTTGCACGCATTATCCGCTTCTTATGAGCAGCATTGTGAAGAATCTTCCTGATGGCGTAAGAGTGGTTCCGCAAGGACAATATGTAGCAAACAGTCTGAAAGATTATCTGAAGCGCCATCCGCAGATGGAACAGATGATAACCAAAACAGGCTCTTGCCGATATCTCACAACAGAGAGTGAGGATAAATTCAAGGAATCTGCACAGATTTTCCTTCATGAACAGGTGGAGGTTACACATGTAGATCTTGAATAGTTTATAGTTAATAATTTATAGTTAATTGTTATGCAAGAAACAAGACAAAACCGTATATCAAGACTTCTCCAGAAGGAGTTGAGTCTTATCTTCCAGTCACAAACCCGCATGATGCATGGTGTGATGGTAAGTGTTACTAAGGTTAGAGTAAGCCCAGATCTCAGTATCTGTACAGCTTACTTGAGTGTGTTCCCTTCTGAAAAAGGAGAGGAGATTTTGAAGAATATCAATGCAAATGAGAAGACGATCCGTTTCGACTTGGGTAAAAAAGTGAGAAACCAGTTACGTATTATTCCAGAACTCCGTTTCTTCCTTGATGATAGTCTCGATTATTTGGAGCACATTGATGAACTCTTGAAAAAGTAAAAGAGTGAAGAAGTAAAAAGACAAGGGAGTTAAGACGGCAATTCTTGACTCCCTATACTGTTATATAAATAAGGTAAGATAGAATTATGAATTTCCCATTCTTTATAGCTCGCAGGTATCTTTTCTCTAAGAAGAGTACGCACGTCATCAACGTCATCAGTTCTATTTCTGTAATAGGAGTGGCGGTAGCTACGATGGCTCTGGTCATCGTTCTGAGTGTTTTTAACGGCTTCCATGACCTGGTAGCTTCACTCTTTACGAGTTTTGACCCACAACTCAAGGTTGTGCCTGTTGAGGGAAAGACTGCACCTGCAGATGATCCTATTCTTACTAAGATTCGTCTTTTGCCGCAGGTAGATGTTGCAACAGAAACCGTAGAAGATCAAGCTCTTGCAATCTATAATGATCATCAGGCTATGGTGAAAATCAAGGGTGTAGATGATAATTTTGCAGAACTTTCTCATATTACAGATATTTTATATGGTGATGGCTCCTTCTCCTTGCATGCTGCCAATCTGGAATATGGAACAGTAGGTATCCGTCTTGCCCAGAATTTAGGCATAGGAGCACAATGGGATGGCTTCCTGAAAATCTATGCTCCTAAAAAGGAAGGACAGCTGGATATGACTAACCCAGGTGATGGCTTTGTTGTTGACTCGCTCAACTCTCCTGGCGTACTTTTTGCCGTCAAACAGGCTAAGTATGATAAAAACTACATCATCACTTCTATTTCATTTGCCCGTAATCTCTTTGGGCAGCAAGGTATGCTCTCTGATTTGGAATTACGCTTGAAACCGGGTAGCAATCTGGATGCTGTAAAGGCTGAGATGCAGCAGATAGCCGGTAATAAATATAAAGTGCTTGACAGATTTGAACAACAGGAAGATACCTTTAAAATTATGTCGATAGAGAAGATGATTGCTTATATCTTCCTGACCTTTATCTTAGTTGTTGCATGTTTCAATATCATCGGGTCGCTTTCTATGCTTATTATTGATAAGAAAAATGATGTAGTGACTCTTCGTAATCTTGGAGCTAACGATAAGCAGATTACCAGAGTATTTCTTTTTGAAGGTAGAATGATAGCTGTGATAGGTGCTGTTATCGGTATTGGATTAGGCTTGCTCCTCTGCTTTTTGCAGCAGCAATATGGATTTGTACGTCTGGGAGATTCTGAAGGCTCCTTTATTGTTGATGCGTATCCGGTAAGTGTCCATTACTCAGATGTTGCCATTATCTTCGTAACTGTAATTGCTGTAGGTTGGCTTGCTGTATGGTATCCTGTAAGAGCGCTGAGTAAAAGGCTGTTGAGTTAAAACCTACAGAATTTCTTATACTTGGGTGCATATACTAAAAGAAATGGCATGAATCTTTCATGGGGGATTCATGCCATTTCTTGTTCTAATTGATTTTTTATTTTTTTCTGATGAGTGTAAGACCATCGCGTAGTGGTAAGATAACAACCTCTACCCTAGGATCTTTTGCTATTAAATCATTGAAAGCCCGAATGCCTTGAGTCTGGTGGTCTCGGTCGTAGGCAGGATCGATGACGTGACCATCCCAAAGAGTATTGTCTGCAAGGATGTAGCCTCCAGGGTTCAGGATGCTCATAACCATTTCATACGTTTCTATATAGGTACGCTTATCGCCATCAACAAAAGCCATATCGAATTTTACGCCTAGTTGGGGCGCTTCTATGTTGGCATCACCGATGCGGAAGTCAATCTTGTCGGCAACATTCGAACCTTCTATCCAGGGACGGGTAAAATCTTCCATCTCATCATTGATTTCGAAAGTGTAGAGTTTTCCACCTTCCTGCAATCCCTGGGCCAGGCAGATAGCACTATAGCCACTAAATGTGCCTACTTCCAGAATATTCTTCGGGCGAATCATCTCTACAAGCATCTTGAGAAGTCTGCCCTGAATATGGCCGCTAGCCATACGTCCATGGATAGTATGTATATTGGTGGCGCGGTAAAGACGATACAGATAATCGCCTTCAGGCTCTATATGCTGGCAGATATATTTGTCTATGAGTTCAGTCTCTGTCATAATCTGATGGATTTAGAGTAACGGAAATCTTACTCTTCTGTTTCTTTCTGTGCTAAGATTCCTGAAATGGCAAGTTCGTAAGAAGCCAGACCGAAACCGCAGATTACGCCCAGGCAAGCACAGGAAATATATGAATGATGGCGGAACTCTTCACGTTTATGCACATTAGAGATGTGTACTTCAACGCAAGGGCATTTCAAACTGCGAATACAATCCTGCAAGGCGATGCTGGTATGAGTATAGGCGCCAGCATTGAGTACTACACCATCATAGGAAAAACCTACTTCCTGCAGCTTGTTGATTAACTCGCCTTCAATGTTGCTCTGAAAGTACTCTATCTCAATATCAGGGAATTTCGCTTTCAGCTTAGGCAGATAACTCTCGAAAGAATTGCTACCATAAATACCCGGTTCTCTTACACCAAGAAGGTTCAAGTTTGGACCATTAATAATTTGTATCTTCATATTTACTTGATTTTTAATCGTAATCCATATTTTTTTCGTATCTTTGCGGCAGAGATCTTTTGTACTCTCCTGTCTTATGCAAAGACGATGCAAAGATACAATAAATTAAGGAAACTGACAAAAAATGAGGAATGAAATTATAAAGAACTATATGAGATACCTCAAGTTGGGGCGTAATTTCTCCAAAAATACGTTGGATGCCTATTACCATGACTTGAATTTTCTCTTGGAGTATGCTGATAAGAACAATTTGGTGCTGACGGAAATGAAATTGGAAGACTTGGAGAATTTTTCTGCAAGTTTGCATGATCGTGGTGTTTCTGCTCGTTCACAAGCTCGGATTTTGAGCGGAATCCGTTCTTTCTACCGGTATCTGGTGCTTGATGATTATATAAAAGACGATCCGACCGAATTACTGGTTTCTCCCCAAATAGGAAAGCATTTGCCGGAGTATTTATCTGTAGAAGAGGTTGACATGCTTGAAGCGGCTATCGATTTGGAAAAATGGGAGGGACAGCGTAATAAGGCGATTATAGAAACCCTGTTCTCCTGTGGCCTTCGCGTTTCGGAACTTGTGAATCTAAAGAAAAGCGATGTGTTTGAAGAAGAAAAGTTTATTAGGGTCATAGGTAAAGGTAACAAGGAACGCATCGTTCCTATTTCTGGCAAAGCTCTGAAAGAAATCAATCTTTGGTATATAGACCGGAATCTGATGACAATCAAGCCAGGTGAGGAAGACTATGTCTTCTTGAATCGTAGAGGTGCTCATCTCACACGCAATATGATACTTATCATGATAAAAAATGCGGCTTATGATGCAGGAATCAAGAAAACCATTTCTCCTCATACTTTACGCCATAGTTTTGCTACAGCCTTGTTGAAAGGTGGAGCCGATCTGAGGGTAATTCAGGCCTTGCTGGGGCATGAAGATATTGGAACCACAGAGATTTATACTCATCTTGAAACTTCAGATTTGCGCAGAGCTATCTTGGAACATCATCCTCGAAATATCAAATATAGTGAAGAAAACCAAGTGCTTGATTCTGATAAAACAGACAAAAGATGCCCGAATAACAGATAAAGCACAAGGAATTGACGTTTTTTATATAGGAATATGACAAAATCTGAAAAAATATGAGTAACTTTGCAGCCGCAAAATAATGAATATCAATAATTAATAGAAATAAAGTAAGAAAATATGGCATATTTGTTTTCATCAGAATCAGTTTCTGAAGGACATCCAGATAAAGTGGCTGATCAGATTTCAGATGCATTGCTTGACCAGTTTTTGGCTTACGATGACCACGCTCATTGCGCCATCGAAACCTTTTGTACTACTGGTCAGGTAGTAATCATGGGTGAGGTTCGCTCTAACGTTTATGTTGATTTGCAGACCATTGCCCGCAAGACTATCAAGAAAATCGGTTATACCAAGAGCGAATATCAGTTTGACGGCGACTCTTGTGGTGTGCTTACTGCTATCCATGAACAGAGCGATGATATTAACCGCGGTGTAAGTCGTGAGGAGGATGAGAATCAGGGCGCAGGCGACCAGGGTATGATGTTCGGTTATGCTACAACGGAAACCGAAAATTATATGCCGGTATCACTCGACTTGGCTCAGCTCATCATGCGTGTACTTGCAGATATCCGCAAGGAGGGCAAGGTGATGACTTATCTCCGTCCAGACTCTAAGAGCCAGGTAACTATCGAATACTCAGACGATAATATCCCACAGCGCATCGATACCATCGTAGTTTCTACCCAGCATGATGATTTTATCAAGAAGGCAAATGGTGAGGACGATGATGATGCTATGCTGGCAAAGATTCGTGAGGATGTAATCAATATCCTGATTCCAAGAGTAAAGACTCACCTGAGTGATAAGGTGTTGGCTCTCTTCAATGATGACATCAAGTACTTCGTAAACCCTACAGGTAAGTTTGTGATTGGTGGTCCTCATGGAGATACAGGTCTTACCGGTCGTAAGATTATTGTAGATACTTATGGAGGCAAGGGCGCTCATGGTGGTGGTGCCTTCTCTGGAAAGGATAGTAGTAAGGTTGACCGTTCGGCTGCTTATGCTGCCCGTTATATTGCAAAGAATATGGTTGCTGCCGGCGTTGCAGATGAAATGTTGGTTCAGGTAAGTTATGCTATCGGTGTGGCAGAACCGGTTAGTATCTATGTAAATACTTACGGCAGAAGCCATGTGAATATGACTGACGGCGAGATTGCAAAGAAAATTGCAGAAATGTTTGATCTTCGTCCTAAAGCAATCGAGCGCCAGTTGAAGTTGCGCCAGCCAATGTTCCAGGAAACTGCGGCATATGGACACATGGGACGTAAGAATGAGATAGTAGAGAAAACCTTCACCAGCCGATATCATGAGGCTAAAACTGTGAAGGTAGAACTCTTTACATGGGAAAAATTAGATAAGGTAGACGAAATCAAGAAAGTTTTCGGACTTTAAGGAATGGTGCAACAGGCAGATTCGATACAGACAGATGCCGCACTTGAGGCTGAATCGCAACAGCAAGTGCTCAGGCAACATAGCAGCCAGCTCACACCCAAAGAGGTGTTGAGCTGGCTGCCTAAGAATGCAACGCCAGCTCAGCAGGACTCCATGATTAGGGCACATATCAAGCCCAGTGAGATTCATTGGAGCAAGATGCCGGATACATTACACTTGCCAGGACATAAGGCAGGTAAGAGTTTTAGGGATGTAAGTTTGCCACAATATTATCGTGAGTCATTCTTTTCAAAAGATTCTCTGTTTCATCCGGAATTAAAGGGTGGACGCTTAGGGGTGGCAGGTGATCCTGTTCCCTATACGGTAGCTGGTGATAGCTTTATTACTTCATTGCTGTTGGTCTGTTTTCTCTTGGCTTGTATAGCATTCTCTAAATCTAAGCATTTTGTTATACGCCAGGCAAAAACCTTCTTCCGTACTCCACGCATCGGTACAACAGAGGTGACGGAGACCAGTTCTGAAGTAAGATACCAGTTCTTCTTCGTGTTGCAGACCTGTCTTTTGCTGGCAATCGGGTATTTCATTTATTCGAAAGCATCTATCAGCGATACGTTTATCGTAGACCAATATCAGGTAATCAGTATATACGCTGGTTGTATGGGGGGCTATTTCTTGTTGAAGGCGTTCCTCTATGTGATTTCTGGTTGGGTATTCTTTGAAAAGAAAAAAAATGTACAATGGCTCAAGGCATACTTGTTTCTTATATCATGTCAAGGAGTGGCCTTGTTCCCAATGGTGATGCTTTTGTCGTATTTCGATTTCCCATTGCAAATTGCAGTGATATACACGTTGACTATCCTTGGATTAGTTAAATTGTTGGCTTTTTTGAAGGCTTACATTATCTTTTTTAGAAGAAATGGCGTGTTTCTGCAAATATTTTTGTACTTTTGTGCCCTTGAAGTGATACCCTTGTTCGCTCTTTGGGGTGGACTTGTGTTAATCAGTCATTATTTGAAAATAAACTTTTAAGACAAAATGATAAAGAAAATTTTAGTTTCTCAGCCAAAACCTGCAAGTGAGAAGTCTCCTTACTTCGATATCCAGGCTCAATATGGAGTAGAATGCGTGTTCCGTCCATTCTTTAAGGTAGAGGGGCTCTCTTCTAAAGAATTCCGTCAGCAGAAAATAAATTTGCTTGACTATACTGCTGTCGTATTTACATCTCGTCATGCAGTAGACAACTACTTTAAATTAGCTAAGGAGATGCGTATCACAATTCCTGAAGATATGAAATATTTCTGTGTGATAGAGACTATCGCTCTCTACATCCAAAAGTATGTTCAGTATCGCAAGCGTAAGGTCTTCTTTGGTGATACAGGTAAAATTGATGGGTTGATGGGACAGATGGCTCGCCATAAAACCGAGAAATATCTGGTACCATTAAGCAGTGTTCATAATGATGATATTGCCAACTTGCTTGATGAGAAAAAACTCAATCATACAGAATGTGTAATGTATCGTACAGTAAGCAATGATTTCTCAGAAGAGGAAATCAAGAACTTCGATTATGATATGATGCTTTTCTTTAGCCCAACAGGTGTAAAGGCTCTGAAGAAGAATTTCCCTAATTTTGAACAAGGGAATATCGCTGTTGGCGCTTTTGGTCCTGCTACAGCAAAAACGGTTGAAGATGAGGGCTTACGCCTTGATCTGGAGGCTCCTAATAAAGTTTTTCCATCTATGACAGGTGCCTTGGCAGATTATCTGAAACGTCATAATAAATAGGAAATATTTAATAGAATAGATATGTCAACAGACAGAAATAAAACATTCGGTAAGAAAGAGCATCTATGTAAACTGACACTTATAGAACAGCTCTTTGGAGGTGGTGCTAAAGCAATGACGGCATGGCCTATGAGAATGGTGTTTCTTCTTGTTGACAAGAAAGATGAGCAAGCCTCTTCTGTTCAAGTTCTTATCAGTGTATCAAAGCGTTATTTTAAGCACGCAGTAAAACGCAATCGGGTAAAGCGACAGATACGTGAAGCTTTTCGTTATCAAAAACAAGAGCTGGAGACTTGTATGCAGAATTATGTTGGAAAACAATTGCTTGTGGCTTTTGTTTGGCAAACAGAACAATTGCAGCCTTCAAAGCTGGTTTCAACCAAAATGACTAAACTTTTGGATAGATTGGTTGATAATATCAAGGAGATGCAATCAGAAACAGTCATGAAAGAGAGCAGTTTATGATGAAGATTCTCTTTATGATAGCACATGGCATGAGAAAGGTGCTGGTATGGATTCTTATACTGCCGATATTGTTTTATCAGAAGTGTATTACTCCTTATACGCCACCTTCTTGTCGCTTTCAGCCCACTTGCTCAGAGTATGCGAGACAAGCCATCCTGAAGCATGGTCCCTTTAAGGGACTGGCTTTGGCTGTTTGGCGCATCTTAAGATGCAATCCTTGGGGTGGTTCGGGTTATGATCCCGTACCGTAAGTTTCCGACTGTATTGTTGGGCCCCTTATACATATTATATAATATAATAAAAAATCATATTCTATGGCAAAAAATTTTGTTGAAGAATTGAAATGGCGTGGTATGCTGGCGCAGATAATGCCAGGTACTGAGGAATATCTCAACACCCACATGGTGTCTGCCTATCTCGGAACCGACCCTACTGCAGACTCTCTGCACATCGGTCACCTTTGTGGTATCATGATGTTGCGACACTTGCAGCGTTGTGGCCATAAGCCTTATCTCCTCGTCGGCGGTGCCACGGGTATGATTGGCGACCCTTCTGGCAAGAGCCAGGAGCGCAATCTTCTCGATTCAGAGACTCTCTATCATAACCAGGAAGCTATCAAGAAGCAGGTATCTAAGTTCCTCGACTTCGATGGCAATGAGCCTAACAAGGCGGAGTTGGTGAACAACTACGACTGGATGAAGGACTTCACCTTCCTCGATTTCGCTCGTGTGGTTGGTAAGCATATCACTGTAAACTACATGATGGCGAAGGATAGCGTGCAGAAGCGCTTGAACGGTGAGGCTCGCGACGGCTTGTCTTTCACTGAGTTCACCTATCAGTTGCTCCAGGGCTACGACTTCCTCTATCAGTATGAGAAGTATGGTGTTCGTCTCCAGTTGGGTGGTAACGACCAGTGGGGTAACATGACTACCGGTACTGAGCTGATTCACCGTACATTGGGTAACGATGCAGAGTGCTTCTGCCTCACTTGTCCTTTGATTACCAAGGCAGACGGCAAGAAGTTCGGTAAGACAGAGAGCGGTAACATCTGGTTGGACCGTAACCGCACTACTCCTTACGCTTTCTACCAGTTCTGGTTGAACGTAAGCGATGATGATGCCGAGAAGTACATCAAGATCTTCACAGACCTTGACAAGGAGACTATCGATGCTCTCGTAGAGGAGCACAAGCAGGATCCAGGTCGCCGTGTACTCCAGAAGCGTCTGGCTGAGGAGGTTACCATAATGGTTCACTCTCAGGAGGATTTGGATATGGCTATCGCAGCCAGCAACATCCTCTTCGGTAAGGCTACCAAGGAGAACTTGGCACAGCTCGATGAGGCAACATTGAACGATGTATTCGCCAATGTTCCTCACTACGACCTCGACAAGAACCTGCTCGGTGGAACTGCTGTAGATCTCTTCAATCAGGAGGGCATGCAGATTTTCCCAAGCAAGAGCGAGATGCGCAAGCTCGTTAAGGGTGGTGGCGTTTCACTCAACAAGGAGAAGCTCAATGCATTCGACCAGGTAATTACTGCTGAAGACCTGATTGACGGCAAGTATCTTTTGGTTCAGAAAGGTAAGAAGAACTACTTCTTGATTACCGTTAAGTAATCGTTAAAAGTATTGAAAATATTTGGTAGTGGAGAAAAAATCCACTATCTTTGCATTCGATTTGCTTGTCCTATGGTGTAATGGTAGCACTACAGTTTTTGGTTCTGTCAGTGGTGGTTCGAATCCGCCTGGGACAACAGGTCATAAATAACCCTTCAAGTCTTTGCGGATTTGGAGGGTTATTTTGTTATATAAGAGTTTAGTTTAGGTAGAGAAAGTTTATGCAAGAGATAGACTTGATATTTCAGCAGTATTATCGTCCGCTATGTCTTTATGCCACTCATTATCTGCATGATATCGATGAGGCTGAAGACGTGGTGCAGGATTGTTTTGTGAAATTGATAAGTAGAAGCATCATGCCGGAAAACATCAAGGCTTTCTTATATATCTCTGTGCGCAATGCCTGCATCGACCGGTTGCGCTGCCAGTCTCCGATAGATACGGAGATTTCTCCTACCGATTTATGTGGCGTGATTTCTGATGACCAGGCACAGGAAAGTTCTTTCCGGGAGGCAGAATTGTGGACGGCTATCGAGCTATTACCCGAACGATGCAGGGAAATCTTCCTGATGAGCAAGCGTGACGGAATGACTTATCGGGAGATAGCTGAAGAACTGAACCTGTCGGAAAAGACCGTGGAGCATCAGATTTCCAAGGCTTTAAAGACCTTACGAGGCAAGAAAGATGATTTTCTTGCAGATTTTTTCTATATTTTACCTTTCATCCATGGGGGTATTCTGTAATTCTTGCGTTATAGCAATAAAAGAATGAATAAAAGTACAGTTATGAAAGGTAAAGAGATTATTTTGCGCTCTCAATTCTAGCCTTGCCAGCTCCAACGTTGGCAGGCACGCCGAAGATGATGGTGGAGGCTCAGACTTCTACCACCATCCGTCAGCAGATGGATTGGCTGCACCGCATCAGGAAAATCAACTTCGTCTATGATTCATCGCTTGATGGGGAATTGAACATCAAGTATCATGGACCAGACATTCAGCATCTTTCGGTGAAGAAGGCACTGAAGGCGCTTTTCGAGAAAACTCATATTCTATATAATATCAATGCGAACTATGTGATATTGAAGCGAAAACCCGTACAACAAATATCAACATCTTACACGAATATCAATCACAAAGTTCAGCAGGTTCAGCGTCGCCACACTCTCAGCGGATATGTCCGTGATGAGAGTGGCGAATCGCTGATTAATGCCACCATCTATGATCTGACGGATGGCATCGGTACAACCACCAATGAATATGGTTTCTTTTCGCTTACCCTGCCTGAAGGCGAGCACCAGCTTCGCTTTTCGTATGTGGGCTATGCCGACAAGGTAGAAAAATTGACTCTCTCGAAAGATATGCATCATAATATGGCACTCCGTGTTGATGGTAAATTGCCTGAGGTGGTGGTAGATGGCGATTTGAACTCTCCGCTTCTTACAACGCAAACCGGCAAGCGCTCCTTTTCGAACAAGGATATCAAGACAGAGTTTGCCCTGATGTCTTCACCGGATGTGGTGAAGACCCTGCAGCGTGTGAGTGGAGTGGCAGAAGGACAGGAGTTGGCAAGCGGACTCTATGTGCATGGCGGCAATGGTGATGAGAACCTTTATCTGATAGATGGTACTCCGCTTTATGATACGAATCATGCGCTGGGGCTTTTCTCCAGTTTCAATGCCGATGTGGTGAAAAACGTGGATTTCTACAAGAGCGGCTTTCCTGCACGATATGGTGGAAGATTGTCGTCGGTGGTGGATGTGCGTACAGCCGATGGAAACATGAATCAGTTTCATGGTGCCTATCGCATCGGACTGCTCGATGCCAGTGTGCAGTTTGAGGGACCTATCCAGAAAGGCAAGACCTCTTATAATATAGGTATGCGCCGTTCCTGGATGGATCTGCTGTCCCGTCCCTTGACCAAGGCTTTCTCTGAGCCAGACGACAAACTTTCGATAGGTTATTACTTCATGGACCTGAATGCCAAGGTAACCCACCGTTTCAACGACCGTTCGAAGATAGACTTGAGTCTCTATCACGGAAAAGACAGCTGGGATGTGAAGGATGATTTTGATCAAAGTAAGGCAGATGGGTATCAACCCAACCAAAGCTATGACAAGGACTTGACGAAGTCGCAGCTGGATTGGGGAAACTTTAATGTTGCACTCAACTGGAACTACCTGTTCTCTCCGAAGCTCTTTTCAAACATTACAGCGGTGTATTCCCATAATCGTTCCAAGTTGTATTCCTTTGATGATGATCGTTATATCAATCCTTCGGGAGAGAATGCCACTTCTGTCACTCACTTGGAGCATGGTTATACCTCAACGATTTATGATGCGGGCTATCGTCTGGCATTCGATTACCGTCCGAACCCTCGTCATCATTTCCGTTTTGGAAGCGACTATACGATGCATCTCTTTCGCCCCCAGACAGCTATGCAATTGGATTATACTGGATATGAGGGAAATGCATCAGCCCAAGTTGATACCATCCGAATGAATAGTAGTAATCGTCATGTGGCGCATGAGTGGACGGTATACGCAGAGGATGAAATCAATATCAACCGCAACTGGAGTATGAATGTTGGCTTCAATATGGGCCTTTTTCATATCAGTAACAAGAACTTCTTGAATATCGACCCACGTTTTGCCCTGAAATATCAACTGAGCAATGAGGTGTCGCTGAAGGCTTCCTTTACTCAGATGACCCAGTATGTGCATAAGGTCTCTAACAGCTACTTGTCCTTGCCTACGGATTATTGGGTACCGACTACCCGAAATCTGAAGCCAATGCGTTCTTATCAGTTTGCGGCAGGAATCTATGCCCAGCCCAACCGCCATTGGCTTCTGTCGCTCGAAGGGTATTACAAGTTGTCCAAGCATCTGCTTCAATACAGCAGTTGGGTAGGCATAGAGCCGCCTGCTGAGCATTGGGATTCGCAAGTGATGGATGGCAAGGGGCTCTTCTATGGCGTTGAGGCTGATGCCACTTATCGCACCAATCATCTGACTTTGAGTGGTTCTTATACGCTCTCTTGGAACAAGCGAAAGTATGATGACTTCTATCAGGATTGGTATTACGACAAGTATGACAACCGCCATAAGCTGAATCTGTCCTTGCGGTATGCGTTCAACAAGAAGGTGAGTTGCTTTGCGGTCTGGAACTATCACACGGGCAATCATGCCACGGTGCCAACCCAGTTGGCGGCATTTCCAAGCTTGCCAGATCAAGAAGGCAAGTATTACAGGAATTGGTGGAATTCCGCCTCTTATGTCTATGCCATCCCCAATAATTTGACGCTTCCAGCTTATCATCGCTTGGACTTGGGATTCGATTTCCGTCATGTCACCAAGCATGGACATGAGCGCATTTGGAATTTGAGCATCTATAATGCTTATTGCCATCTCAACTCGATGTACGTCAAGGTGGACTATAATGAGGTTACGCAGCAGTTTGAGGCGAAAAACAAGGGATTTATTCCAATAATACCTTCATTTAGCTATACTATCAAGTTTTAAAACAAAAGAAATTTCATTGTATATGAATACAAATCATAGAAGAATAAAAATCAATGTAAGTTGGAAATGGGGACTGTTCTTCTTTTTGATGAGCGTGGTCTTTTCTTCTTGCATAGATGATTTTGATGTGAAGAAGCTGCAAGATACTCCCCGATTGGTACTTTATTGTTTTCCAACGGAGGGAGATACCACACTTATCGTTGTAACGAAAAGCTTGCCCGTTTCTTCTTTCAAAGGAGATATAGATACCCAATCACGTTTAACCGTGGATGCAAGTGTCGTATATAAGGTAAATGGAATGCCACAGGAGGTGAAACGTATCGAAAACATAAAGGAAGCGCAGTCCTTTTCTCAAGTTTCCGATAGTTGGTCTCTTTCTACCCTAATAGGACAGTATTATGCCGTAGGAAAGCAGAAGGCTGGAGATAAGATTGAGGTCCAGGTATCGGCAGATGGTCTCTCCGAGGTTTCTGCTTCGACTTCCATTCCCGAGAAGGTTGATGTAAATATAGGTGACATCCATTTGAAAGAGAAATCGTCGGATCATGATGTTTATTTCTCGGTAGATAAGTTGGAAGCGACTTTTAGTGACCCTGCTTCAACCACGGATTATTATTCTGTGAAGGTAACTCGCAAGCAGAAATATGGAAATTTGAAAGGTGTTCCCAAAGAAGGCAATAGATGGCAATATGATGTTTATGCTAATAATTACCAAGATTACCTTAATTATTTGGGTAGGGAGGATGAATATGAATGGTGTTTTGATAGTTTGGCATCAAATATTGTTTGGCCTGAGATGGTGACCACCAGTGAGCCATTGATTAACAAGAAGTCAGAGTTGGATGATGATTTCGGCTTTGACGAATACAAATACTTTGATGATGTTTATATCTTCAATGACCGGACGATAAATGGACAGACCTATACGATGCATTTGGAAGTGAACAGTAATGATTCTTATTGGCACACGTATGATGGTTGGGACCGTTTGTTTGGCTTTACTTATAATGTACAACTTTGCAAGGTTACTCCAGAGTACTATCGCTTCTTGAAGAGCATTAACGATGCGCAGAGCAATAGTTGGGCGGACGCTGGATTGATGCAGGTGACACCTACTTATTCGAACGTAAAAGGTGGTTTCGGTGTAGTGGCAGGATTTAATGTCTGTGAAGCTTCGAAATATATCGCCCCATTGCCATCGGATAATCAAGGCGGAATATATACCAAATAAAAAAGGTGAGGAGTATGAAAAGAAGTCTTTTTATCATTTTAGGTACCTTGTGCTTTGCCATTGCCGGCAAGGCACAGATTACAGGACAATTTTAAAGGAAGAAAGGGATTCTATGATGAAGATCAACAAGAATGAACAGGATTTTGTGCTGAAGTATTTTCAGCCGAACAAGCTGGATACCCGGAAGGCCTTGCAGAAAGTGAAGGCTCGGGTTGGCATTGCTGATGAAGAGGTTTCGCATGCTGCAACTGTATCTTTACGCATGCGTCGCATCCGCTGGATAGCTGTGGCTGCATCTATTCTGGTACTTTTCACCATAGGAGCCTATACGCTTTTGCAGCCAAAGACGGTAACGCTTTCTGCCGAATCAGAAGTAGTGGCGTATCATTTGCCAGATGGAACGAAGGTATCGTTGATGCCTCATTCTTCTCTTTCCTATCAAAAAAATGATTGCAGAAAGGTGGAGATGAAGGGATGTATCTATTATCAGGTGAAGCATGATGAACAGCATCCTTTCGATGTGATGGGAGAACATGGACATGTAAGGGTGCTCGGTACCCAGTTTATGGTAGATGAAAGAACGGATGCTCCCGAAGTGATGGTAACCAGCGGAAAGGTGCTTTTCACAGCTCGTAACTCTGAAGAGGGTGTCTTCCTGATTAAAGGCAAGCGGGCACGTCTATTGAAAGGGGCTGCCCAACCTAAGTTGTTGGCAGATTATGATATCAATGATGTGGCATGGGCTACCCATCGCCTGCATTTTGACAACACTCCATTATCCGAAGTATTGGAGGAACTTTCTAAATTATCTGGTACAAGCTATACGGCTTCTGATGAGAGCAAGCGTCTAACGGGTGATTTTGATACGAATTCCATCCCACAGGTCATCCAAGTAATAGAAGAAACATTGGGTGTTCAGATAAGATAAGTGTGTGAATAAAACATAGTAAAAAGGGACAAACTTAGGAAAAGTAGTCAATAAAATGAGAAAATAAGTAAAAAGGGTGCATCTTTCGTATTGATTTAGGGTGATATTCAAAATTATTTTGTATCTTTGCCCTCGTAACAAATCAAACAATTTATAAAAAATAAAATTATGGACTTTAATAAACTATTCTCATTAGAGGGTAAAGTAGCCCTCGTTACAGGTGCCGCTTATGGTATCGGTTTTGCTATGGCTGAGGCTTATGCCAAAGCTGGTGCTAAGATTGCTTTCAATTGCCGCAGTCAGCACCACATGGATCAGGCTCTTGCAGATTACAAAGCAAAGGGTATTGAGGCAAAGGGGTATATCTGTGATGTAACAGACGAGGAACAGGTGAAAAACATGGTAGCTGACATCGAGAAGGAACTTGGTGTTATTGATATTTTGGTAAACAACGCAGGTATTATCAAGCGTATTCCTATGACAGAGATGTCTGTAGATGACTTCAAGCAGGTTATTGACATTGACCTCACTGCACCTTTCATCGTATCTAAGGCTGTTATCCCTGGTATGATCAAGAAGGGTCATGGTAAGATTATCAACATCTGCTCTATGATGAGCGAGCTGGGCCGTGAGACTGTTTCTGCATACGCAGCTGCCAAGGGTGGCTTGAAGATGTTGACACGTAACATCTGCTCAGAGTATGGTGAGTACAACATCCAGTGCAATGGCTTGGGCCCTGGTTACATCGCAACTCCTCAGACTGCACCTCTCCGTGAGCGTCAGGCAGATGGTAGCCGTCATCCATTCGACAGCTTCATTTGTGCAAAGACTCCTGCAGGTCGCTGGTTGGAACCAGAAGAGTTGGCAGGTCCTGCAGTTTTCTTGGCTTCAGATGCTTCTAATGCAGTGAATGGTCACATTCTCTACGTAGATGGTGGTATCTTGGCATATATCGGAAAACAGCCAAAATAAAGGATTAAACTTGTAGATTTGAGTTTGAATAAACTTGAATAGAATAAAAAAATATAGGGCAGCCATAAAGGACTGCCCTATATTTATGATTAAAATAATCTTTACAATTATTTGTTGATTGCATCAGCAAGCTCTGCACCAGCCTTGAACTTAGCAACCTTTTTAGCTGCAATCTGGATTTTCTCCTTAGTAGCTGGATTGATACCCTCACGAGCAGGACGCTCGTTAATACTGAATGTACCGAAACCTACCAACTGAATCTTATCACCTGCAATGAGAGCTTCCTTCAATGCATTTGTTGTAGCTTCGAGAGCGGCCTTAGCCTGTGCCTTTGTAATCTCAGCACCTGCTGCAATCTTGTCAATCAATTCTGTCTTGTTCATAATTTTTCGTTATTAAATGAATAATATTGTTGTTTCTAAGTTGAATTCGTTTACAAATATAGCTTTTTCTTGTGAAAGTTCAAATAAAAAAAGCAGAAAAGTGATGAAATTATTGAAAATTAAGTGTAATAAGCCTATTTTTTGGTGTTTTCACGGATATTTTTCGTAATTTTGCCGCCAAAATACAAATATTAGTTAGATTATTAAACAGTTTAGAGAAATAAAGTTATGCGCAATATTCCAATTGTAACAAAGAATTTGCTGATAGTGAATGTAGTAGCATTCCTGGCATGCATGCTGATGGATAAGAGTATGGGTGGTGGTTCTAGTTTGACAGATATGTTTGGGCTCCATTTCTTCTTAGCTTCAGATTTCCATATTTATCAGTTAGTTACCTACATGTTTATGCATGGCGGTTTTCAGCATATTCTCTTCAATATGTTTGCCCTATGGATGTTTGGCTGTGTGGTAGAAAGAGTTTGGGGACCTAAGAAATTCCTTTTTTATTACATGGTGTGTGGAATCGGAGCCGGCTTGTTCCAAGAGGCAGCCCAGTATATTACGTATGTGGCAAAGGATATGGTTGCTTATGATTATGTAAGTGTTAATGGGGCCAGAATTACAATGGAGCAATATCTGAACCTATGGACTACCGTGGGTGCTTCAGGAGCTATTTATGCCATATTGCTTGCCTTTGGTATGATTTATCCAAACGAGCGTCTCTTCATTTTCCCGTTGCCAGTTCCTATTAAAGCTAAATTCTTTGTGATAGGCTATGCTGTCATAGAATTGGTTTCAACATTCTCTCTCTCTGATGATGGTGTGGCTCATATTGCCCATTTAGGAGGTATGGTCTTTGGATTCTTCCTGATCCGTTATTGGCGTAAGCAGATTGATAATGGTTACTATCATTCAAATTCTGCAGACGCTTTTGATAAGTTGAAAGGTATGTTCGGTGGAAAGCGTCGGGCTGGTAGAACGCATTTTACTTATACCAAGAATGAATCTTATAATCAGACTTATGAACAGGATGCTGAATGTAAGACCAACGAAAAGGTTGTATCACAGGAAGAGATAGATCGAATTTTAGATAAAATAAGAAAGAGCGGTTATGATAGCTTGACTCCTAGTGAAAAGCAGATGCTCTTTGATCAGAGTAATAAGTAAAAAGCATGTTTAAAGGATTTAAGGAATTTACATATAAGATGATAGCTGGTGCTAATGTGGCAACTATCATCATCATGTTGCTGGTGGGCTTTTCTGACTTCTTTCAGCCGGAAAAGTTCGCCGCATTGGCTAATCTTGGCTTACTTTTCCCGCTTTTTCTTATAGTTAACTTGGGCTTTTTGCTTTTCTGGTTGCTCTTCCGGTCTAAGTATGCCATTATTCCATTCTTGGGCTTTTTGATTTGTTTTGTTCCGGTTCGCAAGTATATGCCAATCAATTTTTCTGGCGAAACTCCAAAAGGTTGTATCAAAGTTCTATCATATAATACTTGGAATTTTGGTGCACAGACAGAGGATGCCGAAGGAACTAATGTCTGTATTGCTTATCTGCAGGAGCAGGATGCTGACATAGTTTGTCTGCAGGAAGCATGTCCTACTTCCCGGAATATTGAACAGATAGATAGTATGCTCAAGCCGATTTATGCTTATCAGGATACAACGATGCACATAAATGGTGGAAATTGTCTTATGTTGCTCAGTAAATACCCTATTCTTTCAAAAGAGCGAATTCCTTATGAATCGAAAGGAAATATGAGTGTAGCGTATCGTCTGAAAGTGAAAGATAGAGAGGTCCTTCTCATCAATAATCATTTGGAAACAACCGGCTTAAGTTTAGAGGACAGACGCCAGTTCAAGAATCTGGTTATCGGAAAATTGCAGGTTGATACTGCAGAAGAAACGTCCAAACTGCTCGTTGTAAAACTTGCCGAGGCAACAAAGAAACGGGCTCCGGAGGCTGAGGCAGTAGCAAAATACATTCAGCAGCATAAAGAACAGAGTATTATTTTGTGCGGTGACTTTAATGATGGTCCTATCTCTTATGCTCATCGTACGATAGCTAAAGATTTGACGGATTGCTACATTGCAAGTGGTAACGGACCGGGTATCAGCTATCATCATGGAGGCTTTTTTGTTCGCATAGACAATATCATGTGTTCAGACGATTGGGAGCCTTATGAATGTAAAGTTGATGATAAAATCGCCGTTTCAGACCACTATCCTATCATTTGTAAGCTAAAAATGCGCCCTAAAAAGCAAAAATAGAGCAAATTATTCTTATATAAGAAAAAAAATGCTTATTTTTGCACAACTTTATGGAGGTTTTTGAAAGAATCCCTAAAAGCAACTGAAAAGAAACAAATAATTAATAACAATAAATAGAAATGCAAAACAAAGGAATTGTAATTTGTGTAGCCGTCTTACTGACACTCGCAAGTATCTTCTATTTGTCATTCTCGTTTGCCACACGTTACTATGACAGCGAGGCTGCAAAGATTAAAGATCCTATTGCTCAGCAGGATTATAAGGATTCTGTTAAGTACTTAGGTGTTTATTCTTACCAGAACTGCTTGGAGACTCAGATTGGTCTTGGACTTGACCTTAAGGGCGGTATGAATGTAATTCTTGAGATTTCTGTACCTGATGTACTTGAAAACCTTGCCGATCATAAGACCGACGCTGGTTTTACCAATGCCATGAAGGAAGCTAGAGCTCAGGAAGAAGCTAACGGTGGTGACTTCGTGTCACTTTTCATTAACGCTTATCATAAGAGCGCACCAGGTCATAAACTCGCAGAAGTGTTCGCTACCCAGCAGTTGCAGGGCAAGGTTTCTCCTCAGAGCAGCGATGCAGAGGTAGAGAAGGCTATCCGCGCTTCTGTACAGGATGCTATTGACAACTCTTTCAATGTTGTCCGCACCCGTATCGATAAGTTCGGTGTTGTACAGCCTAACATCCAGAAGTTGGAAGGTCAGCAGGGCCGTATCATGGTAGAAATGCCAGGTATCAGCCAGCCAGAGCGTATGCGTAAGATGCTCCAGGGTAGTGCAAACCTTGAGTTCTGGGAGACATACAACTCAGAGGAAATCGCTCCTTATCTCCAGCAGCTTGATACTCGTATCGCAAATGGTGATAATGGTGAGGAGGAGAAAGACTCAGTTGCTGCTGATACAACTGTTGCAAAGAAAGAAGTTGCTAAGGCTGAGCCTAAGAAGGCTGAGGCTAAGTTCTCTATCAAGAAGAAGGACGATGCTGCAAGCAAGGTAGGCGAGGATGCTCAGAATGCTGCTGCTATCAAGGCTCACCCATTGTTGGCTCGTTTGCAGCTCGGTGGTGGTTTGAGCACTGTTGGTTATGCTAGTGTTCGCGATACTGCTGCCATCAACAAGATTATCTACTCTGCTGTGGCTAAGCGCGTTTTGCCATCAGACTTGCGTCTGCTTTGGAGTGCTAAGCCAGCTGATAACCTGAAGGCTAAGAATATCTTCGAGCTTCACGCCTTGAAGGTGACTACCACTACAGGTCGTGCTCCACTGGAGGGTGATGTAATTACCGATGCTAAGGACGAGTTCGACCAGATGGGTTCACCTGTTGTTAGCATGAAGATGAATACAGAGGGTGCACGTAAGTGGGCTCAGATGACCAAGGCTAACGTAGGTAAGGCTATTGCTATCGTTCTGGATGGCGTAGTTTACTCTGCTCCTCGTGTAAACGGCGAGATTGATGGTGGTAGCTCTCAGATTTCCGGTAACTTCACTATCGAAATGACCAAGGACTTGGCTAATACATTGAAGTCTGGTCGTATGCCAGCTCCTGCACGTATCGTTCAGGAGGAGGTTGTAGGTCCTACACTCGGTGCACAGTCTATCCAGATGGGTATTGTATCATTCGTTGTAGCTTTCGTACTCCTGATGGTTTACATGGTGATGATGTACAACATCATTCCTGGTATGATGGCTAACCTGGCATTGCTCGTCAACGTATTCTTCACACTCGGTATTCTGACGTCCTTCCAGGCAGCCTTGACATTGCCAGGTCTTGCCGGTATGGTCTTGTCTCTGGGTACTGCCGTGGATGCCAATGTGCTTATCTATGAACGTATCAAGGAGGAACTTCGTTCTGGTAAGGGTATGAAGCAGGCTGTAGCTGCCGGTTATGGCAATGCATTCTCTGCTATCTTCGACTCTAACTTGACATCTTTGATTACTGGTGTTATCCTGTTGACTACCGGAACTGGTCCTATCCGTGGTTTCGCTACTACATGGATCATCGGTATCGTAGTTTCATTCTTCACTGCCGTATTCTTGACTCGTTTGGTTTACGACTATAAGTTGAACCACGACAAGTGGATGCACTGCAAGTTTGATACTCCAGTTTCTCACAACCTGATGCAGGGTAAGAAGTATAAGTTCATGTCTATGTACAAGACTACCTTCACCGTAGCTATCGTTGCTGCTGTGGTATTCATCGGTAGTTTCTTTGTTCGTGGCTTGAGCAAGAGTATCGACTTCACTGGTGGTCGTAACTATGTGGTACAGTTCGAGAATCCTGTAGAGCCTGAGCAGATTCGTACCGTTCTTGGTGATGCATTCGTCAATGCAGACGGTTCTAAGGCAACTACTGGCGCTATTGCTATCGGTACAGACGGTAAGACTATCCGTGTATCTACCAACTATATGATTGAGAGCAACAGTCCAACTGTTGACGATGAGGCTGAGACTATCCTTTACAATGCCTTGAAGAAGGCTAACCTGGTTTCTCAGAAGAGTGTTGAGGCATTCAAGAATCCAGACGTTCGTCAGGGTGGTTCTATCATCAGTAGTACAAAGGTAGGTCCTTCAGTGGCTAAGGATATCACTATGGGTGCTATCTATAGTGTGCTCTTCGCCTTGATCGCTATCTTCCTCTACATCCTGATACGTTTCCGCAACGTGGCCTTCTCTGTAGGTTCTACTGTAGCTTTGGCATTTGATGCCTTGACAGTAATCGGTTTCTACTCACTCCTGTGGGGTCTCGTTCCATTCTCATTGGAGATTGACCAGACCTTCATCGGTGCTATTCTGACCGTGGTAGGTTACTCTATCAACGATAAGGTGGTTGTGTTCGACCGTATCCGTGAGAACTTGAAGTTGCATCCTAAGGGCGACCGTCAGCAGCTCTTCAATGCATCTATCAATGAGACATTGGCTCGTACCATCAATACATCTACATCTACATTGCTCGTGTTGCTCTGTATCTTCATCCTCGGTGGTGACAGCATCCGCAGCTTCTCATTCGCAATGATTCTGGGTGTTGTATTCGGTACATTGTCATCTATCTTCATTGCATCTCCTATGGCTTACATCGTTCTTGGTCGTAAGATTAAGGAAGAGCCAGCTGAGGAGGTTGCAGAAGTTAAGTAATCAGAAACTCTTCATTCTTTCTCTGTCCGATGTATGTCGGATAGAGAAAGATACTGGAAAGAATATAAAAATAGTAAAGGTCGCTTCCTGATTGTCAGGAGCGACCTTTATTGTTTTATCATCTCTGGAATGATAAGAAAAGTACGTGGTCCCACCGAGAATCGAACTCGGATCAAAGGTTTAGGAAACCTCCGTTCTATCCGTTAAACTATAGGACCATTGTAAACTGACTGCAAAGATACATCAAATCGTTGACAATACAAAATAAAATGTTATGTTTTTCACTCTCATCTTATCAAGTTTCCTCACTTTTGTGGAGTTGAACTGCGAAAACCTCTTCGATACGAAGCATGATTCGCTGAAGAATGACTATGAATTCCTGCCACAGAGCAGTTACAAGTGGACGCCTTATCGCTATTGGCGCAAGCTGGCAAATCTTTCCAAGACTATAGTAGCTTTGGGTTATGAAGATTTGTCGCTTGTTGGTACCGCCTCCCCAGATAATCCTTCAAGACCCTCGGAGATGTCCTGGCATGTTCCCGATTTTGTGGCGCTTTGCGAAGTGGAGAACGATAGTGTGCTGTTTGATTTAACCCGGCGTTCAGCTCTTCGCGGTGTGAATTATGATTATGTGATGACCGATTCGCCAGATGAACGAGGCATAGATGTGGCTTTGCTTTATCAGCCATCTTCTTTTGCGCTTATACAGTTCCGTTCTATCCGCATCAAGCCGCTGCCTGATACTCGTCCTACGAGAGATATTCTCTACGCTTCGGGGCGGATTATGAATGATGATACGCTCCATGTCTTTGTATTGCATGCGCCTAGCCGGCGTGGCGGCGAACAGGTTTCGCGTCCCTACCGCCTGCAGGTAGCCAGCCAGCTGGTTTCTGCTGTAGATTCTATCTATGCGCTCAATGATAGTGCAAGGATTATCGTAGCCGGCGATTTCAACGATTATTCCGATTCTCCGGCTCTTCGTTATCTTTATCAGCATCACCTTATTAATATATCTGTTGGCGTCAAAGGCTCTCATGGTGCCAAGGCTACTTATCGCTGGCATGGAGATTGGCGAAGTCTTGACCAGATTCTCTTCAGTCCTTCGCTTTCCCGGCTTAAGATGAGTTGTCAGATAGGAGATTTGCCATTCCTCTTAGAAGATGATGAGAAATATGGTGGAAAGAAACCTTTCCGCACCTATCTCGGTCCACGATATTTGGGTGGATACAGCGATCATCTTCCGCTTGTTGCCAAGTTTAAGATAGAGGGTGGATATGAATAAAAAAACAGGTATGCTCAGATTTTTACTGAACATACCTGTATGTATATTAGTGAGATTTTTTCTCTTCTGCCTGATTATCCGTAGATAACATTACCGTTCTCATCCTCATAAGGAGCCATATCCTTAGCATACTGGTTCATGGCACGGAGGCTCATACCCATTGATGAGAAACCACCATCGTGGAAGAGGTTCTGCATGGTTACCTTGCGGGTGAAGTCAGAGAACATCATCACGCAGTAGTTAGCGCAATCCTCTGCAACAGCGTTTCCGAGTGGAGACATCTTGTCGGCGAAGTCCATCATGTTCTCGATATCCTTGATACCCTTACCTGCTGTTGTAGCTGTAGGGCTCTGAGAGATGGTATTGATACGCACGTGCTTCTCACGACCATAGATGTAACCGAAGCTGCGGGCGATACTTTCGAGCATGCTCTTGGCATCAGCCATATCGTTGTAACCGAAGAATGTACGCTGAGAAGCTACGTATGTGAGAGCTACTACAGAACCCCACTCGTTGATAGCATCCAACTTCTTGGCTACCTGCAACATCTTGTGGAAAGAGATAGCAGAGATGTCCAATGTCTTGTTCAGGAAGTTGTAGTCGAGGTCATCGTATGTACGATGCTTGCGAACGTTAGGGCTCATAGCTACAGAGTGGAGTACGAAGTCGATTTTGCCACCGAGTTTCTCCTGAGCCTCTGTGAATACCTTTTCCAAGTCTTCTACGCTAGTCGCATCAGCTGCGATGATAGGAGCGTTGATCTGTTCAGCGAGCTTATCCAGCGTACCCATACGCAAAGCCATAGCTGTATTACTAAGTGCGATAGTAGCACCCTCTTCAGCAGCCTTTACAGCTACTTTCCAAGCGATTGATTCCTCATTGAGTGCACCGAAGATGATGCCACGCTTGCCTTTTAACAAATTGTGAGTCATTGTTATCTTAATACTTTTGTTTATACTAACGACAATCCCCTACATATATCATTCTCTATATATATAATAAGGTGTAAAACCACTTTGTTTTGTTCTAGTCGTTGAAATCGTGCGCAAAATTACGAAAAATGTGCAATATACCCAAATTTTTTAACTAAAAAGTGCCGTAAACGTTTTCTTTTTTGTGGTATGTCAAGTATTTCGCTCCCTGCAGTCAGTATGATATTCTATTTATTCTTTGCAGATAATAAGCCTGAAACAGATATATCTTATGCTTATAGATAACGTATCTGTTGGTCTGAGGAATTAGATTTGTAGGGTTCCTGACATATGCCAACAAGGTTCCTGACATATGTCAACAATGTTCCTGACATATGCCAAACGAGTTATTGACATATGTCAGCAACCTTGCTGGCATATGCCGGCAACCATACGGAACCAGTTGTTAGAACCGATGAATCGTAGAACTGTGACTATTTAATCTATTTGTTCTACGTATTTAAGCAATACGCCTAACCCAGCAGATGCCGGTATAGATAACTTAAGAACCTTCTTATTTCTGTTCTTACAAATTATAGCCTTATTGCAGCAAAAATATCCTTTTTGTTGCAATATGACAAGGTAGAAGTGTTAAAAACAGACTTTTTTATGTACGTTATTAAATTTTTCTTTCAAAATATTTGCAAATATCCGAAAAATAATCTAATTTTGCAGCCGATTATTTAAATTTATAAATTATTATCTAATAAAGAGAGAGATTATGTTTAAAAGAATCGCTTTATTTGTGGGGGGGGCAATTCTCAGTTGTGGAGTAGCCTTTGCTCAAACATCTGTTACCGGTAAGGTAGTAGCTTCTGAGGATGGTGAGCCTGTTATTGGCGCATCAATCAAAGTAGCTGGTACTAATACGGGTACTGTTACGGACGTCGATGGAAACTTCAGTTTGAATGTTCCAGCCGGCTCCAAGTTGGAGATTACCTATATAGGTATGAATCCACAAACTGTTAAAGCAAGTTCTAACATGAAGATTGCTTTGACTTCTGACAACAAAACCCTGGATGAGGTCGTAGTTGTTGCTTATGGTACAACCACTAAGGCTTCCTTTACAGGTTCTGCAGCTGTAATGAAGGATAAGGACATGTCTGCAGCAAAGTCTTCACTTGTTAAGTCACTCGAGGGTAAAATGGCTGGTGTCAATCTTGGTGCTTCTACAGGTGACCCAGGTTCAGACCAAAGTATTTTGATTCGTGGTATTGGTTCTATCCATGGCTCTACTCAGCCTTTGTTTGTCATTGATGGTGTTCCTGTATCAAATAGTGATATGGAAAATGCTGGTGGTCACACCCGTTCTCAGTCAATCTTGTCTTCTATCAACCCAAATGATATTGAAAGCATGACCGTATTGAAGGATGCTGCCGCATCTTCACTCTATGGTTCTCGTGCTGCCAATGGTGTCATTATCATTACTACCAAGAAAGGTAAGGAAGGTAAGACACATGTCAACTATGATATGCAGATGGGTTGGAGTAATATTGCCAAAAAGAGTGCATTCGAGACCATGAATAGTGCTGAGTTGAAGGAGTATTGGACAGATGCAGTCAAGAACTATTTTGAAATGTATCCAAATGCATTGAATGCATATTATCCTGGTATGGATGCTTCTGCTGCAGCTTTAGCAGAAATCAAATCTGGCTACTTTAATAATTATGACTCTAATGAGACAACAGACTGGTTTAAGGAAATTTACCGCACAGGTTTCACCACAGACCATCAGATTTCTATTGATGGTGGTAATGACCGTACGAAATTCTTCACCAGCTTTGGCTATAATAAGGTGAATGGTACAGTAAAGGGTAGTTCTTTTGACCGTTATAGTGGTCGTTTGAATTTGGATCATAAAGTAACAGACTGGTTCAAGGTTTCTGCAAAGGAAATGCTTTCATTTACCAATACTTCTGGTTTCCGTGATCAGGGTGACCAGGCACAGGGATTTGGTACAAGTTCACCAATGTCTGTTCTTTTCTCAATGGACCCTACTGCCAAGGTAAAGAATGAAGATGGTTCATATAATGCAAGTGCTTCTTTCTCATCTCAAATCTCTAATCCAAACTTGATGTTTGGTGATGTAAAAGATCAGGGCGATCGTTCTGAGACATTGGATGCAGAATTGATGCGTAGTTTGACTAATGTTGAAGGTGAATTGAAGTTGCCATACGATTTGACTTTACGTTCAGTCTTTGGTTTCGACTATATGAGCAACAGTATCCGCGAGTTCTGGGCTCCAAAGAGTGTAAATGGTAAGGCTCAGAATGGTATTGGTTCTCGTAGCGTTTATACAAGTAAGACTCTTACTTCTTCTACAACATTGAATTATAATCATTCATTTGGTAAGCATAATCTTGCTGCAATGGCTGGTTTTGAGACTGAGAAGCGCGACCTGTTGATATTGTATGCTTCTGCTCAGAATTATGCTGCTGCATTGCCAGAGTTGTCTAATGGCCAGTCTAATAGCAACTCCAGCCTGAGCTATACTGCTGCAATGATGTCATGGTTGGGTAGCTTAAACTACAACTATGATAATAAGTACTATTTCTCTGCAAGTTATCGTCGTGATGGTTCTTCACGTTTGGCAGCAGACAACCGTTGGTCTGACTTCTTCTCTGTATCTGGTGCTTGGCGTATCAGCAGTGAGGAATTCTTGGAGGACAATGATTTGTTCAGTGATTTGAAGCTTCGTCTTTCTTATGGTACTAATGGTAACCTGCCTACAGATTATTATGGTTATATGGGTACATATTCTACTTCTGGTGGTTATGGCTCACAGCCTGCAATTTTCTGGGGTCAGATGGCTAATGAAAAGTTGAGCTGGGAAAAATCTCACAACTTCAATATCGGTTTGGATTGGACTTTGTATAATCGTGTGACATTGACTTTCGATTATTACAACAAGTTGACAAAAGACCTCCTTTTCCAGATGCCAGTATCATACGTAACTGGTTTCAACAGTTATTGGAATAATATCGGTGAGTTGAAGAATCAGGGTCTTGAATTCTCTGTAAGCTCTCAGAATATTCGTACAAGTGATTTTTCTTGGACCACAGATTTCAATTTGACCAAGCAGAGCATCAAGGTCAACAAGTTGCCTAATGGTGACGATGTTCAGTATGGTGATGGTAATATGTACTTGCTCCGTGAGGGTGAGTCTATGCATACATTCTATTTGCCAAAAGCTAAGGGTGTAAACTCTGAGACCGGTTTGATGGAATTCTGGATTGACCCAGAGGATGAGTCTAAGGGTGTAACACCTGTTTATTCAAAGGCAGGCAAGACAATTGTCGGTAAGGGTGTTCCTGATTGGATTGGTGGTATGACCAATACATTCCGTTACAAGGATTTTGACCTTTCATTCATGATTTCTTATCAGTTTGGTGGTGATTTGTTCGATTATCCAGGTTACTTCTTGACTTATAGCGACGGTGTTCGTATGGGCACATTCAATATGTCTAAGCGTGTAGCAGGTAATTATTGGAAAAAACCAGGTGATGTAACAGAGTTCCCTAAGCCAATTATGGGTAATCCTTATCGTTCTGATAAGTTCTCTTCACGTGAAATTATCTCTACAGATAACATTCGTATGCGCGATATTACTATTGGTTGGACTGTGCCATATTTCAAGAAGTATATCAGCAATTTGCGCGTTTATTTCCGTGCAACCAATCCTTTCTTGATTTACAATGCAGCCAAGGATCTGGATCCTGATGTAGATGTCAATGGTTATCGTCAGACTGATACTCCAACAACACGTCAGTTCCTGTTCGGTCTCAATTTCAGTTTTTAAACAATAATAGAAAATTATAAATATGAAAAAGATATATTTAGTATTGGGTATTGCTGCAAGCATGATGTTCTCTTCATGCAGCGACTTCCTCGATAGAGAACCTTCTACTGAACTACCTATCAACTCTGCTATTAAGAGTACTTCTGATTTGCAGAATGCCGTCAATGGTATTGGTTATGTTCTCTCTGGTTCTTTGGTCGGTTATGATAGAATGTCATACGCCTCTGAGTTTACTCTTTTTGGTGATTTGCGTACTAACGATTTCATGGCCCCTTCTTCACAGGGACAGACAGATGAAATCCGCCAATATGCTTATTCTCCAAACGGAACATATCCTGATGCAGGTTATCAGATTTTCTATAAGGCATTGTCAAATGTAAATAGTGCTTTGGAAGCTGTTCCTAATGTGGAAGGTAAGCAGGCTACAATTGACAATCTCAAAGGTCAGTTGATTGCTTGGCGTGGTTTGCTGCATTTCGACTTGGCTCGTATGTTCTGTTATATTCCAACAACTGTGGATAATCCTTCTAACTCTTTGGGTTTGGTCTTGGCAGATAAGACTTTCCCACAGGATTATAAGGGCGTTCGTACTGATTTGAAAACAACTTACGACTACATTATTCAGCAGTTTACCGATGCACTTCCTTTGCTGAGCAAAACTTCTGATGTAGGTTACTTTAACTATTATGCAGCTTTGGCTCTTCGTGCTCGTGCTTACCTTTATGCTGGTGAATACACCAAGGCTCTCGCTGATGCTAAGGAGGTCATAGATCATGCTGGTGAAGCAGGTTATGAACTTTATACTCGTAGCAATTATGTTTCTGCTTGGGCAAGTGCAGGAACCACAGAGTCTCTTTTTGAGATGAAACTTTCTTCTGAGTATAATGCTCAACGTTATGGTCCTGGCTATTATACAGATGCAACAGGTTATCCTGAGTGTGCTTTCAATACTAACGGCTATTTGTACAAGTATCTTTCTTCTCATCCAAAGGATGTACGTTCTGGTCTGATTAAAGATCAGACAGATGCTGATGAGTATGAGGCTGCAGCAGGTTATTATCCTGCAAAGTATCCTGGTCAGAATGCTAATATCTACGTAAATAATCCAAAGATTATCCGTCTTTCTGAGGTTTATTTGATTGCTGCAGAGGCTCAGTGGCACATTGACAATCCTGGTTCATACACTTTGACTGGAACAAGTGCTGCAGCAGCTGAATACATCAATGCTATTCAGAAAAATCGTATTGAAGGATATGAGGATGTTACATCTGTAACTCTTCAGGATATTCTTCATCAATATGAGATTGAGTTGTTCTGCGAGAACCAGATAACTTATGCATATTGGCGTAATCACCAGAGTGTAACAAGTGGCGATGAGGAAGAAATCAAGTATAACGATTATCGTACTATCTTGCCTATTCCTCAGGCTGAGCGCGACTACAATAAGGAACTGCAGCAGAATCCTGAGTATTAAAATCTCAGAGGAACAAGCTAAGTTTCATAGATTTTGATAATATTTTTAATCAACGATATAGGAATGCCATGAGTGGCATTTTCTATAAATCTCTCGGGAGAGGCTGGCTGTGAAGCTCGCCTCTCTTTTTTTTGTCTTTTTATTTGCGTATCTGATATTTTATTCGTAACTTCGCACCGTTTAAAGGAATATGGCTATGGAAGAGATAAGAAAATACCCAGTAGGAATGCAAACTTTCTCTGATATACGAGAGGGTAATTATGTGTACGTAGATAAGACAAGGTATATTGTCGATTTCTTGCGTAATGGTTCTAAATATGTGTTTCTGAGTCGTCCAAGACGATTCGGCAAGTCGCTTTTTGTCTCTACGCTCCAGGCATATTATGAGGGCAGGAAGGAACTGTTTGATGGTTTGGCACTTGGCGAATATGAGAAAGAATGGGTGAAACGTCCTGTTCTTCACTTCGACATGAGTACTGCCAAAAATCAGACACCCGAAGGGTTAGAAGAGATGCTGGGCTACATGCTTTCAGAATACGAGCAGGTCTATGGACGTGACGAATTGGCGGTGCAGCCGAGCCAGCGTTTGCAGTCTTTGGTGAAGCGTGCCTATAAGAAGACGGGTCAAAAGGTGGTCGTTTTGATAGACGAATATGATGCTCCTCTCTTGGATGTCGTGCATGAGAAGGAAAGTTTGATGCCATTGCGCTTGGTTATGAGGAAGTTCTATAGCCCATTGAAATATCTCGACCCTTGGCTGGAATTTACCTTTATCACGGGTATCACCAAGTTCTCTCAGTTGAGTATCTTTAGCGAGATCAATAATTTGGATAATATCAGCATGTTCGATCAGTATTCTGCTATCTGTGGTATCAGCAAGACAGAACTACTGACGGTGATGAAGCCTGATGTTGAGTTGCTAGCCAAGTCTTTGGGAAAAACTTTTGATGAAACGGTTGCCGAGTTGAGTTCATATTATGATGGTTATCATTTCAGTAAAAAATCAGAAGATGTGTTTAACCCGTTTAGTCTGGTTAAAGCGTTGAGAAGTAAGGAAATAGCAGCTTATTGGTTTAGTTCAGGTACTCCTGCATACATTATCAACACTTTACGCAAACATCATGTGGGGGTGATGGATATAGAACAGAAATCCGTAGGGGTGGATGATTTCGATGTCTCTCCTGAGCAGATGACTTCTGCTTTACCATTGCTTTATCAGAGTGGGTATCTCACCATCAAGAAGTATAACCCTATCTTGCAGAGCTATCAGCTGGATTATCCAAACAAGGAAGTGCGTGTAGGGATGGTTCATTTTTAATTTGATGGGTGCTTACATCTTGGTGGAGGAGGATAGTGCAATAGGCAGAGCAGATGCCGTTCTTCACATGCCGGATACAATCTATGTGATGGAATTGAAGTTTGATAAGACGGCTGAGGAAGCTTTGAAACAGATTGATGACAAAGGCTATCTCATTCCTTATTCAGCTGACGGCAAACGAATGGTAAAAGTAGGAATCAACTACGACAGCCAGAAGCGAACCACTGGTGAATGGAAGATAGTAGAAGGGTAAATATTGCTTTTTGTTACTGTTTAAATGAGTGACATTGTATAACACTTTACGAGAACAGGTCTTTCATGGAGAAAAATGGCTGTAGGATGCAATATTATCCCTTGTTCCTTGTTATTATGATATACAAACTGTTGTAGAAATGAAAAAGAAAATAGTTATAATGATGATGCTGTTGCTTGCTGTTGTGGGAGCAAAGGCACAAGAAGTGGAGAATCCGGTAGGCAGATTCTCGGTAATTCCCCGTATCGGTGTAACTCTGGCTAACTGGAGCGGGTTGACTCTGGAAACTTTGGAGGGAACCTCGCTAGAGTCTAAGTATCAGGCAGGATTCATGGGTGGCGTAGATGTGGAATATCGCATAAATAAGAGCCTGGGTATTACGCTGGGTGCTTATTATGCCCGACAGGGTATGCGCTTCCCTGACTGTGAGTTGACTGAGAATGCTGAAAAAGGGGAATATACAGGTATTAAGAATCATCATGTGAACCTCGATTATATCCAGGTACCGCTCATGCTGAAAGCCTATCTTGTAGAGGGCTTGTCGGTGAATGCAGGCGTTCAGGTGGGATTCCTTTGTGGTGACGGCAAGGTTAAAAGAGAGGAAACCGACCTTCTGAAGGATAAGAACGGGGCTATTACATACAAGGATATGCGGGAAACCGAAGCTCTTTGGCCTGCCAAGAAGGTGGATGTAGCCATTCCTTTGGGCTTGAGCTATGAATATATGAACGTGATTCTGGATGCCCGTTACAACGTGAGCCTGACGAAGGCTAGCAAGGGTGATTGGGATAACTGTAAGAACAAGGCTCTGACCTTTACCGTGGGTTATCGTTTTACATTATAAAAGAATATTTTGGATAGAAATAAGAAAAGCCTCAAATCCGCAAAGGATTTGAGGCTTTTACCTTATCTGATAATCAGATGATTCTATGATTCTTTATCCAACCTGGCTTCCTGGCTTAACCTTGCCAAGGAGAGAAGTTACGTTCAATGAGCCGTCGAAGTTGACAGCACTCAGAATCATACCCTGACTCTCGATGCCCATCATCTTGCGAGGAGCAAAGTTGGCTACGAACAATACGTCCTTGCCGATCAGCTGCTCTGGCTCGTAGTAGGCTGCGATACCTGAGCAGATGGTGCGCTCTACGCCAGAACCATCGTCGATGGTGAACTTCAGGAGTTTCTTAGACTTCTTTACCTTCTCGCAGTTCAGAATGTGACCTACGCGGATATCGAGTTTCTCGAAATCATCGAAGCTAACCTCTGGCTTGATAGGAGCAGCCTGATAAGAAGCCTCCTCGTTAGCCTTCTTGGTGTCAGCGAGCTTCTGGAGCTGTCTTTCGATAACCTCATCCTCAATCTTCTCGAAGAGCAATTCAGGCTCACCGAGCTGGGTACCAGCCTTGAGCAAATCTGTGCTGCCGAGCTGAGTCCACTCGAAGTTAGGCATATTGATCATCTTGCGGAGCTTCTCTGAAGAGAATGGCAAGAATGGCTCGAAGGCGATGGCGAGGTTGGCAACCAACTGCAGGGAGATGTTCAGGATGGTCTCCACACGCTTAGGATCGGTCTTCCAAACCTTCCAAGGCTCACACTCTGTGATGTATCGGTTACCGATTCGAGCCAGGTTCATAGCCTCTTTCTGAGCCTCGCGGAACTTGAATACGTTAAGATACTGCTCTACCTTCTCCTTTACGTCCTTAAACTCAGCGATAGCCTTCTCATCTACCTCCTGCAATTCACCACAGGCAGGAACTACGCCGCCCCAATACTTCTTGGTGAGCTGGAGGGCACGGTTTACGAAGTTACCGTAAACGGCAACCAACTCAGAGTTGTTACGCTCCTGGAAATCCTTCCAGGTAAAATTGTTGTCCTTGGTCTCAGGCGCATTGGCTGTCAAAACATAGCGCAATACATCCTGCTTGCCTGGCAAATCTACGAGATACTCGTGCAACCATACAGCCCAGTTGCGGGATGTTGAAATCTTATCGTCCTCCAGGTTCAGGAATTCGTTGGCTGGTACGTTGTCTGGCAAGATATAGTCGCCGTGAGCCTTCAACATAGTAGGGAAGATGATGCAGTGGAACACGATATTGTCCTTACCGATGAAGTGAACAAGACGAGTTTCAGGATCCTGCCACCACTTCTGCCATGTTCCCCACTTTTCTGGATGAGCATCGCAGAGTTCCTTGGTATTTGAGATGTAACCGATAGGTGCATCGAACCAAACGTAGAGCACCTTTCCATCTGCACCCTCTACTGGAACAGGAATACCCCAATCCAAGTCGCGTGTCATCGCACGTGGCTGAAGATCCATATCCAACCAGCTCTTGCATTGACCGTAAACATTGGTACGCCACTCTTTGTGGCCTTCCAGAATCCACTTCTTCAACCAATCCTGATACTTGTTCAATGGAAGATACCAGTTCTTGGTAGGCTTCTTTACGAGACCATGACCAGGGTTGTTCTTGTTGGTAGGGTTGATGAGCTCCTCAGGAGAGAGGGTAGCACCACATTTCTCGCATTGGTCGCCATAAGCACCCTCTGCACCACAGCGAGGGCAAGTTCCTACGATATTACGGTCGGTAAGGAATTCGCCTGTTACCTCGTCGCAGAACTGCTCCTCTACCTTTTCTTCCAATACGCCCTTGTCATAGAGTGTGCGGAAGAAGTCTGAAGCAAACTTATTGTGAGTTGGCGAAGTGGTACGGCTGTAAATATCAAAAGAGATACCGAAGTCCTCGAAACTCTTCTTGATGAGGTTATGATAGCGGTCAACCACCTCCTGTACGGTAATTCCTTCTTTCTTGGCACGGATAGTAACAGGTACACCATGCTCATCGCTACCGCCGATGAAGACAACATCCTGCTTCTTGAGGCGGAGATAGCGAACATAGATATCGGCTGGCACGTAAACACCTGCCAGGTGACCGATGTGCACACCACCGTTGGCATAAGGCAAAGCCGCAGTCACGGTAGTACGTTTAAAGTTCTTTTGTTCCATATTAGCTAATATATTTTTGTTATTTGGCTGCAAAATTACAAAAAATGTTGGAGATAAGAAAGAATTATCGTCGCTTTTTCTTACTTATATATATAATAAGGTGTAAAAAGTTGGGTTCTTTAGTGTTTTTATAGTAAGGGAAAGGGGAGGACTGGATACGAAGAAAGGCTCTTCGCATCTCTGCAAGAGCCTCCCGTCTTGTACATTTCCCTCAGACTCCTCCCTGATAGGACTGTACCTAATTATTATCATTTACTTTTTCTAAGAACTTATTCGTTCTGACAACTTATGTTGTTGACCTTTTACAATCTAATTACCTTAGTATGTAGAAAACTTCAGGAAAAAACGGATTTTTATCCTTTTACATATATCTTCTTTATGATTATAAATGTCCTCTTTCTGCCCAATCGCCTCTGTCGAGGGTTCTGTATCCCACGGCTTCTGCTATATGGTCAGGCTTAATCTGTTCACTTCCTGCCAAATCAGCAATGGTTCGTGCCACTTTCAGGATTCTGTTGTAAGCTCTTGCTGACAACGAAAGCTTCTCCATTGCCATTCGGAGCAGTTCGATACCTTGTTCGTCGGGTTCGGCAAACTGATGAATCATTCTTTCGGTCATCTGGGCGTTGCAATGGATGCCTTTATAATCTTTGAATCTTTCGGCTTGAACTTCTCTTGCCTTGATGACTCTTTCTCTGATCTTGGCACTCGGCTCACCTGGTGCTGCCTTCGAAATATCCTGAAAAGGAACAGGACTAATCTCACATTGGATGTCGATGCGGTCGAGTAACGGACCCGAAATCTTGTTCATGTATCTTTGAATCTGGCCTGGCGTGCAGACACAGCGATGTGTCGGATCACCATAATATCCGCATGGACAAGGGTTCATACTTGCCACAAACATGAATGAACATGGGTAATCTGTAGAATATTTCGCTCTGCTGATGTTGATGTGGCGGTCTTCCAATGGCTGGCGGAGTACTTCCAGAGTGGTTTTATTGAACTCCGGAAGTTCATCGCAGAACAGAACGCCATTATGGGCGAGCGATATTTCTCCCGGTTGTGGCGATGTTCCACCGCCTACCAGAGCAACTTGAGAGATGGTATGGTGAGGAGACCGGAACGGGCGTTGGGAAATGAGTGATACATTCTTGCCCAGTTTGCCTACAATGGAGTGAATCTGTGTTGTTTCCAGACTCTCAGAGAGTGTGAGAGGGGGGAGGATGGATGGCAAACGTTTTGCCATCATCGACTTTCCGGAACCTGGAGGACCTACCATAATCAGGTTGTGTCCGCCAGCCGCAGCCACTTCGAGCGCTCTTTTCACGTTCTCCTGACCGCGAACATCGGCATAATCGTATTCACAATGTGTCTGGTTTTCGTAAAATTCCTTGCGGGTGTCAACGATTGTAGGAGAAGGATTGCTTCTGTCGCTCATGAATTGTATGACTTCGAAAAGCGTTTTCATGCCGTAAACCTCAAGATTGTTTACGACAGCCGCTTCCCGAGCGTTCTGTTCCGGCACAATCAGGCCCTTAAAGTGCTCTGCTCTTGCTCTGATGGCTATCGGTAGGGCACCTTTGATAGGCTGGAGCGTACCGTCAAGGCTCAGCTCGCCTACCATCATGTACTCTTTCAGATGATCTTCGGGAATGTTGTTGTTGGCACCTAGAAGTCCGATTGCAAGCGGCAAGTCGAAACTGCTGCCCTCTTTCCTGAGGTCAGCTGGAGCCAGATTGATGGTGATGTCGGCTATCGGAAATTTGAAGCCGCTATACTGGAGAGCTGCTGAAATTCGGTTACGGCTCTCCTTGACCGCCTCGTCGCCTAAGCCTGTGAGGTGGTACATAACGCCTCTGTTGAGGCTTACTTCTACGGTTACAGTAGTTACTTCTAGTCCGTTAACTGCTGCACAATATGTCTTTACTAACATATAGGCGTGCTTTTTATGGGTTCTTGACTAGCTCGAAAGTATTTATTTTAGCAGTTGGTCGAGCTTATTGTAAAGCTCTTGCTTTTTCATGCCTCGGGCGATGATTTTACCATTTTGAAGTATGATGTTGTCAGGAAGGTTTCCCAATCCCAACTTCTTCAAGGTCTTATCTTCCAGCATTTCGCCGTTGCAGATGATAGGGCATGCGATAGAGTCGCGCTTGATGTTGTTCTTGCATTCGCTCTTGCTGGCATCCAGACAGAAAGCCATCAGCTTAAGCTTGCCGTTCGATTTCTTCTGACGGCTCTTCAGCTCGCGCTGCATGTCCTGGCTGTCATAGTTATAGGTAGCCCAAGTGTAGAGTACGGCAACCGGAGCGCTGCTCATTTCTGTACTAGAAACGAGTTTTCCGTTGATATCGTATGCTGTAAATGAAGGCAGGGTTGCACCGGTGCCTACATTCTTCATGGTTTCTGCCAACTGCTTCATCTTAGCCAACTGTCCGTTTTTAGGCTGTTCCTTCTCTACGATATTGATGAGTGAGAGCGCCTTGCGGTAATCAGGTTGTGTAGAAGTGATGAAGTATTTTTTGATCAGATAGATGCTGCACACAGAATTCGGATGTTCTCTGACGAAGTCTTCAGCATGCTTTTTAGCCTCAGGTGGCGTATCTTTCAGGATGTTCTTGCGGAATTTTGTCATCAGTTCGTTATCCTTGGTTCCGCTTACCTCCATTTCCTTAAGGTGCGAAGCATCTGCCTTGATTTCTACTGATTTGCCCGATTTTGCGAAGATAGGCTGCTCAGAGAAATTAGGGAAAACAAGCATAATGGTAAAATCTTCCTTACATTCGGTTTCGAAAGTAAAACGACCGCCTTCTACCTTGATGGTGTCAACGCCTTCGAAGCCCCCGTCAGGACTGTATACATAAAACTCGCCTTGATTCATATTGAGAAATTTGCCTTCAAACTTGAAATGCCCACTGCTAACACCACATGATGTTAAGACCAGCGTAATGAATAAAATGAGGATGTAAGCAAATTTTTTCATAAGGAAAAACTTTAAGGTGCCGCGAGCGGGACTCGAACCCGCACAGCCATTACTGGCCAAGGGATTTTAAGTCCCTCGTGTCTACCAATTCCACCATTGCGGCATGGTAAACGTTAAGAGTTGAGCGGAAAACGGGACTCGGACCCGCGACCCCAACCTTGGCAAGGTTGTGCTCTACCAACTGAGCTATTTCCGCGTTATGTGGGTGCAAAGGTAATGCTATTTCTTTAAATCTCCAAACGATTTACATTTTTTAAGACAAGAAAGCGCCATTTTTTTCGTTTGCCCTCCGTTTCAGCTTAGTTTCCTACATGTATATCGCTTCCTGTACCATGGTAATCTACTATATATTTCATCAGCGGCTTGTCGCTTTTGCTCTTTCCGCCGCTTGTGATGGTTCCGTTTTCCAGGCTGTAGATACGTTTGCATTTGTCGCAAATTACCGATTGGCGGTTGCCGGTCCATTCCAGCGGATAGTTGGTGCCGCCATATTGTTCCAGACAGTTGGGGCATTGGCGGTCCCAGGCTACATGTCCGCTGAAGTTGGATAATCCCATGATGAAGCCGTTCTTTTTGGCATCTTTAGGGTCGTTGCCCGCTCCCAGATAGGTATAGTTGGCATAATTCTCCTTGGCTGTAGAGAGGATGATGGTTTCCGTCTGGTTTTTCCCATCGTTTAATGTAGAATAGATATTCCAGGCTCCATTCACCTTTTTGGCACTAACCATCGTGTAGACGCCCGTTCCGTTGAGGGCTGTTTCCAGACTTGTGCCCGGATGGTATTGCGACTTGAAGTAGAACTGGCAGGGATATTTGGTGCTGATGCTGTTTTCTGCATCGCACGAACAAAGTAAGAGCATAGCTATTCCAGCCATGCTCTTCACCTTATTATATATATATACCTTATTATATATGCTATTCTTCATGTAGAAACCTTTCTGTCTTTATTTCAGAAGATTCTTCTCGGCATTCTCCATGCGCTCGAAGTGGAACTCAGAGAGGGTCTGCTCCATCAGCGCCTGAATCTTGTCGTTGCAGAGATTGCCGATGCTGCCTTCGTGAGTATGATGAATATCCTTGTTTGGCTTGAATTCGCCAGCCTCGATTTCCAGTCCTACCTTCTTGTAAGCATCGCGGAATGGCATTCCGTTGGCTGCAAGCTGGTTCACTTCTTCTACTGAGAACATAGGGTCGTAGCGAGGATCGTCAAGAATATGCTCGTTCACCTCCATCTTGTTGATGATGTAGGCAGCCATCTGCAGACAGTCCTTCAACTCGTCGAAGGCAGGGAGGAACACTTCCTTGATAATCTGGAGATCGCGGAAATAGCCTACTGGCAGGTTGTTCATGATGAGCATTACCTGCTGTGGAAGGCTCTGGAGCTTGTTGCTCTTGGCGCGAATCAACTCGAATACGTCTGGATTCTTCTTGTGTGGCATGATGCTCGAACCGGTGGTACACTCCTTAGGCAATTTCACGAAACCGAAGTTCTGACAGTTGAACATACAGGCGTCGAAAGCCATCTTTGCCAAAGTTCCTGCCACGGTAGCCATGGCGAAAGCCACGTTGCGTTCCATCTTTCCTCTGCCCATTTGTGCATAAACCACATTATAGTCCATGCTGTCGAAACCGAGAAGCTCGGTGGTCATGGTGCGGTTCAATGGGAATGAACTTCCATAGCCGGCAGCGCTACCCAATGGGTTGCGGTTGGTCATGCGGTAAGCAGCCTGAAGGAAGAGCATGTCATCGGCAAGTCCTTCAGCATAAGCGCCAAACCAGAGACCGAATGATGAAGGCATAGCCACCTGCAGATGGGTGTAGCCCGGCATCAGCACGTCCTTATACTGGTTGCTCTTCTGAATCAGCTCGTCGAAGAGAATCTTCACGGCGTCCACAATCTCCTTCAACTCATGACGGGTGAAGAGTTTGAGGTCTACGAGAACCTGGTCGTTGCGTGATCTACCCGAATGAATCTTCTTGCCCATGTCGCCCAGTTTCTGGGTGAGCATCAGTTCTACCTGGGAATGAACGTCTTCCACGCCGTCTTCTATTACGAATTCGCCCTTGTCGGCGATGGCGTAGATGTTTTTCAGTTCGGCAAGGAGCTGGGTGAGTTCATCTTTCTCCAGAAGTCCGATGCTTTCGAGCATGGTGATGTGTGCCATACTGCCCAGCACGTCATACTTGGCGAGATAGAGGTCGAGTTCGCGGTCTCTTCCTACGGTGAATCTTTCAATTTCCTTGTTTACTTCGAAGTTCTTTTCCCAAAGTTTATGTGCCATAATTTCTTTATTTATTAATCCTGGTAAGGAATCATCGCAAGCGCATCAGCAATTTTTTCGATGCCTTCCTGCAATGGCTTCTTCACCATACCCTTGATAAACATGTTAAGTTCTGCCTTGATGGTGAGTTTCATTTTGCATGAGAACTCGCCTGTAGGGAGCAGCTGAATCCAGAAGTTGAAAGGAACAGGGCTGTTTTCTGTTTCAAACTTGATGGTCTTAGGCTCCTCGCGGTCGATGATGCGCATCTTGATTTCACCCACCATAGGTGCTGTGATAGAGATGCTGTCGCTATCAAACTTGAGGTCCTTCAGCTTTTCCATTTCCTTTCTCTTGTCCTCAGGAATCTGGTCTTTCACCTGCTCGAAGCGGTCTTTGAGCATCTGCAGGTTGTTCAAATCGCTCAATGTACGGTAAACAGATTCCTGCTTGTGAGGAATCTGTTTGATATTACTTTCGAATGTACTTGTACTCATTATTGATGGGTCAGCTTGATTACTTCTTCCAGTTAGCTGGGTCCTTGCGCCACTCGTGGAGCAACTCTACGTCTTCCTGCTTGATGTAGCCAGTCTCCAGAGCCTCTGCCACTACGTGCTCATAGTCGGTCAGAGTAACCAGCTTTACGTTAGCATCAGCAAAAGCCTTCTCGGCGATAGGGAAACCATAGGTGTAGCTAGCTACCATGCCCACAATCTCGTTGCCGTTCTTGCGGAGAGCCTCTACTGCCTTGAGAGAGCTGCCGCCGGTAGAAATCAAGTCTTCTACTACCACAACCTTAGCCTTAGGGTCGAGCTGACCTTCGATGAGGTTCTGCATACCGTGATCCTTTGGTTTAGAACGAACGTATACGAAAGGCATGTTCAGTTCGTCAGCAACCAAAGCACCCTGCGCGATGGCACCCGTAGCTACTCCGGCTACAGCATCAGCCTCTGGGAACTGCTCCAGGATAGCGTGAACGAGCTCAAGCTTTACATAATTGCGGAGTTCTGGGAATGAGAGAGTCTTGCGGTTATCACAATAGAATGGTGACTTCCAGCCAGAAGCCCATGTGAATGGATCATTAGGCTGCAACTTGATAGCCTTTACTTTCAATAACTTAGATGCGAATTCTTTCTTCAGTTTGTCCATAATCTTTAAAGGATTAAATTATTATTAATTATTTTGCAAAGGTACAATGATTTTTGCACACGGCGGCTATATTTAGGGTTAAAATGTTTTAACTCTCGGCAAAAAGGGCCTTTAGTCGTGTGCGAAACCTACAGTCAGCACGCTTATCTTCATCTTTCCGGCTGCTTTTATCAGGGTTTCCGCACAGGAGATGATGGTGGCTCCGGTGGTGCATACGTCGTCGATGATGAGGATATGTTTGCCCTCAAGTTGCGTGATGGGGTGCTCGCCCTGCCCGTCATGATAGGTTGCTGCGGCTTCAAAAACCTGGCTCACGTTTTCCAGTCTTTCCTGCCGGTTCTTGTGGGTTTGGCTTTCGCTAAACTTTTTCCTTCTTACGGCATCCTTGATGATGGTCAGATGGGTGAGTTGCTGGATGCCTTTGGCGATGAGAAGGCTCTGGTTATAGCCGCGTTCTTTTTCTCGTTTTCGGGTGAGCGGGATGGGGATGATGGCGTCTATTCCGTCGAAGAACTGAATGCCTAACCCCTTCTTTGCCAGCATTCTGCCCAGATAGATTCCCATTTCAGGATGATGCATGTATTTCAGCTGGTAGATGGCTCTAGCCGATGTGGCATGGCTGATGTGATGGAAGAGAGCGCAGCAGCGTTCGATGGGAATCAGATGCCAGAAGAGTTTTGCCATCTCGTTGTCGTAGGGCTGTTCCCAGGTATCGGTTCCCGGCATGCGAAACAGACATTTTATGCATATCATCTCCTCCCCGCCAGCGAGCACATTTCCGCAGATGGCGCAGGTTCGGGGGAAGAATAAATCTAATATGTCTCTTAACAGGCTGGTACGCATGGCTTTACTCTTAATTTTGAGGTTTGGATATTGAACTTGATGCTTTGCTTTAAAATTCCTCTTCGAAATCGATGTCTCCCAGATCTTCTTCCTTCATCCGGTCGATGCATTTGTGGATAACGTCCATGCTGTAGCCTCTTCCCAGGGCAAAGCGGATGAGTTTCATCGAGCGTTCATAGTCGTTCTTTGCCTTGATGGTTTTATATTTGTTTTTCATCAGGGGCAGGAGGGTTTCCATATACAGGTCGTCTTCTATCTCTTCGAAGATAGGGTCGGAGATATCCTTCGGAATATGTTTCATCCATAGCGCCTGTTCCACCTTCCGGCGTCCCCACTTGTTTTATTTTATCTTGTCGTTGATAAAGAAGCGTGCGAAACGTTCGTCGTCGATGAATTTCTTCTCGGTCAGGAATTCCATGTTTCTGGCGATGGCATCTTCGGGCAGTTCCCACTTCTTCATCTTGTCGATCATCTCTTGCGAGCAATGTTCGGCTTGGGTGCAGAGGGTGGTGAGCTTCAGGAGCGCCTGCTGCTCGGTCATCGGCTTTTTATACTTTGAACTTTGAGATTTGAACATGATGATTTTACTTTGAACTTTGAGATTTGAACATTGAACTTTATGATTCGCCGGCTCGCATCATTCTCTGCTTTCCGAAGGCATCTTCCTTTGTATCAATAGCTTTAAAACCCAATCCTTCCAGCATTTCCCTTGTTTCTTTTTCGTAGATAGGATTGATTTCGAAGTATAATGCACCTCCGGATTTGAGGGCAGAAGAGGCATATTCGGCGATGGCTCTGTAGAACTTCAGAGGCTCTTCATCGGGCACGAAGAGGGCGATTCCAGGTTCGTGTTCCAACACATTTTTCTCCATATCCGCTTTCTCCTTTTCGCAGATATACGGGGGATTGCTCACGATGATGTTCCATCTTCCGGCATCCGATGTTTCCGCCAACTTCAGGGCATCCTGATATTCTATTTTTACGTTACCGGCATCCAGAAGCGCAACATTTCCCTGTGCTATCTTCAAGGCATTTTCCGAAATATCCCAACCCGTAACCTCCGAGCCGCCGATGTCCAGTCCCAGCGTAATGGCGATGCAGCCCGAACCCGTACAGATGTCCAGGATGCGGATGGTGTCTTCTTCCTTCTCTCCTTCCGTAATCCCTTTGTTTTCAGTCGCATCTTTTTCTATCCACTCGCAGAGTTCCGCCGTTTCGGGTCTCGGAATCAGCACGCCCGGCTCTACATGGAAGGTTCTTCCTGCAAAGTCGGCTTGCCCCAGCACATACTGCACGGGCTCGCCTTTTTGCAGCCTACAGACAATTTCTTCGAGTTTTGTTTCTTCATCTGAAGATAATTCATTAACTTTGCCGCCGATAATGTCGGTCAGCGTCATTCCGTACTTCACATCAAGCACGGTGCGGACGATAGCCTGTGCTTCGCCAGCATCATAAAGTGGGGTGAGGGATTGCCAAAGTTGCTGATACGTTTTCATCTCTAAATCGTATATTATGATTTGATTTGAGAGCAAAGGTACGACATTTTATCGAAAAGTAAGTAAAAAACGAAGAAAAGTTTTAGATATGGAACAAAATAATGTTTCTTTTCAGAATGTGAAGACGGGCGAACCGTTGTCGCAAAAGGAAATAGATGAAATGTTTATGCGCCGCTGTCTGCAGCTGGCGAAAAACGGAAGAGAGAATGCCAAACCCAATCCGATGGTGGGAGCCGTTATCGTGAGTGGGGATGGCAGAATCATCGGCGAAGGCTATCATGTAAGATGCGGAGAAGGGCATGCTGAAGTCAACGCCTTTGCATCTGTTAAGTCCGAGGATGAGCATCTATTAAGCCAAGCTACCATCTATGTGAGTCTCGAACCCTGCTCTCATTACGGCAAGACGCCGCCTTGCGCCGATTTGATAGTAAGAAAAGGAGTAAAGCGATGCGTTTGCGGCTGCGTAGATCCCTTTGCCAAGGTTCAGGGCCGCGGTATCCGCAAGATTCGTGAGGCAGGCATCGAAGTAACAGTAGGCGTTCTGGAGGCGGAATGTCTCGAACTCAACAAGCGCTTCATCACCTTCAATACTCATCAGCGTCCTTACATCATCCTGAAATGGGCGCAGACCGCGAATGGCTTTCTTGACAACGGGGGTAGGGGTATGGCTATTTCCTCGCCTTTCACCAAGATGCTCTCCCACAAGTTGCGTGCTGAGAACGATGCCATCCTCATAGGCCGCGTAACCGATGAGCGCGACCACAGTCAGCTCAACGTTAGAGATTGGAGCGGCAAGGATCCGATGCGCCTAGTCATCGACCGCCATCATCCTTGTTTCGAAGGTCTGGATTTCTCACGGGGCAAGGCGGAAGTGCTGCAGCAAATCATGCAGTACTTATATAATAATAAGGTACAGTCGCTGATAGTAGAGGGAGGCGCCATCACCCATCAGGCATTCCTCGATGCTGGACTTTGGGATGAAATCAGGGTAGAAACGTTGTTGTCCACATCTGTGGAAAACGTGGTAACTGCCGGAACACCAGCGCCTATGCTTCCTCATAACATCCGGTTAATCAGCCACGAGGCGTATGATGGAAATGTTATCAACACCTACGAGCGGATGTAATCTTCTCATAGATTTGCTTTTCCCTTCGGCCAGCGATTTTCAATTCACAGATGACACAGATTTAGTGGCGTATGCCCAATTCAACATTCAACATTCAACACTTAACATTCAAGAAAATGAGTAACAGATTTACATCGCGTCTGAGCGATGATGACGATTTCAAGCGAGACGAACTGATACGTAAGATAGAGCATTCGGTAGAGCAGATGACGCTCTCAGAACTGGAAGCCCTGTCCTACGATATGTTTACCAAGGGTTATATGGAGGATTATTAGAAAATGTCGGGAACAGCTGATGCGAGAACCGGAAATAGCCAACTGGCAAAATATAAATAGCTAACTGGCAAAACGCAAACAGCCGACTAGCGCATGAGTGGCTAGTCGGCTGTTTTACTGGAACAGTTATCGAAAACTCCTTTTTTTTGTTTTCTTATAGGCATCCTGCCAAATACTCTTCACTCTTCACCAAAAGCCCCGAATCCCCTGTGTTTATC